>JAESGW010000283.1_pt1 | contig 75857 bp, 69 predicted proteins | sample 9269791 | NCBI WGS metagenome assembly JAESGW01 (sample SAMN16773120, study PRJNA677053) | algae metagenome | isolation source: Aphanocapsa lilacina HA4352-LM1 and co-occurring heterotrophs from near cave... | place: USA: Maniniholo cave, near Haena, Kauai, HI | collected 2009-07-28 | reverse complement strand
AGGTCAACATCTTCTACACCGCGCCGACCGCGATCCGCGCGCTGATGCAGTCGGGCGACGAGCCGGTGAAGAAGACCTCGCGCAAGAGCCTGCGGCTGCTCGGCTCGGTCGGCGAGCCGATCAATCCGGAAGCGTGGGAGTGGTACTACCGCGTCGTCGGCGACAATCGCTGCCCGATCGTCGACACCTGGTGGCAGACCGAGACCGGCGGCATCCTGATCACGCCGCTGCCGGGCGCGACGAAGCTGAAGCCAGGCTCGGCAACGCGGCCGTTCTTCGGCGTGGTTCCCGAAATCGTCGACGCCGACGGCAAGGTGCTGGACGGCGCGACGTCAGGCAATCTCTGCCTCGCAAGATCCTGGCCGGGCCAGATGCGCACGGTTTATGGCGACCACGCGCGCTTCGAGCAGACCTATTTCTCGACCTACAAGGGCAAGTACTTCACCGGCGACGGCTGCCGCCGTGACGCCGACGGCTATTACTGGATTACCGGCCGCGTCGATGACGTCATCAACGTCTCCGGCCATCGCATGGGCACCGCCGAGGTCGAGAGTTCGCTGGTCGCGCACGCCAAGGTCTCGGAAGCGGCCGTCGTCGGCTATCCCCACGACATCAAGGGCCAGGGCATCTATGCCTATGTGACGCTGATGGCCGGCACCGAGCCGACCGAGGAGTTGCGCAAGGAACTGGTGGCGTGGGTGCGCAAGGACATCGGCCCGATCGCTTCCCCCGACCAGATCCAGTTCGCGCCGGGCCTGCCAAAGACCCGCTCCGGGAAGATCATGCGGCGCATCCTGCGCAAGATCGCCGAGGACGAACCGTCCAGCCTCGGCGATACCTCGACGCTGGCCGATCCCGCCGTGGTCGACGATCTCGTGCAGAACCGGCAGAACAAGAAAGGCGCGCCGGCGTAAACCGCACCCGCCATTTCTGCACCGCTCACGCGTTTGTCACCAGCATGACCTGACCACCGGGCGCTTCGGCGCCCGGTGTTGTTTTCAGGTCATTTACTTTGATTCGAACATTTCCTTTGCTCCCAACGACTAAATGAGTCTCGAAGCCGGTGTGGAAACCGCCCGGTTAATACACGTGGTCAAAAATGCGTGGACGAGGCGCAGGCCGGCAAGCGGCTTGCATGAATTTTGGAGGGCCCCGGAAGGGGCGGGCGAGCGGGAGCAGGTTATGTCGATGCGGATTGCGGTGGCGCTGGCCGCCACCATCGGTGCGAGCGTAGCGATGTCGTCCGCGGCGCAGGCGCGGCCGGAACTGGTCGATGTCAACGGCGAATACGCGCCGGGCACGATCGTGGTGAAGACCCACGAACGGAAGCTTTATCTCATTCTCGATTACGGCCGCGCGATGCGCTATCCGGTCGGCGTCGGCAAGGCCGGCAGGCAGTGGGCCGGCACTACCACCATCGACGGCAAATACCGTTACCCGGCTTGGTCGCCGCCGAGCGCGGTCAAGCGCGACAAGCCTGACATGCCCGACGTCATTCCCGGCGGCTCGCCGCGCAACCCGATGGGGGTAGCAGCGATGACCTTGGCCGGCGGCGAATACGCCATCCATGGTACCAACGTGCCGGGCTCGGTCGGCGGTTTCGTCTCCTACGGCTGCATCCGCATGCTCAACGACGATATCACCGACCTCTATCAACGCGTCTCGATCGGCACCACCGTGACGGTGACGCGCTGATCGCGCGATTTGGCATTTGAATACAGAAGGCTGTACAATTGCTTGGAGGGATCGTGACGAACACCTGACATGCAAACGTTGATCGATCTGTTCTCTTAATGTTCTCAGTTGACTCTTGACGAATCTGCACTGATCCGGTACATTGTCCACGGGCAGGCACGCGCCGGAACTACCCCGAGTTGCCTTAGGGCGGCAGCATCCTAGCGATGTGGATCAGGGGCCGGGGGCCTGCCCGCTCATTTTATTCTACGAACGATTTGAAGAATTCAAGCTGTGCGGCATCAGCGTTGCACTTGAAAAACGATGGTACCGGAGTGACGCCGCGATTGAGGGCACTTCCACCTTTGGCACGCAGAACGCGCGTCTTTAAAAGTTGAGCGTACGCCGGTTCATAATTCCCGTAGACGTTTGGCTCTACGGCAACAAAGAATGCGCTCGTAACGCAGTCGGCGATTTGCAGGCCCGCCCACTTGCTGTGATTTTCGACGGCGATATCGTCGACGTTCAGAACCTTCCAATTGATAGATCGGACCGGCTGCATGACCTCGCGGCCATCTCGCATAAGTCCGAGATACTCTTTCATCGTTTGATAGTTCGTTCCGCTTCTCCGCGAAAATACTAGCTTCAACGAACACGCCGATGGATGCGAGTTCTCGGCGCAAGCCGCTGTTATACGCTCCAAAAGCCACCGGACCAGATAGTTGTAGAGGTAGCCCTTCTTTTTGAACGTGACCTCAGACCGGGTGCCAGGAATTGTAACTTTGTGGGAAAGCGTTACGCATACCTCAAGCGGAAACGCAGCAATTTCCTGACACACCACAACTTTTTGCGCATGCTTAAGGTCGCGAAAGTGAAGGTCGCGAGATTGGCGTTTCGCAAAGCGCGTTACGATTTGGTCTCTCAGTGCCGGGAGCCTGAGATCGTTCTCGCGACTCACGATGCACGCTCCAAGAACGAGCCAGCGGGATTGACCGCCTACTGGACCAGCAGCCAACTTACCAAAGCCTTCGTCGCCGGCCTCATCAATGTATGCTACGTATTCTTTCATAAACAACTTCGAGTTGAATATGAGGTAGCAGACGAAAAAGCTACGGAAGAGTCAAATTGAAAATCTCCGTAGATCGCGCACCCGCGCAGCATTTTTTGCGCTAGCGGCACCAGCCGCTGCGATGGCCGCCACTGTAGCTGCGGGCCAGGCCTGCAGCAATCATCGCGGCCGAAACATTGCCGCTGCGCCGCGTGACGACATCGGCCACGACCCGGCCGGCATACTTGTCCGGCCCGATACTGAAGATCCTGACATCGCCCTCGCCGAGCAACGCACGCAGCGCCGCCGTCGCGGCTTCGGCCATCTGCAATTCCTGCGCACAGGCAGCCTTCAACTCGGGCGCATCGATTCCGCGCACCCGAACCCGCGTGGTCAGGTCGAGATCCGGCGGCAGGTGGACCCGCGCTTCGAACGTGTCGCCATCGATGGTGCGGATTACGTCGACGGGGTGACGTACATCGGTACTACCCGCCCGCTTCCAAATCATCTCGGCGTCGCGCGCGGCCTGGCTGTCGACGGAATCAAGCGACGAACCGGCCGGCAAGAGCCGGTGTACCCACTGCCTTACCGGCAGCGTCGTCGCCGCGGCCACGCAAACCACGAATATCCAGGGCAAGGCGGCCGAAAACCGGCGGCGCCGGTAGCCGCTGCGAGGCGTCCTGTATGTATTTATTCTTTCATACCGGGGCATTCGCCCGGACTAAGGGTGAGTCGGGTCATTCCTTCAAGGCCGCCGGTCAGAAATCCGAAGCGATGCCGTTCCGCTCCCAGTCGCCGTAGCGAGTCGGTTCCAGGCCCTTCGGACCCTGAAACTCCTTCTGGTACGCAACCGCGCTGGCATCCGCCGCCTTGCGGCGCGCCTCGGCTTCGGCGAGCGCGCGCTGGGCGGCTGGCGTTAACGTCTTGCGTTCCGCACCGGACGCCGTGAGTGAGGAATTGTCAGTCATCTCAAACTCCCATAGCACAGGTATGGGTGCGCAGCAGACATCACAATTACGAAATTGTCTGTGGCGATTCTTACATTTGGCATATTCGCATGCCAACTAGGTTTTTCGATTTCAACGGCATGAGCCAGAACCTTTCGCCTTCCGAGACATTGCCGATTCATGCCCCCTTCGAGATTCGCAGTACCTGCCGAAGTGCCCGGTCTCGCAGCGCGGCGCATTGCGGCCGACATCCTCGACGGCGTCCTGCACAAGCAACGCACCCTTGACGACCAGCTCGACGGCGTCGGCGCGCATCCCGGACTGAAGTCGCTCGCCGATCGCGACCGCGCGCTGATGCGGCGCCTGGTGGCGACCATCCTGCGGCGGCTCGGCACCCTTGGCCACCTGCTGTCGCGCCTGCTCGATCGCGGCGTTCCGACCGACGCGCCGCGCGCGCAGAGCGCGCTGTTGATCGGCGCGGCGCAGATCCTCTGGATGGACGTGCCCGATCACGCCGCCGTCGATCTCTCGGTGCGGCTGGTGCAGTCGGACCGGCGCGCCGCAAAGTATGCCGGGCTGGTCAACGCCGTGCTGCGCCGCTGCGCCCGCGAAGGCCAGCCGCTGATCGACGAGGTCAAGGCGCAGACGCTCGACATTCCGCCCTGGCTGCTGACGCGCTGGATCGCGGCCTATGGCGAGAGCACGGCGCGGGAGATGGCGACCGCCATCGGCCACGAGCCGTCGCTCGACATCACGGTGAAATCGGACGCGCCACATTGGGTGACCCGCCTGCACGGCGAGACGTTACCGACCGGAACCGTGCGCACGCTGCTGCAGGGTTCGGTGACGATGCTGCCGGGTTTCAGCGAAGGTCAGTGGTGGGTGCAGGACGCCGCCGCCGCGCTGCCGGCGCGGTTGTTCGGCGACGTCGGCGGCAAGGCCATCGTCGACCTCTGCGCCGCGCCGGGCGGCAAGACCGCGCAACTGGCGCATGCCGGCGCGCGCGTCACCGCCGTCGATCGCTCGCCGGCGCGCATGGCGCGGCTGCGCGACAATCTCGCGCGGCTTTCGCTGCAGGCCGATACCGTGGTGATCGATGCCGCCGAGTGGGCCGGAGGAGAAAATGGCGGCTACGATGGCGTGCTGGTGGACGCGCCCTGCACCTCGACCGGGACCATTCGCCGTCATCCTGACGTGGCCTGGCTGCGGCAGGAAGGCGATATCGCCGCGCTGTCGACGTTGCAGAAGCGGCTGCTGCAGAAGGCGGTCGCCCTGCTCAAGCCAGGCGGAACGCTGGTCTACTGCACCTGCTCGCTGGAACCCGAGGAAGGCGAGCAGGCCATCGCGTCTCTTCTGGCTTCCGAGACCGCGGTGCGGCGGGCGCCGGTCGATGCCAGCGAGGTCGCAGGCCTCCGCGAGATCGTGACGGCGGACGGCGATTTGCGCACCCTGCCCTGCCATTTGCCCCACGATGACCCCAGGCTCGGCGGGTTGGACGGATTTTACGCCGCCCGACTGGTTAAATCCTGATTTTAAACCAGAATCTGCCATCCTGAGGTGATTCGCCCGCTTTCAAGAGGGTGTCATCCCGGCGTTTCCGGATTAAAAGGGCGCGTCGGAAATACCCTCCCTACCAGGCTAAGGCACGGCGTGTCGGTCGCTCAACGCAGACGCATCTCGACGCTTATCATGAGCCGCTCCGCGCGGTCCGTGATGGCGCGCGCCTCGAGCGCCACGGTGACGGTATCGCGGATCTGGCCGGGCCGCGCCGACCGGCTGATCATCGCCCCCCACGACCTGCGTACCGCCGACGCCACCCGCGCCGCCGAGATCTACGCCGGCCGCTTCGTGTTCGCCGGCAAGATCGTGACCTGCCATGGCCGCTCGATCTTCGATCTCGAACCGCCGTCGGAAGATTGGGAGGTGGCGCTGCTCGGCTTCGGCTGGCTGCGGCACCTGCGCGCCGCCGACACCGCGCTGACCCGCGCCAACGCCCGTTCGCTGGTCGACGACTGGATCTCGAATCCGGGACGCAGGCGGCCGCTCGAACGCCGTCCCGACGTGCTGTCGCGCCGCGTGATCTCGCTGCTGTCGCAGGCGCCGCTGGTGCTCGGCGACACCGACGGGAAATTCTATCGCAAATATCTGCGCGGGCTGACCCGCGAGATCCGCTATTTGCGCTACACGATGCTCGACATCGCCGACGGCGTGCCGCGACTGCAGGTGCTGATCGCGCTTTGCTACGCCTCGCTGTGCCTGGCCAATCAGGCGAACCTGATCCGCGCTGCCACCAAGCGGCTTTCCGAGGAACTGCAGCGGCAGATCCTGCCCGACGGCGGCCACATCTCGCGCAATCCCGGCGCGCTGGTCGAACTGCTCAGCGACATGCTGCCGCTGCGCCAGACCTTTGCCGCCCGCAACATCGCGCCGCCGCCCGCGCTATTGAATGCGATCGACCGCATGATGCCGATGCTTCGGTTCTTCCGCCACGGCGACGGCAGCTTTGCGCTGTTCAACGGCATGAGCAACGCGCCATCCGACCTGGTGGCGACGCTGCTAGCCTATGACGACACCCATGGCGTACCGATGGCGAACATGTCGCACACCGGCTTTCAGCGCCTCGATGCCGGCACGACGACCGTCATCATGGACACCGGCCCGCCACCGCCGGCGAATGTCAGCCAGGACGCGCATGCCGGCTGCCTCTCCTTCGAACTGTCCTCCGGAGCGAGTCGGATCGTCGTCAATTGCGGAATGCCCTCGACCGGGCGTGACAATTGGCGCACGTTCGCGCGCAGCACCGCGGCGCACTCGACCCTGACCTATCACGACACCTCCTCGTGCCAGTTCGTCGAACTGTCGGCGATGAAGCGCCTGCTGCAGGGTTCGCCCGTCGTCAGCGGCCCCACCAACGTCGAAAGCTACCGCGAGGTCGTGAGCGGCGGCGATCTCCTGACCACGTCGCATGACGGCTACATGTCGCGCTTCGGCGTGGCGCATCGCCGGGTGCTGATGATCTCCCCTGACGGCGGAAGGCTCGATGGCGAGGACACCGTGGCGCCGGCGCCGGGATCGCGGATCAAGGGCTGCGACACCGATTATGCGGTGCGGTTTCACCTGCATCCTTCGGTGAAGGCGAGCCGTCTCAGCGACGGGCGCGGCGTCATGCTGGTATTGCCCAACCGCGACGTCTGGACCTTCGAGGCGCTCGACGACAAGGTCGACCTCGAGGACAGCGTCTTCCTGGCCGGCAATGACGGCCCGCGCCGCACCGCCCAGATCGTGATCCGGCAGGATTCGCGGCACGCCGCCTCCGTGCGCTGGAGCTTCGTGCGCTCGGCCGCGTCGGCCAACTCGGCCCGCCGCGCCGCCAAGCGCGAGCCGGAATTGCCGTTGTGAAATCCTCCGCAGCGAGAGCCTGACGGCGCTGGCTTGACTGATGTAAGCAACTTGCTTACATTGCGCGGGTGATACGATCCTTCAAGAGCAAAGCTCTCTCTGAACTTTGGTAGAGAGGCAACAGTTCGAAGATCGACGCGAAAATGCACAAACGCATCTTCGCAAGGCTCGATCGACTCGACGTGGCCCTCCGGCCCGAGGAAATGAACGTTCCGGGTTTTGACTTTCACGCTTTGCAGGGATTCAATCCGAAGCGCTATTCGGTCCACGTCAACGGACCATGGTGCATCACCTTCGAGTTCGTCGATGGCGAACCGTGCCGCGTCGACTTCGAGCAGTACCATTAAAGGAGCAAACATGGTCTATGCAGCCAAGCGCAGCAAGAACCGCTGCCCCATCCATCCCGGCGCGCTGCTTCGCGATGAGATCATTCCGGCCACCGGCCGAACCAAGTCGGAGATCGCGGGACTGCTCGGGATTTCGAGGCAGCATCTTTACGACATCCTGCAGGAAAGAAAGCCGGTGTCGCCGGCTGTGGCGGTCAGGCTCGGCAAGCTTTTTGGCGATGGGGCTGGAATCTGGACCCGAATGCAGGCTGCTTACGATACCTGGCAGGCGGAGCGTACTGAGGATGTCAGTCACATTCCAACTATCAAGGCGGCTTGAAGCGATCTCCCGGCCCCCATTGTAGGCCCTGCCAAAAGCTGCTAACCAGCCGGCTCTCGCGCGACTGGCGACTTTGGATGGAGCACCATCGGGAAGCGCGGGAGTAATCGCCGCGCGCCTGGGCATAAGCATCCCCTGACAGAGGACCTTGCCCATGACTGAGAAGACCCGCCGCGTCACCCGCGCTCTGCTGTCCGTTTCCGACAAAACCGGCCTGATCGAATTCGCCAAGGCGCTCGCCGGTCACGGCGTCGAGCTCGTCTCCACCGGTGGCACCGCAAAGGCAATCGCGGCGGCCGGCCTCAAGGTGAAAGACGTTTCCGAGCTCACCGGCTTTCCCGAGATGATGGACGGCCGGGTCAAGACGCTGCATCCCAAGGTGCATGGCGGCCTGCTCGCGATCCGCGACAACATGGAACATGCGGATGCGATGAAGGCGCATGGCATCGCGCCGATCGATCTGCTCGTGGTCAACCTCTACCCGTTCGAGGCCACCGTCGACGAAGGCGCCGGTTACGAGGACTGCATCGAGAATATCGACATCGGCGGTCCCGCAATGATCCGGGCGGCCGCGAAGAACCATGACGATGTCGCCGTCGTGGTCGAGGCGCAGGATTACCAGGCCGTTCTCGACGAACTCGCCTCCAACAGGGGCGCGACCACGCTGGCGCTGCGCCGCCGGCTGGCTGCCAAGGCCTATGCGCGCACCGCCGCCTATGATGCGGCGATCTCGAACTGGTTCGCGCGCGAACTCAAGAACGACGCACCTGACTTCCGTGCCTTCGGCGGACGCCTGATCCAGTCCCTGCGCTACGGCGAGAACCCGCATCAGAAGGCCGCGTTCTATGCGACGCCCGACAAGCGCCCCGGCGTCGCCACCGCGCGGCAATTGCAAGGCAAGGAACTGTCCTACAACAACATCAACGATACCGATGCCGCTTACGAATGCATCGGCGAGTTCGATGCGAAGCGCACCGCGGCCTGTGTCATCGTCAAGCACGCCAACCCCTGCGGCGTCGCCGAGGGCGCCGACCTGCTGTCGGCCTATCGCAAGGCGCTGGCCTGCGACTCGACGTCTGCGTTCGGCGGCATCGTCGCCGTCAACCGAACGCTGGACGCCGAGGCGGCCCGCACCATCACCGAGATCTTCACCGAAGTCATCATCGCGCCTGATGCGACCGAAGACGCCATCAAGATCGTTGCGGCCAAGAAAAATCTTCGGCTGCTGCTGGCCGGCGGATTGCCCGACCCGCGCACCATGGGCCTCACGGCAAAGACGGTTGCCGGTGGCCTGCTGGTGCAGAGCCGCGACAATGCCGTGGTCGACGACATGGCGCTGAAGGTCGCGACCAAGCGCGCGCCGACGGACGCCGAGCTGCGCGATCTCAAATTCGCGTTCCGCGTCGCCAAGCACGTCAAGTCGAACACCATCATCTATGCGAAGGATCTTGCCACCGTCGGCATCGGCGCCGGCCAGATGAGCCGCGTCGATTCCGCCCGCATCGCCGCGCGCAAGGCGCTGGATGCGGCGGCCGAACTGAAACTCGCCGAACCCCTGACCAGGGGCTCCGTCGTCGCGTCGGATGCGTTCTTCCCGTTCGCCGACGGCATGCTGGCCTGTATCGAAGCCGGCGCTACCGCGGTGATCCAGCCCGGCGGTTCGGTGCGCGACGATGAAGTCATCAAGGCCGCCGACGACCACGGCATCGCCATGGTGTTCACCGGGGTCAGGCATTTCCGGCATTGAGCCGTTAACACACTTCCGGGCTCGTGCTGCGCACGCCCCGGAATGACGAGATCGAGGCATCACTCCCTCACCCGCATCAGCAGCGCGAGACCTGCGACGAAGAACAACACCAATATCGCCATGCCCGCCTTCTGGCTGGCCGTCACCGCCGTGATCGTACCGATCAGGAGCGGGCCGATGAACGAGGTCACTTTGCCGGTCAGCGCGAACAATCCGAAATACTGCGCGATGCGATCCTTTGGCGCGAGCCGGATCAAAAGCGAGCGCGACGCCGCCTGCAACGGACCGCCGGCGGCGCCGATCAGGCATCCAAGTATGAGATAGGCGCGCTCGGCAGCGCCCGAAAACATCGCGCCCCCCGGCTCCGGCGGCGCGACCTGCACGAAGAGAATCGAGTCCTTGTCGACCAGCAGGATCGCGCCGATGGCGAACAGCAGGATCGACAGGCTGCCGGCGATGACGCGCCTCGGTCCCAGCCGGTCATCGAGCTTGCCGCCGATCCACGCCCCGAAGGTGCCGGCAATCGCGAGAAGTATTCCGAACGTCCCGATCTGGATCGTACGCCAGCCAAAGGTGCCGGCGGCATAGATGCCGCCGAACGCGAACAGCGACACCAGACCGTCGGTATAGATCATGTTGGCGAGCAGGAACGCCGACAACGATTTCTGCTTCGGCAGTTCCCCCAGCGTTCGCTTGAGCCCGCTCAATCCCACGCGCACGGCCTCTCCCACGGGCCGCTTCGCCGGATAATCCGGCGTCAGCAGGAACATCGGCATCACGAACATCATGAACCAGATCGCCGTCAGCGGCCCGGTAATGCGATCGCCCTCATGAGTGACGGGATCGAGGCCGAACAGCGGCCTCAGGCCGAACAGCGTGCGCCCGGTATCGGGGCTCGCGGCGAGAAAGCCGAGCACGAGGACAAGACTGAGAATGCCGCCGATATAGCCGGTGGCCCAGCCGGTGCCGGACAGCCGCCCGATCCTGTCCGGCGGCACCAGCGTCGGCATCATCGCATTGTTGAACACGATCGCGAACTCGACGCCGACGCTGGCAATTACATAAGCCAGCAGCAGCGGCGGGATGATGCTGGGGTCTCCGGGTTTTCCAAGCCACATCAGCGAGGCGCCGATCACCAGCAGCGCACCGAATCCGGCGATCCACGGCTTGCGGCAGCCGCTGGCGTCGGCAATCGCACCAAGCACCGGCGACATCAGCGCAATCATCAGGCCGGCCGCGGCGGTGGCAAATCCCCACAGCGCCTGGCCTTGCGCCGGATCCGCCGCCACGAAGCCCGCGAAATAGGGCGCGAACACGAAGGTCGTGATCAGCGTGAAATAAGGCTGCGTCGCCCAATCGAAGAAGATCCAGCTGACGACGGCGGCCCGGCTTGGATATCGCTTCAGATTTTCGGCGCCAACTGCCTCGGAAGCGATCACCGCCATGTCATGAATTTCCCTCAAGAGCCCCGCCAGGCGTTGCAGCGGTCGAAACCAAATCCATATAGCATGCGTCACCAACGCTTGCGCTGTGGCCAGGCGTCTTACGGCTCCAACTGCGGCGGATTTTCGATGGCGGTATTATCGAGCGGGTGGCGGAGGGCATTTGTCGCCGTCATAATGGCATTTGCTTGCGGGACGCTGGCCGTTGCGCAGGAACGCCGCTTTTATTCGCCTCCCGAGTTGTCCACCGTACGCGCTGTTCCGGCGCAAAACGGCATGGTGGTGGCGCAGGAAAAGCTTGCCGCGCAGGTCGGCGCCGATATCCTCAGGCAAGGCGGCAATGCGGTCGATGCGGCCGTCGCCACCGGCTTTGCGCTGGCCGTGACCTATCCGCGCGCCGGCAATATCGGCGGCGGCGGCTTCATGGTGATCCATTCGGCCGAGCGCCATGAAGCCATCGCCATCGACTATCGCGAGACCGCGCCGGCTGCAACCACGCGCGACATTTTTCTCGGCGCGGACGGCAAGCCCGACGGCGACAAGTCGCGCAATTCGGCGCTCGGCATCGGCGTGCCCGGCACCGTCGCCGGATTGGCGCTGGCGCTGGAGAAATGCGGCTCCGGCAAGTTCACGCTGGCGCAGATCCTCAAACCCTCCATCGAACTGGCGCAGAATGGCTTCGTCGTCGCCGACGACATGGCGGACACGCTGTCGGACATGTATCGCCGGATGTCACGCTGGCCGAATCCGGCGAAGACTCTCTCCCGCGACGACGGCACGCCGCTGCGCGAAGGCGACCGGCTGGTGCAGGCCGATCTTGCGGCAACGCTGTCGGCCATCGCAGACCAGGGGCCCAAAGGATTCTACGAAGGACCCGTCGCGGAAAAGCTGGCGGCAGCCGTCGGCAGGGCCGGCGGCATCATGACAGCAGACGATCTGAAATCCTATCAGGCCGTGATCCGTACCCCCGTGCGCGGCAACTATCGCGGATACGACATCGTCTCGATGCCGCTGCCCTCCTCCGGCGGCACGGTGCTGCTGGAGACGCTGAACATCCTCGAAGGCTTTCCGATGTCCGACATGAAGCAGGGATCCGCGCCCTCGCTGCATGTCATGATCGAGGCGATGAAGCGCGCCTACGCCGATCGCGCGCGCTATCTCGGCGATCCCGCCTTCGTCAACGCACCTGTCAATGTCCTCATCACCAAGGAATACGCCGCGAAGCAGCGCGCCAGCATCGACCTCGATCGCGCGACGCCCGCCGCCGACGTGCTGGCGGTAAATCCCGCGCGGGAGGGCGCCAACACCACGCACTATTCGGTGGTCGATTCCGCCGGCAATGCGGTCAGCAACACCTACACGCTGAATTTTCCCTACGGCGTCGGCCTGGTCGCCGAAGGCACCGGCGTGCTGCTCAACAATGAACTCGACGATTTCACCGCGGCGCCCGGCGCAGCCAACGCCTTCGGACTGGTTGGCTTCGAGGCCAACCTGCCCGGCCCCGGCAAACGCCCGCTGTCCTCGATGTCGCCGACCATCGTGCTGAAGGACGGCAAGCCGGTGCTGGTAACCGGCACGCCCGGCGGCAGCCGCATCATTTCGGCGGTGCTGCAGGTGGTCGTCAACGTGCTGGACTACAGGATGGATGTCGCCGCCGCCGTGGCGGCCCTGCGCGTACACCATCAATGGATGCCGGACGACGTGCGGGTGGAACGCGGGTTTCCCGAGGAAACGCTGGAAGCGCTCAGGGCCAAGGGCCATCGCGTGATCGAACCGCTCGGCCAGACTTCAGCCAATTCGATCGCGGTCACGCCGAACGGTCTGCTGGGTGCCCCGGACCCACGTACCCGCGGCGCGGAAGCGGCCGGGCAGTAGTGATCGGATTCACGATTGCCGATGTTCCTGATCACGCCATCGGCGTAGGATTACTCTACCTCGCATCCGCTGGCTGGACCGGAGACATCCCATGACAGACCTCAAAGGCAAAACGCTGTTCGTATCCGGCGCCAGCCGCGGCATCGGGCTCGCCATTGCGCTGCGCGCCGCGCGCGACGGCGCCAATGTCGCGATTGCAGCGAAAACCGCCGAACCACACCCGAAACTCAAGGGCACCATCTACACTGCGGCTGACGAGATTCGCGCCGCCGGCGGCAAGGCATTGCCGGTGCTGTGCGACATCCGCGACGAGGCGCAGGTGATCGCGGCGATCGACCGGACGGTCGCCGAGTTCGGCGGTATCGACATCTGCGTCAACAACGCCAGCGCCATCAGCCTGACCAATTCGCAGATGACCGACATGAAGCGGTTCGACCTGATGATGGGGATCAACACCCGTGGCACCTTCATGGTGTCGAAGTATTGCATCCCCCACCTGAAGAAGGCAGCCAACCCGCACATCCTGATGCTGTCGCCGCCTCTCGACATGAAGCAGAAATGGTTCGAGCACTCGACCGCCTACACCATGGCGAAGTTCGGCATGAGCATGTGCGTGCTCGGACTGTCGGGCGAACTGAAATCCGCAGGCGTCGCCGTCAACGCGCTGTGGCCGCGCACCACCATTGCCACCGCCGCGGTCGGCAATCTGCTCGGCGGCGACGCCATGATGCGCGCCAGCCGTACCCCCGCGATCATGGGCGACGCCGCGCATGCGATCCTGACCAGACCCTCGCGCGAATTCACCGGGCAGTTCTGCATCGACGACAAGGTGCTCTATGATGCCGGCGTCAGGGATTTCGAGCATTATCGTGTCGACCGATCGGTGCCGCTGATGTCGGATTTCTTCGTGCCCGACGACGACGTCCCGCCACCCGGCGTCACCGTGCAGGCGCTGCCATCGGCCGGAGGAGCGCAGAAGGCGCGATAGGAGCCTGCCTGGTTCCGGCCCTGAAGGCGGCGCTCGATCACGCCTTCGAAGAGCCTGCGACGCCGCCATTCCGGCGAACCAAGGCGATTGTCGTGGTCCACGACGGCAGGGTGATCGCCGAACGCTATGCGGGCGGCGTCGGAATCGATACGCCGCTGCCCAGCTTCTCGATGACGAAATTCATGGTCAACGCGCTGATCGGCATCCTGACGCAGCAGGGACTGGTCTCGCCCTCGATGCCCGCGCCGATTCCGGAGTGGCGCGGCGCCGGCGATCCGCGGCGTGAGATCGAGGTCGAGCATCTGATGCGCATGACCACCGGCCTCGATCTGGACGAAAGCTATTCCGGTTTCGGCGGAATGGACCGGATGTATCTGGCAGCCGACATGTCCGCCACCGCCGTGAATGCGAAGATGATCGCGCCGCCGGGTCAGCGCTGGAATTATTTCGAGCGGGACGACGCAGATCCTGGCGCGCATCGTGCGCGACGCCGTCGGCGGCGCCGAGCAGACGCTGGCGTTCGCGTGGCGCGAGCTGTTCAATCCGCTCGGCATGCGAAACGTGACGCTGGAGTTCGATAATGTCGGCACGCTGCAGGGCGCAACCAACATGCTGGCGAGCGCGCGCGACTGGGCGAAATTAGGCCTGCTCTATCTCAACGACGGCGTGGTCGGCGAAAAGCGCATCCTGCACGAGGACTGGGTGGATTTCTGCGCCGCCGCCACGCTCGACACCGAGTATGCCGCCGGTTTCTGGACCAATCGCAGCGAGCATCCCAACGCACGGGAACGCGTGCAGCTCGGCATTCCCCGCGACGCGTTCTTCGCAGCCGGCGATATGGGCCAGCAAGTCGTGATCGTGCCGTCGCAGAAACTGGTGGTGGTTCGGCTCGGCGACAGCGTCGATCCGACCGGGGATATCAAGGGCACTGCAAGGCTGGTGAAGGAAGTGATCGCGGCCCTGACACCGTCATTCCGGGGCGATGCGCGAGCATCGAACTACGGTGCGCTATTGCGCACCGGAGAATCTCGAGATTCCGGGCCTGGTGCTAACGCACCATCCCGGAATGACGGAGCACAATGATACGTTACCGCCCCACCACGTACGGCCCGCCCTTTTCCAGGGCACGCATATAGGCCGGCCGGGCGTGGATGCGCTCGAGAAACGCCATCGCTTTGGGATGCCCCTGCTCCAGCCCGCCGCGCGCCGCGGCGGCTTCCAGCGGAAAGCTCATCTGGATATCGGCGCCAGAGAATTCGCTGCCGGCGAACCACTCGCTTTTGGCAAGCTCGCCTTCCCAATAGTCCATGTGCTGCTTGAGTTGCGGATTGACCAGCGTGGTCAGCGCCGTGTTGCAGACCTTGCGCACCAGCGGCCGCAGCAAGGCTGGCGTGCGCTTCGGCATCAGCGTGAACAGCAGCTTCAGGAGCAGCGGCGACATCGCCGAGCCCTCCGCATAGTGCAGCCAATAGGTGTAGCGCAGCCGTTCCGGCGTATTCGCCGGCGGAATCAGGCGCCCCTGGCCGTAGGTACCGATGATGTATTCGCAGATCGCGCCGGATTCGGCGATCGTGTTGCCGTTGTCGGTGATGACGGGCGATTTGCCGAGCGGGTGAACGGCGCGCAATTCCTTCGGCGCCCGCATGTCCGGCTGGCGCTGGTAGCGGACGATCTCGTAGGGGACGCCGAGTTCCTCGAGCAGCCACAGCACGCGCTGCGAGCGGGAATTGTTGAGATGATGGACCGTCAGCATTGGCATTCCCCAGGAGTTGGCGCGGCGTTCGTGCCAGCCGGGCGAGGGAAAGTCGAGACGGCCAAGGGGATGAGCGATATTTACCCGGATGATATTGACGTATAAATTTATCCGGGTAAATTGATCCAGCCAATATCAAGAGTGTTTCCAATGACTCACGGCCCCCGCCCCAACTTCACAGCGTTCATGGGACAGCGCCTGCTAGCGGCCGGCCCACTCGCCGAGGTCGCCCTTGCGGTCATGAATGCCGCCCGAAGGCCCGCGGCGCCGCCGATCGTGATTTTCAGCGACGCCACCGGCCGCCCCATCGACCTCGACCTTCGCGGCACCGATCGCGAAATCATAGCGCGCTTGCCGGCCCCGGTTCCGGAAACCGCTGCAGACGAGACGGCGACGGCGGAGCCGCGCGGACGCGGACGCCCGAAGCTCGGCGTCGTCGCGCGCGAGGTGACGTTGTTGCCGCGGCACTGGGAATGGCTCGGCGCCCAGCCTGGCGGCGCGTCGGTAGCATTGCGAAAGCTCGTTGACGAAGCGCGACGCGCCAATGGCGATGCGGATCGCGCCCGCGAGGCGCGAGATGCCGCCTATCATTTCATGTCCGTCATGGCCGGCAATCTCACAGGTTTCGAGGAAGCCTCGCGGGCGCTGTTTGCCGACGACCGGCGGCGGTTCGTCGGCCTGGTCGCCGGCTGGCCCGACGATATCCGCGACCACGTCGTCAAGCTCGCCTTCAGCGACCATGCCGAGCCGTAACGGCAATCGACGCCGGCGGACCCTGCATTCTGCAATGCCATGATCATCGTAATATTGTAGACGCGCTGCCAGCCCTGGGCCAAAATGTGGCCCAGGGACATCAGGGGAGACCGCCGTGACGACCAATCCGCAATTCCTGTTCGATTTCGGCAGCCCCAATGCCTTCCTCAGCCACGAAGCGATCCCCGCGATCGAAAAGCGCGCGAACGTGAAATTCGAATATATCCCGATCCTGCTCGGCGGCATCTTCAAGGCCACCAACAACAAGTCACCCGCCGAAACGCTCGCCGGCATCAAGAACAAGCGCGAGTTTCATGCGCTGGAGACCGAGCGCTTCCTCAAGCGGTTCGGCGTCAAGCCCTACACCTGGAATCCGAACTTCCCCGTCAACACGCTGAACCTGATGCGTGCCGCGGTGGCGGCGCAGTTCGAAGGCGTGTTCGAGAAGTATGTCGAAGCCGCATTCCATCACATGTGGGTCGAGCCGAAGAAGATGGACGATCCTGAAGTGGCGATGAAGGCGCTGGCCTCCTCCGGCCTCGATGCCGCGAAGCTTCTGGCCCGCGCGCAGGACGCGGATGTAAAGGCCAAGCTGATCGAGAACACCCAATCGGCGGTCGAGCGCGGCGCGTTCGGTTCGCCGACCTTCTTCGTCGGCAAGGAGATGTTCTTCGGCAAGGAGAAGTTGCGCGAAGTCGAGGAAATGGTCTCGGGGAAATAGCAAGTGAGCGAATGGTGAGTGGCGAATAGCGAATGGGGCGACGAATAGCCCTTCCCTATTCGCCATTCGCCACTCACTATTCGCTCCTCAAGAACAACAAGGATACTTCACCAATGCGCGTTCTCGTGGTCGGCGCCGGAGCTATCGGCGGATATTTCGGCGGCAGGCTGTTGCAGGCAGGGCAGGATGTGACATTCCTGGTGCGGTCGAAACGCGCCTCCGAACTCGCGACCGCCGGCCTCGTCATCAAGAGCCCTGCCGGCGACGCCACGCTGAAGAACCCGCCGACGTTGCAGGCCGAAAAGCTCACCGAGAAATTCGACGTGGTGCTGCTGAGCTGCAAGGCATTCGACCTCGCCGACGCCATCAAGTCGTTTGCGCCCGCGGTCGGGCCGAAGACCGCGATCATTCCGTTGCTCAACGGCATGCTGCACCTCAACGAACTGGACGCGAAGTTCGGAGCCGAACGCGTGCTCGGCGGCCTTTGCGCGATCGCGGTGACGCTCAACGAGGCGCGCGAGGTGGTTCAGCTGACGCCGATGCAGTCGCTCAATTTCGGCGAACGCAGCAACACCATGTCGGACCGGGTGCGGGCCATCGCAACCGTGTTCAACAGCGGCAATTTCGGTGCTGTCGCGAGCGAACACATCATGCAGGACATGTGGGAGAAGTGGGTGTTCCTGGCTTCGCTGGCCGCCTCCACCTGCCTGATGCGCACTTCCATCGGCAACATCCTGGCGGTCACCGGCGGCAAGGATTTTCTGCTCGGCATGCTCGACGAATGCAGCGCGGTTGCGACCGCCGAGGGCTATTCGCCGGGCGGGCCGTTCTTCCAGCGCACGCGCGGCCTCTTGACCACCGAAGGCTCGCCGATGACCGCGTCGATGTTCCGCGACATCAAGGCGGGCCTGCCGGTCGAGGCCGACCACGTGATCGGCGATCTCGTCGTGCGTGCCGACGCCGCCAAGATCCCGGTGCCGAAACTGCGGATCGCCTACACGCACCTCAAGGCGTACGAGAAGCAGCGGGGGTGATTTGATTGGCGAATAGCGAGTGGTGAGTGGCGAACAATGATGAACTCTGCCACTCACTATTCGCCATTCGCTACTCGCCTCTCTCAGAGATGCGCGAGATAGTGCGCGAGCGCCTCGATCTCTTCCTCGCTGAGCGGGAACGCGACTTCCGCCATCGCAGCCATCGCGCCGCCCGATCGTGCCCCCGATTTATAGTCGCGCAGCGCCTTCAGGAGATAGTCCTCACGCTGGCCGGCCACGCGGGCCACCGCCTTGGTGCCGGCGTAAGTGTCGAGATGGCATGACGCGCAACGCCGGCCGACGGCCGCCTGCGCGCCCTTCTTCGACAGGTCCGGATCGTCGTCAGGCTTCGCCGCCTTCGGCGGCGCGAGCGACGCAAAATAGGCGCCGAGGTTACGGATGTCCTCATTGCTGAGCTGCTCGACGATCGGTTGCATCTGCTCGTTCTTCCGGGTGCCGGCGCGGAAGAACACCAGCTGCCACTGGATGAACAGATCAGGCTGCGCCGCGAGCGAGGGCATATTCTCCATCTGCGAAATGCCGTTCTCGCCATGACAGCCGATACAGAGCTCGGCCTTCGCCTTGCCGGCGGCGACATCTGCGGCGTGAACAGGCGAACCGCAAGCGATCGCCGCCAGCATGATCGCGACCAGTGCAATTCGCATGTCAGCTCCTCTGCGCCGCATCCCAGACAACAGGGGCTGCGGCCACTCGTTCCCGAGCAACCGCAGCCCCTTGATCGTCGCCGTCCTACTTCTTGTAGCTGATGCGATAGATCGCACCGGCCCAGTCGTCGGCCACCAGGATCGAACCGTCCTTGGCGAGGATGATGTCATTTGGACGGCCGAGATAGCCGGTGTCGCCTTCGAGCCAGCCGGAGGCAAAGATCTCCGACTTGGGATTCTTGCCGTCGGCATCGACGATCACGCGCTTGATCCGGGCGCCCTGGTACTTGTGCCGGTTCCAGGAGCCGTGTTCGGCGATCAGGATGTTGTTCTTGTACTCGGTGGGAAACTGATCGCCGGTATAGAACTTCATGCCGAGCGGAGCCACGTGCGCGCCGAGATTGACGACGGGCGGCGTGAATTCCGAGCACTTGTGACCCATCGCGAATTTGGGGTCCGGCATGTCGCCCTGGTGGCAATAGGGATAGCCGAAATGCTCGCCGATCCTGGTGATCATGTTGAGCTTGTCGCTCGGCAGGTCGTCGCTGATCCAGTCGCGGGCGTTCTCCGTGAACCAGTAACGCCCGGAACGCGGGTCGACGTCGCCGCCGACGCTGTTGCGGACGCCGAGCGCCCAGATCTCGGCATTGCCGGTCTTGGGATCGACACGGCGGATTTGCGAGACGCTGGTCGGCGGAATGCCGATATTGAACGGAGGTCCGAACGGCAGATAGAACCAGCCATCCTTGTCGACGGCGATGTATTTCCAGCCATGCGCCGCGTAGGACGGCATGTCGTCATACACCACCTTGCCGGCGCCGAGATTGTCGACATTGGCTTCGGCATTCTCGTACTTGATCAGCTTGTCGACCGCGATGACGTAGAGCGCGCCGTCGAGAAACGCGAGACCGGTGGGCATGTTGAGGCCCTTGAGGACGGTCTTGACCTCCCGCTTCCCGCCACTGTCCTTGATCGCGTAGACATTGCCGAGGCCGAAGGAGCCGACGAACAGCGTGCCCTTGTCGCCCCAGGCCATCTGCCGCGCGGCCAGCACGTTGGAGGCATAGACTTCGATATTGAAGCCTTCCGGCAGCTTGATCTTCTTCATCATCGCCGCCAGTTCGGCGTCGGAAGCGCCGGTCGGCGGACCGGATGGCGGCGCCTGGCCCTTCTGCGCTTCGATCTCGTCACCGAGGAACCAGTCGGGTGGCGGGTTGTTCCAGAAATCCTTGGTGCCGGACTCGTATTTCTTCAAAGCCTTCTGTTGCGCGCCGGCCTGGCCGGCCCCTGCAACAACAAGGATAGCTGCGAGCGCAAGAATAGATCGATTGAAAGCCGATTTCATCGCGTCACTCCCTATGCAGCCTGGCGGCCGCGCCTGTTATTATTTTGAAGGTTCGAGAGGCGTAGTGGGTCTGGCGAAGTGTGCAGACCGGAAAATGGTAACACATCCATTGCCGGAGAGAAGCGCACGATGCGTGGCGCGGTCGGATCAAATCCGTTTGAGAAGAAATCTTCTCCGTCCCGATTTTGTTTGAGACTTTTTTGCGACGGGCGCTGCATCGCAATATCAGTCGGACGCAATCGATGATCCCGGGCGCGGCGCCGGACGATCGAACTTCGATGATCAGGATCGCGCGCGGCGATGCTCGCAACCGCGAATGATTTTGTGGCCTGGCTCATAGCCAGAGCGGCGAATCGCTGGGAAGCTGGCTACATTCTCTTTCGCGATTCCGTATCCCATGACCGGGCTGGGCGGGCATCCCTATGGCCAACAAGCGGATCATCCTGCTCTCGGACGGCACCGGCAATTCCGCCGGCAAGGTCTGGCGAACGAACGTCTGGCGCGTGTTCGAATCGCTGGATTTGACGAGTTCGCAACAGATCGCGTTCTACGACGATGGCGTCGGCACTTCGTCCTTCAAACCGTTCGCAATCCTGGGCGGCGCGTTCGGCTTCGGCCTGAAGCGCAACGCGCTGGATATCTACAAGTTCGTCTGCCGCAACTATCGTTCGCATCTCGACTATCTGGCACTCGAGGCCGCCGCCGCGAAGGCCGAAAATCGCGAGGAAAGATACGGCCCCTGGCAGAGCGACGATATCTTCGGCTTCGGGTTCAGCCGCGGCGCCTTCACCATCCGCGTGGTGAACGGACTGATCTGCGAACAGGGGCTGGTGAATTACGAGACCGAGGAGGAACTCGATCGCAAGGTCGCGATAGCCTACCGGGCCCATCGGGCCGAAAAATTCAAATCGCGGTTTCAGGTCGAATGGGTGTTCCGCAAGATGCGCAACATCTTTGTCTCCGCCAAACACGACAAGCACGAGCGCCCGGTCGATCACATTGCCTTTCTCGGCCTGTGGGATACGGTGGCCGCCTACGGCCTTCCCGTCGACGAAATGACGCGCGGCGTCAGCCGCTATCTTTGGCCGCTCGAGTTGCCGGACCGGCAACTCAATTCCAGGGTTCGCAAGGCCTGCCACGCCCTTTCGCTCGACGACGAGCGCACCACGTTCCATCCCCTGCTGTGGGACGAGAGGCTGGAGAAGACTGCCACCGGCACCAGGAAAACCGACTCCGAGCGGATCACCCAGGTCTGGTTCGCCGGCGTGCACTCCAATGTCGGCGGCGGATATCCGGACGACTCGCTCGCCCATGTATCGCTCACCTGGATGCTCTCCGAGGCACGCAGCCGCGGGCTTACCCTGAAGGCGGCGCCGGGTGCCGATCCGGACGCGTTCACGCGGGTACGATCGACCCAGGACAAGGACGGCCGCATCTACGATTCACGAAACGGACTGAGCGGCTACTACCGGTACGGGCCACGGAGCGTGGCCGCGCTTTCGGACACGAAGTTCACCGCCGACAAGCGTGATCGCGTGAATATCGCGATCCCGAAAATCCATGAAAGCGTGTTCGACCGGATCAGTGTCGACGCGCATCTCTATGCGCCGGTCGCATTGCCGCCTGTCTATGAGATCCTGACCTATGACGAAAGGATCGTGTCGCCGGACGACCTGACCGGCCGGCCGAACCAGCCGAAATATGAAAGCTCAGGCGCCGCGCTTCACCGAGAGAAGATCCAGGAACACGCCGTAGGAAGTTCGATCTGGCGACGGCGCATTATCTATTTCCTGACCGTCATCGCCTCGATCTATTTGCTGACTTATCCGCTGACATCCACCGCACCGGCCGCCGCCGAGTTCACCACGCCATTGCGGCCGCTCTCCGACGTCATTCGCATGATCGGGTGGGTGCTGCCCGGGGCGGCGGCTCGCTGGACCAACGCCTATGCCAGAGAGCCGCTGTGGTTCCTGCTGTGCGCCGGACTCGTCGGACTGCTGTTGTGGTTGAGTGCGTGCCTCAAGGACCGGATCACCGACCAGATGCGTCTCGCGTGGCGCGTGAGCCTGGCAAAGGTCGACCTGAATCGGGGAAAGTCCAGCAGACGAGACGGCAAGAGCGCAGCGCTGATTGCGATCTCGGTCGTCCTGGCCTTGATCGCGCTCTATCCGATACCGGGTTGGTTTAATTACACTTGGCCGCAAGCGCCCGGCTCGCTGCAGACCTTCATCGACCGCATCACGCACCCCTATTTCCAGTGGTTTGCCTTTGCCATCCTGTTCACGATGTGGCTGCCCGGCGGCACCATCGCACGCTTCAGGCTGGCGGACGCCTACCGGCAATTCGTCACCAGCATGAAGCTCAAGGTCGCGCCTGCCTTTTTCGCGTTCACCTTCCTGGTCGGCGGCTTTGCCTTCGCCAGCCACTACCTGTTCAATTTTCGCGACAGTTTTGGCCACTTCTGCCAGCCCGTCGAAAAGCCAGTCGCGCTGGAGGTCTGCGACCCCGACGACATGAAGCTATGCAAGCGGGCTTCCGACGGCAGCATCCCGAGCACCTGCACGTCGAAGGCGTGCCGCGGGGTACCCGTCGAATTCGACACCGCCAACCTCTGCACACCGGCCGGGGTCATGCTGGACCGGCGCGGCAATTACCGGTTCGTCCTCGAGCAGAACGGCCAATGGTCGTTTCTCGGCGCGCCATCCGGCCCGGGAGGAATGCCGCTGCGGAATTTTCTTCCGCAATGGAACGACAAACTACCGGAAGCGGCCGCAGCGCTCGGACGCTTCGCGCTGCTCGCGACAGCCTATCCAACCAAGCGAACGCTGGATCGCCCCTTTGGCCGCGTCATCGTTCGTTACGGCGAGACCGGCAACGAGGAGAACTTCATCGACGGCGAACCACAGCCGGACGGCCGCCTCGACGAAACCTTCCGGGCCACCCGCAACGGACAGATGTTCGTCTATCTGAACCAGCCGGTCAGCGGCGTCTTTCCAAACCTGTTTCGCAACGTGAACTCGGGCAAGGCGAAGGTCTGGGTTTATCGCATCCCGAGGTGAGCGGCGGTGCTCATGCGCGTTTCCAAGTCGCAGGCACAAACGACGAGGCCGCCAAGAGGCGGCCTGTCGACTGGATCCAGTGCATTGCCATTTGAGAAAATCTGGAGCGGGCGAAGGGGCTCGAACCCTCGACCCCGACCTTGGCAAGGTCGTCAGGCAGCCCCTCATAAGGCAACAAACGCTAACGCAATTAATACCCTTTAACTTTGAAATCATTATAGAATTGCGCTTTTGTGACCCTTCGTATCTAACGTAGTCCAACGGGTCGATTTCACCCGGAAAAGCTACCACGAACTACCACGAAGGGTCTACAGATGCCCGCCGCCGCCAAGAAAGCTACTCCGATCAAGCTGACCCGCGACCGGGTCGAAGCAACGAAGCCCGCCAGCGCCCCGTACGAGGTCAGGGACGCGCTTGTTCCTGGCCTGCGCCTGCTGGTGCAGCCGTCCGGCCATCGCTCTTGGCTGTTTCGCTATACGGTCGGCGGCACTTACCGAAAGCTGACCCTCGGCCACTACCCCGCCGTGTCGCTCGAAGCCGCTCGGACGGCCGCCGCGACTGCGCGCGGCGAAGTCGTGAAGGGTCGCGATCCGGCCGCCGACAAAGCCGCCGCCCGCGCTCCGGGGAACAGCGCCGTGGCCGCGTTCAAGGACTATGATCGTGGCCATCTGTCTTGGGGCCGCGATTACATTGATCACGAAACCGGCGACGTGACCCCGGCGGCAAAGGACAAGGACGGCAACATCGTCAGTCCGGCCATCGGCGCGGACACGGCCTCGGCGACCCGGTCGTTCTTCCTGCGTCGCGTCCTGCCGGTTTGGGGCACACGTCAGGCCGGTTCGATCACGCGACAGGACATCGTCGCCTTGCTGGACACATTAAAAGCTTTCAAAGATGCCCGGCGGAAGGCCAGGACTCGGCTTTCCCATTTCTTCGGCTGGACGATGGACCGTAACGCGCTGGTTACGGTCAACCCGGCGGCGGGGATTGCGGCGGAAGGGTCTGCATCGCGCGAGCGCGCCCTGACCGACGCAGAGTTGCGCGCCGTGTGGCTCGCCTGCGATCAAGCCGGAACGTTCGGCGCATTGGTGCGCGCTCTGATTCTCACGCTGGCGCGTCGCACCGAAGTTGCGAAAATGACTCGCGACGAACTATCCGACACGCTTTGGTCCAGCCAAAGAACCAAGAACGGCAGATGGATGGACTGGCACCGCACGGCGCAATTGAACGCGATTCTCGAACCGCTGCTGGCGAAGAGCAATTCGCCGTTCGTGTTCGAAGGGCGTCACCATAACCGGCCACTCGGCGGCTTCAGCGACTGGAAAGACAAGCTGGACGCCATCTTAGGCGACAGCGTCGCCCCGTGGACCCTGCACGACCTACGCCGCACCGGAGTAAGCTTGATGCAGCGCCTGAGCATACCATTTGAAGTCCGTGAAGCTTGCCAGAACCACAAGATCAAGGGCGTCGCCGGAACGTATAGTCGCCACGACTACGCTGACGAAAAGCGCCATGCGTTCGAAGCGCTCGCGGCGGAAGTTGATCGCATCGTGTCCGGCCGAAAAGTTTCGAACGTGGTTCCGTTAACCACGGTGCGGGCCGAAGCGTTAGCCTTGGCTTAACGTTCCTTTGCGCTCGACGCTCCCATATGTTAGCCACACACTCGGTTTCGAAAGCTGACGACGGCCCGTCCGCGCAAGTGGAGTTGATGGGCAACAGGCTTTGGAGCTCGCCCTACGGCAGAACGGCCCCCGCGTTCTAGCGGCTACCCCGTTTCCGGCATCCGCCCTGCGCGTCCGAATACTCGCCGCCTGTCCAGCGTGACACGCGGTAGCCCGGACGTGCCGTCGTGACTTATTCGCCCAAACCAATTTACCTTCGCATTGCTGACGTCCGCCGCCGCTATGGCGGCGCGTCCGATATGTGGATCACGCGCAAAACTCGTGACTTCGGATTCCCCGCGCCCGTCTTCCTAGGCGGTCGAGACCGCTTCTGGAGACTAGAAGAGCTAGATGCGTGGGACCGTGCCATGATCGAACGCGGTTCGACGTGGCACCATGGCGTCGCCAAACGGCCCGCGTGATGACATGGCCGACTCCCCAACCTTCGACGATATCGCCGACGACATATACACGACCGGTTCGCTTGAACCGCTGGCCGAGCTTGTGAGTGACCCGGCCCTAGCGACTTGGCTTCGCAAGCAGCAGCTTGGCACCGCGATAGACCGGCACATCAGGGCGCGTGCGAGCGTGGTTCTGATGAGCGTTCAAATGGGCGAACTTGATAAGCCCGCGCACCTAGCGGCGATTCAAAGAGTCCACTACGGCGGCGACGTTGTGGACACGCAACGCCGAATTGTTGGCTTGGCCTCTGGCTTCGATGCCGACGTGAAGCAACGGGGACTCGCCTTCGCGAATGATGAGATTTGCACGACACCAAAACGCAAGGCGCGGGCGATCAGCCGACTCCGCAAAGCCCTATCGGGAGTCAAATGATTTGACTCCCAACCGACCGATTGACCCGCTTTAGATAATCCATCGAACGAACAAACCCCGTAGGAGTTATACCAATGGCACGCGCAAAAATCCTTCCCCCGACATACAAGCCCGAAGCGGTCGAAGACGGCGGCTGCGAGAAACCCGCGATCAAGCTGGATGGATCGCCCGAAACGCCGCGCGAGATGATGCCGAAGGTGGCGCAGATTCGCACCGACTCCGAAGAGTCGATTGAGGACTCACGCCACGCCCAAAACGATGGACACCGGGCGGGACGCCAGCGCCTGCAAGACGACAAGGGCGACGCCGCGGCCGTACTAGGCCATCTGACGCGTGAGAACGTAAGCCCGGAGCACATCACGCAAGCGCAGAAGGCCCTCGACAAAGTGAATGCGAAAATAGCGGCGTACGACGCCAAGGGCACCAAGGAGTCCGGTAATTTGCCGCCGACTCTGATGCCCATGCTTCGCGACTTTTTCAGGGTATCAACCCGAATCAGCAATGGCCGGGGCTTTGAAGACGCGGGCACAACCGACACTCTGTTGCCCGGCAAAGATATGATCGAAACAGCCGCCGTGCTTCGCGACGATATTCTTGCAGGGCGCGAAGCGCTGAAGTGGATCACAGAAGCCCCGCCGACGCGTGAAGAAATCGCATCCCGACTCCGCAGCGGGTTCGGGGATGCTGCCGGACTCGCCGATAGCAGATTGCGCGGCGCGGCGGGTTGCTACTTCGACCCCGGCCAATATGATTTTTTCATCCCCGGCGGCGGCAGGGCAAACGGCCGTTTCAACATGTGGGGCTATGAACAGCCCGCGGTTGCGGTCGCGAACGGGCTTGGCGATATCATCCGAATCTCGGATGGCTTCGCGACGATTCTGGCCGTCTTGGGCGACGAGCTTATTGACCGGATGGTTGATAAGGCGATGGCAAAATACGACGGCCAATCCCCGCTGACGATGGCCGAACGCACCGCGAAGCGTATCGAAGCCGAAGAGCGCCTACTTGAACTGGAACGCAAGCACGCTTTTTGGGTGTATGCCGCACGCGAAAAGGGAATCCGAATCGACCATGTGAGCGAGGCGAACCCCTTTGCCGTGCTCGACATCGTCATCCGCAAATAAAAGGGTTTGCCTGCGGTTAGTCCTTTCCGCAGGCGAATCGCGGGCGGGCTGTTTGGCCATGAAGGTCCGCCCCCATGAAATATCGGTGCAGGGATTTGCTTTAGATTCCTTTGTTGGCCCTGCACCGGGGTAGCGCGCAAGCGCGGGCGCTCTGGCGTTGTGTTGTTTGTTCAAAGTCCGGCGGCGACTCGTCGGGGAGGTTCAGAAGGCGGCAACACGGCGGCACCGTTTCGACGTTGTACAACTGAAACTGAACACTGAAGGGAATACACATCATGAGTCACGATAGCGAATACATGCCAACGGACCCGCTTTTTTCAGCGCACAAACTTGCGTTTTTGGCGGCGGGCCGCGATCAGGCCGACGCGATTCTTGTGAAGCACGGCGGCAAGGGCGGCGCTGGCGGATGGCGGCACGTGCCGCGATCCAAACGCAAGGCGGCGATTTCCGACCTTGAAAAGCTGGCGGCATCTTCGCCGCCGACCGCGCGGACCGCGGCAGGGGTCGAGCAGATTCGCCGAACCGCGTTTGGCTCTGGGGAACGTTGGGACGACGTGAGGCGCAACGCCTTCGAGAACGCAGGCATGACGGAATCTAAAACGTCTGCGGTGCCGACGAAGCTGGATGCCTATGCCATCTTCAAAGCGTGGAACGCGAAGAAATCGAAACCGACCGAGTAAGAACGCGAGTCCAAAGGTGGCGCTCCCGCTAACCTCCTTGAAGGAATCAGACCAATGAGAGACCACAACACGAACGCAAAATTAGACGCCCTCTATCTAGAGACCGAACACGAATGGATTCAAACCCGCGTAGCCGATTACATTGAGGACTTCGGGAGTCGGGACGGCACGCTAGAAGGAATTGAGGACCCCGACCAACGCGCGGAATGTGCGCGAACAATCGCACGCGAAAAGCGTGACCATGATCGGCGCTTGCGCGAGCGCGCCAAGCGTGTTGCGATTGAGCGGGCCGCGGACAAGGCCGCCCACAACGCATGGAAAGCCGAGCAGCGCAGGCGCGAAGCTGAAGACGCAGGCGACGAGCGAGTCACTATCTCGCCGCAACAGGTTTTCAAGCGGTTCAATCGGAAGGCGACGACGGGATGACCGACGCCGAAGCCTGCGAACTACTGAACATGATGTGCGCCGACTTCGACGAGGTCAAAGAGCGTCCGACGTTTCCCCAACGTTGGAGTTCGGAAGCGTTCAAGCAGCAACGTGCGGAAGCGCGACGATTTTGGGGGCATGACAATGACGTTCCAGAAATTCATCCTCACGACCAAACCGACCGCTGACCCGGTCGGCGACCTTATCCGCGGCTTTCGATACGAATATGAGCGGAAGGTTCCGGTCCATTTTAAGACGCTCGCCGAACTTCGCGGCTATCTGGAATCGTGCGGCGCTAACCGGAAACAATTGGACGCGGCCCGCGGTGCCTTCAACCGCTACATGAGTCAAAAGATTAGACTCGAACTGGTCTGACAGAGTCTACACAAAAGAAAAGCCCGGCCGGGAGCCCGGCCTTATAGGGGTTCACTACTATGACAAGCAGCAACGAACTTGCAGCCGACGCCGACAAAGTCAAGCACCGGCTGATTCTGACGCTAGACAAGCGAGTGAGGGAAAATCTTCGCAGCGGGGCACCAGACGATTGGACGCTGAACAACCTTCGCCAACTCGCCGAAATGTTCAAAGACGGACCGTGTCAAATCGAATTCGACCCCGGTCCGGGTCTGACGCGCTTTGGCACCATTTTACTGCCGGGCTGCGAACGGATAACCGCAACATGGATGAACGGCGAACCGTGGTTTCCGGGCTACTACGCCGAACCCGATTTTTCGAACCTGCCGACGCCTGACGACCTTGAAGCCGACGACAGCCGCGTGACGAGCGCGCTTGCTTTGGTGCCGGGCGGCGTCAAGGTCAACAATAAGTCCGAAGCCGCCGACACGCACAAGAATGCTTTAGGCGCGCTGCAAGCGTCCCGGCTGCACCCCGCCTATAACGAAATGGCTAGAAGAATTGAATTCGTCGGCGACGTTCCATGGGACGGTCGGAAGTATGGCCGAGTCCTCGACGACAACTTGCTGACGGTCATCCGGCTTTACCTCATGGGGCTTTATCAGGGCAACGATTACGACCCAAGCCTAAAGAATATCGCCGAAGCGCTGGCAGGCATCGCCCAACGCAACCGATTCAACCCGGCCCGCGACTACCTCGCCAAATGCGAAGCCGAATGGGACGGCGTGCCCCGGATTGAAGGGTTGTTCGGCAAATACCTGAACTGCGGAATCGACGACTATACGCGCGGAGTCTCGGTTGCGTTCATGGTCGGCGCTGTCACGCGCATCAGGCGGCCGGGCTGCAAGTTCGACACCTTGCCAGTGTTGCGGGGGCCGCAGGGCTGGAATAAGTCAACCGCGTTCCGTACCTTGTTCGGCGACTCCTACTTCTCAGATACGCACCTGGGCAACCTGACGCAAAAAGACGCCCCGATGAAACTTCGCGGCATATGGTGCCATGAATTCTCTGAGGTCGGCTCGCTTAGGAAGCACGACATTGACGCGCTAAAGGCGTTCGTCAGTTCGCAATCGGACCGCAACCGCGACCCCTACGAACGCCTAGTAGCGGACGTGCCGCGCTCTAACGTGTTCGTCGCCACGGTCAACGAAGGCGGCGCACTAGGCGACGCAACCGGCGGGCGGCGATTCTGGCCCATGGAATTGATCGCCCGGATTGACCTCGCCGCGCTCGCCGCCGACCGCGACCAATTATGGGGCGAAGCCGCGGCGCGCGAAGCCGCGGGCGAGTCCTGCGTTTTGCCTGAAGAGCTTTGGCCCGTTGCTGGCGAGCGCCAGCAAGCCGAAACCATTGATGACCCTTGGACCGATACCCTGCGCGAATACCTCGACGGGGGTGGCCCTGTGCGCGACCTAGACGACCTCGACGACGTCGAAACCTTGTCCCCGGTCGATAAGGTACACGCCGCCGACCTATACGCCGCGCTAGGCATCCCGCCGAAGGATCAGAACAGGGCGACCGGGGGCCGACTGCGAACCGTCATGGAGTCCCGGCTGGGCTGGCGGCATAAGACGTCCATTCGGATGGGCGACAGCGTCCGGGCAGGTTTTGAGCGTTTGTAGTGGTGTAGTGGGTTGTAGGGGCTCTAGGGGCTATCACTAACTTAGTATAGGAGAACAGGTGGCTGCCGACCCTGTACCCCCTAGCCCCTTCCTAGCTTAAAGAGAGAATAGGTCTACATCCACTACAACCACTACAATCCCTTGTTCTGTAGCGTTTAGCATGTAGTGGCAGGTGAGCGTTGTCCTCTACATCCCACTACATGGCTCCGGTGATAACGCTCCCCTGATCTGGAACGAGTTAGCAAGGCGGTACCCTGCCGGGCGGGGTAGTAGCAGCACAACAGCACAGGCGGGCTGCGCAAATAGCCCTGATGACTCAGAACAGAGGGCTAAAGGGGCGTAGGGCTAGAATGGCGCAACTCCCGATCTATCAATATGATGCACTCTATTGCGCTATCGGAATGTCGTCCTATTCTTCCGTTGGCAACTAATTATAATTCGACGGTGTGGCTTAACAGCTCAACAAGTGGCGCTCGCTCATTGAATGAGCGTCACCATACGATGCGCCTTTGTAAAGGCATCGACGAGCATCGATGCACACAGCAAAGAAATGTAAACGCACGAAAAGCGGCAAAAGGGAATGAAACCATTGTTCGGCATGACTCAAAATTTCCGGCGGGTCCTTCCGGCGACGTTAGCGCGATGAGGGAAAACACGGTGCGCAGGCCGTAAGCCATGGTGGATAGAAAAATAAATCGCTAGGGTTTGGATAAACGCTGATATGCCGATTCCGTGGATGCGCCTCAGCCGCGCGCATGGGGAAAACGGTCAGACGCTTGCCAATATGCTTGTAATCACTTGACCTCCAGCTGAGTCGGGTAGCAGGATACAAGAATTGCAACTCCTCGAATTCCACTCAGGTTTCCATGGTCATTTCGTTAGGGGAAATATCGTTTGACGAAGAGGTCGTAGTTAGAAAGCTAAAGAACGATTTTCGTGACGATTGGTTTCCCGATCCAATTGGCTTTGCAGACTTCATTGGGGAGGGACTGCTATCCAAGATCATTTCGGAGAATTTTGACACGAATCACGGGGCTTACGTTCCGTCGCAGGCGTTGTTGTTGAACGTCCCCAAAGCGAACTTTACACTGCGGTATGCGCTCGAAACGAGTATGTCCGACCGGACAGTGTATCATGCGCTCGCTTCGTACCTTCTCCCTGTTTACGACGACATCCTTTCTTGGAGAGTCTTCAGTCATAGGACAAGCACGAGCACCGCGAGCGACGACGACGCTCGGGATTCGAAGAGATATACATTCCGCAACGGCATTTCTGCCTGGAATGACTTTTTGGGCTGCGTGAAATCTGCATTGAAGCCGCAAACTGTTTTGCTATCGACAGACCTAGCAAATTACTTTGAGAACATTAGCGTTCCAAAATTGAACGAGGTGATGCTCGATCTTATTCCTGAACTAAAAATAACTGGAGAGGAAAAGGCAAAGGTCCGTGCTCATGTTAGTCATCTGTTCGACTATCTGTCTGCATGGACCTTTTCGAAGGATAAAGGACTTCCTCAAAATCGCGACGCTTCATCGTTCTTAGCGAATGTTTACATGTGTAGCGTCGACCGAATTATGATTGAAAAGGGATACGACTACTTCCGGTATATGGATGACATCAAGATAATCTGTGCCGATATTCCATCGGCTCGGCGGGCTTTGAAAGACTTGATTTTGGCCCTTCGACCGATTGGACAGGTTGTCAATTCGGGAAAGACGCATTTTGTCCATTCGTCCGATGAGCAGGGCATCGAAAAATGTCTGGCGTCGGGAAATATTGAGATGAAAAGAATAAACGCCGCTTGGCAATCCAAGTCGCTCAAAGAAATTTCCCGATCGTTCGTTCCTTTGAAACAGTTGGCGCTTAGCATTCTCAATTCCGGTGGCTATGACACCAGAGAATTTCGTTTCTGCATCAATCGGCTAGAAACCTTAGCTCGCTGCAGCGAGTTTCATGTGCCTGCTAAGTATTTCGAAGACCTGACTCCGCTGGTAATAGCAGGCTTGGACGACGCGCCGGTTGCGACGGACCAGATTTGCAAATACTTGCGCGCCGTTGAATTGTCTCCAGCTGACCTTCAAACCGTCTTCAATCATTTGACGGACAGTTCGCGATCATTTTACAATTGGAAGAATTACCAGCTTTGGATTCTATTGACGCAGAAGGCTTTCAAGACCGACGCGGCGCTTGATTACGCCCGCCTGCTAGTGGCCGAACGAGAAGACGACCCGACGCGTGCGGGCGCAACAGTCTACCTGGGTGCGCTAGGAGACACTTCCGACCGGGCGCGAATAGCCGAGCATTTCAAGAAGCTGAATACGTTTCTCGGGCAACGAAGTGCTGTCATTGCGATGCAAGAGCTTCACTTTCGTCCGACTGCCGCTGGTGGTCCCAGTATCGACACGCACGTCAGACCTCATCTCCGCACAGATTTGAAGGGAGCGTACCGCGCACTTAATAGAAGTGGCCTGTATGTATCGCAATTGGAACCACTTTCCATAGCGCGATTTGTGGACTTGGAGCGTGACTACGATGGCTGACGTCTTTCTTCTCTATCGGCCCGATCCGTTCGGCGTGGGAGGCTCCCGTTATGTCCGCGCGACCGCTGACAGCGTGGATTTTATCCGCGCGGAGGAGGTAGGCGACATCGAGGACGAAGTTGTAACTTATGACGTCGCCACCCTAATCGACGACCTCCGAAGAAATGGTGCTCAACTTCCCCGGAGGATGATTGACATGAGCGAGGCCATTCGACTCCTCACAGGGCTGTCTCGCGCCGACGGTGGGGAGCCAAAATGGAATTTTTGGCGGCATATCCGAAGTGCGTTTGCGATTGAAAGCGATTGGTTGGCGGTACGTGCAATGCATGAATCGCGAACTGAGGATCCAAAAGCAACGAACGAGTTGGCGCTCTTTTCCGCATTCGCACGGGCAGCTGAGCGCCTATGGTCGCGGTTGAAGGTCGAGCTTAATGACTCAAATGAATCGGAGCGTTTTTTTCAGATAGAGGTTCCCACCGCTAGAATTTTCCATGCTCGCCAGTTTCGCGGGATAAGCATCGACGCGAGCGCAGTCGATGCCTGCTTGAAGACTGCGTCGGACGAGAAGTATGAAGCTTACCGGGAGGTCGCGGACCAACTGGGAATCAGCCCGACGGGATTAAGTTATTGGAACGTATCTCGCCATTTGCCGTTGGCTGATTCGAGCGTCCTTCAGGAAGTCGTTAAGGGTTATGCTCTTCGAGATCAGCTAAAGATTTCGGCTGATGTCTCCAAATTTGCGAAGGCATTTACGAATTTGATGGACGCGTCTCGGGACGTAGACATTCTCACCCGACTTACAAATACCCTTGGCCGTACATTCCCAACGTATCATTCGTTTGGAACCATAAGCTCCCGCATTTTGGTATCTGATCCGTACTTGCAGGAATTGCGGAGACGACATCGAAAGGTTTTCTCAGCCGATCAAGGGTATCAACTAACATATTTCGATTATTCACAGTTTGAACCGGGCATAATGGCGTCGTTAGCCAACGATGACGAACTCATCAAAATGTACAACGGCGGGGATATTTATCTGGCTTTCAGTACGGCACTGTATGGAAATGCAAACCATCGCGATCAATGCAAGAAGATTTTTCTCGCCTTCAGCTACGGTATGAGCGAGCAGGGCATTGCTAAGTTGCTGGCAGGCGACGACGCAAGCCCGGCGGACCGATTAGCGATAGAAGGCAAAGTGACCGCGTTCTTCCGCAGATTTGAGCGATTGGACGAATTCAAGTCGGCATTAGAACTTCGTCTGTTGAAAGATGGTCGTATTTCCACACCGCTAGGAAACCATCGCAGAAGGAGTGGCTCTGGATCACAGCTAAATTCTCGGGAACGTCGTTGGGCGACCAGCCAACGGGTGCAGGGCACTGCATCTCTAATATTCAAAACGGCATTAATAGACTTGGCATCGGCGTTCGGCCCTAATTCTATTTTGCTGCCGATGCACGATGCGGTGCTTATGCAATTCAAAATAGGCGGAGATACGAATGCCAACATTGGCCGTGTAAAGGAGATCATGGGCGCTGCTTTTGCGAAATGGTGTCCTGCCGTCAACGCCAGGGTCACTCACGGTCCGTTTTCATGAACGAAAGCAGAGCTTCGCAAGCTGCTCAAATTAAAGATCGCTGATAGGCACGTAGTTCCACTACAAGCGCCTCTGCCATAGTTGATGACCTCGCCCCAGCATGGCCGGGATCAACCCAGCCCACGCTTCCGCACTTTCATGCACTTCCGGTGCGCAAGTCTGTCTGGCCATTGCCATTCCGGTAGGTCATCCAGCTTCACGGCCGCCGAATGCCAACAGCGCTCGCGCGTGTCGCCATCGGGCGAGCCAACGCAATAGGGCAACAAGAATGCGCGTGAATCCATCGGCCTTCATGGCGGACGGAGTGCCGTCAGCCCAACAGTTGAGTCGCAACTTGGGAACTGCGTAGCCACACCACTGGCAGCAGGTTGATAGTACTTTCAATCAATTTGCGTGCACTGCTTCCGCGGGGATAGTTGAACAAGCAGAAACGCCCCTAGGATTCAGAATCACTCGCGATGATCGGGAAGCTATTGCCATTTCGAAGATCAAAGTCGAACGGCAAGATACCTAATTCTGACTGAGTGCATTGAAACGGATCGACGTTTAAACAGCCACCCAAACCAAATCAATGTCTTCCAAAAGAGCCGACTGACTAAGATGCGCGGGGCAGACATGCTCAGGCGGAATATTATTTAAGAGATAACCAACACGCATACATGCTTCAAAATATAACTGAGAGCAGACGACACCGGAGGAAAATCGAAACCTGCCACCCCACGGCTTCCCGCTCGTTAGGGATGCCATTAGACTAGGTAAATTGAAGTATCCGTATTGCGTACGGACTCCAGTCGCTGCGTAGTAGGCTATCAAGCTTCTGGTTTTTTCGTCAGCGGCACTCAGACGTCGTATCTTTATGTTGTAGGCGTCTGTCATGTATTCCCAATATTCATGCGCCTTTACGCCTGACAAAGTGGCTTCGCATATTTCATATCCGCCACCGGAAACTGCTACGTGTGACCAACACGCGTGCTCTGACGGGAATTGATGACTTTGCTGTTCAACGATTTTCCGCGAGGTCCAGCTATTCTCTTTATCTTGAAATAAGAGCAGGTCACCCGGCTCTAGAGTTTTGGGGTCAATGGCACGCCCGAATTCTCTTACCTTCCTTGGAATAGGGCGTGTGAAGGAGAGAGCGAGTTCAGATAATCTCGATCCTCGCTCAACCTCATTAGACTTTGAGATTCTCGGCAGAGTGTTTATTGGCAGCGGGCTTGTCGGCAGAGAGGTTTTCGGCTTGGGGCCCTCGCTTGGTGGTGATTTCATACTCGACATGTTGGCCTTCGCTCAAAACGCCTAGCCCAGCGCGTTCGACAGCCGAAATGTGAACGAACACGTCCTTACCGCCGCCACTACTAGGCTTGATGAATCCATACCCTTTCGTCGGGTTGAACCATCTCACTGTCCCTTTAGCCATTTGACGGCTCCCTTTAACGAAGCCCCAGCGTACCTTGGGGCAGTATATAGAAGGTTGCAACGCCCGCAACTCGCTCGCGTTCCCTGCGCGCGAGTTGGGGCAGACGCCTTCAGCATGTATATCATATTCACCGGTCGCCGAAACAAGCCTATAGCTTGTAAAGCTTTGAAACAAACCTCAATGTTTTCAATGCCTACGCGGGTCGCGATATTCCGAGTCGCTGATGGGTCATTCGGAACGATTGCAAGTAGGTCTGTCTTTCCCGCAAGCGCGGACATGGTGGAAATCGCAGTTATCAACACCAAGGGCGAGGCAACGCTGGGCAGCTGGTCGCGCTGCAAACGAAACGGACTGCCAGCCCTTCACCTATCAGTGTTGACCCAACGTCCACGCCATTCACGCGGAGCGTTCCGCAGCGGCGGCCAAAGTTGCAGGCATTGGTGCCTTCTGTCCCCGCCGGACAAGAACAGGCAACCTGCTGGAATTCGGGACGACCGTTGCGGACTAATTCGCGAAGGCGCTGTCCGGCCGCTTCGCCCTTTTTACGCTCCGCTTCGCAAAGCGCCCGACGGCCCGTTTCGGGCGCGTTGAATCCGACCAAGCGGACGTTCGGCCGACCGTCGTTCAGGCTGACGGTGTCGCCGTCGATAACGTGCACCGAAACCGAGATAGAGGCCGGGGCTGCCGACTCCGTGCGGGCCATCACGTTCGGTTCGCCACCCAGCTTCAAGGCTGCTAGAACGGCAACGAAGCTTAGCAGCGCGCAAACGACCACCATGCCAGCAAAATAGCGCGAGCCGCGTGGCTTCGGTTTAAAGCCAGCGGTCATATCAAGCGGCTTCGGGTCGGCCCATTTGGTTCTGCGGAATTTGTAGACATTGTCTGACATAGCTCAGCGGCGCGACCACTCTTCCGCCTTCTGGAACAGATCGATCAATGCCTGCCGATGTTTCTGGACATCCTCCATACGAATATTCATCCGAATGGAGTTCTTGCCTTTGCTCAGCGCCTCGAGTCCGGCCTCTTCAAGCTTATCGATTGTTGCTTGCCGCTCGGCTGCGCCTACCTTGACCCAAATGGCGCAATGGGACGCCTTGCGCGGAAAGAAGTGACAAAAGTGATAGCCGATAGTGCCCAGAGCGATATGCGACTTATTATAGCTAAGCTTGGGTTCGCCACTTTGTGTTGGGACAAGCGAGCGGCAGGCATCAACTACGGAAAGAATCTCGGACTTGGTACGGTTCTCCCAGTCCGCGCGGGTCGTTGCGGGCGACTCGGGCCCTTCATCGTCGCCGTTCGCGTTAAACTCATTCGTATCTAGGACGCGAATGAATTGCAGGACCACGTCGTTATTGATTTGGAAGGCGCTTAGCTGGATGGCCACCAAAGGCACCGCTCGATTCAGCAACCGGATGACATTGAAAAAGCGACTTGTGATTTCTTCGGCGACGATCACGGCGCAGTGTTGGAGCGTCGGGTAGCGTTGTCGTTCTACGTCCCAGTATTCAATCGTGCGGATGATATGGCTTTCATCGACCGGCCCAAGCATGACTTCGATTTCATACCGAGTTTCGTTTTCGAAGTCCGCCATCAGGAAGTCGATGCGGCCGCCTGATGCTTGGATTCGCTCGCGCTTGATGACCTGCAAGTCGCCGAACCCCAGAAGCGATGGATCATCCAAGATTTGCTGTTGAAGCCACGCCTCATTGAGGCCAAGCGACCTCAGGCTCTGCGGGTTGATCTTTTGGAGCTTCGGAAAGGCGTGTGTCATTGGATGGACCTGTCGAACGGGAACGCCCGCCACGGTGCAACCTGACCTTCGAAGAATGCCTTAAATCTTGCCGCGCGATTTGTCGTACCGCTGGCGTCGATCAGAGGATGGTGACTAAGCGCTTACAGCCCGCCCAAATGCGCGCCCCGTAAGCTACCACCGCGCTACCACGGCAGTTTTTCGGATGGTCCAACAGCAGGCTAAGTGCTTGAAAAGTTGGAGCGGGCGAAGGGGCTCGAACCCTCGACCCCGACCTTGGCAAGGTCGTGCTCTACCACTGAGCTACACCCGCATCCGAGATGGCGGCGAACGCTCGCCGTCAACGGCAGACCTATGCCAAATGCGGACCGCGAATGCAACAGTCCGCTGACATTTCGGACGCATCCGTGAAATCCGGATTCATCGATAAATGGACCCGAATCGCTCCGAAACAACGGCTAAACCGGATTCCAGGGGGCGTCATCGGGAACCACGTGGTCTGCGGCCGGCGATCGGGACGCCGATTCGAGCCTGCTCATGCACCGCTCCCCGATCCGTCGCGGTTATTCGCCGCAGCGGCCAACCAGAGGCTGCGGCCGTCTTTAGCCGCGCGCCGGTTGCCGCTACGGTCCCGGGCGGCGAGAGCGGCCGGACGCATTGAATTTTGCGGCAAAACCGCCATCTAGCGAGCGAGAACTTGGCGCTGGACCGTGCTAGAAGCGGGCCGCAGCAGACATCAGACGAGGAACACCGTGACGATAGTAGAGCAGGGCGGCGGCCCGGCGCCGCAGGCAGCACCCGATCTGATCAAGGAGACGACGACCCAGACCTTCGTCAAGGACGTCATCGAGGAATCGAAGCGCCAGCCGGTGCTGATCGACTTCTGGGCGCCCTGGTGCGGTCCCTGCCGGCAGCTGACGCCGGTGCTGGAAAAGGCGGTTCGCGCCGCCAAGGGCAAGGTCAAGCTGGTCAAGATGAACATCGACGAGCATCCGGCCATCCCGGGCCAGATGGGCATCCAGTCGATCCCGGCCGTGATCGCCTTCGTCGGCGGCCAGCCCGCCGACGGTTTCATGGGCGCGGTGCCGGAGAGCCAGGTCAACGCCTTCATCGACAAGCTCACCAAGGGCATGACCGCGCCGGGCGAGCCCAATATCGCGGAAATCCTGCAGGAGGCCGAAGCCGTATTGGCGGAAGGCGATCCTGCCGGCGCCGCCCAGATCTATGCCGAGGTGCTCGGCTTCGATGCCACCAATATTGCTGCGCTCGCCGGACTGGCGAAATGCTACGTCGCGACAGGCGCGGTCGAGCAGGCCAAGCAGACGCTTGCGATGGTGCCGGAAGCGAAGCGCAATGACGCCGCCGTCAAGGCGGTACAGGCCTCGATCGACCTCGCCGAGCAGGCCCAGGCGGTCGGCCCGGTGGCCGAACTCGAGCAGAAGCTCGCGGCAAACCCGCTCGACCATCAGGCCCGGTTCGATCTTGCCACCGCGCTCAACGCGCAAGGCGCACGCGCGGAAGCGACGAATCAACTGCTCGAAATCATCAAGCGCGATCGCAAATGGAACGACGACGGCGCGCGCAAGCAGCTGGTGCAATTCTTCGAAGCATGGGGCGGCGCCGACGAGGCCACCGTCGATGGACGCAAACGGCTGTCGACGATTCTATTCTCGTAACCAGCATCGGGATCGCAGATGCCGATCAATGCCGAATATCGCGGACCCGGCGAGCTTCCCGAAATCATCCCGGTGTTTCCGCTGCCGGGCGCGCTGCTGCTGCCGCGCGGCCAGATGCCGCTCAATATTTTCGAGCCGCGCTATCTGGCGATGGTCGACGACGCGCTGCGCGACGGGCAGCGGCTGATCGGCATGATCCAGCCGGATGCTGCCCACTCCAGGGACGAAGCAAGACCGGCACTGTTCCGCGTCGGCTGCGTCGGCCGCATCACCCAGCTCGCCGAATCCGGCGACGGCCGCTACATCCTCGAGCTGACCGGCGTCGCGCGGTTCAAGGTGATCGAGGAAGTCACCGCGCTGACCGCCTATCGCCAGTGCAAGGTGGATTTCTTTGCCTATGCCGACGATTTCGTCGCGCGCAAGGGCGAAGAGGCGGTGGATCGCGCGGCATTGCTCGACGTGCTGACGGATTTTCTCGAAGCCAACAATCTGAAGGTGGATTGGGAAGGCATCGAGAGCGCGCCGAACGAGGCGCTGGTCAATGCGCTCGCGATGATGTCGCCCTATGGTCCCGCGGAAAAGCAGGCCATGCTGGAAGCGCCCGATCTCAAGACCCGCGCGGAAATCCTGGTCGCAGTCACCGAGATGGATCTCGCCAAGAAAAGCACCAGCGGCGATACCGGATTGCAGTAGCGCTGCGCCCCTACTCCGGCAGCCCTGCCCTGCGCAAGCCGTCCGCAAGGGTTTCGAGATCTTCGGCGCGGCGGATCGGAAGCCAGTCCCCGAGCTTGGAGACGCGCAGCAAGGGATCCAGCTTGCGCACCCGCGCCATGGCTTTCTTCCCCTCTTCCGGCCGGCCAGCCAGCGTGTGGCTGGCCGCAGCGACAGCGGCTGCCAGCAGAAAACTCGGCAGATTCCGGAATGCCTCGTCGGCCAGCGCGGACGCCGTGTCAAAACGTCGGGCGAACAGATGCGCCGCCGCCATTCCGGCCTGCATCCGGTAGGTTTCGGGATCGAGCGGACTGAGCCGCATCGCGCGGGCGAAATGCCCGATCGCGGCGTCGGATTCGCCGAGCCAGATCCGCAGGAAGCCGCCGAGAAACCACGCCGCCGCGAGGTTCGGATTCAGCATCACGGCCCGGTCGTGCAGGGCGATCCCAGCGTCGAGGTCTCCGGTGAAATGCGCAAACGCATGACCGCCGCGTGCGAGGGCTACCGCATCGTCGCGCCCCAGTTCGACCGCCCGCCGGGCCAGCCGCGCGCCCTCGGCAACCTCCCGCAGCGGGTCGCTGCTCCAGCCGTTGACCTTGCGCCAGAAATGACACCATGCGGCGGCGCCGTAGGCCGAGGAGAAATCCGGGTCGAGATCGATCGCCTTGCCGAGCAGAACCAGCGCCTCGTCGATGGCGTCCCTGCTTCCCCGATGCAGGTCCGCCATTCCGCGCAGGTAATAGTCGTAGGCGCCGAGGTTTTCCGTTGGCTTGCGCTTGGCGCGCTCGATCTCGGCGCGTTCCAGCTCCGGCGCGATGGCGCCGACGACGCTGGTGGCGATCCGGTCCTGCAGTTCGAAGATATCGTCGAGGCTGCCTTCGAAGCGCTCCGCCCACAGATGCGTACCGGCCGACGCGTCGATCAGCTGGCCGGTGATGCGCACCCGGTTTGCAGCCTTGCGCACGCTGCCTTCCAGCACGTAGCGCACGCCGAGTTCGCGGCTGATCTGCTTCACGTCCACGGCGCGGCCCTTGTAGGTGAAGCTCGAATTGCGCGCGATCACGAACAGCCAGCGGATGCGCGACAGCGCGGTAATGATGTCCTCCACCACGCCGTCGGCAAAATACTCCTGTTCGGCATCGCCGCTCAGGTTCTGGAAAGCAAGGACGGCGATCGACGGCTTGTCCGGGAGGGTGTGCGCAGGCGTGGTCGTTTCAGCCGGTATCGCGTCCACCGCCTTCGGTGAATGCAAGCCATCCGTTGCATCGGCTTGCCTGACTTCCCCAACGAACCGGAAGCCCTTGCGCGCGACGGTGCGAACCAGGCGCTGCTCCTCGCCATTGTCGCCGATAGCCTTGCGGACCGCATTGATATGGCTGGTCAGCGTCGACTCCGAAACGATCCGTCCATGCCATACCGCATCGAGCAGATTATCCTTGCTGACGACGTGCTCACGGTTCTGGACCAGATGGACGAGCAGGTCGAAGACCTGCGGCCCGATGGCGATGGCCCGCGCCCCTCGGGTGAGTTCCCGCCGGTCAAGGTCGAGCATGTAATCTTCGAACAAGAACTGCACGGCGGCACTCCATCACCGCTGGCGCGGCGCCTGGACGGGCGGTCTGACACCGTCCTTTCCGGGCAAGTCATTGATAGCACGGCATTCCCCGGCAGCCACCGCTTGCCGCGCGAACTTCTTGTGAAGCGAACACCCTGCGGGACGGCGGCCAGCCTGGACCGATAACCAAGACAAATCCAAGCATGGTGCAATGCCGCTGCAAGGCTTTCCGGCCGGCCAGCAGGCATTGTCCGCTCACGTCAGCAGCCCGATGCCGGGCCATCACAGGAGAGCGGACATGAAAATCGTCATTATCGGAGGTAGCGGCCTCATCGGAACCAAGCTTGGCGCGATTCTCAAGAAGCAAGGCCATGAAGTCGTTGCGGCATCACCGAGCACCGGCGTCAACACCATCACACGCGAGGGCCTTGCTGCCGCGCTTTCCGGCGCACAGGTGGTCGTCGACGTCGTGAACGCGCCATCTTGGGAACCCAAGGCGGTGCTGGAATTCTTCGAGACATCGAGCCGCAATGTCCTCGCCGCGGAGAAGGTTGCGGGCGTCGCGCATCATGTCGCGCTGTCGGTCGTCGGTACCGAGCGCCTGCTCGAAAGCGGCTATTTCCCCGCCAAGCTGGCGCAGGAGAAGCTGATCAAGGAGTCCGGCGTTCCCTATACGATATTGCGCGCCACGCAGTTTTTCGAATTCGTCGGCGGCATCGTCGAGTCCGGGACCGACGGCAACACCATCAGGATGTCGCCCGCGCTGTTCCAGCCGATCGCCGCCGACGACGTCGCCGCCGCGCTGGCCGATGTTGCCGCAGCCCCACCGGTCAATGGCACGATCGAGGTCGCAGGCCCCGAGCCGATCCCGCTCGACAAGATCGCCCGGCAGTACCTCACCGCGAAAGGCGACCGCCGTGAGGTGATCGCCGACGTCCACGCCCGCTATTTCGGCGCCGCCATCGACGATCGATCGCTGACACCCGGCGCGAACCCGCGCCTCGGCCGGATCCGGTTCGAGGCCTGGCTGAACCAGTGATCGCCAGGCAAACCCGTCGGTCGGACCGGTAACGGCCCGGCCGATCGCTACGCCGCGCGAACCGTTGCGAGAAACTTTCCGACCTCGGTCCGGAGACGGCTGCTGTCGCCGGAAAGGATCTGCGCCGCCGACAGGACCTCGGAGGATGCCGATCCAGTCTCGTCGGCACCGCGCTGGACGTCGGTGATGTTGGCCGACACCTGCATGGTTCCTTGGGCGGCCTGCTGCACGTTGCGGGAGATTTCCTGGGTCGCAGCGCCCTGCTCTTCCACAGCGGCTGCAATCGTCGAAGAGATTTCGGATAGCCTTTCGATCGTGCCGCTGATCTCCCTGATCGCCCCCACCGACTCCTGCGTTGCCGCCTGGATGCCGGTGATCTGCTGGCCGATTTCACCGGTTGCCTTGGCGGTCTGCTCGGCAAGCGCCTTCACTTCCGAAGCGACGACCGCGAAGCCGCGCCCGGCCTCGCCGGCGCGAGCGGCCTCGATGGTGGCGTTCAACGCCAGCAGGTTGGTTTGGCCCGCGATGGTGTTGATCAGTTCGACCACGTCGCCGATCCGCGCCGCGGCCTTCGACAACTCGCCGACCCGATCGTTGGTCTTGCGCGCCTGATCGACCGCATCGTTGGCGATCCGCGCCGATTCCTGCACCTGCCGGCTGATCTCGTTCACGGACGAAGTCAGTTCCTCCGTTGCTGAGGCCACCGACTGCACGTTGGTCGAAGCTTCCTCGGAAGCGGCCGCGACCATCGTGGTGATTTCCTGCGCGCGTTCCGCCGTCGACGTGAGCCGGGAGGCAGAGGTCTCCAACCCGGTCGAGGCAGATGAAACCGTCTTGACGATCTCGCCTACGGCGGCTTCGAACGTATCCGCCAGCTTGATCATGTCGGCCTTGCGCTGCTGGGCCACGAGCCGATCCTGCTGGGCCTTGGCTTCGGCTTCCGCCTGCGCCTTCTCTTCGGCCTTGACCTTGAAGGTCTCCACCGCGTCGGCCATGTCACCGACTTCATCGCCGCGGCCGAGACCGGGCAGGACGACCGCGAAATTGCCTTCGGCGAGTTCGCGCATTCCGGCGCAGAGCCCGATCACCGGCTTCGAAATCGCACGTCCGATCAGCCAGGCAAGCAGCACGCCGAGCACCAGGCTGCCGATCGAAATCGCGACGATCAAATATTCGGTCGAAGCAATCAGATCAATCGTTTCATGCTCGATCTTGGCTTCGTCGGCGATGCCGGATTGCTTGATGCGCTCCGCCGCAGCGGCGATCGCCTGGGCTTCCTTTGCCATCTCGCCATTGGCGAGGACTTCGACGTCGTGGGAGTCCTTGGCGGCCTTGTGGTAGGCGTCGGCGTATTTGTCGACGTTGCCGCTGGCATCCGCAAACAGTTTCCGGACGTCGTCACCGACGATCCCCGCACTGAACGCGGCCATTGCTTTCTTCAGCGCCACGAGGGCGGCTTCGGCGGCCTGCTCGGCGCTTTGTTCATGACGGCCGAGCAGCTTGTTGACGTTGAGCCGCGCCAACAGCAGTTGCTTGACGGCCTCGGCACCCGACGTCGCGTTGTTCGGGTTGCCCGCCCTCGCCGCCATGGTCTGCAGTTCTTCGAGCATGGCGAGCGTCTTCGCGCCAAGCGGATCGAGAACTTCTTTGGTCAGCTTGTTCTGCTCCTGCTTCAGCGCGACGAGCTTGTCGAAATTCTTGGCGTACAGCACGAACTGCTCGTTGATCTCGGCCATCCCGGCGCGACGCTCGGGATTTTTGATCTCGTCGAGCCCCTGCTTGACGCTCCTGGTGAGCACTTCCTGCCGCTTGCGGGCCTCGGCGATCAAACTTTCGTCACCTGACACGGAGAATTCGCGGACGTAGCGGCGGTATCCGATGAAGCCGTAATCGACATCTCGGACGATACCGACGACCTTGACGCGCTGATTGAAGGCCCCGAAACCTTCCCCGACTTTGACGAAGCCGCGATACGACAGTACCGCGAGCATAGCCAGCAGCGTCAGCACCACGGCAAAGCCGATCATGATCTTGGTGTTTATTCTGCGGTTGGTGAAGAGACCAGACAGTCCGGCTGAAGCGCTGACGGTGGAAGAAGTAGCGTTGCTCACGGCATTATTCCTTGGTTCTGGGAATGAAAGACCGGGCAGGGATGAATACGGGGCGGCATTGGCGCCGCCGCCCTGTCGATCTCAGCGCTAAGCTCAATGGCGAACGCTTGAGATCAGACTAGGTTAATCAAGTTAGGGATGCTTGAGACCGGATTGTGACAGGCATGACCGGATTGTGCCACGCGCCGGGACGATGCTCGGCTGAACGGCGTGTATGCTTGCGTGGCAGAAATTGAGCAGTCATGGCGTGATTTGATTACGCGATGCGACCATTTGCCGAGTCTTTGCGCAACTAGTGATGGGTTGTGTTGAAAATTACCCAGCGCTCTCATCATCCCGTCCCGAATCGCAGAAACCGCCAACTCGATGCCCGGCCGTTCTACGCCTCTAAGCAACTATCCGGTCGTCCGCTCCAGCGACGCTGAACTTGTTCGCGACCGCCTGTTTCGCGTGTTCGGCGCAAACAGTTTCGATGTCAAAAGGACAGCGGACGAATTGGCAGTCACCGCCGACCACCTGCAGATCGGTGGCGTTGGGCTCTCCTATGTGGAGTATATCGGTGACGTCTCGGTCGGATTCGACGAGGTCTCTTTTGTCCGGCAGTGCTTCAGTATTGAAGGCGCGGCTCGCTATCACACGGGCAAGCGGTCCACGGAGATTGCGCCGGCAACATGGACGCCGATCCTGCACGCGTGGCAGCCGCTCCGTTTCGATTTTCAATCCGGCTATCGCCAGATTGCGCTCCGCATCGAGTTCGACACGCTGTTGCGCAACCTGAGCGCCCTGCTCGGCCAGGATGTCCGCCATCTCTCGTTCGATGAGACCCAGACCAATCAGTTGGCGATGGAAGCGTTGCGGCGTCGGGTTTTTCACCTGGCCATCGACTACAACGAACGTGGCGCCTTTTTCTCCGACCTGGCCGCGGCCGAGGTCGAGCGAATGATCGTCATGAAATTCCTGATCTGCCACCGGCATAATTACACCCATCTGCTGCTGCGGGAGCCGCCGCCGGCCTCCTCGACTGCGGTGAAAACGGTCGAGGAGTTCATCGAGGCCAACTGGGACAAGCCGATCGACATCGATGCCATGGTCGCCGTCGCGCAGGTCAGCGCGCGAAGCTTGTTCCGGCAGTTCAGGCGCGACCGCGGTTGCTCGCCCGCGGATTTCGCCAAGCGGGTACGGCTCAACCATGCCCGCGAAATGCTCGAGCGATCCAACGAGGTCGGCTCGGTCATCCAGGTCGCCCTCAAATGCGGTTTCCAGAATCCCGGCCATTTCGCGCGCGACTATCGCAACTCGTTCGGCGAACTGCCTTCGGTGACGTTGCAGAGAGCCAGAAAGTGGCTGAGCTAGGGCTACGCCGGAGCGCATCCAGACGGGATGATCCTTTACGCCTGGCAACACCGTCGACTGCACAGTCAGGCCGGCATGTGTCAGCCTGCTCGACGGCATCGCCGAGTTGCTCGGTGACAAGGCTTATGACAGCAACTCGTTCCGCAAGTCTCTGCGCAAGGACGGCGTCAAACCGGTGATCCCAGGCCGGTCAAATCGGAAGAAACGCATACGTCACGACAAGCAAGCCTATAAGGATCGCAACGTGATCGAGCGCTGCTACTGCAGGCTCGAGGATTTCAGGCGCATCGCAACGCGCTACGACAAACTCGCTCAGAACTACTTCTCAGCCCTGTGCCTCGTGTCAGTCTGGCTTTAGTCGTGCGCGGTTTCCGCTTTTGGGATCACATGGCGAGCGTGTCGGCCCCCTGGATAAAACCATGAAGGGGAGGTTGGAATGACCTCGCAGCGAGCGTCGGGAACCGCCGTGCAACGAACCATTGCCGTCCTGGGCTCGGCGGTTTTCTTCGTGGTCGCCCCATGTACGCTGGCGGGGCTAGTTCCATGGTCGATCACGGGTTGGCAACTCCGGCCGCCGTTCCTTGGTCTGGAGCTGACGCGCGGCATCGGCGCTATAATGATTCTCGCAGGCGTGCCTGGGCTCGTTGACGCATTTGCGCGCTTCGCGCTGCAGGGTCTCGGTACCCCCGCGCCCATCGCGCCGACCCGGAATCTCGTGGTGACCGGTCTCTACCGTTATGTGCGTAATCCAATATACGTCGCGGTCGTTGCCATCATCCTGGGTCAAGCGCTGCTGATGGGCGATTGGCGTCTCATCGTCTACGGCGCGCTGTTATGGCTCGCCTTCCATCTCTTCGTCGTGGCGTACGAAGAACCCACGCTCGAGCAGACGTTTGGGAGAGAGTACGAGGCGTTCCGCGCCGCCGTCCCGCGCTGGATACCGCGGATGACGCCATGGCGGTCGAAATGATCGGTGGCCCGCGGGCTGGCCCCTAGTATCCCGCCACTGCGAGCACCACCACTGCGCCGAGCGCTTTCCAGCCGAAGCCGCGGCCGCGTGACCACCACGCATTGGCAGCGGCAGCGAAGCTGTAGACAGCAACGATCGTCACCACGATCCAGTGCCGCGCGGTCTCCGATCCCATCGAGGGTGCGGCGATCAGCAGCACCGCGCCGCCGATCCAGGCCACCGTGCCCGCCTGCCAGACCAGGCGGATCAACGTCCGCAGGCTCTCGGGCTGGATGGTCGCCTTGGCGAACACCTTGGTTTCCCCCAGCACGCCATGGATCAGGGCGACGGCTATTCCAGCGACGCCGGCCACTTGCAGGATGAGATCGCGCATCGAAGCTTCTCCATACAGTACTGTATGGCTATGCGCTCCATTCTGGCGCTTGTCAATACACTGGTGTATGGTAACTGGATGCGCGGGAAAAGCACGAACGATCAGCTCTCGGCCACGGATTGGCTCGACCAGGGACTGAAGACGCTCGCCAAGGACGGCTTTACGGCGCTTAAGGCCGAGCCGCTGGCGAAGGCGATGGGCGTTTCGCGCGGCAGTTTCTATTGGCACTTTGCCGATATCGCTGCCTACCACGCCGCGATCCTGGCGCGCTGGCACGAGGTCGCCGCCGAGCAGATCATCGCCAATGTCGAGGCGGCATCGAAGAATGAAAACCCGCTCGAGGTGCTGCTCCGCCGGGTGTTCGACGAGCGGCTGATGCTGGAGCGCGCGGTCCGGACCTGGGCGAGCGTCGATGCCGCAGCCCGCACCGCCATGCAGGCCATTGACCGGCGGCGGCTTAACTACGTCGAAGGCCTTTTGACGCAGGCCGGGCTATCGGCGGAACTGGCCCGCGCGCGCGCCCAAATTCTCTATTGGGCGTTTCTCGGCTTTGCGCTATCGGATCAGCCATTGCCGAAAGCGCGCCAACAGGCTGTGCTCGACGAACTGCTGCGGATCGCCGCGTCCTGACACGCGGCGATCAATTGTGTTAAATGCCGCTGCCGGAGACCATTCATGAACGCTACGCCCGAACGCCTCGACAGCACCGTCGATCCAAAGCTGCTCGAAATCCTGGTTTGCCCGGTAACCAAGGGGCCGCTGGAATTCGACTCGACGCGGCAGGAGTTGATCTCGCGTTCAGCGAAGCTTGCCTATCCGATCCGCGACGGCATTCCGATCATGCTGCCGGAAGAGGCAAGGAAGATCGAGTGAAGCCATCCTACCGGTCCCCCTTACAACACCTCGCCTTTCAACAGCCGCGGCACCTCGCCCGATAGTCCGGCGGCCTGGCGGATGAACATGCTCTTCAGCGGCGGCGCGCGGTCGACGAGACCGAGGCCGATGTCGCGCACGGTGCGCAGCAGCGTCGACTCGTTCGAGAACAGGAAGTTCAGCGAGTTGGTGGCAAGCCCCATCGCCATGGTGTCGAAACGCCGCCAGCGCTGATAGCGATCGAGCACGTCGGCCTGCCCAGGATCCATGCCGAGCCGCGCCGCATCGACCACGACTTCCGCCAGCGCGGCAACGTCCTTCAGCCCCATGTTGAGGCCCTGCCCCGCGATCGGATGAATGACATGCGCGGCGTCGCCGACCAGGGCGAGCCGCTCCGCGATGAACGAGCGCGCGACGAAATAGCCGAGCGGAAACGCTCGCGGCTTGTCGAGCGCCTTGATCTCGCCGAGGTGCAGCCCGAAGCGGCGTTCGAGTTCGCCGTGAAATTCGTCTTCGCCGAGCGCCGTGATGCGCGCAGCCTCGGCGCGGTTCTCGGTCCACACCAGCGACGAACGCTTGCCCGTCAGCGGCAGAATCGCAAAGGGACCCGCGGGTAGAAAATGTTCCTCGGCGCGGCCGTGATGATCGCGCTCGTGGCCGACGGTGACCACGATGCCGGACTGATCGTAGTCCCAGCCATGGGTGGCGATGCCGGCACGCTCGCGCAATTTCGAGCGCGCGCCGTCCGCCGCCACCAGCAGGCTTGCCTCGACGACGTCGCCATTGGCAAGAGTCACGGTGACGCCGTCGGCGCGCGAATCATAGCTAGAGACTGCGGTAGCGCGGAGGTCGATGCCTTCGGCCTCGGCGCGGGCGACCAGCGCATCGATCAGCCGGCGGTTTTCCACCATATGCGCGAAGGGTTCGCCGGGCTCGACTTCGCCGGCAAACGTCAGGAACACCGGACGGGTGGCGTCGTCCAGTCTGGAGTCGGTAACGACCATGTCGAGGATGGGTTGTGAATCGGCCGCAACCTGATCCCAGACCCCGAGCGCCTCGAACAACCGCCGGCACGCCGCCACGATGGCGGTCGCGCGCGGATCGCGGCTCGGCCGCGCCGCCAGCGCCGGATCGGCGACAACAACGGGAATATCCGTGCCCAGGCCCTGGCGGAACGCCAGCGCCAGGGCCAGCCCGGCAAACGCCCCGCCGCAGATGACAATGCTTCGCTGTGCCGCCATGCGATCCTTACCCGGTTACGCCTCACGCCAGACGAGACTTGCTACCTGATAATAGCTGGGCGAAACAGGGCCTCGAAACAAGGTACTTAACCGTCATGATCGTCATTCCGGGGCACGCGCAAGCGTGAACCTCAGATGTGCTATTGCACATCGGGGAATCTCGAGATTCCGGGTTCGATGCTCCGCATCGCCCCGGAATGACTGCGAAACCGAAGGCACCGCCATGTCCAAAGGCCTGATTGACCTGATCTCAATCCTCGACCTGGAGCCGCTGGAGGTTAACCTGTTCCGCGGCAGCAGCCCGAAGACGAGCTGGCAGCGGGTGTTCGGCGGCCAGGTGATCGGGCAGGCCATGGTCGCAGCTTGCCGCACGGTCGAGGGCCGGCTGCCGCACTCGCTGCATTGCTACTTCATCCTGCCGGGCGACCCGCAGATTCCGATCATCTACGAGGTCGAGCGTCTGCGCGACGGCAGGAGCTATTCGACCAGGCGCGTCACCGCGATCCAGCACGGCAACGCGATCTTCTCCATCATGGTATCGTTTCACGCCGAGGAGGAAGGCGCCTTCGACCATCAGGACAAGATGCCGGATGTGCCGCCGCCGGAGAAGCTCACCGCGGAGGAAGTCGCCAAGCAGCCGATGTTCAAGGAGATGCCGGACTTCATCCGCCGCTATTACGAATCCGACCGCCCGATCGAACTGCGCCCGGTCGAACTCGGCCGATATTTCGGCCAGAAGATCGACGACGGGCGGATCCATGTCTGGATTCGCACCGCGGCAAAACTGCCCGACGATCCGGCGCTGCACATGTGCGCGCTGGCCTATGCGTCGGATTTTTCGCTGCTCGATGCGATCATGGCGCGCTACGGCCGCACGCTGTTCGACGCCCGCATGATGCCGGCGAGCCTTGATCACGCCATGTGGTTTCACCGGCCGTTCCGCGCCGACGAATGGCTGCTTTACGCGCAGGATTCGCCCAGCGCGCAGGACGGCCGCGGGTTGACCCGCGGCCTGATCTTCAAGCCCGACGGCACGCTGGTGGCATCCGTGGCCCAGGAAGGCTCGGTGCGCCAGCGCAAGTGACGCTGTTTAGGCGTCCGCGTGCGCGCCTCTCTCGGCCAAAACAGTCTGCGACGCCAGCCACTGTGACATCCAGCGATACACCCACGGTATCGGGATGATGAAGATGCTGGCGATCGCGGACACGATCGCACGCCAGAGAAACTCCAGGCCGCTGCCGATGAAGAGCACTTCGCGCTGCGTGCCCTGGATGTTCCGGCAAAACCATCGCAGCCAGGCTGTGTAGACCCACGCCCAGCCAATGATCGTAATGATGGAGATGGCCGCAAGAATGGTCCAGCCGAGGTAAGCCCAGACCGAGCCGGAGAAGCTGAGTCCGAGCGGCTGCCCGTTAGACGCGAGATTCGCGATGAACCATTTGAGAAACAGCCAGTAGAAGGCCATCTGAACCAGGATCATCAGATTGCTGAGGATCTCGCTGCCGATCATGCCAACGCCAATCATGAGAACGACCAGCCCGAAAAACCAGGGAACGATCGTCATCGCCTGGCCTTCGAAGCTCATGTTCGGCCGTCCCGGAACCTGCACGCACGGGACGATCCACTTAATGTACCAGACCAGGACCCATGGGGCCGGGATGATGACGATGAGGCCAACTATGAGAACGATGGTGCGCCAGACGAATTCCAGGATGCCGAAGTCGATCGACAGCGGACCTCCGCTGTAGCTCCCCGGGGCGCCCATCTGCGGCGGACCGCCGGGCTGCTGAAAGGAAGGAGGACCCGATCCGCCGGGGACCAGGCCGGGAATCTCGCCGGCCCGCTGCCAGCCTGACATGCCCTCGGTCCAGACCAGCGTATCCGGCCTGACCGTCCCCCGGGTAATGAGGTCGCGCAGTTGGGCCTCTGGAAATGGGCCCTGTTGCTGGCCGTTGGATGCATAAAACCACGATCGGTTCGACATATTATTCTCTTGCGTGGAAATGGGGGAGCCGGCGGGGCGGCTGGTGGGAAGCCCTATTGTGTCGGACGATCATGTTCCCTGTACAGTGAGCGGGCTCACCAGATGCAAATGTTTTCCCCGTATACCTGCAACTTTTTTGTGCCATTTGCCCGGAAAGATGCCAGATTTGGTTTTCAGCCAGAGCGCCGCGTGCGGCGGCCTGTGGACCATGCAACCGACACGACCACTGAACACACGACCCACCGGAAACGAAGGCCTGACCATGAAACTCGTCGTCGCGATCATCAAACCCTTCAAGCTTGACGAGGTGCGCCAGGCGCTGACGGCCATCGGCGTCCACGGCATGACGGTGACCGAGGTCAAGGGGTACGGCCGCCAGAAGGGCCACACCGAAATCTATCGCGGCGCCGAGTATGTCGTGAACTTCCTGCCGAAGCTTAGAATCGAAATCGCAGTTGCGTCCGACCTCGCCGAGAAAGCGGTTAGCGTCATCACCGCCAATGCGCGCACCGGCCAGATAGGCGACGGCAAGATCTTCGTCACGCCGATCGATCACGCAATGCGAATCCGGACCGGCGAGACGGACAGCGACGCGCTCTGAGACTTCCACTCTTCAAGGCGCGGCGGCAGCGATGCCCGCCGCGCGAGCCGAGCCAAGAAACGAAAACACGCCGGGGGATTCCATGGGGGCACCATCGTATCGTGCAGCGAGCAATGCTGCACTCACCGTTCTTGCTGCGAATTTCCTGCTGACGACGCCGGCTTCGGCCGAGACATCGTCGATCAACCCTGCCGACACCGCCTGGATGATGGTCGCCACCGCGCTGGTGCTGATGATGACGATACCGGGCCTCGCGCTGTTTTATTCCGGCATGGTGCGCAAGAAGAACGTGCTGGCGACCATGGCGCAGAGCCTTGCGGCCGTTGCGATGATCTCGATCCTCTGGGTGACGTTCGGCTATTCGCTGGCGTTCGTCGGCGATGGCCCCTGGATCGGCACGCTCGATCGCTGGTTCCTGATCGGAATGACCATGGACAGCGTCAACCCGGCGGCGAAGACCATCCCGGAAGCGCTTTTCATGCTGTACCAGATGACGTTTGCGATCATCACGGTAGCGCTGGTGGCGGGCGCGGTGGCCGACCGGATGCGGTTCTCGGCCTATCTCCTGTTCTCGGCCGGCTGGTTCATGTTCGCCTATCTGCCGCTCGCGCACTGGGTATGGGGCGGCGGCTTTCTCGCGACCATGGGCGTGCTGGATTTCGCCGGCGGTCTCGTCGTGCATCTTTCCGCCGGCGTCGGCGGACTGGTTGCAGCCAAAGTGATCGGCCGGCGGCATGGCTATGGCAGCGAGAATCTCGCGCCGTTCGACCTGTCGCTGGCGGTGATGGGCACCGGGTTGTTGTGGGTCGGCTGGTTTGGCTTCAATGGCGGATCGGCGCTGGCGGCGAACTCGCGCGCGGTAATGGCGATCACCGCAACGCATCTGGCGGCTTGCGCCGGTGCGCTGACGTGGGGCGCCATCGAATGGGCGACGCGCCGAAAGCCCTCCGTGCTCGGCATGATCTCCGGCGCGATCGCCGGCCTCGGAACCATCACGCCGGCCTCGGGATTTGTTGCGCCCTGGCATGGCGTCATCATCGGCGTGGTGGCGGGAACGCTCTGCTTCTGGGCCTGCACCTGGCTCAAGCAGCGCCTGCAATACGACGATTCGCTCGACGTGTTCGGCGTCCACGGCATCGGCGGTTTGACCGGCACGCTGCTCGCCGGCGTATTTGCTGTCAGCGCGATCGGCGGCACCGCCGGCCTGCTCGAAGGCAACGCACAGCAGGTGCTGATCCAGTTCTACGGCGTCGCGGCCACACTGGTCTGGTCCGGCGGCGTCACCTTCGTGCTGCTTAAGCTCGTGAGCGTATTCGTCCCGCTCCGGGTATCGTTGCAGCAGGAGATGGAAGGGCTCGACATCTCGCAGCACGGCGAAGCGCTGCAATAGTCCCCACCGCGATACCGCGCTTCCTGCCTGACTGCTGGGCAGGAATATGTTCGGAGTCAGGCGCGCCCATGAATTGGGCACTCCTGCCCATCCCTTGGGCGCGACCGAATGGCGCAGGATCAGGCAACTCGCGCCGAGCGCGAAAACAGCCGCATTCATAGTCCGTTAGGCAACGCCTCCGATCTGGCACGGCATTTGATTCTATGGGTCCAGGCTGTGCCCGCGAAGTGAACCTCTCCGCGTGGTGAATCTCAGTCGAGAACGCCCGGTTTTGTCTGAGCCGGGCCCAAGCGGGGATAGGACCCATGAAAATTGTTATGGCGATCATCAAGCCATTCAAGCTGGAAGAAGTCCGCGACGCCCTGACCGCCATTGGCGTTCACGGTCTCACGGTGACGGAAGTCAAAGGCTATGGCCGGCAGAAAGGTCATACCGAAATCTATCGCGGCGCCGAATATGCCGTGAGTTTCCTGCCCAAGATCAAGATCGAGGTCGCCGTCGCCTCGGACCAGGTCGACAAGACCATCGACGCCATCACTTCCGCAGCCAAAACCGGACAGATCGGCGACGGCAAGATCTTCGTCATCAACCTCGACCATGCGGTTCGCATCCGCACCGGCGAGGCGGATGCCGCGGCCCTCTGATTTCGCGCTCAACCCTACCCATTCAGGAGTAATATCAATGACGTTTAAACGTCCCTCTAGCGCGGGATTGGCGGCCTTCGCAGTCGGCCTGTTCGCCGCAACCGCTGCCTACGCCGAGCCGACCGTCAACAAGGGCGACAACGCCTGGATGCTGACGTCGACGGTGCTGGTGCTGTTGATGACCATCCCGGGCCTCGCCCTGTTCTATGGCGGTCTCGTCCGCTCCAAGAACATGCTCTCGGTCCTGATGCAGGTGTTCTATTGCGTCTGTATCGTCGTGATTCTTTATGCGCTTTACGGCTACAGCCTCGCCTTCACCGGCGGTTCCGACTTCATCGGCGGCTTCTCCAAGGCCTTCCTGATGGGCGTGACGACCGATACGAAAGCGGCGACCTTCAGCGTCGACGCCAACATCTCGGAGCTGATCTATTTCTGCTTCCAGATGACCTTCGCGGCGATCACCCCCGCTCTCATCGTCGGCGCCTTCGCCGAACGCATGAAGTTCGCGGCGGTCGCCCTGTTCGTCCCGCTCTGGGTCACGCTGATCTACCTCCCGATCGCACACATGGTCTGGTACTGGCCGGGCCCGGACCTGATCACGGATGCAGCCAAGGCGCTTGCCGCGGCGACGGACGGTGCGGCGAAGACGGCGGCGCAAGCCAAGCTGGATGAAATCAACGCTGACGCCGGCTTTATCTTCAAGAAGGGCGCGCTCGATTTCGCCGGTGGCACCGTGGTGCACATCAACGCCGGGATCGCCGGTCTGGTCGGTGCGCTGCTGATCGGCAAGCGCGTCGGCTACGGCAAGGAACTGATGGCTCCGCACTCGCTGACCATGTCCATGATCGGCGCTTCGCTGCTCTGGGTCGGCTGGTTCGGCTTCAATGCCGGATCGAACCTCGAAGCCTCCGGCGGCGCCGCGCTCGCCATGACCAACTCCTTCGTTGCGACCGCAGCGGCGGCGATGGCCTGGATGTTCGCGGAATGGATCGTCAAGGGCCACCCCTCGGTGCTCGGCGCATTGTCGGGCGCGGTGGCGGGTCTCGTGGCGGTCACGCCCGCGGCCGGCTTCGCCGGTCCGATGGGAGCGATCGTGCTTGGTCTGGTGGTCGGCGTCGTCTGCCTGTTCTTCTGCACCGTGGTGAAGAACTCGCTGGGCTATGACGACTCGCTCGACGTCTTCGGCGTCCACTGCGTCGGCGGCATCGTCGGCGCGCTTGGCACCGGCATCCTGGTGAACCCCGCCCTCGGCGGTACCGGCGTCATGGATTACGTCGCCGGCAAGATCGCGGACTACGACTTCGTCGCCCAGATGACCTCTCAGCTCTGGGGCGTCTGCGTCACGCTGCTGTGGTCGGGCATCGGATCGGCGATCCTCTACAAGGTTGTCGACGTCATCGTCGGCCTGCGCGTCAACGTCGAGACCGAGCGTGAAGGCCTCGACGTCACCGAGCACACGGAGCGCGCTTACAACATGTAGGTTCTCCCGGGATGCGATCCCCAGGGGACAACGAAGTCGTTGCCCCGAGGGGGTCGCATCCACCACTCCGGTTCGGGCACATACCCGGCAATGCCCTGACCGTTGAGGGGCTCCAGCGCAAGCTGGGGCCCCTTTCTTTTGGGCGAAAAGGATTTGCCAAACCGGGCGTGATCCGTCGAAATGGCGGCAATAACACCCCAGGGAGAGGCGCCATGAAACTCGAGGGCGGATGCTATTGCGGCAAGGTGCGGTACGTCGCCGAGGGCGAGCCGATGATGAAGGCGCAGTGCCATTGCCGGGAATGCCAGTATATCACCGGCGGCTCGGCCAACATGTTCCTGGTCATGCCGATCGCCGGCTTCAAATACACCGGCGAGGCGCCGAAGCAGTTCAAGCGCTCGGATCTGGAACGCCCCATGACGCGCGAATTCTGCGCCGAATGCGGCACGCATGTTGTGACCCGGCCGCCGGGTCTGCCCGGCATCGTCATCAAGGTCGGCACCCTCGACGATCCCTCGCTGTTCGACGGCCCGAAGATGGCGATCTACACCGTCGACAAGCAGCCCTACCACCACGTGCCCGAGGGCGTGCCGGCCTTCGAGCGGCTGCCGCAGCGGTAGCGGTTTCAAGCCCTCGCGGTTCGGGTGACCGAAGCCGGTATGGCGGCGAAAATCGCCGCTGGCACCGATGGTTAATCGCGTCTTAACCTCGCCGTATCTATGGTGGTTTGATGAGTTTCCGGTCGCGGGTTATGCCGTTTGACCGTTCTTGAAAGTACTGGCGTTTCAGACATGGCAACGACCGCCCCTTCCGGCGTGGCGCAGGGCGCCGGCAGCGCAAGTTCTGCCGGTCAGGCCGAGCGCTCCCCTTTTTTGCGGACCACCGAACTGCTGGCACCCTACCAGCCGGCCAAGCCATTGATAACGCTGTCGTTGGGCGAGCCACAGCACCCGGTGCCGGACTTTGTCGGGCCGGTGCTGGCAAAGCACATCGCCGATTTCGGGCGCTATCCCATTGCCAAGGGGATCGAGCCGTTCCGGCGGGCGGTCGCGAACTGGCTGTCGACCCGGTTCGACCTGCCGCGGCCGGTCGATCCCGAGAGCGAAGTCCTGGTGCTGAACGGCAGTCGGGAAGGGCTGTTTTTCGCCGCGATCATGGCCGCCCGCTATGTCGGGCCACGCCGGGGGAAACCGGCGATCCTGATGCCCAACCCGTTCTACCCCGCCTATGGCGCCGGAGCCCGGGCATCGGGTTGCGAGTCCATCTATTTGCCGACCACGCTCGCCAACGGATTTTTGCCGGATCTCGACGCGCTCGACGAGGCGACGCTGGCGCGGACGGTAGCGATGTTCATCGCCTCGCCGGCCAATCCGCAGGGCGCGGTCGCCTCGCGCGAATACTTTACCCGATTGAAAAAGCTTGCGGACCATTATGGCTTCATGATCCTGAGCGACGAGTGCTATTCGGAAATCTACACCAGGCAGGCGCCGGGCAGCGCGCTGGAATGCGCCGGCCCCGACTTCGCCAACGTGGTTGCGTTCCAGTCGCTGTCGAAGCGCTCCAACCTGCCGGGCATGCGGGTCGGCTTCGCCGCCGGCGACCGCAAGTTTCTTGCCGCCTTTCACGAATTGCGTAACGTCGCCGCACCCCAGGTGCCGGTGCCGCTGCAGCATGTCGCGGTTGCCGCCTATAGCGACGAGACGCATGTCGAGGAAAACCGACGGCTCTACCGCATCAAGTTCGATCTCGCCGACCAGATCCTCGGCAGCCGCTACGGCTACGCGCGGCCGGCCGGCGGCTTCTGCGTCTGGCTCGACGTCTCCCAACGCGGCGGCGACGAGGAGGCGGCAGTACGATTATATCGGGATGCGGGCGTCCGCGTGATTCCCGGAAGTTACCTGTCGCGGCCGCAGAGCGACGGCTTCAACCCCGGCACGGGCTACATCCGCCTTGCGCTGGTCTCCGACAGTGAGTCAACGGCCGAGGCTTTGCACCGGCTGGTCGAAATTCTGGATTAGTCGCGGGGCCCGATGAGCATGCCAGCGATCGAACGTGTCATTCCCCTCGTCGGCCACCTGCCGACCTCGATCCGCGAAGCCCTGGCGCGACGCGTTCGTGAACTCGCAGGCCTCGGCCTGATCGGCCTGTCCGGCGTAGCGGCGGCGGCATTGATCACGTGGTCGGTGCGGGATCCGAGCCTGAGTCACGCGACATCGCGCCCGATCCGCAACATTCTCGGCTATCCCGGGGCGATCGGCGCCGATCTGTTGATGCAGATCCTCGGTCTCGGCGCGATCATGCTGATCCTCACCGTTGCGGTGTGGGGCTGGCGCATGCTGACCCATCGCAGTTTCGACCGCGAGGCGCTGCGCCTTGGCTGCTGGATTCTCTGCACGGTGATCGCCGCAGGCTTTGCGAGCTGCTGGCCCCATGGCGGCGCGTGGCCGCTCCCGACCGGCCTTGGCGGTGTGGTCGGCGACGCGCTGGTGCGAACGCCTGCCGTGGTGTTCGGCCCGGCCGGCTTCACCTATCGGCTGGTGCTCGGCATCATTCTGTTCGCGGCGATGTGCGCGGCATTCCTGTTTGCGAGCGGCTGGGGATCGCGGCCGAGGGACGAAGAGCTGACGCCGATCGAGGACGACGACACGCCCTTCGTCGAGGAGGAAGATCGCAGCTCGGTGTCGCTCGGATGGGTTTTCCACGCCCTGATGAGCGCCAAGGCGCGGATCGGATGGCTGATGACCACGGCCTATCGCTCGCTGGTATCGAGCTCGCCGCCGGCGCGCACGTCTTCCTTCCAGCGGCAGGAGCCGACCCTGAGCGGCCGCGCTGCGCCGTCTTTGGCCCCGAAGGACGAAGAGTACGAGGAAGAGGAAGACGAAGAAGAAGAGGAGGACGAGGAGGAAGAAGAGGAAGAGGAGGAAGCTCCGCGCTCGCGCAAGAAGGCGGCGGCACGTCCAGCTGCCCGCAAAACCGAAAAATTCGAACTGCCTTCGGTCTCGATGCTGACGGCGCCCAAGGCATCCGACCGGCAACCGCTCAGCAAGTCCGAACTCGAGAACAATTCGCGCGCACTGGAAGGCGTCCTCCAGGACTTCGGCGTGCGCGGCGAGATCGTCAAGGCCAATCCGGGCCCGGTTGTCACGCTGTACGAGCTCGAGCCCGCACCGGGCATCAAATCATCGCGCGTCATCGGCCTTGCCGACGACATTGCCCGCTCGATGAGCGCGCTCTCGGCGCGTGTTGCCGTTGTCGCCGGCCGCAACGCCATCGGCATCGAGCTGCCGAACGTGCATCGCGAGAAGGTATACCTGCGCGAGTTGCTGACGGCGAAAGACGAGTCGCACGCAAAGCTTCCGCTCTGCCTCGGCAAGAACATCGGCGGCGAGTCGATCATCATAGATCTGGCGCGAACACCGCACATGCTGATCGCCGGCACCACCGGCTCCGGCAAATCGGTCGCCATCAACACCATGATCCTCAGCCTGGTCTATCGCCTGAGGCCGGACCAGTGCCGCCTGATCATGGTCGATCCCAAGATGCTCGAACTCTCCGTCTATGACGGCATCCCGCATCTGCTGACACCGGTCGTGACCGATCCGAAGAAAGCCGTGGTGGCGCTGAAGTGGGCCGTGCGCGAAATGGAAGAGCGCTACAAGAAGATGTCCAAGCTCGGCGTGCGCAACATCGACGGCTATAACCAGCGTCTCGTCGAAGCCCGCGGCAAGGGCGAGGATCTGACGCGCACGGTGCATACCGGCTTCGACAAGGAAACCGGCAAGGCGATCTACGAGGAAGAAAAGCTCGATCTCGAGCCGCTGCCCTACATCGTCATCATCGTCGACGAAATGGCCGACCTGATGATGGTGGCCGGCAAGGATATCGAAGGCGCGGTGCAGCGCCTCGCGCAAATGGCGCGCGCCGCCGGCCTGCATGTGATCCTCGCAACCCAGCGTCCGTCGGTCGACGTCATTACCGGCACCATCAAGGCGAACTTCCCGACCCGCATCGCGTTCCAGGTCACCTCCAAGATCGACAGCCGGACCATCCTTGGCGAGATGGGTGCCGAGCAACTGCTCGGCCAGGGCGACATGCTCTACATGGCAGGCGGCGGCCGCATCAGCCGCGTCCACGGCCCGTTCGCCTCCGACGAGGAAGTCGAGAAAGTGGTGCGTCATCTCAAGACGCAGGGTCAGCCGGAGTATCTGGAAGCCGTCACCGCGGAGGAGCCGACCGACGAAGACGGCGCGGTGTTCGATTCCACCGGAATGGGCGGCGACGGCGGCGGCGACCTGTTCTCGCAGGCGGTTGCCATCGTCAAGCGCGACCGCAAGGCCTCGACTTCCTACATTCAGCGGCGGCTGCAAATCGGCTACAATCGTGCCGCATCCTTGATGGAGCGGATGGAACTCGAAGGCATCGTTGGGCAGGCCAATCACGCCGGCAAGCGCGAAATTCTGGTCGAGGAAGAAGAGGGCGGATTCTAGGTCCGGCCGCCAAAACCCGGCCTGGAAGCCTTATTTTCACGTAAAAACGATATCTACTTTGATCGAAAGCGCGATAAAATGCCCTCGGCGACGCGTTGAATAGAGATCCGGAATATTGATGGCACAACGATACATACACCGCGGACTGCGTTGCGGACTGGCGCTGCTGATCGCCGCATCGGGCGCAAGCGTCGGTACCGCTGCTTTCTCGCAGGTGGTTCCGGTTCCGAAGCCCGCGCCCAAGGTGCGCGAGGGCGGCGTGCAGTTGAGCGCGCAGGACAGGCCCTTGACAACAGGCACAACGCAAACGCCGCCGACGCCGGTCATTCCCAATCCGAACCGCAATGTCCCGGCCAACGTGTTCGCGACTTTCGATGCCAATCAGAAGGCGCAGGCCGCGCGGGTGAGCACCTATCTGTCGTCGCTGCAGACGCTGGTCGGAAATTTCGTGCAGGTCGGCCCCGACGGCAGCAAGACCAAGGGTGATTTCTACATCCAGAAGCCGGGCAAGGTGCGCTTCGAGTACGACGACCCGACGCCGATCGCGATCATCGCCGACGGATCGTCGCTGGCCGTGCGCGACAAGAAGCTCTCGACCCAGGATATCTATCCGCTGTCGCAGACCCCGCTGCGCTTCCTGCTGTCGGACCGGATCGATCTGCTGAAGGACACCAACGTCATCAGCGTCACCGCCGATGATGTCTTCATCAGCGTCACGATCGAGGAGAAGCAGGCGCTGATCGGCACCAGCCGCCTGATGCTGATGGTCGGCGCCAAGGACGGCCAGCTCAAGCAGTGGACGGTGACTGATCCGCAGGGATATGACACCACGGTTGCGGTTTACAACCTGGATTCGTCCAAGAAAGTCGATCCGGGCATGTTCAAGATCGACTTCACCAACTACCAGACCCCGCCGGGCTAGGTACGCGACTGTGTAGCCTGTAGGATGGATTTCGCTGCGCTCTACCCATCCTACGAAACACTTCCTGTTTGAAAGGCAGCAGAAAGACGTGGATGGCCGGATCAAGTCCGGCCATGACGGGCAGGAAATTCTGCTACATCAGCCCGCATGCACTTCTCCCTGACGACCTGGAACATCAACTCGGTGCGCCTGCGCATCGATATCGTCGCCAAATTCCTGAAATCGGTGCGTCCGGACGTGCTGTGCCTGCAGGAAACCAAATGCATCGACGACGCGTTCCCGCTGAAGCGTTTCAAGCGGCTCGGCTATGAACACGTCGCGCTGAACGGGCAGAAGGGTTATCACGGCGTCGCCATCGTCTCGAAACTGCCGTTCGAGACCACCGATATCAGAACCTTCTGCGACAAGATCGACTCGCGCCACATCTCGGTGGCGTTCGGCGAAAAGGCGCAGCTTGCAAAGCCGCTGGTGCTGCACAATTTCTACGTTCCCGCCGGCGGCGACATTCCGGACCCCGTTCTCAATCCCAAGTTCGATCACAAGCTGAAGTTTCTCGACGAGATGAAGGCGTGCGAGCCGCTGCATCCGCGCGGCGACGATCGGCACATCCTGGTCGGGGACCTCAACGTCGCGCCGCATGAAAATGACGTGTGGTCGCACAGGCAGCTACTGAAGGTCGTCTCCCACACGCCGATCGAATGCGAGAAGCTGCTGGCGGCCCAGGCCCATGGCGAATGGTTCGACGTCGCGCGCGAACGAATTCCGCTTTCGGAGAAGGTCTATACGTGGTGGAGTTACCGTGCCGCCGACTGGACCGTGGGCGATCGCGGCCGCAGGCTGGATCACATCTGGGTCTCGCGCGCGCTGAAGGATGGCGTCAGCGATTTCAGGATTACCCGCGACGCACGAAGCTGGGAGCGCCCGTCCGATCACGTGCCGGTCACGGTGACGCTTGACGTGTGAACTGGAGCGTTTTCGAGCGAAAGCCTGCCCCGGACTTGATCCGGGGTGGATTCCGGTTCGCGTGAAGAAAACGCGTCAAGACAAGAGTCCAGAGCCCCGTTCCGATTCAATCGGAACGGAAAAGGCTCGAAAATCAGGTGCTGAGCTTGGCGCCGGCCATCAGCATGTCGCCGGCGAGTTGGCTGGTGCGGGCAGCGATTTCGTCGCGCAGCCGGCGCGCCGCGACGGGATCGCTTTCGAGCACTCGTTGAAACAGGCTGCGCGCCACCCGGATCACGGTTGAATTTTCGATCGCAACCGCACTGGACGGCCGCCGCATCGCGACGATCAGCGCGAGCTCGCCGATCAGCGAGCCGGGCCCGGCAACGACTTCGGCATCGCCATCCTCGACACGAATCGCACCGCGCCGGACGATGTAGCCCGCGTCCGCCTCGTCGCCGGCATTGAACAGGTAATCGCCGTTCGAATAGTCGCGTTGCTCGGAGCCGATCGCGAGCATGCGCAAGGCTGCCGTTCCCAACAGGTGCAATGTCGGGACGCGATCGAGCAGGGCTACATCATCTTCGATCGACATACGGACCGGGGATACGCAACAAACCAGGAATAATAACTGCGAATCCTATCACGGCACCAGCTTGTAGCCACCCGCTTCCGTTACCAGGATCTCCGGATTGGCGGCGTCCTTTTCAATCTTCTGCCGCAGCCGGTAGATGTGGGTTTCCAGGGTGTGCGTGGTGACACCCGAATTGTAGCCCCAGACTTCCTGCAGCAGGGTCTCGCGCGACACCGGCATCTGGCCCGCCCGATACAGGAAACGCAGGATCGCGGTTTCCTTTTCGGTCAGCCGCACCTTCCGGGCATTGGCGCCGGTCAGCATCTTGGACCCGGGGCGGAAGCTGTAGGGACCGACGGAAAATACCGCGTCCTCGCTGGCTTCGTGCTGCCGAAGCTGCGCCCTGATCCGGGCGAGCAGCACCGCGAAGCGGAACGGCTTGGCGACATAATCATTGGCACCCGATTCGAGGCCGAGAATCGTATCCGAATCGGTATCATGACCCGTCAGCATGATGATCGGCGCCTTGAAGCCGCCCTTGCGAAGGCTGCGCACCACCTCTCGACCGTCGGTATCGGGCAAACCGACATCCATCAGAACCAGATCGGGGGAATTGGCTTTGGCGGCGCTGGCGCCCTTGGCGCCGGTATCGACCGCGGAGGCTTCGAACTCCTCGTGCAGCGACAATTGCTCGACCAGTGTATCGCGCAGATCGGTGTCGTCATCCACGATCAGGATCTTGCGGGCATTTGGCATAGGGTACGATCCTCTTGAGGCAGGCGGCGGACACAAGTGGGAGCGTCTCAAGCCGGGTCTTGGTCGGTGACAAACCAGATTCGCGGGCAGATTCGCCAGCAACCCGGGCCATCACGAACCGATTCGTTTTCAGGTAAGAGATTGTTACAGATTCACAAGCTTCGGCACTCTATCCCAAATTTGAGCCGCGGTTGGATGAATGTCCTGTAATGCGGTGAAATAGAGCAATTGCGTCCGGACAGGCAACCCCGGGATTTGGGCATTGGCAATGGGAAGTACCGGTTTTTCAATCACTTATCGGACATACGCGCGTGATCGGCCGCTTTCCGCGATCGGCGTTCGAGCAGCCGCCGGCGATCCGCGCCGGGGCTGGCTCACGGCCGACGGCTGGACCGTGCCGGTGGCACTTGGTCGCGGCGGCATCCTCGCCAACAAGCGCGAGGGTGACGGCGGAACCCCGCGGGGCACCTACTACCCCCGGCAATTGTGGTGGCGTGCCGACCGCCATCCGAAGCCGCGCACCTTTCTGCCGGTCCGGCCGATCCGGCCCGAGGATGCCTGGTGCGAGGACCCCCAGGACCGCCACTACAACCAGCCGATCCGCCTGGTCCGCGATCAGCCCGGCGACCGGCTGACGCGCGAGGACCACCTCTACGATTTCATCGTCGAGATCGACCACAACGCAGCGCCCCGCATCGCCGGCCGCGGCAGCGCGGTGTTCCTGCATCTGGCCCGCACCAATTTTTCGCCGACGGCGGGATGCGTCTCGATGACGAAATCCGCCATGCTGCGGCTGTTGCGGCGAATGAGTCCGCGCACCAGAATCATCATCGGCTGACCGGGGAATAGAACCATGCTCGACGAGAACGCGATAGCAACAGCATCGAAGGTCCTGCACGACCATTGGCGCGGCGGCACCAAGCTCGCCGGCCTCGATGCCGCTCAGCGGCCGCACGATCGCAACGAAGCCTACGCGATCCAGGCCGCGGTTGAGCAATACTCGTCCAAGCCTCTGTTTGGCTGGAAGATCGCGGCCACCAGCGAGGCCGGCCAGAAGCATATCAATGTCGAAGGCCCGATGGCCGGACGTATCCTGACCGAGACCGTGATCGCGGATGGTGGCACGGCCTCGATGGCCGGCAACGACATGCGCGTCGCCGAGCCCGAGTTCGCCTTCCGCATGCGCGTGGACCTGCCGCCGCGTGCGGCGCCTTACTCGGTTCAGGAAGTTCTCGATGCGGTCGACACGCTTCATCCCGCCATCGAGATTCCAGATTCGCGCTTGGCGGATTTCGTCAGCGCCGGCGCCGCGCAGATCATTGCCGACAATGCCTGCGCGCATCTGTTCGTGCTCGGGCCCGCCACGACCGCGGACTGGCGTGCGATGGACCTCGTCGAAGAGCGGCCCGTCATCACGATGCGCGGTGAGAAATTCGTCGGTCACGGCAAGAACGTGCTCGGCGATCCCCGCGTCGCGCTGACCTGGCTCGCCAACGAATTGCGCCAGCTCGGCCTGACGCTGAAGGCGGGGCAGGTCGTCACGACAGGCACCTGCCATCCGCCGCTGCCGATTCAGTCAGGCGATTTCTGCGCGGTGGATTTCGGCGAGCTCGGCAAGGTGTCGGTGGGGTTTGCGTAAGCGCACCACACCCGGCGTCTTCCCGGCGAAGGCATTGCTGCTTAACGGTGCCCAAAAATCGCCGAGCCCACGCGCACATGGGTAGCGCCGAACTGGATCGCAATGGCGAAATCGGCGCTCATGCCCATCGACAGGTTTTTTAAGCCGTTGCGCGCGGCGATCTTGGCCGTGAGCGCAAAATGCGGCGCGGGCGCCTGATCGACCGGCGGGATGCACATCAGGCCGGAGATAACGAGACCGTATTTCTCGCAGCAGCTTGCGATGAAGGCATCTGCCTCGCCGGGCGCGACGCCGGCCTTTTGCGGCTCCTCGCCAGTGTTCAACTGGACGAACAATTCCGGCCGCTTGTTCTGCGAACTGAATTCCTTCGCCAATGCCTCGCAAATGCTCGGGCGGTCGACCGAGTGGATGGCGTCGAACAGCGCCACCGCGTCCTTTGCCTTGTTGGACTGCAGCGGCCCGATCAGATGCAGCGCGATCCCCGGACAGGCCGCGATCAATTCCGGCCATTTTCCCTTGGCTTCCTGGACGCGATTTTCGCCGAAGACGCGCTGTCCGGCGTCGATGATGGGCGAAATGGCCGACGCGTCGAACGTCTTCGACACCGCGATCAGCGTCACCGAGGTGCGATCGCGCTTGGCTTCCCTGCACGCGCGCGCGATGTCCTGCTCCACCTGGGCAAGTCCGTTTGGTAAAGGCTTGGTTAGCGGATCAGTCATGTCTCTCGCATCGCGTCGGCTTGGTGGTCGTCCCGGATGAGGTCCCGGAGCCAAAAAATTCTACGGCATTTCCTCTAATTTTACCAAGTTCGGGAAAGGCTTCTTGAAACCTTCGCTCTACGTTCCGGGGCGGGGGGACAGATGGCTGGCGTTATTTTCAACCGCAATCGGCTCAAACTCAAGAAGCTCCTGGGAATCCGGGCGCGGCTTGCGATGCTGGCTGTGCTGCTGGTGGCGCCCTTGATGCTGGACCGCGTCCGTTCGCTCGAAGATACCCGAGCAAAGCAGATCGCGCATGCCGCGGAGGAATACGCCACCATCACCCAGCACAGCGCCGAGACGCAGCGCGAGGTGATCTCCTCGGTCGAAACCATGCTGAAATCGGCGGCCTATATCCGCGCTTCCTCCGGCGTCGGGCGTAGCTGCGAGATCCTGCGCGCCAGCCTGCCGACCAACCTGCCGTGGATTCGCAGCATCATGCTCGTCAGCAAGGATGGCGTGGTGCAATGCTCCACCCTGAACGTGCAGGTCGGGCTCACCATTGGCGACCGCGACTATTTCAGGAAGGCGCAACAGACCCGCGATTTTGTCTTTAGCGACTATCTGTTCGGCAAGACCAACAACCGGCCGATCATGATGGCGGCCTATCCGGTCGCCGCGATCAACCCGGAGGAAGATGCCGTGGTGGTCGCCGGCATGAACCTGGACTGGCTGTCCAGGATCATGGCCAAGCTCGGCGGCCGGCCGGGCATTTCTTCCGTTCTCATTGACAGCACCGGCGTCGTGCTGGCGGCGCCTCCCGACCAGGCCAGCATGATTGGGCAGCCGCTGGGTGACGTGCCGCTGCTGTCGGCCATTTCCTACAAGGCGCTCAGTTCCAATTCCGAAGCCGGCTCGATTTCCTTTAGCACGTCCGACGGCTCCAAACGCGCGATCAGCTTCGCGCGCATTCCGGGAACGCAGTCGCGCCTGATCGTCAGCATCGACGAGGCCGCAGTCACCGCGGCGATCAACCGCGAAATCCGCACGGCTTATCTCCAGTTGGGATTCGTCTGCCTGTTCGTGCTGCTCGGCGCGCTGATCGGCGCGGAGAAGCTGATCATCAACCCGATCGAGCTCATGACCGGGATGGCGAAGCGGTTCGGCGAGGGCGACTCGTCTGCGCGCGTTTCGCGCAGCCGTCTGCCGGCGGAGTTCATGCCGCTCGCCCGCGCCTTCAATGCGATGGCGGCCCGGCTCAGCCAGCGCGAGCGCGAACTCGTCGCCACCAATGACCGGCTCACCGTGATGGCCTCGATCGACATGCTCTCGGGTCTCGCCAACCGCCGCGGCTTCCAGAGCCGGCTGGATTTCGAATGGCTGAAGGCGCAGCAGAACAACACCGAGCTGGCGCTGCTGATGATCGATGTCGATCATTTCAAGCTGTACAACGACACCTATGGCCATCCGGAAGGCGACGCCTGCCTCACCCGGCTTGGTGAAACGCTGGCCGGCATCGCCGCCGGGACCATGGGCTTTGCCGGCCGTTATGGCGGCGAGGAATTCTGCCTGCTGCTGCCCAACACCGGTGCGGTCAAGGCGCTGGAGATCGGCGAGACGGTGCGCGCGGCCGTCCAGGACCTCGGCCTGCCTCACACCACCTCCAGCCACCAGACCGTCACCGTGAGCGTCGGCGTGGCGGCAACGCTGGCGAACGCCGCGCAATCGCCCCGCGAAATGATCGAGGCGGCCGACGCTGCCCTCTACGCCGCCAAGCACCGCGGCCGCAACACCGTGGTCGAGCATGGTTTTGCCAAGCTGGTCGACGAGGTCGGCATGGCGCTGGCGGGGTGATCGAGACCCCTGCGTCGGCCCGTAAGACAGCCCTCCCCGCTCCCCCAGCCGTTGACCCCGCAGGCGCTTTTGTGGCCTAGTCCGCCGTCCTCTGACGGGACCCGAATCCACAAAAAAGCCCAGCGATTCCATGACCTCCGAACGCTACAACGCCCGTGATTCCGAGCCGCGCTGGCAACGCCAGTGGGACGAAAAGGCGATCTTCGCCTCGAAAAACGACGATCCGCGGCCGAAATACTACGTGCTCGAGATGTTCCCCTACCCGTCCGGGCGCATCCATATCGGGCATGTCCGGAACTATACGCTGGGCGACGTGCTGGCGCGGTTCATGCGCGCCAAGGGGTTCAACGTGCTGCACCCGATGGGCTGGGACGCCTTCGGGCTGCCGGCCGAGAACGCCGCGATCGAACGCAAGGTGGCGCCAAAAGCGTGGACCTACGACAACATCGCCGCGATGAAGAAGCAGTTGCGCTCGATCGGCCTGTCGCTGGACTGGTCCCGCGAGTTCGCGACCTGCGATCCCTCCTACTACAAGCATCAGCAGAAGATGTTTCTGGACTTCCTGCGCGAGGGCCTGGCCGAGCGCGAGAAGCGCAAGATCAACTGGGATCCGGTCGACATGACCGTGCTCGCCAACGAGCAGGTGATCGACGGCCGCGGCTGGCGCTCCGGCGCCGTGGTCGAGCAGCGCGAGATGAACCAGTGGGTCTTCAAGATCACGAAGTACTCGCAGGAACTGCTGGACGCGCTCGACGGTCTCGACCGCTGGCCCGACAAGGTACGCCTGATGCAGCGCAATTGGATCGGCCGCTCCGAAGGCCTGCTGATCCGCTTTGCGTTGGACCCGGCGACGACGCCTGCTGGTGAATCCGAGCTGAAGATCTTCACGACGCGGCCCGACACGCTGTTCGGCGCAAAATTCATGGCGATCTCGGCGGACCATCCGCTGGCGCAGGCCGCGGCGGCGAAGAATCCGAAGCTCGCCGAATTCATCGCGGACGTGAAAAAGATCGGCACCGCGCAGGAAATCATCGACACCGCCGAGAAGCAGGGTTTTGACACCGGCATCAAGGCGGTTCACCCGTTCGATCCGAACTGGAAGCTGCCGGTCTATGTCGCGAACTTCGTACTGATGGAGTACGGCACCGGCGCGATCTTCGGCTGCCCGGCGCACGACCAGCGCGACCTCGACTTCGTCAACAAGTACGATCTCGGCAACATCCCGGTGGTCTGTCCCGAGGGCCAGGACCCGAAGACGTTCGTCATATCAGACACCGCCTTTGACGGCGACGGCCGCATGATCAATTCCCGCTTCCTCGATGGCATGACCATCGAGCAGGCCAAGGAAGATGTCGCCAAGCGGCTGGAGACGGAAATTCGTGGCAACGCGCCTGTCGGCGAGCGCCAGGTGAACTTCCGCCTGCGCGACTGGGGCATCTCGCGCCAGCGCTATTGGGGCTGCCCGATCCCGGTGATCCATTGCCCGAAATGCGATGTGGTGCCGGTGCCGGATGCGGACCTGCCGGTGACGCTGCCGGAGGACGCCACCTTCGACAAGCCCGGCAACGCGCTCGACCATCATCCGACCTGGAAGCACGTCACCTGCCCGAAGTGTGGGGCCAAGGCGCAGCGCGAAACCGACACCATGGACACGTTCGTCGATTCGTCCTGGTATTTTGCGCGCTTCACCGATCCCTGGAACGAGAACGCGCCGACCACGCCAAAGGTCGCCAACCGCATGATGCCGGTCGACCAGTATATCGGCGGCGTCGAGCACGCGATCCTGCATCTGCTCTACAGCCGCTTCTTCACCCGCGCGATGAAGGCGACCGGCCATATCGACATGAAGGAGCCGTTCGCCGGCATGTTCACGCAGGGCATGGTGGTGCACGAGACCTATCAGAAGGCCGACGGCACCTACGTGACGCCGGCCGAGGTGAAGGTCGAGGTGGTCGGCAGCGAGCGGCGCGCCAGCATGATCTATGGCGACGAGGAGGTCGCGATCGGCCCGATCGAGAAGATGTCGAAGTCGAAGAAGAACACCGTCGACCCCGACGACATCATCGCGACCTACGGCGCCGACGTCGCGCGATGGTTCATGCTGTCGGACTCGCCGCCCGACCGCGACGTGATCTGGAGCGACGAGCGCGTGCAGGGCGCCTCGCGCTTCGTGCAGCGGCTGTGGCGGCTGGTGAACGAATCCGCCGAACTGGCCAGGTCGGCGCCGGCGGACCGGCCGGACGCGTTCGGCCCGGACGCTCTGGCGTTGCGCAAGGCGGCCCATGGCGCGCTGGACAAGGTCTCTTCCGGGATCGAGCGGCTGCATTTCAATGTCTGCCTCGCCCACATCCGCGAGTTCGCCAATGCGTTCGCCGAAGTGCTGGCACAAGGCAAGCCGGCGCCGGACCTGGCCTGGTCGATCCGCGAGGCTTCCGTCATCCTGGTCCAGCTGTTCGCGCCGATGATGCCGCATCTGGCTGAGGAGTGCTGGACGGTGCTGGGCCAGGCCGGGCTGATTTCGGAGGCCGATTGGCCCCAAATCGAACGCGATTTGCTGATCGAAGACACCGTGACGCTGGTAGTCCAGGTCAACGGCAAAAAACGGGGTGATGTTACCGTGCCACGGGTCGCCCAAAATCCGGAAATTGAGGCTGCCGTTTTGGCGCTCGATGCGGTAAAACTCGCACTCGGCGGCAAGGCCGTCCGCAAGGTAATCGTGGTTCCCATGAGGATCGTGAATGTCGTTGGCTAGGTTCCGGATCGCCGCCCGGCTATTCGCCGTCGCCGCTCTGGCGGCGCTCACGGCCGGCTGCTTCCAGCCGATGTATGCCGAACGTTCTGACGGCACGCCCGGCCTGCGCGAAAAGCTGATGGGCGTGGAAGTTCCGCCGGTCGAGAAAGCCAATGCGTCCCGCGAGGCGAGGATCCAGGTCGAGATCCGCAATGCGCTGGCGTTCAAGCTCTACGGCAGCGCCACCGGCATGCCGCCGACCCATCGGCTGGTGCTGCGGTTCAACACCACCCGTTCGTCGCTGATCCTCGACCCGAACACCGCGCTGCCGTCGAGCGAGAACTACGGCATCGATGCGCAGTACAATCTGATCGACCTTGCGACCAACAAATCGGTCATGAGCGGGAATACCTTCTCCCGCGTATCGTATGACATTCCCGGCAATCTGCAGCGCTTCGCCCGCCAGCGCGCCTTCCGCGATGCCGAGGATCGCGCCGCCCAGGAAATCGCGGAAAACATCCAGACCCGGCTGGCGTCATTCTTCGTCGCCGGCACCTGACCTCCATTGGTCGCGCTTCGCGGAAAAGAAATCGACGCCTTTCTCGCCCGGCCCGATGCCGGACGCCCCATCATCCTGCTGTACGGTCCCGACGCCGGCCTCGTGCGTGAACGCGCGGACGCGCTTGTCGCGTCTGCCGTCGACGATCCAAACGATCCCTTCTCGCTGGTGCGGCTGGACGGCGACGGCCTGTCGGCCGAACCTTCGCGCCTGGTCGACGAGGCGATGACGATACCGATGTTCGGCGGCCGTCGTGCGATACGGGTGCGCGCGGGCTCAAAGAATTTTGCCAGCGGCGTCGATGCGCTGGCCGATTCATCAATAAAGGATTGCCGGATCGTGATCGAGGCCGGCGAGCTGCGGCCGGAGTCGCCGCTGCGCAAGGCCTGCGAACGCGCCAGGACTGCGGTCGCCATCGCCTGCTATCCCGACACCGAGCGCGACCTCGCCCGGCTGATCGACGAGGAACTGAAGACGTCCAGTTTGCGCATCGCAGCCGACGCGCGCGCGGTGTTGATGTCGCTGCTCGGCGGCGACCGGCAGGCTTCGCGCAACGAGCTGCGCAAGCTTGCGCTCTATGCCCACGGCAAGGGTGAAATCGAACTCGACGATGTCATGACCGTGGTCTCCGATGCGTCCGAGCTGAAGCTCGACCCGATCGTGGACGGCGCCTTTGCCGGCAGGCCGGAGGTGGTCGAGAGCGAATTTGCAAAAGCGATGGTCGCCGGCACCTACCCCGGCGTGATCATCTCCGCCGCGCAGCGCCAGGCCGCATGGCTGCACAAATCCGCGCTCGCAGTGGCAGAAGGCACGCCGGTTTCGACCTTGCTCGAAAGCGGCTATCCGCGGCTGCATTTCTCGCGCAAGGGCGCCGTCGAAATCGCGCTGCGCAATTTCAGCGTGGCGCGGCTGGCCGCCATCATCGACCAGCTCGGCACCGCCGCCCTCGACATGCGCAAGCAGGCCTCGCTTGCGTCGGCGATCGCGCAGCGCACGCTGCTGTCGATCGCGGCGAATGCGAAGCGGCGGGGATGAAGATCACCCGCCCTTGGCCAGCCTTCGCATCACCTCGTCGAGCTGTTCGAGGTTGCGGTAGCTGATCTGAACACTGCCGCCGGGATCGCGGTGGTTGACGGTCACGGCAAGTCCAAGCGCGTCGCTGACGCGCTTCTCCAGCGCGATCGTGTCCGCATCCTTTGCCTTCCCTCCTCCACCGCCGCCACCGCTACGCGCCTTCTGCGGCTTGCGTTCCGGCACGCCCTCCTCATGCGCCAGCGCTTCGGTCTGGCGCACGTTGAGACCCTCGGCGAGGATGCGCTTTGCAGCAGTGAGTGGATCGGGCACGCCGATCAGCGCGCGCGCATGGCCCGCCGACAATTCACCGCTCGCGATATAGGACTGCACCTCGGCCGGCAGCTTGGTGAGACGCATCATGTTGGCGACGTGGCTGCGGCTCTTGCCGACTTCCTTGGCGATGTCTTCCTGGCTGCGTTTGAATTCGTTGGCGAGCGCGTGATAGCCCTGCGCCTCCTCCATCGCGTTGAGGTCTTCGCGCTGCACGTTCTCGATGATCATGATCTCGAGCGCGTCGGAGTCGCTGACTTCGATCGGGACGATCGGCACCTCGTGCAGGCTGGCGAGTTGCGCGGCGCGCCAGCGGCGCTCGCCGGCGATGATCTCGTAACGGTCCTGGCTGCCCTTGACCGGCCGCACCACGATCGGCTGGATCACGCCGTGCTGCCTGACCGAACTGGCGAGTTCGCCGAGTTCGGTATCGGAAAACGTCCGCCGCGGATTGCGCGGATTCGGCTTGAGGAATTCGATCGGCACCTTGCGCTGGTTGCGCGGCCGTTCGACATGCGCGGCCTCGCCGCCGACATCCCCGATCAGACTTGCAAGACCACGACCCAGTCGTGAACGCGCCTCGTCGGCCATCGTCGCCAACTCCCTTGAATTCACTTGACTACTCCGAATCGATTTTCAGTTGGCCGGATCGTAGGGTGGGCAAAGGCGGCTTGGCGCCGTGCCCACCGCGGTCCAGCCGCGAGAGGAGTTGGTGGGCACGCTTCGCTTTGCCCACCCTACGGATTCAGCGCCCGGACTAATGCGCCCTCAGGTCGCGCTCGCGCTGGATCACTTCCGTCGCAAGCTTGAGATAGGCTTCGCTGCCGACGCACTTCAGGTCATAGACCAGCACCGGCTTGCCGTAGGACGGCGCCTCCGAGATGCGCACGTTGCGCGGGATCATCGTGTTGTAGACCTTGCCGCCCATGAACTGCCGCACGTCGGCGACGACCTGGTTCGACAAATTGTTGCGCGAGTCGAACATGGTCAGCACGATGCCGTGGATCGACAGGTTCGGATTGAGCGTCGAGCGCACCTGCTCCACCGTTTGCAGCAACTGCGACAGACCTTCGAGCGCGAAGAACTCGCATTGCAGCGGCACCAGGATCGCGTCGGAGGCGGCCATCGCGTTGACGGTGAGAAGGTTCAGCGACGGCGGGCAATCGATCAGCACATAGGTGTATTCGGTATCCGGCGCGGCATTCTTGTTCAGCGCCGCGATGGCGTCGCGCAGGCGGAATGCACGGCCGGGCGTCGTGCCGAGTTCGAGCTCGAGGCCGGACAGGTCCATGGTGGATGATGCGATGTGCAGCCGCGGCACCGCGGTGGCGACCACTGCCTCGCGCAACGGCGCTTCGCCGATCAGCACGTCGTAGGTCGAGCAGCTACGGTTGCGGCGATCGATGCCGAGGCCGGTGGAGGCGTTGCCCTGCGGGTCGAGATCGACGATCAGGACGCGCTCGCCAATCGCCGCGAGTGCGGTGCCGAGGTTGATCGCCGTGGTGGTCTTGCCGACGCCACCCTTCTGGTTGGCAAGCGACAGGATGCGCGGATGGGGTGGTGGAGTCTCGTCCCTATCCTTTTGATAAATCTCGTCTAATTCGCTCATACCCGATCGCCATGTGTGATCGCGGAGGAGTTGCGCCGCTCGATCCGATCGAGTTCGACGATCCAGCCGTGCCCGCCCGTGCGGCTGGAATGGAGTCGCGGTTGAATATTCCAATATTTAGTAGCTTCGGTCAATTCCGACTCTACATCTTGACCCTTGAGAAATAAGGCTTTCGCGCCCTGCTTCACCAGGGGTTCTGCGTAACCGACTAGCTGATGTAACGGAGCCAGCGCACGTGCAGTGACGCAATCGACGCGGCTTCCGATTCTATCCACAATATCTCCAATGTCAGCCAAATGCACGGTCCCATGCGCGCCGGTGACGCGAATCGCTTCGCGCAGGAACGCCGCCTTTTTGGCGTTGCGTTCGACCAGGTGCACCATCGCGCCTGGCGTTTCCGCCAACGCACAAGCAAGCACCACGCCCGGAAATCCGCCGCCGCTGCCGAGGTCGGCCCAGACCTTGGCCGACGGCGCAAGGGTCAGGAGCTGGAGCGAATCGGCGACGTGACGGGTCCACAGACTCGGAAGCGTGGAGGGCGCCACGAGATTCGTCTTGGCCTGCCATTCCACCAGGAGGTCGAGGTAGCGATCCAGCCGCGCCTCCGTTTCGGGTGAGACTGGAGTCAGTGCCAGCGCCGCGGTCTTGTCGGCGCGCAGAATGGGTGAGGGGGCTTGGGCGGCGGCTTTCGCCATGCAGGTCTCGGAGGTGATTCGTAGGATGGGTAGAGCGCAGCGAAACCCACCATCTCTCGGCGCACGCGATTGATGGGTTTCGCTGCGCTCTACCCATCCTACATCTACATCAGCGTTTCACGTGAAACAGATTCTATGCGCTCGCCTTCGAAGTCTTTCGGCGAGCCTCCCGGCGCAGATAGGCCGCGAGGATCCCCAGCGCTGCCGGCGTCAATCCATCCAGCCGACCCGCCTTCCCTACGGTCCGCGGCCGCGCCGCCTCCAGCTTCGAGCGCGCCTCGTTCGAAAGACCCGGCACATCCGCGTAGACGATGTCGGTCAGAACCAGCCCCTCGTCGCGCCGGAAGGCATCGACGTCGGCAGTCTGGCGCTTGAGATAGACATCGTACTTGGCATCGATCTCGAGATGGACGGCGATCGACGGATCAACCGAAGAGAGCTCCGGCCAGATCCCCTGAAGCATCGACCACTCGATCTCCGGATAGGCCAGCAGCTCAAACGCCGAGCGCCGATGGCCGTCCCGGTTCAGCGACAGCCCATGCTTGGCGGCTTCATTCGGCGTGATCGCCAAAGACTTTGCCAGCGACTTCGCCGATGCCAAAGCCGCCATCTTCGCCGCGTGCCGCTGTGACCGCGCCTGCCCGACGCACCCCAGGGCAATCCCCTTGCCCGTCAGCCGCTGGTCGGCATTGTCGGCTCGCAAGGTCAGGCGGTACTCGGCCCGCGAAGTGAACATCCGGTACGGCTCGGTGATGCCCCGGGTCACGAGGTCGTCGATCATCACGCCGAGATAGCCGTCGGCGCGATCGAACACGATCGGCTCGGCCTCGCTCGCCGCCAGCGCCGCGTTCAGCCCGGCGACAATGCCCTGGGCCGCAGCTTCCTCGTAGCCCGTCGTGCCGTTGATCTGTCCGGCCAGAAAGAGACCCGGAAGGCGTTTGGTCTGCAGGGTCGGGTCCAGCTCGCGCGGATCGACGTGATCATATTCGATGGCATATCCCGGCCGGACCATCTTCACCCGCTCAAGCCCGGGAATGGTGGTCAGGATCGCGAGCTGAACTTCCTCCGGTAGCGACGTCGAAATGCCGTTCGGATAGACCGTGGACTCGTTGAGGCCTTCCGGCTCCAGGAAGATCTGGTGCCCGTCGCGGTCCCCGAAGCGGACGATCTTGTCTTCGATCGAGGGACAATAACGCGGGCCGCTGCTCTTGATCTGGCCGGAGTACATCGGCGAGCGATGGACATTGGCCCGGATCACCTCATGGGTGGCCGGCGTCGTCCGGGTGATCCCGCACTGGATCTGGGGCGTGGTGATCCGGTCCGTCATAACCGAGAACGGCTCCGGCGGATCGTCTCCCGGCTGCATCTCGACCGCCGACCAGTCGATAGTGGTGCCATCGAGCCGCGGCGGCGTCCCAGTCTTCAACCGCCCGAGGGTAAATCCGGCGCGCTCGAAAGACTTCGAAAGCCCCATCGCCGGCGCCTCGCCGACCCGGCCGGCGGGCCAGTTCTTTTCCCCGAGGTGGATCAGTCCGCGCAGAAAGGTCCCGGTCGTGATGACGACAGCACCCGCCGCGAGCTCCCGCCCCTCGCCCAGTCGAATGCCCCTGACCCGGCCTTTCGAGACGATCAGCTCATCCGCCTCGCCTTCGATCACACTGAGATTGTCGGTCTCCTGGATCGCGGTTTGCATGGCTGCTGCGTAAAGCTGGCGATCGGCTTGGGCCCGCGGTCCCCTGACAGCCGGACCCTTGCGGCGGTTCAGCATCCGAAACTGGATACCACCTGCATCGGCGACCCGGCCCATCAGACCGTCCAGGGCATCGACCTCGCGGACCAGGTGACCCTTGCCGAGACCGCCAATGGCG
>JAESGW010000282.1_pt1 | contig 76054 bp, 58 predicted proteins | sample 9269791 | NCBI WGS metagenome assembly JAESGW01 (sample SAMN16773120, study PRJNA677053) | algae metagenome | isolation source: Aphanocapsa lilacina HA4352-LM1 and co-occurring heterotrophs from near cave... | place: USA: Maniniholo cave, near Haena, Kauai, HI | collected 2009-07-28 | reverse complement strand
CGTCGGCCTCGACATTCATCATCACCAGATGCTTGCCATGCTCCATGGCGCGCAGGCCGATCTCGGCGCCGACGGCAGGAACGCCCGTCGCATCGATGACGACGTCGATCAGGCCGCTGTTGAGGATCAGGTCGGCATCGTTGGTGACCGCGACCTTGCCGGCCTCGATGGCTTCGTTCAGCGCCGAACCGGAGGCAACTTCGCGGGCGTGACCCTTCTCCTGATAGGCGATGTCGACGGCGCGATGCGCGTTGGGCAGGTTAAGCTCGGAAATCGCGCCGACCTCGATGCCGGGCATGTGCGCCACCCGCGCCACGATGTCGGTGCCCATCTCGCCCGAGCCGATCAGGCCGATGCGGATCGGCTTGCCCGACTTGCCTCGCTCGGCAAGATCCCGCGCCAAGCCGACAGGGGCTACGTTGATGGTCATCCGATGGTTCCTCCCGAGCACGCTGATATGTCCAACCTAAAGCGCGACGGGTATTGAATTATGGCGCCCTGTCAACTCGAATGTCGCCGGCACAGTCTGGGCTGCCGTTTGTCAGGAGCATGGCAGCTCAATCTGGCCCGCCTGCCGCTTTGCCGCTATGGTCAGCTGTCTTTGTCAGCATCTGGATCATCCCCGGGAGGAGCCGGGATCCCGAGCCGGCATTGCCGGGAAAAGCCAGTGTTTGAAATGCGATAGCAGCCGATCCGGAATCGATCCCTGAAGATCGGCACTGCGGGAGGAGAACATGGCAGAGAAAGTGCTTGTCCTGCTCGGCACCAAGAAAGGTGCCTTCATCGCCGAAAGCAATGCGGCACGGCAGAGCTGGAAACTGCGCGGACCGTTCTGCGAGACCTGGCCGATGAACCATGTCGTCGCCGACCAGTCGACCGGCACCATCTGGGGCGCCGGCGGCAATGAGTGGTTTGGGCCGGCGGTTTGGAAGTCGACCGATCTCGGCGAGACCTGGACGCATTCGTCGGAGGGGCTCGCATATGCCGAGGGCGAAGAGCCGATCAAGGCGGTGTGGAGCCTCGCCAAGGGTAATGGCAGCCTTTATGCCGGCGTGCAGCCGGCCGGCCTGTTCCGCAGCGACGATTCCGGCCAGAGCTGGCAGCACATAGACGGCTTGCAGCAACACCCGTCCCGGCCACATTGGAACCCCGGCGGCGCCGGCCTCATCCTGCATTCGCTGGTACTCGATCCCGACGACCAGGACCGCATCTGGATCGGCATTTCGGCGGCCGGCGTGTTCTACACTGGCGATGGCGGCGCGACCTGGGAGCCGCGCAATCTCGGCACCCGCGCCGATTTCATGCCCGAGGGCGAAAACTACCCAGAATTCGGCCAGTGCGTGCACAATCTGGTGATGGCGCCGGGCATGCCCGACCGGCTCTACCAGCAGAACCATTGCGGCATGTACCGGTCAGACGATGGCGGCAAGCGCTGGGTGAGCATCGAAAAAGGCCTGCCCTCGACCTTCGGCTTTCCGGCCGCGGCGCACCCGCGCGATCCCGAAACGCTCTATCTCGTGCCGCTCAACGGCGACAGCGCCGGCCGCTACGTGCCCGACGCCAAGGCCGCCGTCTGGCGGACGCGCAACGGCGGCCGAGAGTGGCAGGCGATGCGCAACGGCCTGCCGCAGGAAAACGCCTATATCGGCGTGTTGCGCCAGGCGATGGCAACCGACAGGCTCGACCCCGCCGGCGTCTATTTCGGCACCAGTTCGGGCGCACTGTTTGCCAGTGCCGACGAAGGCGAGAGTTGGGTCAACGTCACCCAGCACCTGCCGGCAATCCTGTCGGTCGAAACGTTGGTCGTAGACTGAGCGGCGGCCGTGGACAACAGCCCTGCCCCGGAAAGCCGAAAAGCAGCGCTCGCCACCGTCGTGGTGCGCCTGCCCGGGGTGCTGGTCGATCTGTTTCCGGGTGCTTCGAGGCGCGTCGAAGTTCCGGCTGAAACCGTCCGCGACATGGTCGACGAGCTCGACAGCCGCTGGCCCGGTATGCGCGACCGCATCTGCGACAGCCGCCCGGCTATCCGCAAGCATATGAACGTCTTTGTCGAAGGCGAACGCGCCACGCTGACAACCAGGCTCAAGCCCGGTGTCGAAGTCTTCGTATTGACGGCGATCAGCGGCGGTTAGGGCTTCCGTCGAAACTGGATTACTCTGTGCCGGCACATCGGCTAACATCCCCAAGCTATTGATCCAGCGGGGATACCAGATGCGGAAACTCGGTCTTCTCTTTGCAGTGATGCTGACCTTTGCGCCTGCCGTGCCGCAGGTCGTGGCAGCCCAGGAGCGCATGGAAACGCTGCGCATGCGCCCTGGTGCTACGCAGACGACGGTGCGCGGCATTGTCTTCGGCCCGATCAGCGCCTCCTACCGGCTCGAGGCGCGAGCCGGCCAGCGCATGAGCCTCGACCTCAATTCGCGCAACACCTTCCTCTATTTCAACGTGCTCGACCCGCGCGGCCGCGCCATAGCGCGTGAGCAGACGCGGTGGGACGGACGCCTGCCCGCCTCCGGCCTCTACACCATCCAAATCTATTTGGTGCGTGCCGAAGCGCGGCGCAATCGGCCCGCCCCCTTCTCGCTCAGCGTCTCGATCTTCGGCCGCGGTAGCGAGCCCGGCCCGGGCCCGAACCCGGGTCCTGGCCCCGGGCCCGATCCGCGCTCCTGGCGTGTCGTCGGCGTGACGCCCAACGACGTGCTCAACATGCGCTCGACGCCTTCGCCGCGCGGTTTCTTGATCGCCGAAATCCCGTTTGATGCCAGCGGCCTGCGCAATCTCGGCTGCCAGGATCGCCAGAGCTGGTGCAAGGTGCGCTATCGCGGCCAGGAAGGCTGGGTTAACGGCCGCTTCCTGCGCCCGGAATAAGATCAGTCGCGGAAAGGGCCACCGGCGAAACGGTGGCCTCCATCAGGCGCCTCAGATCTCCGGCACGGGATCGACGAGAAGCGGGCCGCTGTGCAGGTAACGCGTCGTCTTGCGCTTGGAGGCGATGTCGGTCCAGACGCGGCCAACCTGCTCGGCGGTCAGCCCGGCAGCACGGCCGACTTCTTCCGCCGCAATGCCGTTGTTGAGCCCGTAGAGGCACAGGTCCATGCGATCATATGGCAAGGAGAAATAGAACTCCTCCTGCGTCTGCTGCAGCGAATAGGTGTCGGTGGTCGGCGGCCGCCGGCGGATTTCCTCCGGCACGCCGAGATGGGCGGCCAACTGGTAGACCTGCGACTTGTAGAGATGGGCGATCGGCTTGACGTCAGCGGCACCGTCGCCGTTCTTGACGAAGAAGCCTTGGTCGTATTCCAGCCGGTTCGGTGTGCCGATGACGGCGTAGTTGAGTCGGTCGGCGTGGAAATATTCGACCTGCTTGCGCGTCCGCTGCTTCATGTTGGTCGAGGCGACGATGCCGAGATAGACATGCGGCGGCATGCGCAGCTTGGTCTGCTTGCCCTCGGGATCCTGCACCACCAGCGACGAAATGTTGTAGCCTTCGTTGGTCAGCGCATTGGCGATGACGATCTTGCACGCCCAGCCGGCGCCGTATTCGGGCACCAGTTCACGGATGAAGGCGTCGCGGCGCTCGTAGCAGCCCATCGCCTTGAGCGTCGGGCCGATGTTCTCAACGACCGCGGATATCCCGAAGGTTTCGGCGACGAGGCGTCCGAGACGCAGGCTTTCGGGATCGGAATCGTCCTCCGGCATGAACAGAGCAAAGACGTTCTTGGCGCCGACGGCGCGCACCGCGAGGGCAGCACTGACGCTCGAATCGACGCCGCCCGACAGGCCGAGCACAAGCCCGCGCCGGCGGAGCGTGCCGGTCAGTTGGCTGCGCAAGGCGGCTGATATTCTCGTCGCTTCGGCTTCGGGATCGATGGTCAGCGTCGCCGCGCCGAAACTGCCGGTTTGCGCCAATGGCATGTTCATTGCGTCGGCTCCATGGATTCGGCGGCGAGACGCCGGCTGACCTTGCCGGTGTCGGTCCGGGGCAATTCGGATCGGAACTCGATGATCTTGGGCACCATGAAATCCTCGAGATTGGCTTGGCAGTGGCGCAGGATTTCACGCTGGGTCAGGTTGGGATCGGAGAGCACGATCAGCGCGCCGATGGCGTGACCGAGGATAGGGTCGGGTATGCCGATCACCACCGCCTCGGCGACACCGGGACAGGCGTGAAGAACGGCCTCGACCTCTTTGGGCGCCACCTTTTCACCACGCGTCTTGATGATGTCGTCCTTGCGCCCGACGAAATAGAGGAAACCTTCGGCGTCGCGGCGGAACAGGTCGCCGGTGTAGAGCAGCTTTTCCCACGGGTTGAAGCCCGGGCGCAGCATGCGGTTGGTCGCTTCCGAATTCTCCCAGTAGCCCTGCATGACATGCGGCCCGCGGATGACCAACTCGCCCGGTGTATCAGGCGGCACCGGCTGGCCGAGATCGTCGACGACGAAGGCTTCGGTGTTGGGAATGGCGATGCCGACCGATCCGGGGCGCCGGTCGAGCTCCGCCGGCGGCAGGTAGGTGCAACGCTTGCACTCGGTCAGGCCATACATGGAATAGAGCCGGGCGCCGGGGAACAGCTCGCGCAGCCGTGCGATATGGGCCGGCGGCAGGGCGGCGGCGGTGTTGGTGACGTAGCGCAGGCTGGGCAGGAAGCCCGGTTTGATGTCGCGCATCTGCAGGATCAGCGCCGCCATTGTCGGCACCAGCGGGAAGCCGGTGACGTTCTCGGCGCGGATGACGTCGAAGATCGCCTGCGGGAAGGAGAACGACTTCTCCAGCACCAGCGTCGCGCCCATCTTGATCGACATGATCAGCTGGTAGAGCCCGTAATCGAAGGCCAGCGGCAGGACGTTGAGGATGATGTCGTCTGGTGTGTTCTCGAGATAGGTGGTGATCGAACCGGCCGCCGCCTCGATGTTGCGATGGGTCATCATCACGCCTTTGGGCCGGCCGGTCGAGCCCGAGGTGTAGATCAGCATGGCAAGGTCGACGTCGATGCCGCCATGAAGGGGCATTGCGGCACTGCCTTGCAGGCATTCTTCGAATGAGACCGCACCTTCCGGTGCCTTGCCGCCGGCAGCCGTTGACACGACGATCAGTTCGCCGCCGTCATTCGCCTCGGTGACGACCGGCAGCAGCCGGGCCTGGGTCAGCACGGCGCGCGCGCGGCAGTTGCCGATGATGAAATCGAGCTTGTCGGCTTTGGTCGACGGGTTGATCGGACTGAAGACGGCACCGGCCTTGGCAATGGCGAACACCGACACCGCGGCTTCCCAGCAATTGTCCATGAAGACCAACACGCGATCGCCACGGCCGACGCCAAGATCGCCGAGCCTTGCTGCCAGCCGGTCCGACATGCTGTCGAGTTCGGCGTAGGTCAGGCGCATGTCGCGGGCAATCAGCGCGGTCTTGTCGCCCCGCAACCGCGCACTGTCGCGTAAGAACTGCTCCAGTCGCATTGCCCCTCCCAAGCGCCTCAGGCGGCGCCAGCTGCCTGTTTTACGGGTTGCGCTGCTGCCTGCTTCGCCTCGATGAAAGCCGCGATCCGCACCAGCGAGTCGAGATTGGCCGGAACGATGTCGGAATCCGCCATTTCGAGCCCGAACTGGTCCTCGATATAGGTCACCAGTTCCAGCACGCCGGTGGAGTCGATCACGCCGCTTTCGATCAGCGAAACGTCATCGGCGAGCGCGTAGGACGTGTCCCCGAACAGGAAGTTGTCGATGATGAAGGCTTTGACCGTGTCCTTGATCTGCTGCGTCATGCTCTCTCCTTTTGTTTCATCGTCAGGCGGCCTCGGTGACATCGGATCTGGATCCGGCGAACGACCGGTGCCACAGCTGCGTCGACAGGATGCCGACAAAGGCAGCGTTGTCCCGGAAGCCCGTCACCGCCTGCTGCCGGCACTTTTCGGTCAGCTTCCTTACCGTCGAAACGTCGAAGAATCCTGAATCGGCGATCGCCTCGGAACTCATCGCATCACGCAGCCACGGCTGCTCGCCAGCGCCGACGAAAGATTGCGAATCCGGAGCGCGGTAGGGCTGCTTCGTGCGTTGGCCGATCGACGGCGGCAACAGGTCCTTGGTCGCCTCGCGCAAGATGTGCTTTTCGACCAGCCCCTTGAGCTTCATGCCGGGCGGCAGCCAGCTGGCGAACTCGACAAGGCGATGATCTAGGAACGGGAAGCGGCCCTCGATGCCATGCGCCATCGACATGCGGTCACCCTGGCTCGACAGGATGTAGCCCGGCAACAGGTAGCGGCTTTCGAGATATTGCGCCTGGTGCAGCGGATGCCAGCGGGCGAAACGCTCCGGCAGTTGCGAGGCGAGCTCGGCTGCCGCGTCATAGGATGCGAGTTTGGCGCGCAGGTCGCCGGAGAAGAACAGCTTGGCAGCAGCCGTGTTGCGCATGCGCGGACGGTGCGAATAGAGCGGATCGTCGAGGCTGTCCTTGCCGGCGCCGAAGAAGGCGGCGAGATAGGACGCCGACTGCTTCTGCAACCCCGGCAGATAGGGGTAGAGCTTGCGGAACAGATGCGGCCGGCTGGCCGAACCGGGCTGGCGGTCGCAGAAGCGCCGCACCAGCGTCTCCTTGAAGATGTCGTAGCCGGCGAAGACCTCGTCGGCGCCCTCGCCCGTCAGCACCACCTTGATGCCCTTGGCGCGCACCAGCCCGGAGAGCTGATAGAGCGGCGCCGGTGCCGTGCGGATGACCGGCCGCTCCGTGGCATTGATCACCTCCGGGAAGATCGAGGCGATGTCGCCGGGCCCGACATTGACCGCGCTGTGGTGCGATCCGATGGCCAGCGCCATCTCTTCCTGGAACTCGCTTTCGTCATGCTCGGCACTGTCGAAGGTCACCGAGAAGGTGCGCAAGCCCCCGGTCGCCATCGGTGCTGCCAACGCCGAGACGATGGAGGAATCGAGACCGCCCGAGAGGTAGGAGCCGACGGTGACGTCGGCGCGCATGCGGATGCGGGTCGCGTCGGTCAGAAGCTCCCGGAGTTCCTCCGCCGCCTGCCTCTCGTCGCGCGGCGCCCGGGATGCTTCGGCATCGGGGAAATCAAGCTGCCAATAGGGACGCGTCACCAGCCCGCCCTTGTCGGCGATCATGATGTGCCCGGGTTCGAGCTCGTAGACATTCTTGAAAGCGGTGCGCGGCGCGATCGGCGCCCACAAGGTGAAGATCTGGTCGAGCGCGATTTCGTCGAGTTCGGCGGTGAAATCGGGCACCCTGGCAAAGGCCTTGACCTCTGAAGCGAAATACAAAGTGCCGCCGACTTCGGTGTAGAACAGCGGTCGCACCCCCATCCGGTCCCGGGCGAAGAACATGCGCTGCCGCGGCGCGTCCCAGACGGCGAAAGCAAAGTCGCCATTCATCAGGTCGACGCAGTCGGGGCCCATCTCCTCATAGAGATGCAGGATCACTTCGGTGTCACTGCCTGTGCGAAACCGGCGGCCGCGCGCCTTCAGCTCGTCGCGCAGTTCGACATAGTTGAAGATCTCGCCGTTGAAGGCGATGTGGAGGTCGCCCGAAGCGCTGGCCATCGGCTGCTGGCCGTCGCCAAGGCCGACGACCGACAGGCGGGCATGGCCAAGGCCGGCCGAAGGACAGACGAACACGCCCTGCTCGTCGGGACCCCGATGGGCGATGCTGCCGGTCATGCGCCGCAGCAGCCCGTCAGCCGTTGCTGGCTCGACATTCCCGAGATACCCGACAAATCCACACATACGCCGGACTCTGTTTCGCTAGTGCGACAAGCGCACGTGTTTAGCGCAAGTTAACCAATGGCAGGAAAGCACACTTCCGATATCAAAACACATCACAAAGCCGATAGTCTCGGTTTCGCAACCGTCGATACGATAGTAGATATTGATAGAAGGTTCTTTGTGTAACGAATTGTATGAACAAGTCATGTTGATGACAATCGCACCCGGGAGAAGCATTGATCGGTTGACGATCCGGGGCGCTGGGGTTGTCATGGAGCGGGCAAAGGACTTGGCGAGGGCAACCATGCATATCGTTGAGAACAACGGCGACAAGTCTGGCATCAGGCTGCACAAATTCATGGACATCGAGCTCGAGCTCGGGAGCGACGTGCTCGTGCCGCGCGAGGAAACCGAAATCCTCGGCCGTGCAGCGCTCGGCCTGCTCTACGGCCGCGGCGCCGACGCCAGGGTAATCGACATGTGCTGCGGCTCCGGCAATCTCGGCCTGGCGATCGCCGCCAAGATGCCGGGCGCGCGCGTCTGGAGCGCCGACCTGACCGACAGCACCGTCGCCACCGCCCGTCGAAATGCCGACCGTCTCGGTCTGGCCGACCGGGTGACCATTGCCCAGGGCGACCTGTTCGGCGCCTTCGACGGGATGGACCTAGCCGGGTCCATCGACCTTGTCGTCTGCAATCCGCCCTACATCTCGTCTGCACGCCTCGAAGGCGATCGCAGCGAATTGCTGGCCTCCGAACCGAGGGAAGCCTTCGACGGCGGCCCCTACGGTCTGTCGATCCACCAGCGGTTGATCCGCGATGCGGTGACCTTCCTCAAGCCCGGCGGCTGGCTCGCCTTCGAATTCGGCGTCGGCCAGGACCGCCAGGTGGCAGCCCTGCTTGCCCGGGCGCGCGTCTATGCACCGGTGGAATTCGTGTCCGACGCCGCCAAGACACCGCGCGCGGCGATCGTCCGCAAGCTCGATCCCGCGTGACCGGGAGCCCGACCTTCACCCTTCCTAGATGTTTCCCGCCTAAGCCATTGCTGCCGTGACATGACCGAGGCTTCGCCCGATGCCTGAAATTCGTCCATTGCAGGCCGCTGATATGGCGGTCGTCGCAGACATGTTCCAGCGCGTGCTGCGCAAGCGGCGCACGCCGACGCCCGCCTCGCTGCCCGGCTATCTCCAGCGCCTCTATCTCAGTTCCACCGACGCTACGGTGGGGTCGCCATCCCTGGTCAATGTCGCCGACGACGGCAGCATTTCGGGCTTCATCGGCGTGACGTCACTGCCCATGCGGTTTGGTGACAGGAAGCTGAACGCTTCGATCTGCGGTTCGCTGATGGTCGACGAGGACCAGCGCAACGACCTGTCCGGCGCAAGGCTGCTCAAGGCATTTCTCGCCGGTCCGCAGGACCTGTCGTTCAGCGAGACGGCAAGCGACGTTACCGCCAATATGTGGACGACGCTGCGCGGCTCGATCCTGCCTGACTACAGCCTCGACTGGATCAAGGTATTCAGACCGGCAGCCTTCGCCGTTGCCGGTGCCAGACAGCGCCTGCCCATCGCACGCCTCGGCGCGCCGCTGGCCCGCGCCGTCGATGCCTGTCTCGGCCTTCGCCGCAGCGGGGAGTTTTCGCGCTGGTTCGGCGCCGGCGACGCGGCGGCCTCGCAAGGCCGCTACACAGTGGCAAGCATCGATGCCGACGGCTTCGCCGTACTGCTCGGCAAATTCACCTCGCGCTTCGCCATTCATCCGGATTGGAACGAAAACGCACTGTCGCGCATCATGTCGGATGCCTCGGCCAAGACGGATTTCGGCGACATCTGCCGCTGTACGGTTGCGGCGCGCACAGGTGCCGTGATCGGTGCCTTTGTCTATTTCGGCCGGCCCGGTGGCATCGGCCATGTGCTCCAGGTTCTGGCCTTGCCCGGCCAGGCTGGTGCCGTGATCGACTGCCTGATCAACCAGGCCGCCGGCGTCGGCCTCGCCGGTCTCAGAGGCAGGACCCAGCCAGCCCTGCTGGAAGCGATGCTCGGCCGGCGCATCATCTTCATCAACGTCAACTCGACGGTGGTGCATTCGCGTGATCCCGAGCTCGTCCGGCAGTTCCAGACTGGTGACGGCTTTTTCAACGGGCTGGTGGGCGAGCATTGGAGCCGCATCTTCGGCGATCATTTCGACTGACGTAATCTAGAACGCGTAGGACAGGACGTCCCCGGCCTGGCTGCTCATCGGGCCAAAGCGGCAGGCATTGGGCAGCGACCTGGCCGCGCAAAAGCGGCCGACCGCGCGCGTCGTGGAGCCGCTGAGCACGCCGTTGACAGGCCCGTTGTAATAGCCGGCCTGCTTGAGTTGCTGCTGCGCCAGATAGATGTAGCCGTTCGGATGGGTCGTCCGCATCATGCGGACCAGCGACTGGCGCTGCTCGGCAGAGAGTTCGTGCATGCGCGCCACGATCGACTGGTAGCCCTTGGTGTCATTTGCGGCGGCGGCAAACAGCATCTCCTCGACGAGGCGATCGCCGCGCGACAGCCATGGCGACACGCCTGTCATCAGCTGCTCGGCGCGTTTGGCATCGGCCTTGATGAAGGTGGTGCGGCCATAACGGCGGCCGTCACGATAGTAGCTGATCAGATGACGCGCCGCCGCGACGTTGCCGGTGCCGGCTGCCTGTTCAAGCAGGGCTACGGCTGCCTTGGCGTCACGCTTGGTGCCCATGCCGTAAAGCATGGCGTCGGCGAGCGCGGTCGCAGCATCGTCCAGACCCGTTGCTTCGGCCTCACGCAAGGCGGCAACTCCGTCGGCCGGCTTGCCCGCATTGCGCAACAGGCTTTCCGACAGCGCCGAGCCGAGGATGAGCAGCCCGTAAGCATCGCCTGCCTCGGCCGCCTGGCGATAATAGCCGGCGGCCTTCTTGCCGTTGCTCTGCAGCAGCTTGCCTTCGCGATAGAGATCTCCGAGCCTGATCAGCCCTTGCGTCCGCCCGAGCGCCGCCGCCTCGGCATACCAGCGCATTGCTGCCTGGACATCGGGCGGGCCGCCATCGCCCCGGCTCAAAAGGTCGCCCATCACGATATGCGCCTCGGCTTCGCCGCTCTCGGTCGCAGCCTTCACCATAGCCCGGCCGGCAGCGACATCCTGGGCTATGCCTTGTCCGCGCGCCAACATGGCGCCGGCGCGGACGGCCCCAATGACATCGCCGAGCCCGGCGGCCTTGCTGTAATAGTCGAGCGCCTTGGGCAGATCCACGGCAACGGTCATGCCGTCGCTGTAGAAGTCGCCCAGGCGCACCAGCGCCTCCGGTTCGCTCAGACCCGCCGCACGTTCATAGGCTGCAACGGCGCCGTCTGCATCGACGGCACCCGACTGCGGCTCACGCAGCAGGTCACCAAGGCTGATCAGTGCCAGCGGATTGCCCGCATCGGCGAGCCGGCGAACCATGTCGCGCCCACCCGAGACGTCGCGCAACGTACCCAAGCCATGCGCCGTCATCTCGCCGACCCTCAGGGCCGCCCGCGTGTTGCCGGCGTCGGCAGCACGCTGGTAGTAGGCGAACGCCGCAAGAGGATCCTTTGCGACCGGCGCTGGCGTGGCTCCGCTGTAGACATCACCAAGGAAGCTCAGTGCTTCGGCGTCGCCGCCATCGGCCAGTTCCTTGATCGACGCCAGTCCGCCCTCGACGTCCTGCCGCGTGCCCTGACCACGGAATGTCAGTTCGGCGACGCGCAGCCTGCCGACCTGCTGACCGGCCTCGGCAGCCTTTTCGTAATACCCGAACGCCTTGGCATAGTCGGGCTTGCCGGCGCGGCCACTGCCGAAAAGATCGCCGAGGCGCAGCAATGCGTCGGGATGCCCGAGTGCGGCTGCCTTGGCATAGGCTGCCTCCGCCGCTGGCATGTCGGGCACGCCGGCATCGGCATCGCTCATCAGGTCGCCCTGGGAGACCAGCGCATAGATGTTGCCGCGATCGGCAAGCGACCGCACCAGCGCCAGCCCAGCTGCGCTGTCCCTGGCGATACCTTGGCCGCGCGCCAGCATCTCGCCGCTGCGCAGGATGCCGGTTTCGTTGCCGGCCGCGGCGGCACGGCGGTAGTAGTCATAGGCGCGCGGCAGGTCGAGCGGGATCGCCCTGTTGTCGGCATGGCTGTAGAGGCCGCCAAGCGAGGCGAGTGCTGCGCCGTCGCCGGCCGATGCCACCTCCTCGATGGCCAAAAGCCCAGCGCTGATGTCGCGTTCGGTGCCTTCGCCCAGCACGCGCATTTCACCGACGCGGAGCCGCGCCGCAGCACTGCCGGCATCCGCCGCCTGGCGGTAATAGTCGAACGCCTTGGCCGGATCGCGGTTGGCGTTGTCGGCATTGCTGTAGAGATCGCCGAGCCGCAACAAGGCGTCGGCGTTGACCGCACGCTCCCGGGTAACAGCGCCTGGCGTGGCCGGCGCGCCCGGGTCGGGCGCGGTTTCCGCCGACAAGGCGGTACTCGCCGAAAGTGCGGCGAACACCGTCATCAGAGCCACATGGCAGATACGCGACAATGCCAACTCCCTGACTGGCGCCTGGCAAGCGGCGCCAGCAAAACTCAGTTCTGCACATCTCCCGCTGAAGCCGCCGGATTCTCCGCGTCGACTGCCTTCAGATAATATTCGGCCGCCTTGCCACCGTCGGCCGGAACGCCTTTGCCGTCACGGTAGAGGTCACCGAGCCTGAGCAAGGCATCGGCGCGTCCCTTCCGGGCCGCATTCTCATAGGCCGCGACAGCGGCAGCACCATCGACCCGCCCGACCGCGCCAGACAGATGCAGGTCGCCAAGCACGACATAGGCGTAGGGATCGCCTGCGATGCCGACCTGCCTGACCAGCTCGAGACCGGCCGGAATGTCCTGGCGCGTGCCTTCGCCGCGTGCGGTCATCTCGCCCTGACGCAGCCTGCCGGTCTCGTCGCCGGCCATGCCGGCGCGGCGGTAATAGTCGAACGCCTTGGCGGGATCGGCTGGTATCGTCCCGCCTAACCGATAGACGTCGCCGATGCGCACCAGAGCATCAGGACGCCCCAGCGCCGCTGCCTTCTCATAGGCCAGCACGGCTTCCGTCGCGTCGACCTTGCCGGTCGAGCCGTCGGCCAGAAGGGCGGCCAGCGACATCAGCGCCTCGCCATTGCCGGCATCCGCCACCGCCTTGACCATCTGCAGGCCGCCCACGACGTCCTTTGACGTCCCTTGTCCGCGCACCTTCATTTCGCCGGCATGGACAGCGCCCATCACGCTGCCGGCCTCGGCAGACTTGCTGAAATAGCCGAACGCCGTCACCGGATTGGCCGGCAGCAATCCGCCTATGCCGCGCTGGTAAAGCCCGCCGAGCAGGTTCATCGCATTGGCATCGCCTTCGTCGGCGAGCGCGTTCATCTGCGCCAGGCCGGCGGCGACATTGCGGTCGGTGCCCTGCCCGAGAACCGTCATTTCGCCGACGCGCAGCTTACCGGCCAGATTGCCGGCCCGGGACGCCCTGACATAATAAGCGAATGCCTTGGGTGGGTCGGAGGCGATCGCGCCGTTGCGGCTGTAGAGATCACCGAGCCTGACAAGTGCGTCGCTGTGGCCGAGCGACGCCGCCTTTTCATAGGATGTGACGGCAGCGGCAAGGTCGACGGGGGCGACCGCCGCATCGCTGAGCAAATCGCCGAGCGCGATCAGCGCAAAGGTATCGCCATGATCGGCAAGACCGGTCAGCATCGCCCGCCCAGCCTGATAGGACTGAGCAGTGCCGCGTCCCCGCGCCAGCATCTCGCCGGTGCGCAGGATGCCGGTCTCGTCGCCGCTGTCGGCGGCGCGGCGGAAATAGCCGAAGGCCTTGCCGAGATCGATGGCAATGACACCGCCATCGGTGCGACTGTAGAGTGAGCCGAGCAGGACGAGCCCTGCCGGGTTGCGCGTGCGCGCCACCACCTCTTCGATCATCGCGAGCCCGGCCTGGACGTCCTGCGTCGTGCCCTGGCCGGTAGCTGTCATCTCGCCGACGCGCAGCTTGCCGACGTCGTAGCCAAGGCTGGCGGCCTTGCGGTAATAGTCCAGCGCCTTGTCCGGCTCCATCGCGACCATGCCCTGGGCGCCGGGGCGATAGAGGTCGCCAAGCAGCACCAACGCCTCGGGATTGCCGGCATCAGCGAGTGCTGCGATCATCGCCAGCCCCTTGCCAGTGTCGCGCGCAACACCTTGCCCGCGCGCCAGCATCTCGCCGACACGCAGCTTGCCGTCAGCGTTGCCGGCCTTGGCGGCCTGGTCGTAGAACAGATAGGCGCGCCTGGCGTCGGCCGCGACCACCCTGCCCTCGCGATAAAGGTCGCCGAGCCGCATCAGGGCTTCCGAGCTGCCCATATTCGCCGCCTGCAGGTAAAGCTTCGATGCCGCGAACGGATCGGCCGGCGCGTCCTTGACGGCGCCGATCAGGTCGGACGGTGAGATGACTGCGTAGATCGCGGCAGGACGGCCTGGGTTGTCGAGGCCGCGATAATAGGCAAGCGCGGCCTCCGCCGCCGCGGCCGTGGTCTTGCCGTCGCGGTAGAGGTCGCCCAAGGCGATGTAGGACGCCGCAAGCGCCAGCACAAAGCCATCCCGGCTTTCTTCGCTGGGCTTGGCGGCCTGGATTGCCCGGGGTACATCAGGGGACGCGAAGCCCAGCGCCGGCAATGTTGGAGCCTGTCCGGCGGGACTGGCTTCAGCACTTCCCGGCACAACAACGCTGGCAACCAACAACCAGCCGATACGCATGGGCCCACGCTCCCAACAGCGCTGGCGCATCCAGGATGCGCCGCAGCTAATATGAAACAGTCATTGCATTTTTCCGGCAAGAGCATTCTTGAGCAGCACCGTTCACGAAGCCGTATCCTCCGATGTGACCGGCCGCTTCTTCATGTTCATGCTTCGCCACCTTCATTACTTGATCCACTCGCCCATCCCGATTCCCTGTTCGTTTGGCGCAAAGACGCTCGCGTCGGCCGTAGCGCGCACCAGGCGGAAGCGCGCCGAGCCGCGCAAGGTTTCTTCGATCGCGTCGAGCGAGCCTTTCGGCATCACGCCGAGATCGTCGATGTAGGCCTTCTGGCTGCGCGTGATGATGATGAAGGCGGAGCCTGCCGGCACCGCACGCAACCAGTCCCCGAGCTCGGTAGCCGGATCGGCGAGAACCGCTGAAATGGATTGCTTGCTCTCGTTGGAGATCGGCACATAGGTGAAGTTCTCGTAGTTCATGAACTGCTCGGGATAGTTGGGCGCGCCCTCGACAAGCACCGAACCGGCCGGCGCGTTGTTGTAGAGCCATTCCGACGCCTCCACTTCGGCCCGTGAGAAGGTGTACTGGCGGTCCTTGCCGTTGTTGGCGAGGACGAAAGCGACCGTGAGCACGGCGCCGAACGTGCCGATGGCGTAGCGCGCGATGGCGTCGCGCTGGGAGCCGGACCATGGGAAAAACAGTGCCGCGGCAAAGAAGGTCAGGAAAGGCAGTGCAAAGAGATAGACGCGGAACACGATCTCGCCGCCATAGGAGGTGGCAACGATCATGAAGGCTGGAGCCAGCGTCAGCACGATGGCCGGACCGTCGCGGAACCCCGCCACGAGCCGGCGCAGACCGCCGAGGACCGCCGCCAACGCGATCGCACCGGTCAGCGCTCGCGACGCCAAGGACACTACCACCTGTCCTTCACTGACGATCGAGGTATCCACCAGGCGCTCGCTGATCTCGTTCGAGGTGTCGCCGAAACGCTGGACCAGCTCGGGCAGGACCGAGGACATGTAGCCGTCGGCGTAGAACAGCAGCCATGTGACTTCGACGAGGCCGGCAAAGACGAGGTAGCCAAGGCTCAATTGTCCGATGACCCAGAGGCCGCCAAGGGCCATGAGCACGACTATCGGCGTGAGCGGGTGGGTCGCCGTGATCATCACGATCAGCGCCATGGCCGCCAGTGAGGCTACGGCACGCAGTTTTGGCGGGACGGCCAGCGTCACCGGCGGCTGGCCACGCGAGACGAAGGCGAAATAACGGCCGCAAAACTTGGAAAAGCCACGCCCGTTCGGGTCGGCCCAGCCGGGCACGATCCGCAGCGGGCCGACACAAAGCGCGACCAGCAAGAGATAGAACAGAAAGGCGACGCCCTGCGGCGAGAAATAGTCCTGGCCGATCCAGTTGCCGATGACGAACAGCCAGACCCCGCCCCACACCAGCCGTGGGTCGGCGGTGAAGCGGCGATAGATCTGCGGCAGCACCAACACATAGAGCAGGTTAAGCGCCGGCGGCGAAAAGCGGGCGATGTCAGCCAGTTGGATCGGTTTGATGTCGAACAGGTTGGCGATCGCGGCGCAGAAGACGAACAGGCCGGGCCAATTGGCGTAGGTGGCAAGGAATGGCGCCTTCGGATCGATCTGGCCGTGCCGCTGGGCATAGTCGACGACACCAACATGTTTCCAGGCCCAGGCGTAACGCAACTCGTCATAGACGATGGCCGGGGTGCCATGAAGCAGCAGCACCAGCATGACGATCATCAACAGCGGCATCGGCGTCTCGCAGACGCCGCGCCTCAGGCTCAAGGCAAAGCCGAGGCCGACGGCGGCATAGGCCACCCAGATGATGCCTGGCAGGACAGAGATCAGGCCATAGTCGTCGACACCGGCAGGATCGGTGACGAACAGGACGGCCAGCCATAAAGCAAAGGCCAGGCAAAGACAGATCGACGCGAGGTTGAACGGCGCTGTCGAGACACGGCCAGCATCCGCCAGGGGCGGCGCCTTCAGCGCCGGCGACATGGCAAGACTGGATTCCCGCGTCATCACATTCATATTGCGCCTCCATCGGTGGAGACGATCCTAAGAACACGATCGACATTTGACGCAATCCAAAGCCGGCCGACGCCCGAATGCGCCGGGCGCCGCGCCCGCTCGCTAACCTGATGCAGCCAGACGAGGCCGACCATGGCACGGATCGCCGCGCCATCGCCGCTCCAGTCATCGTCCCCGTCCGAGCCGATGCCCAGCCACTGCCGCTCGTCGTTGCGCCACTCCGGCGTCCACAAGAGATCGGCAACGGCCGCGCCGAGCGGCTCGCTGCTGGTCATCATGCGCATGGCGACAGCCAGAACGCAGCCGTCGAAGCCACGTGGCGCGTTGGATCGCGCATTGCCCCATTCCAGCAAGCTGGCAAGTCGGGCGGCACTGCCCTGCCCCGAGGCGAAGTTCAGGTTTTGCGGCCAAAGATCGCCATGGCACCAGCCGAGACGCACCTGGCGACCGAGCCAGTAGCGCCGCTGCTGGCCAACGAAACGTTCTATCGCCCGACGCCGTGCTGCTGCCAACATCGTCGATCCGCCGAGCTGCGCAAGCTTTGCCGCCGGACGTTCGACCCATTCGTGGAACCAGACGTCGTCGATGGTCCGCATGGCGGCTGTCTGGCCGTGCAAGATGGCCACGGCCTTCGCCGCGGCTTCGAGGCCCGTCTGCCGCTCGGACGCGTCGCGCAGCAGCACCCGCCCATCCGTCCCAGGTGCCATCGCCTCGATGCAATCGACGGCTCCGCCGATACGGGTGACTGACAGCCTCGTCGGCAACATCGGCCACAGCGGCTGAAGACGCGTATCCGCGTGCAGCAGGTCGAGATTGTCGACCAGGCGCTCGAGATAGGCGGCGGCGATCGGGTTGCGCGCGCTGCGGAGAACGGCATAAGTGCCTTGCGACCGAACGGGCGCGTGCCGCACCGCCTCGTCCAGCACCGGGTCCCCGAGGTAGACGATGTCAGTTCCTTCGGGTCCATGCTCGGATTTCAGCGCATGCCAGCCCGAGGCAGCGGAGCTTCCGGTCTTTGCCAGGAGCGGCCGGAGCTCGGCGTCACCAGGAACGGCAATGCCCTTGTTGCGGCCGAAAGGCAGGAACTGGGCCGAGAGCGACTTCAGCGAAGCGGCAACCGCCAGACCCCAGTCGTGCATGCTGTGGCGGCGGCTGGTGACGAGGGCGAGCGCGCCGACGCCAAATGTGACCACCAGCATCGCCAGCAGCCAGGCATGCGCCATGCCGATCGGCCCTTCACTGCGCACCAGAAGCGCGCCGGCGCCGAGGGCTATGACCAGCGTCGCGACTTCGGCCGCCGCCACCGAACGCATCCAGCCCTTGGTGCGGGCGATCGACAGATAGATCGAGAGCACGGCCGATACGACACTGGCCAGTGTGAACACCCTGAGGATCGCAGCACCTTCGGTGGCGTAGGCCGCACCGAACACCGACATGATGGGATGGGCGAACACCAGCATCAGCGCGACGAGGCCGAGCAGCGGCAGCACCGACATCACAGCCGCATCCGCCGCCAGCGCGCGCAGCCGGCCGGTGTCGCTGGCGCCCTCGGCGAGCAGCGACAGCCCCATCGAGCTGCCGACATAATAAAGCGAGGTGAAGATCGTCCAGGCGACGAAGAAGCTGGCGCTTTCGGCCGCGCCGACAAAATTGAGCACGACCAGCGGTGTCGCCGTCCAGGCCACCATCATCGACACCGAGCCGATGTAGTCCCAGCCGAAGAAGCGCGCCATGGCGCGGCGGTCAATCAGATTGGCATGGCCGGTTCCGGCTTGCGCCTTGGGCACGAGGCGCTTGAAAATCAGCATGTTGACGGCGAGAACGAAGACCAGAACCGGTGCGGTCCACGACAGTGCGATGGCCTCCCATCCGAGCCCGGCGAGCGCCAGCGGGATGAGCATGGCGATCTTGACGACCTGGTAGATTGTCTTCGAGACCGGCACCCAGATCGACTGGCGCAGGCCCGACAGCGCACTGTCCTGCAGCGCGAACACCGACCAGACGGCGACGGTCGCCACGAACCACAGGATGACGCCCGCGCTCTCGGTCAGCACGTCGAGCTTGGGCATGAAGGCGCCGACGACCAGCAGGAAGACGATAGCGACGACGACCGAGGCGATGAAGGACGTGGCGTAGGCGAACAGGATCAACCGGCCGGCGCGGCCGCCGACAGTCGGCACGAAACGAACCAGCAGGTTGCCAAAATTGAGCTGGGCAGCGTTGGACAGGTTGACGATGGTGGCGGTGATGGCGCCGCCGAGACCGATCGCCTCCTGCGAACAGTAACGCGCCGCCAGGAACCAGAACGCCAGCCCCAGCACCGCACTCAGGCCGCTGTTGGCGATCAGCGCGTAGCCGTTGCGCATCAGCGACGAGCCCATCAGCGCCTGCGGGATGAGTGATCGCCAACCACTGCCGCCCGCCTGTGCCGTGGGCTCTCGGTGCCGCAGGGTGGGCGGGTGCGCGGTCATGACCCGGCACGCCGCCAGACACGAACATAGTCGATCAGAAAATCGGCCGGGAATTTGGTCCTGGCGTCAGGCGACCCCGGCCAGTTGCCGCCGACGGCCAGGTTGATGAGCAGGTACATCGGTTCCTGCGAGATGCCGTCTGGCTTGGTGTAGCGCCACATCTCCTTGCCATCGAGATACCAGACGACGGCATCCTTGCGCCATTCCAGGCCATAGGCATGCCAGTCGGCCGAAAGGTCGGCCACCTTGGCGTTCTTGCCCTCGCTCTTCCAGTCCTTCTTCTTGTCGAGATAATGCAGGTGCATCTCGTAGACGTCGGGCGCATGACCCAGGACTTCGAGGATGTCGATTTCCGGACGCGGCTCCTGCGTCGATGGCAGAAGCCAGATCGCCGGCCACAGCCCTTTGCCCCTGGGAATCTTGGCGCGGATCTCGAAATAGCCGTATGTGGTGGCGAAACGGTCTGGCTTGGCGCGCTCGAGATAATCACGCCCCGTGGTCACCATGCCCGACGTGTAGTCGAAGGTGCGCCCTTCATGGCCGGTCACCGTCTCCGGCCGCGCCGTCAGGCGCAGCACGCCATCGGCGACGCTGACATTGTCGGGCATGTACCACTGCAGTTCGTTGTTGGCGAGATTGGTACAGCCGTCCTTGTCCCACCAGTAGCAGCGGGTCCACTTGTCGCGATCGAGTTTTGGCTGGTCGAACTCTTCGGTGAAGATCCGCTCCCATTGCCCCTTGATCAGTGGCGGCTCGACGCCTTGCGCCAAGGCGCTCGCATGCCCGAACCACCAGGCGCCCGCCAGCGCCACGCCCCACAACTCCTTACCCATGCACCAACCCGATAGGCCTGAACACACTGGCTCGTCGCGATAGGGGGTGCCGGCCGTTGCCTGCGTGGTTCCGCGAAAGGCGGTTCGCGCGCATTGCCGGTTACCCGGAAATCTGTCGCTTACGATCTGTTAACTAGGACGGTTGCCAGACGCCGCGTCAAGCTGTTTCACCGCGCCAGGTAAATGACATGACCCATTCCCACTCATATCCAAGATCATGTTCTGGGATTTTCCACGCGTCGACTTGCTTGTCGAAATAGCGGCTATCTGTCCGGAATGCTTTATTTACGTGGCTTTGACTTTGATTGGCGTTTCGGAGATTGTTTTCCATCACGAAGAAATAACAAAATTGTGATACACAATATCTTTATGGCAGTGCGGTAACCGTATCTGAACAAAGGCGAATCTGGAAAGCAACGCCGAGGCTGCAAAGGTAGTGATATCTCACAAAATCTGCGACATTGGGTGGAAAGTGGGAGGCTTCGGACGGATACCGATCCGACAAATTTTGGGAGCGCACAGGACGTGCACGCCGCGGCGAGCACGACGGCGGTTTTCGACGTGCAGAGCCCGGCGCCGCGCGACCTCTGGCATAGCCTGATGCTCGCCGATCCCGAAGCCCTGCCCTACCAGTCGCCGGCCTGGCTCGACAGCCTGTGCGCCCTCGGCAAATACCAGGACGCCAGCCGCGCCTACCGTTTTGCAGGCGGACATCACTACGTGCTGCCGATGGTGCGCAACAGGCACCTGCCGGCCCGGCTGTCGGTCGCCGAGTCGATGCCTTATGCCTGGGGTCGCGGCGGCGTGCTCTCATCGCTAGTACCGAAGGTTGAACATCTGCGCGCGATTTTCGAAGACCTGGGCCGTCTGCCCTACCTCAGAATCTCGGTAAGACCCAATCCGCGCCATGCCCATCTGTGGGCCGCCGCGGCACCTGCCCATGTCACCTCGGTGCCTGGCCTTGCCCACATCCTCGACCTCGACGGCGGCTTCGACGCGGTCTGGTCGACGCGCTTCAAGAAGACGACGCGGACGCGGGTGCGCAAGGCCGAACGCGGTGGCATCGTCGTCGAGCGCGACACCACCGGCAAGCTGGTGCCCGTCTTCCACCAGCTGCTGCGCACATCCTTCGAACGCTGGGCCGACAAGCAGCACGAACCGCGCATGCTGGCACATCTGCGTGGGCGCAAGCGCGATCCGATGGCAAAATTCAGCTCGATCGCCCGGCATTTCGGCGAGGCCTGCCGCATCTGGGTCGCCTGGGTCGACGGCAAGCCGGCGGCGGCCGCCTTCGTGCTGCAATATGGCAACGTCAACGACGCCCGCGGCGCGATCGACCGCCATGCGCTGGGCAGCTCAGGCGCCAACGACCTGATCCAGAAACTCGCCATCGAAGAGGCCTGCCACAGCGGCTGCCGCTACTACCATTTTGGCGAGACCGGCGCCTCGGCCTCGCTTGCGCACTACAAGCAGCGATTTGGCGCGACCCCACACGCGCACGCCGAATACTTCCTGGAAAAGCTGCCGATCACCGCCGTCGACGCCCGCGTGCGGCACGCGGCGAAATGGACGATCGGCTTCAAGGATACCTAGAGCTCTGTCCGGACGGAAAACGCTGCGCAGTTTTCCTGGAATTGCCGTGTCCCGCCCCTCAGCCAGGGAACGCCAACAGCAGCATCCTTTGCGCGATCAGGTAGAATGCGGCGGCGAGCAGCAGCACCGGCACCACCTCGAACCAGAGCGGCCAGCGCGAGCGGCCAGGACGCAGGCTGGCGACTGAAACCTGCCGGATCGCCAGCGCGGCAATCGCCGAAACGGCCGCAACGAGCCCGGTCCGATAATTGCCGGCCACGTCTTCGGCGCGGAGCTGATCTTCCTCGATTTCGGCGCGCAGCTGCAACTGGCCGTCGGCGTCCACCGCCTCCGGCAGCCGCAGCCTGACGGCCTTGACCGACGGATGTCCGAGCAGCGCCTCGCGGAAACGCTCGAGCACATCGGGATTGTACGGATCGCCCTGCTTGAAGGGCTGCAGGCGGCCCAGCTCGTCTTGCCTGAGACCGACAAGGCCACTGTAGGCGACGGCGCCAAACCGCGCCGACGCCCCCGGCTCGACGACGATACGGGCTGTCGCCAGCGCCCGCCCCGGGATCGGCAGCAACTCGCGTTCGGTGACGCGGACAAACGGATAGGATGCAGTGCGAAGCCGCCACAAAACTTCGTCTTCGAGGGTCGCCAGAAGATCGCCGCGTGCTGGCTTGCCGACCGCCTCCATCATCTGTCGGGAAACGTCGTCGCGCACCGTATCGGTGGCAACGTCTTGGAGACCGTCGACCTCGACCATGCCGACACGGAAAATCGGGCCGGTGACCGGCTTGAGCGTGACCTTGTCGGAAGAGCCCGCGTCATCGGCAGCATCCGGCATCTCGACCCGCGCGTGGAGATAGCCCTGGCCGCGGATCAGCTCTTCCAGCCGGTGGCGTTCGGCTTCGACGAAGGGTTGCCAGCCTTTTGCGTCCCCTCCCTCTGCTGCGCGATCGAGCTCGGGAGCGTTCAACGCGGCGCGCAACACACCGTCAAGCGTGTCACTGGACGTCGTCTCGAGTTCGATCGAGGGAAACTCTGCGGCGACGGTCGCACCGGCAAACAGCGACAGCATCGCCAGCCAAGCCAGCGTCGCCGCGATGGCCGGCAAGAAAAATGCGCTTCGCTGGGCGTCTCGCGTTCTCACTCATCCTAAATACACCGCAACCGCGCACGCTGGAAATAGCCCTTAGATGTCCAGGCCCGTGGAGGTTGCGTGCGCGGCCACCACGCGAGCGGATCGCCCGGCACGGTGCAGCTCGCGCCTACTTCTTGTCGGGATCGTGCTCGGAACTGGGAGACGTTTCGCCCTCGTCACGACCGATCCTGCCGACGACGAGGGAGCCGCCGAGGGGCTGGCGTCGTAGCCGCGTCTCGGCCACGACCTTGTCCATCTCGGCCTTGATTTCAGCCAACGTAGCCAGCGCTTCGTCCTCCCAGCGCTTCAACTCAGGATCAGGCGTGCCCGACGCGGCCTCAGCCGTGGCCCGCGCTTCGCGTACGGTCAGGTAGTCCTTGTAGGCCTCGTCCCACTTGCGGGTCAGGAGAACCCAGTCGTCGAAAGCATCGGGGGCAGGAGGAGTTTCAGGTCGCTGTGGGCTAGGCAAGTTTGGTCCTCGAACAATCGGGCGCACGGAACATGTCACAGGCGCTGTGTCCGAACGCCGCTGATCGTGCTGGTGGCCCCCGCCTCCTGATTTCCTCCCAACCTAACATGAACGCCCCGGCCCGTCATTCAACCACAGGCATTATCTCAGCAGTTGCTAACAGACATATGTATGAATGTTGCGATTTCGCCGCACCGGCGCCAGGCGGCGGCAAGATCACGCTTTTCATGCTGATCACAATATTGCGAACGGTTCGTGCACGGCATGGCTGCGTGCAACCATCACGGGACTGCAGCGTGCATCTCGACCAGGAATACCCGAATTTGCCGAGACTTCGAGTGAAAGGATTTAATATTAAAGCACCACCTAATACGCCGCGCATGAATTGACGTATGCCTGTCGCAGAGCGCATGCCAACGCGTTCGTAGCAGTTTAATTCAGATTAACATCTGTTTTTCTAATAATAAACATTGATGTGGAAAGTTCATACAAATCCACATCTACCAGCAGAACCAATAGCGCGGAAACTTCACACGAATACTACATATGGTTTACAAAAACACAATATATGGTAAATTTCATATCGGCGAGTGGGGCTAACAAGACACTTGCGTCCAGATTTTTTGATCGGTAACGACCTCCCTGCGAAGTTGTGCTCGTCAGGCTGTGCTGTGCTGCGTCTGTAACATTTGGTTCGCGTCGTCATTGGATATGCCGCACCAACTTTGGGTTGGAGTAACCAGTATGACGGCGGCAGCATTTCCGCATCGGCCTGCAATGGAGGTCTTCAAGCTGGCAGGCTTGGCGACCAGCGGCACACCGCGCATCAGTGTGGTGGTGCCGGCGAAGAACGAGGCCAAGAACCTTCCTCACGTCCTGCCGCACATCCCTGTATGGGTGGATGAGGTCATCCTCGTCGATGGCAACTCGACCGACGACACGATAGAGGTCGCAAGGTCGCTTCTGCCCGACATCGTCGTGCTGCAGCAGGATCGACGCGGCAAGGGTGCTGCCCTGCGCACCGGCTTCAACGCCGCCAAGGGTGACATTATCGTCACGCTCGACGCCGACGGCTCTGCCGATCCCGGCGAGATCCCGGCCTTCGTCGGCGCGCTGCTCGCGGGCGCCGACTTCGTCAAGGGCTCGCGCTTCATGCAGGGCGGCGATACCACTGACATGGAGTGGTATCGCCGGCTCGGCAACTGGGGACTTTTGACGCTCGTGCGCATGCGCTTCGGCGGCAAATTCACCGATCTCTGCTACGGCTACAATGCCTTCTGGCGCGACGTGCTGCCTTATCTCAACATCGAGGACGCGACGGGTTTCGAAATCGAGACCGAAATGAACGTCCAGGCACTGCGCGCCAACCTCAATGTGTTCGAGGTTGCGAGCAAGGAGTTCCCGCGCATCCATGGCGTCAGCAACCTGCGCACCATTCCCGATGGTTGGCGGGTGCTGAAGACGATCGTTCGCCTTGGCGTCTCCCGCCCGGCGCGACCGGCCGTCCCGCCCCGCAGCACGACCGGACAACACCAACCCAGCGTCTAGGCCAGCGATCATGACGGCGTCGGCGACTTCGGTATCAGTCATCATCTGCGCCTACGCCGACAACCGTCGCGAACAGCTTCATCGCGCCATCGCCTCCGTGCTCGCGCAACGCACCAAGGCAACCGAGATCATCGTGGTCATCGACCACAACATGCCGCTGTGGGCTTTTTTCTTCGCCACCTATCCGGCCATCACCGTCATCGTGAACGAAGGCGCGCGCGGCCTTTCGGGTGCCCGCAACACCGGCGTCAGGCGGGCGAGCAGCGAAATCCTGGCCTTCCTCGACGACGACGCGGTCGCCGCCCCCGATTGGCTGGAGAAGATGCTGCCGCACTATCGCAATCCCTCGGTCATCGGCCTGGGCGGCCGCGTGCAGCCGATGTGGCAGGTCGATCGTCCGCGCTGGTTCCCGGAAGAGTTCCAGTGGGTTGTCGGCTGCAGCTATCGCGGCCAGCCCGAAAAGGTCGAGCCGGTGCGCAATCCCATCGGCTGCAACATGTCGTTCCGCCGCAGCATCGTCGAGTTGACGGGGGGGTTCCGCGAAGGCATCGGCCGCACCGCAGCCGATGCTGCCGGCTGCGAGGAGACGGAGCTTTGCATCCGCGCACTCCAGGCCATTCCCGGCTCGCTCATCCTCTACGATCCTGACATGAGCGTGCACCATCAGGTCACCGCCGAGCGTGCCGCCTGGGGCTACTTCCGCAAGCGCTGCCTCGCCGAAGGTCGTTCCAAGACGCAGGTCGTCAACGCCGTGGGCGCTCTTGACGGATTGTCCAGCGAACAGCGCTATGTCATGCGCGTCCTGCCGGCAGGCGTTCTGCGTGGGCTTGGCGATGCGATGCTGAAGCTCGACATGTGGGGGCTTGCCCGCGCGGCCGGCATCTTCTTCGGCCTTGGCTACACGACGATGGGTTATGTCGGCGCCCGCTTGAGCCGCCCACGGAGGCAAGCATGAGCGTGCCCGAGTTTCACCCGATCAAGATCCTCGACGTCGACGTCTGCCGGCCGATGAACGATGTGCCGATGTTCGACGCGGCAACCGACCAGCGCTACGGCGGCGTCTTCTGTCTCATTCGCCGTCAAGGCCGTCCGGTGACGATCATGGAGTTCGATTTCGACGAGGACGTGTTGACGACGTTCGAGCTGCGCCGCCGCATCAGCGAGAACCAGGCGGTGCAGGACAGCACGTTCCAGCACGACGCGCCGCTGCCCAGGAAGGACGGGCCGTTCGCCAGCGTCGTCATCGCCACGCGCGATCGCGCCGAAAGCCTAGCACGATGCCTCGATTCACTGCTGCTCCAGACCTATCAGCCCTTCGAGATCGTCGTCGTCGACAATGCGCCGTCCTCCTCGCAGACTGCTGATCTGATCGCCCGGCGTTACGGCGGTGCGCGCGCGGTGCGTTATGTCAGGGAAGACGTGCCGGGCCTTGGCCGCGCCCACAATGCCGGGCTTGCCAACCTGTCGTCCGAGCTGGCGCTGTTCACCGACGACGATGTCGTCGTCGACCCCAACTGGGTGGCGGCGATGGCAGCAAATTTCGACCGCGACGGCCGGGTCGGCTGCGTCACCGGCCTGATCCTGCCGGCAGAGCTCGACACACGCGCGCAACTCTGGACCGAGCGCCATGGCGGCTTCGGCAAGGGCTTTGCGCGTAAGGTCTTCGATCTCGCCGGCAACAGGCCGGCGGGGTCGCTTTTTCCCTTCACCGCCGGACAGTTCGGTTCGGGCGCCAACATGGCGTTCAGGACCGAGGCGCTGCGTCAGATTGGCGGCTTCGATTCAGCGCTGGGCGCCGGCACACTGGCGCGCGGCGGCGACGATCTCGCCTCCTTCTACGCCGTGGTCCAGGCCGGCTTCCAGCTTGTTTACGACCCGCGTGCGCTGCTTTGGCACCATCATCGCCGCGGCGAGGACGGCATGCGCCGCCAAGCCTTCGGCTATGGAATGGGCCTCGGCGCCTATCTCACCAAGGTCGTCATCGACGAACCGGCGGCAGCCTTGCGGCTGGCGCGCGCCATGCCCGCCGGCATCGCCCACATGGCCGGCCCGACATCGCCCAAGAACCAGCGCCTGCCGGGCGATTATCCGAGCAATCTGGTCTGGCGCGAGAGGCTCGGCATCGCTGCTGGCGTGCCGGGCTATCTGCGCAGCCGCTATGCCGCAGCACGCAGCCCGTCATCCGGCATCGCTCCCTCGGCAAACGGGCACGAGGTCGCCTTCAAGGGAGGATCGACAGCTATGCGCCCATCCGTGCCTATCCTTGTTTATCACAGCATCGACACCAGTTGCGCAACGCCCTACCGGCGCTGGATGATGCTGCCCGACGAGTTCGAGCGCCACATGCAGGTGCTGGCCGAAGGCGGCTTCCGCCCGGTGACGATCTCGGCGCTGGCGACGATCTTCAGGGAAAAGCGGCCTTTGCCGCCGCGCACCGTCTGCATCACCTTCGACGACGGGCTGCAGGATTTTCTCATCGGCGCCATGCCCATTCTGGAACGCCACGGTTTTGCCGCGACGCTCTATGTCGTCTCTGGCTTGGTCGGCAAGACCAGCCAGTGGCTTGCTTCATCTGGCGAAGGCGACCGGCCGATGCTCGGGTGGGGTGATCTGCGCGCGCTGGCCTGCGAAGGCATCGAAATCGGCGCCCATACAGTCAGCCATCCGCAGCTGGACATCCTGTCGGCCAGCGATGCCGCACGCGAGATACATGACAGCAAGCTCGCCCTCGAACACGGCCTGAAGCGGCCGGTGCACAGCTTCGCCTACCCGCATGGTTACTCGAGTCGCACCACGCGCGCGCTGGTGCGCGGCGCCGGCTTCACCTCGGCGTGCCGGGTCAGGCATGCGATGACGACGACGACGGAAGACCCGTACACCTTGTCGCGCATCGTCATGACCAGCGAGATCGGGCCAGCCGAATTGCGCCGTATGCTAACCCAGCCGGTGCTACCGGTGGCGCCGCCGGCCGACCGGCTGGTGGCTTCTGGCTGGCGCATGGTTCGCCGCTTCCAGCATATGGCGCATGCCGGCAGCTAGGATCGAGTTGCAGAGCAATCGGAACGACAAGGCTGTTCAGGCGGCAGCCAGCTTGCCATCAGCTTTGACGATACGGTCGCGACCATTGGCTTTTGCGAGATAGAGGTTCCTGTCGGCGGCCAGGAGAAGCGCATCGAGGCTTTGGCCCCGCTGGTGTTTCGATACGCCGATGCTGACAGTGACCTCGCGGCCGCTCATGCCGACGATGGCTGATATCGCCTTGACCTTGCGCCGCAGGCGTTCGCACACCAGCGTTGCCGTGTCCTCGCCGGCACCCACCAGCAGCACGACGAATTCTTCACCGCCCAGCCGCCCGGCAATATCCCCAGCGCCAATGCTCGAAGCCAGCGCCGCGCCGATTTCCTGCAGCACGGCATCGCCCATGGCGTGACCCTCGCGGTCGTTGATCGCCTTGAAATGATCGGCATCGATAAAGAGCAGCATTCCGGCGCCCTTGCCATCTGCGTGGTCACTGACGATCTGCCTGGATTGAAGCAGGAAGGTTCGCCTGTTCAGCAGGCCGGTCAGGTCATCGAGGCGATTGGCCCGGTCGAGCTCGGCCGCAAGCTCGACCAGCCTGGCGCTGCGGCCCATGAAGAAATAGGACAACGGCCCCGCCACGGCGACAACGATCAGGCTTGTCAGCACGAGGTCGAGCAGCAGCCGGTCCGAGAAGAAGATCGAGTAGAAGATCAGCGTCAAAAGGTCGGCACCGAGCGTCGCGGTGGCCACGATCACGCAGGACTGCCCCAGCACCGACAGGCCGTTGAACCGTTCAGCGATGCGACTTGCCCCAACCATTCCCTGGCCGCCCTCCCTGTTGCGGCTTGGGATTAGCAGCAATTGGTAAAGACCAGCCTGACTGGCTTTGTTAATTGTTTGTTTCGCTGGGCCTTCGGGTAGGCGACACGGCAGAGATACGTGTCAGCCAAAGCGCTCCATTGCGTAAGGCGCAGGATCGGTGAATGCCTTTTCGCCCGTCATCATTTCGGCGAGCAGGCGTCCGGTGATCGGGCCGAGCGTCAGGCCGTGGTGGTTGTGGCCGAAGGCGAACCACAGCCCCTTGTGCCTGAAGCCCCGGCCGATCACCGGCCTCATGTCGGGCAAGCACGGGCGCGATCCCATCCAGGGTTTTGGCTCGATACGCTGCCTGAGCGGGAAGATCTGGCGCGCCAGAGGTTCTGTCCTGTCGAGTTGGACCGGGCTGGGCCTGCTGCCGCGCGAGGCGAATTCGACGCCGGTGGTCAGCCTGACGCCCTGGGCCATCGGCGCCAGCACGAATCCGCCATCGGCATCGACGACGGGATGATTGAGCAAGGCGTCGCCCTCGGCTTCGAAATGCACGTGGTAACCGCGCTTCATCACCAGCGGGACCTTGTAGCCAAGCGAACGCGAGATCTTGTCCGTCCAGGGCCCAAGTGCCACGACCGCTTCCGGCGCCTCGAGCCGAGCGCTGCCGGCAGCTATGCTCCACCCTGTTTCCTCCCGTTGCAGATGAAGCGCATCGCCGCGCAGGAACACCCCACCCCGTTCGACAAAATGACGGGCATAGGCCTTCACCAGTGCGCCCGGATCGGCAACGGTGGCCGGATCGAGCCAGTGCACGGCGCCAACCACGGCATTGGTGAGATGCGGTTCGCGCTGTTGCAGCGCCTTACGGTCGAGGACTTCGTAGTTCAGCCCGAATGGGTGAAGGGCGGTGGCGGCTCCCCGCGCCTGCTCGAAGGTCTTTTCATTTCGATAGACCTCGAGCCAGCCGGCCCGGCGCAGTTGTGGCAATGCACCGGCCTCCGACAGCAGCGCCTCGTGCTCGCTCACCGAGCGCTCGATCAGCGGCTGCATGTCGGCTGCGGCGCGAGCCAACGGCTTGGGCGCCGACTCGCGCCAGAACTGCCACAGCCACGGTGCGATGCGCGGCATCTGCCGCCAGTCGAAACGCACCTCAGTCGACAGATTGAACGCATAGCGCATCAGCTTCGAAAGCTCGCGCGGCGCACCATAAGGTACGACGCTGGAGCGTTCGATCAGCCCGGCATTGCCGTAGCTCGTTTCCTCGCCGGCGTCGCGGCGGTCGACGAGGATGACGGAACGGCCGCGCCGCTGCAGCTGCAGTGCGACCGAAACGCCGATGATCCCGGCACCGAGCACGATGACGTCGGCCTGCTGGATATGTGACTGCGCCATCGGTTTCCTTGCTGTCATTGCCATACACTCAAAGGGTCATGTCGCGGTCGAGCGGGAAGATCGGTCGTGCGACATTGCGATAGGGCATCCTGGAATAGTCCATGGTGCAGAGTGCGCCGCTGTCGCAGACGATGACCTTGCCGGCGATAGGTTCGAAGGCAGCGCGGAAATGCTGCATCGACTTGAGCCCGACCACGCGATGCCGCGCCGGATCGATGCCGAAGGCCCGGAACTGCTGGAGGTCGCGCATCTGCGACGGCTCGGTAACGACCAGCACGGCGATGCCGTCGATCTGCACCACGGCCGTCGGGCCAAACGAGAACTCCAGCCCGCCCAGCTGTTCTCCGTCGCCGATCAGCTTGCCGTCGCTGATGACGAGCAGCTTGCCGGTCACTTCGAGCGGATCGCCGCCGAAGCGCGGATCGGTCTTGCCGCCGAGCCTGAGCTTGACGGTGTCGCCGACCGTGGCGCGGTGCAGTTGGTTGGCCGTCTCCGGATCGACGATCGGGCCGAAGCACGCATCATCTACGCCGACATGGAGCAGCGCTCCAAGCAAGGCGGTGGCATCGCCATAGCCGCCGGCGCCGGGATTGTCGGCATAGTCGGCAATGATCAGCGGACGGTCGCCGCGATAGTCATGCGCGATCTCTGCAGCCTGCATCACCGTGTAGAAGGTGTTCAGCACATTGAAGCGGTTGTCCCAGATCTCGTCGGCGATGCCTTCGGCGAAGGTGCGGTGCCGCGCCGGGTCGCCGTCATAGGTGACAAGCACGGTCGGCCCAACCTCGGGAATGTCGGCGTTGGGAAATGCGCCATTGATGCTGACGGCCAGCGCACCAGGCGTCTCTTCATAGGCGCGGGCCCGTGCGATCCACTCGACCATTGGCCCGATGTCCGTGCGCCCGGCATTGGCCTCCTCCAGCATCGGCCGGCGAACCAGAAGCGTCTTCGGACGGATCTCGCCGGCCATCGTGCGCTGCAGCAGCTCGCCAGCGTGGTGAGCGATCGCCCGCATGTCGATGTGCGGATAGGTCTTGAACGAGATCAGTATGTCGGCGAGCTCGCACATTTTGGCCGTGACATTGGCATGCGGGTCGAGCGTGACAGCGATCGGCAGGTCCGGCCCGACGACGGCGCGCAGCCGCTCCAGCAGTTCACCTTCGCCATCAGGCGAGAAGTCGGTGACCATTGCTCCGTGCAGGCCAAGCAGGATGCCGTCGATCTTGCCCTTGTTGTCGGCAGCCGCCTTGACGATGGCGCCGCCGATCCGGTCGAAGGCATCGCGCGTCACCGGTCCTGCCGGTTCGGCCGCGGTGCTCAGAACATGCTCGACGGCCCAGCCATATTTGCGGCCGATATCGAGGAAGCCGGCAATCTCGGTGTTCGCGTCGCCCCTGGCACGAATGGCGTCGTCGCCGAACAACACGCCTTCGACGGTAAACGCGTCATAGCCGGTCTTGCGGACGCTGAACGTGTTGGTCTCATGGGCGAATTCTGCGGTCAGAACACGAAAGCTCATTATCGGTCTCCATCTGGTCGTTCAGGCATTTCGAATCGAACAGGCGCACTTGTCCGTTGCGTCCCTCGCCGAGGGATACGCAGCGCCTGATCAGGCTCAGCAGTTGGTTTGACGTGTCAGCAACGGTGGCCTCGCCGGCTGGGCCGCGGCCACCGTTGCGGCTACTCCATGTGGAAGCGCATTTCGCTCACCCGGTCCTCGCTGTCGCGGCTGATCGTCCAGTGCAGGTGATAGCCGCCCATCTCCAGCCGGTAGCGTCGGCCGCCGTCGCCTTCCTGATGGGTGAGCTCGAGCGGCACTCCAGCCACCGCAACGCCGCTTGCCGCGATCTGCTCGAACCAGCCGTTGCTCCACAGGCGCCAGGCCTCTTCGCCAAAGCTCTCGCGCGGCGCACGGCGCTCGACGATGGCCTGCAGCAGCTCGTGGTCGCGCCTGGTCAGAGCTTCGTTGCCGTCGGCGATCGGTTCGTAGGGTGCGAGCGCCGGATCGACGATGCCGGCGATCTTCTGGCCTATCCGGGCGACCTGGGCCTCGTCAGTGTTGCCGAGCACGCAGACCGACAACTTGCGCGCCGGGAAGCGAGCGATCTCGGCGCGGAACCCGTCCCAGGTGCCGCCATGCCGGATCTTGCGATGACCGCGTATCGTGGAATTCTGCCAGCCCAGCGCATAATTGTTGAACGACGGCTGGCCGTTCTTCATCAGCACCGGCTCGGACACCAGTGCGATGCTTTCAGGGCTCAGCACCGTGGGATTGTCGAGCTCAAGCAGCCAATGGGCGATGTCGCGCGGCGAAAAATAGAGCCCGCCATCGCCGGTGCGCTGCAGTGTCGGCGCCGCCCAGTAGCGGTTTTCCAACTTGCCGTCGCGGATACAGTGGCCGGCGGCGCGGTTCGGCACGATGTCGAACCACGAGGCCTCGCGCGCCGTCGCCATGCCGATCGGCTCGAACAGCCGTTCGCGCAGGAGCTCGTAATAAGGCTTGTTCGAAACACGGGCGACAACCAGCCCGGCCAGGATGTAGCCGGTATTGCTGTACTGATAGCCCTCGCCCGGTCGGTACATGAACGGCGAACGTCGGGCGAGGTCGATCAGTTGCTCGTCGCTATGGTCCTGCCACAGGTTGAGCGGCACGGCGCCACCCTCCCCGCCTTCGCCCGCCGAGAAGGCGATGTCGAAATTGCCGAAGCCGGCCATCATCGACAGCAGGTTGCGGATGGTAATGCCGGACCAGCTTTCGGGCCCTTCCGGAATATAGCGGATCAACGGGTCGTCGAGCTTGATGTGGTCGTCCTGAAGCAAAAACATCACCGCCGCCGCGGTGAACATCTTGCCGGTCGAGCCGGAATGGAAAACGGTATCGGGCGTCACCGGCACCTGGTTCTCGACATTGGCAAGGCCATAACCTCCGAGATGCACGATCTCGCCATCATGGACGATGGCGACGCCGAGTCCGGGAACCTGGCTGTTGTCGATTTCCGACTGCAGGTAGCGGTCGAGTTCTCCGGTGTAGCTCATGCTGATTTCCTGGTCTTCAAAGTCATCTGCAAACGATGCGAAGCGCCTGAAGCGTCTCGGTGATTGGCGTTCATGCGACCGACCTCTCGTCGATAATCGCGTCGGGCGCGGCGGTGAGCGGATGGTGACAGGCGACCTGATGCGCACCGCCTTGTGACCAAAGCGTCGGCAGCTCGCGGCGGCAGAGATCGGTGACGCGCGGGCAACGGTTGGCGAAGGCGCAGCCGGTCGGCAGGTCGTAGCCGCTGGGGATCTCACCGGCGAGCCGCGTCACCGTACGGCGCCGCTTCGGATCGGGTTCGAAGGTGCTGTCGAGCAGCGCTCTTGTGTAGGGATGCTTGGGCGCCGCGGTGCTCGGCAGCACTTCGACGATGCGGCCGAGATACATGACCAGGATCTGGTCGCAGAAATAGCGCACCAGTCCGAGATCGTGGGAGATGAACAGATAGGTCAGCCCGAGATCCTGGCGCAGCCGCTCCAAGAGCGACACGATCTGCGCCTGCACCGAAACGTCAAGTGAAGCCGTCGGCTCGTCGAGCACCACCAGCGACGGGTTGAGCGCCAGGGCACGTGCGATGCCGATACGCTGCTTCTGGCCGCCCGACAACTGATGTGGATAGCTTGCCGCCAGCGCGCTGTTCAGACCGACCATGTCGAGCAGCGATGCGACGGTCTCATCGGCGGATCTTGGCATTGCGCCCTGGACGCGGAACGGTTCGAGCAGCGCGTCCCGGATCGAGTAGCGCGGATCGATCGCCGAATAGGGATCCTGGAACACCAGTTGCATGCGCTGGCGCAGGCGACGCATGTCTTGCCGCGACAGCGATGCCATGTCGACACCGTCGAACGTGACCTGCCCCTCGCTGGGCGTGATCAGGCGCAGCACCAGCCGCGCCAGCGTTGACTTGCCGCAGCCGGACTCGCCGACGACTCCGAGGATCTGACCTTTCTTCAACGCGAAAGAAACGTTGCTGACGGCATGGAACGTCTTGCGCTTGCGCAACAGCCCGCCATCACTGAAACGGCGGCTGAGCCCGTTGACGGTGAGAAGATCGCTCATGCTGCCTCCGCCACGTGGCAGGCCACGCCATTGCCGCTGACGCCTATGCGCAGCTCGGGGATCTCGATGCGGCAGCGGTCGGCGACACGGGCGCAGCGCGGATTGAACCTGCAGCCCGGCGGCTGTGCTGCGGCACTCGGGACCACGCCTGGGATGGCGCTCATCGTGCCGCGCGCCATATAGTGCCTGGGGATGCAGCGGATCAGCGCCTGTGTGTAGGGATGACGCGGTTGCGCGAAGAGTGCGTCGACCTCGGCCAGCTCGACCACGCGGCCGCAATACATCACGGCCACCCGGTCGCAAGCCTGGGCGACGACGCCCATGTCGTGGGTGATCAGGATCAGGCCGAGGCCGCGCTGCCGCACCAGGTCGACGAGGATCTGCACGATCTGCGCCTGCACCGTGACGTCGAGGGCCGTGGTCGGCTCGTCGGCGATCAGAAGCTCCGGGTCGCCGGCAAGCGCCATGGCAATGACGATACGCTGTTTCATGCCGCCGGAGAGCTGGTGCGGAAACAGGTCGTAGACCGAGGCGGGATCGGGAATGCGCAGGTCGGCCATCAATTCCAGGCTTTTTGCCCGCGCCGCACTCCGGCCAAGGCCGAGATGCAGGCGTGCGGCCTGATCGATCTGCGGCCCGATCCGCATCATCGAATCGAGCGAAGTCATCGGGTTCTGCGTAATCAGCGCGATGCGCCCGCCGCGCAGCCTCCGCATCTGCCGCTCCGGCAGCCCGACGAGATTGGTGCCGTCAAAGCGGATGGTGCCGGCAGCGACCTGGCCGCCGATGCGCGGCAACAATCCCATGATCGCGGTTGCCGTCAGCGACTTGCCCGAACCAGATTCACCGACGATGCCGAGGATTTCGCCACGGTCGACGCTGAGCGTGACTTGGTCGACCGGCGCGAAGGCACCAAAGCTGATGCGCAGCATTTCCAGATCCAGCAGCATCGTTACGCCTCCCTGAACTTGGCGCGGACATCGAGCGCAGCGATCACCGCGTCGCCGAACAGGTTGATGAAGACGACCGTCAGCGCCACGGCGAGACCGGGAAGCAGGATCACCCAGGGCGCAATGAACAGCTGGGCCGTGCCGGAACTCATCATTGCGCCCCAGCTCGGTGTCGGCGGCTGGGCGCCCAGACCGAAGAAGCCGAGAGTTGCCTCGAGAATGATCGCATCGCCGGTTGCCAGCATCGCCGCCACCAGCACCGGCGCCAGCGCGTTGGGCAGGAGATGCGAGAACAGGACGTGGGCGTGGCCGGCGCCCAGACTGATTGTCGCCTCGACGTAGGTTTCGCTCTTCAGCGACATGATCTGGGTTCGCGTCAGTCGGGTGAACTGCGCGAGGTAGGCGATGGCGATGGCGATCACCACGCCTTCCAGCCCGGGCCCGATGATCGCCACCAGCATCAGCGCGATCAGGATTTCTGGGAACGACCATGTCAGGTCGATCACCGTCATGACGATGCGGTCGAAGGTGCCGCCGAAATAGCCGCAGGTGGCGCCGAGGACGAGGCCGAGCGCCACGGAGATGCCGATCGCTGTGATGCTGACCGAGAGCGAGGTGCGGGCCCCGGTGATCATCCGCGACAGCACATCGCGTCCGAACTCGTCGGTGCCGAACAGATGCGTCAGCGACGGCGCCTGGTTCATGATGCCCAGGTCCTGCTGGTCGTAGGGATATGGCGACAGCCACGGCGCAAACAGCGCGCCGATGACCAGAAGCAGCAGAAACGCTCCCGATATGCCGCCCTTGAAGGTCGAGACGGCCTTGAGCATTGCCAATGCACGATGTCTGATCATGCCCGTGCCTCGCGCTGGCGTGGATCCATCGCCGCCTGGACGATGTCGCCGATCAGGGCGCCGATGATGACGGCCATGGCCAGCATGAGAAGACAGCCCTGAACCAGCGGGTAGTCTCGCTGATTGAGCGCCCGGATCAGCAGCGAGCCGAGGCCGGGACGGGCGAAGACATATTCGATCGTCACGGCGCCTCCCAAAACCCAGCCGATGCGCAGGCTGAGGATGGTGACGACCGGAACCATGGCGTGGCGCAGCACATGCCGCAGCTGGATGATGAAGGGCGGCAGCCCCTTGGCGTGCAGCAGTGTCACGAAATCCTGCCTGGAGGTCTCGATCATGGCGATCCGCGTAACGCGGGCCACGAGTGCGATACCGCCGAGGCCGGCGGCGATGGTCGGCAGGATGAGCGAACTCCAGCCGCGCGCGCCCGACACCGGGACCCAGCCGAGCCAGACCGCGAAGACAAGGATCAGCAGCAGGCCGAGCCAGAAGCTTGGCACCGTCGAGCCGAGCAGAATAAAGCCGGTGATCGAGTCGTCGACGCGGGTGCCCTGATAGCTCGCCGCGATCACGCCGGCAGCGATGCCGGTCAGCGTCGAAAACAGTAGTGCTGCGATGCCCAGCTCGAGGCTGTAGGGCAGGTTCCGGGCGATCAGGGCGCTGACCGGGCGCCCCTGGATGATCGAGGTGCCCAGGTCGCCGGTCAGCAGCCGCCCCATCCAGGTGACATATTGCTCGATCAGGCTGCGGTCGAGACCGTACTTCGCCGCAATCTGCAGGCGCTGCTCCGGCGTCGAGCCGGCGCGCATGAGATTGTCGATGGGGTCACCCGGCACCAGATGGATGATGAAGAACACCACCAGTGAGACGACAAAGAAGACAGGCAGCAGCAGGACGAGCCGCCTCAAGGTGAAGCCGATCATGACGTTCTGCCGACCCGCTCAGCCAATGACCTTGATGTCGACGGCCGTTGCCTGCACCAGCTGCGTGCCACGCAGCTTTGCCGGCACATCGAGCATGGTCTTGTTGAACGCGTAGTTCTGAACCGGCTCGTGGATCGGTACAAACAGGAAGTTGCCGATCAGGTTCTCCTGATACTTCCTGAAATTGGCCACCCGCTCGTCCTGCGTCTTCGACTGCTGCATGGCGACGTTGCGAAGCTCCTGCGATTTCTCGTCCTGCCACCCGGAGGAGTTCGGATAGGGAATGTTGGTGGTGCTGAAGAACCAATCGAGAATGTCGGCGTTGTTCCAGCCATACTGACGCACCGCGAGCTGATGCTGGCCCTTCTTGAGCTGGTCGACGACCGTCGTGCTGTCGAAGATGTCGATCTCGACAACCATGCCGATTGCCTTGAGCTGCGCCTGGACGATCTCGGCAGTACGTTTGATCGCCGTCTCCGACTGCGCCGTCAGCTTGATCTTCAGCGGCTTGCCGCCCTTGACCCGGATGCCGTCATCACCTCGCTGCCAGCCGGCCTTGTCCAGAAGCTCGTTGGCCTTGGCCAGGTCGTGGTGGATTTCCAGCTTGGGATCGATCTTGGATTCCACCAGCGTGCTGATGAGGAACTGGTGCGCTTCGAGGCCTATGCCGTTGAAGACGCTCTTGAGGATGGCGCCCTGGTCGACCGCCAATGCGGTTGCCTGGCGCACGGCGGCGTCGCCGAACGGCTCGGCTCGGGTGTTGAACGCGAGATAGGTGATCCCGAAGCCAGGCAGGCTCCGGAAGTCCAACATCTCTTCCGCCTGAAGTTGCGGCAGGAACTGGTCCGGCACGCCGAGCAGCAAGCCGACGCCGCCTGTCTTCAGTTCGAGGAAGGCCGTCGAGGCGTCGGGAATTTCGCGCAGGGTCAGCCGCTTGACGTGCGGTGCTCCCTTGTTGTCCGAGAGGTCGCTGCCCCAGCTGTAGTCCTCATTGGCGACCAGCACGGTTTCCTGTCCGACGGCAAAGCTCTCGAACGTGAAGGGTCCGGTTCCGACGGCCTCGGTCACGCCAAAATTGTCGCCGGCCGCGTCGTAGGCCTTGGGAGACGGGATGCCCATGAAGGACGATGCCAAATTGTAGATCAGATTTGGCTCCGCCCGCTTCATGACGAAGCGAACAGTATGGTCGTCGACGACCTCGACACGGTCGACGGCGTCGACAAGGTACTCGTTCGGGCTGCCTTTGAACTTGGGGATCCACCACGCTATGGTCGCGGCATTGAACGGTTCACCATCATGAAAGCGAACGCCTTGCCGCAACTTGAAGGTCCAGGTCATACCGTCGGGACTGTTCTCCCAGGATTCGGCGAGGTGGGGATGATAGCTCTGGTCGACATCCTGCTCGATCAGCCGGTCGTAGATCAGGGTCGCGACGGTGCTGAGCAAGGTGGCGCGAATTGGATCGTGATGAGGGGCGCCGATTTCGGCACTGCCGAGAGCAAACACGGCCTCCGGTTCTGATGCTCGCGCCGAATATCCCCCAGCCAGGCCGAGGCCCGCGGCCAGCGTGACCACCGATACCGAAGCAAGAAACCCACGTCGATTCATGTTCAACCTCCCCTTGGAAAATCGGCAAAAGCCCGCCATGCCGCGGAAGCAGCATTTTCTCGACAACAGACAAGAATTCGCGATGTGGCATGGTCATGCGACCTGAGCCAGATGCGCGTCGTTTCCTCCCGGTTGCTGTGCGGTACTGGCAATATCCAGCGGCTCAGCAACGTTTTTCTTCCCCGCTCCTCAACGAGGGTGCGTTCAAGCTATTTTGAAAAAAAACAAACGTCAATCGATTCTGTGATAGAATTCTTACAAGAAATCCCGCCCCGCACAGGGAGAGCAAAATGACGGAATCGGTTCGCCGCAGGCTGGTCGAAAGCCTGGCTACCGCCACCAATGCCGAGAAGGCGCTTGCCAACTACATGTTGGCAAACCTCAACGGCGTGCCGTTCGAGACCTCGGCAACCTTGGCCGCCAAGGTCGGCGTCAGCGAGCCGACTGTCGGGCGCTTCTGCCGGACGCTGGGTTACGCCCGCTTCAAGGACCTCAAGGAGGATCTCCGCGACAACATTGGCGCCCAGCCCTGGCTGGCCGGCGACCGGCTGAAGGAGTTCCGCGACCGCAGCCAGAACGGCGATGCCCTCGCCCGCAGTCTGGAGCTGGAGATCGCGGCGTTGCTGAGGATCTACGAGCTCGCCAACACCAAGGAATGGGCCCGCGCCGTCAAGCGCCTGGCCACCTCGCCGCAGCTCTTCGTCGCCGGCTTCCAGACGGAGCGCGGCATCGCCCAGTACTTCGCCAACCAGCTGCAGTATCTCCGCCCAGGCGTCCAGCTCGCCGACATTGCCGGCGGCAACTTTTCGGAGATCTTGCTGAGCCCATCCAAATCGACATGCCTGGTGATTTTCGAGGCCCGCCGCTATTCGCGCCTGAACCTCCTGCTGGCGCAGGAAGCCAAAAAGGCGAAGATCCCGATCACGCTGGTCACCGACGCCTTCTGCGACTGGGGCCGCGACCTTGCCGACGAAGTGTTTGTCGTACCCACCGAATTCGGCATGTTCTGGGAATCGACAGCGCAGATGGCCAGCCTCGGCAACCTCTTGATCAACGGCATCTTCAACGAACTCGGCGTCGCGATCGAAGGTCGCATGAACAAGGTCTCGGAACTGCACGGCAAGATCACCGGCTATGTCGGCGACTAGCCGAAGTGCCCAAGCCTTGTTGCTTCAATCCTCTGGTGTCACCTGCCCCAGGATCCAGTCGAACAGCTGATTGGTCAGCTGGCCCGCCGCCTTTCGTTCGGGAACCACGAAGTAGTAGCTCTTTTCGGTCTGCAGCGGCATATCGAGAACGACCTGCAGCTTGCCGTCGCGCAGCTCGCTTTCGACGAGATAGCGCGGCAGCAGCGCCACCCCCAGGCCGGCAACCGCCGCCTCGATCAACATGGTGAACTGGTCGAAGCGATGGCCCTGAAAGGCGCCTTGCGCCTCGACGCCGGCGGCCTGGAACCAGTTGGCCCAGGCCTTTGGTCGCGTCGCCATGTTGAGCAGCGGTGCATGCGCCAGCGCTTCGGGCGAGCCGATGTCGCGGCCTGCGAGAAACTCCGGACTGGCCGCCGGCACGATCACTTCGCGGCAGATATAGCGGCACACGGCATTGGCCCAGACCGGCTGGCCGTAATGGATCGCTGCGTCAAACCCCTGTTCCTCCAAGTCGAACTGCTCGGCGCGCGACACCACGTTGAGCGCGATGCCGGGATGGGTTTTCAGGAAGCCCGGCAGCCGCGGCACCAGCCAGCGGCTGCCGAAGGTCGGCAAGGTGGCGAGGCTGAGCAGCGATACGCCCGAACTGGCCATCGCCCTCAGCATCGCCGCCTCGCCCTGCTCAAGCAGCTTGCGCGCGTCGGGCAGGAATTTCTGACCGGCCGCCGACAGCACCACGCGCTGGCGCACCCGCTCGAACAGCAGCAGGCCGAGCTGGGCCTCGAGATCGCGGATTTGCCGGCTGACAGCGCTTTGCGAGAGGTTTAGCTCGCGCCCTGCCAGCGTGACGTTGCCATGGCGGGCAGCGGCCTCGAAGGCCTGCAGCTTGCCCAGGTCGGGAAGGAGCGTGCGCGCAGTAGTCATTCGGTTTCCGCATCAACTTAGATGGATTCAGCGCAATTCAGTGCCGACAGAACCGTATATAGCATTATTCAAGCATGAAGTCGCCCATGCCGAACGTGAAACAGAGGGTTCGAATGTCTCCGTCTCCCTTCTTGTCGCCCGATGCCATCCGCGCCGCCTTCTCGGCCGCCATGTCGGCGATGTACCGCGATGAAGTGCCCGCCTATGGCACGCTGATGGCCCTGGTCGCCGACGTCAACGAAGCCACCCTGGCCAGCCAGCCGGCGCTGCGCGCCAGCCTGGAAGCGACAGAGACGCTCGCCCGTATCAGCGAGGAGCGCCACGGCGCCATCCGCCTCGGAACCGAAGCCGAGCTCGCCATGATGCGGCGTGTCTTCGCCGTCATGGGCATGCTCCCGGTCGGCTATTACGATCTCAGCGAAGCCGGCGTGCCGGTGCACTCCACCGCCTTCCGGCCGGTCGGCGAGACCGCGCTCAACATCAACCCGTTCCGGGTGTTCACCTCGCTGCTGCGGCTCGACCTGATCGCCGACGAAGGCCTGCGCGCCACCGCCGAACAGACCCTGGCCCGCCGGCAGATCTTTTCCGACGCGGCGGTGGCACTCGTCGACAAGGCTGAACGTGACGGTGGCCTGTCGCAGGAGGATGCCGGACTGTTCGTCACTGAAGTGCTTGACACGTTCCGCTGGCACAGCGAGGCAAGCGTCGACCAGGCGCTCTATGCCAGGCTGCACGATGCGCACCGGCTGATCGCCGACGTGGTCTCGTTCAAGGGCCCGCACATCAACCATCTGACGCCGCGCACGCTTGATATCGACGCCGTGCAGGACCAGATGCCATCGCGCGGCATCGTTCCCAAGACCGTCGTCGAGGGGCCGCCCAGCCGCGCTTGCCCCATCCTGCTGCGCCAGACGTCGTTCAAAGCCGTCGAGGAGCGCGTGTCGTTTCCCGACGAAAACGGCAAGCTCCAGACAGGCTCGCACACCGCGCGCTTCGGCGAGATCGAGCAGCGCGGCATAGCGCTCACGCCCAAGGGTCGAAGCCTTTACGACAAGCTTTTGAACCAGGCTCGCGCCTCGGTACGCCCTGCCCCGGACGGTTCGAATGCGGACGCCTATCGAGTAGCACTCACTCGGAGCTTCGCCGAATTCCCTGACGACTGGGACGCCATCCGCAAGGCCGGCCTCGGCTATTTCCTCTACACCGTCGACGACGCAGTCGCCGGTGCGCGCGGCAGCGACATCGAAAGCCTGGTCGCCGCCGGAGCGGTGCGTTTCGACGCAATTGTCTACGAGGACTTCCTGCCGGTCTCGGCCGCCGGCATCTTCCAGTCCAATCTGGGTGACGACGCTGTGCAGGAGTTCACCGCCAGTCCCAACCAGCGCCTGTTCGAAAAAGCCCTGGGGGCCGCCGTCCTCAACGAGTTCGAGCATTATGCCGGCATCGAGCGGGCATCGATCGAGCGCTGCCTAGCGACGCTGAAGGCGTTTTCGGACGCGGCTTGATGCTGGCGCGCGAACACATCGAAAATCTCGGTACCCTGCTCGGCCCGGGCGGGCTGTTGACCGGCGAAACCGAGATGGCCGGCTACGAAAAAGGCGCGCGCTACGACTGCGGACGCGCCGCCTTCGTCGCGCGGCCTGTTTCGACGGTGGCCGTCTCGACTGTCGTCGCCTATTGCGCGCGCCATGCCATCCCGCTGGTCCCGCAATCCGGCAACACCGGGCTCGTTGCCGGTTCGACGCCCGACGACAGCGGCACGCAGGGCGTGTTGAGCCTCGATCGCCTGCGCTCGACCTTCGAGCTCGACCTCGACAATCGCACGGTGCGCGTCGACGCGGGCTTCCGCTTGTCCGAAATCAATGCCCGGCTCGAACCGCACGGCCTGTTCTTCCCGATCGATCTTGGCGCCGACCCGATGGCAGGCGGCATGGTGGCGAGCAACACCGGCGGGGCGCGTTTCCTGCGTTTCGGCGACGTCCGCCGCAACACGCTGGGCATGAAGGTGGTGCTCGGCGACGACGCCGGCACCGTTGTCGATTTCGGCGCCGGACTGCGCAAGGACAACACCGGCGTCGACTGGAAGCAGCATTTCATCGGCACGGCAGGTGCGTTCGGCGTCATCACCGAATGCATCTTCAACCTGGAAAGGCTGTCGCAGCAGGTGGCGACCGCCTATCTGGTGCCGCGTTCACCCGAGCATGTGACCGGTTTGCTCAACGCCATGGAAGAGCGCCTGGGCACCTATCTCAGCGCCTTCGAAGGCATGTCGGGCGCAGCGATCACCCGCACGCTCGCCCATGTCGAAGCGCTGCGCAATCCGTTCCCCGGCGGGGCCGTGCCCGATTTCGTCCTCCTCGCCGAGGTTTCCAGGTCATGGCTGCCACGCGCCGCCGAGCAGCCGCTCGACGCCGTGCTCGAAGAGGTGCTGGCGGACATATGGAGCCTGCCGGAGGAGCCGCTGGGCGACGCCTTCGTCGGTCCCGCGCACGAAATGTGGGCGCTGCGCCACGCCCTGTCCGAAGGTGTGAAGTCGTCGGGCTATGTCGTCGGCCTCGACCTGTCCTTCCGCCGCGGCGAGCTGATGCGCTTCCGCCAGCGCATGAGCCACCTGCTGGCCCTGGAATTCGCCGCTGTCGCGATCTGCGATTTCGGCCATGTCGGCGACGGCGGCGTGCATTTCAATCTAGTCGTGCCGAAGCTGGCGGACGGGACGAACGACATGGCAACCGCCGAAGCGTTGCGCGACCGGGTCATTTCGGTCGCCGTCGAGGAGCATGGGGCAAGCTTCAGCGCCGAGCACGGCCTTGGACGCCGCAACCAGCATTTCTACGACCGCTACACGCCGGACAAACTGAAATCGATGGCCGCGCAGCTGAAACAGGCGGTCACCCCCGCTCCGATCGGCACCGCACGGCTGGGCTGATCATGGCGCACAGCGCCGCAATGAACCCGACAAACAAAAGGACAAGAAAATGACCATAGCAAAAGAAACCGCCGCCCTTCTGGAGCGGCTTGGCGTTGCGGCAGCTGCCTTCACCGGCGGCGACCTGATCGTGCGCAGCCCGGTGACGGGCGAGCAGATCGGCGCGCTCAGGTCGATCTCATCAGCCGAGGCGGAAGCCGTAGTCGCCCGCGCCGATGCCGCCTTCAAGGCCTGGCGCAACGTGCCGGCGCCAAAGCGCGGCGAGCTTGTCCGCCTGCTCGGTGAGGAGCTGCGCGCTTCAAAGGCCGATCTCGGCCGCCTGGTCTCGATCGAGGTCGGAAAGATCACCTCCGAGGGCCTCGGCGAAGTCCAGGAAATGATCGACATCTGCGACTTCGCCGTCGGCCTGTCGCGCCAGCTTTATGGCCTGACCATTGCCACCGAGCGTCCCGGCCATCGCATGATGGAAACCTGGCATCCGCTCGGCGTCACAGGCGTCATCTCGGCCTTCAACTTCCCCGTTGCGGTGTGGTCGTGGAATGCAGCCCTGGCCTTTGTCTGCGGCAATTCGGTGGTCTGGAAGCCGTCGGAAAAGACGCCGCTGACCGCCCTTGCCTGCCAGGCGATCTTCGAGCGTGCGGCAAAACGTTTTGGCGCTGATGCGCCCGCAGGCCTGTCGCAGCTTTTGATCGGCGATCGCGCCATCGGCGAGGTGCTTGTCGACCACCCCAAGGTGCCGCTGGTCTCGGCCACCGGCTCGACCCGTATGGGCCGTGACGTCGGCCCGCGTCTGGCCAAACGGTTCGCCCGCGCCATCCTCGAGCTCGGCGGCAACAATGCCGGCATCGTCTGCCCCTCGGCCAATCTCGACATGGCGCTGCGCGCCATCGCCTTCGGCGCCATGGGCACCGCCGGCCAGCGCTGCACCACCATGCGCCGCCTGTTCGTCCATGACAGCGTCTACGACCAGCTCGTGCCGCGGCTGAAGAAGGCCTATCAGAGCGTCTCGGTCGGCAGCCCACTGGAAAGCTCGGCCCTCGTCGGCCCGCTGATCGACAAGGCCGCCTTCGACGGCATGCAGAAGGCGCTGAAGCACGCGACTGAGGCCGGCGGCGAAATCACCGGCGGCATGCGCGTCGACCAGGGCCATGACGGCGCCTATTACGTCAAGCCGGCACTGGTCGAGATGCCCGGCCAGGTTGGCCCGGTGCTGGAAGAGACCTTCGCACCGATCCTTTATGTGATGAAATATTCCGACTTCGATGCTGTGCTCGACCTGCACAATGCGGTCGGCGCCGGCCTGTCGTCGTCGATCTTCACGCTCGACCTGCAGGAAGCCGAGCGCTTCCTCTCGGTCGAGGGTTCGGACTGCGGAATCGCCAATGTCAACATCGGCACCTCGGGTGCGGAGATCGGCGGCGCCTTCGGCGGCGAGAAGGAGACCGGCGGCGGCCGCGAAAGCGGCTCGGATGCCTGGAAGGCCTATATGCGCCGCGCCACCAACACGGTGAACTACTCCAAGGCGCTGCCGCTGGCCCAGGGCGTCAGCTTCGACATCGACTGACAACGATACCGGTTGCGGCGCTGGCATCGGCCACGCCACAGCCGCAGCATGACGTCAGACGCCGTCCGCAGAAGCGGGCGGCGTCTCCCAGAACCGGCACCGGCCCCGACGTCACGCACGTCCCGAGCCGTGCCAATCTTTTCAAGCAACCTGCAGCCACGGACACCCGCCGATGCTCAGCACCCCGCACAAGTCGCATATATCTGGGCCGCATTCACATGGGCCACGCTCGCACGGGCTATGGCAAGCGACGGCACCGGCTGCACCGGCTACGACGGCGCTCGGCGGGCATGTATCGACCGACATCGTCATCGTCGGCGGCGGCTACACCGGCATGTCCTGCGCGCTGCATCTTGCCGAGGCAGGCAGGCAGGTCGTGCTGCTGGAAGGCCGCGAGATCGGCTTTGGCGGCGCCGGCCGCAATGTCGGCCTGATCAATGCCGGCCTGTGGCTCGCGCCCGACGAGGTCTCCGCGGCCCTAGGGCCGGACCATGGCGAGCGGCTGCTCAAGCTCTTGGGCGAAGGACCGGCTGCGGTCATGGCGCTGATCGACAGGCACGGCATCGACTGCGAGCTGGAGCGCAATGGCACGCTGCATTGCGCAGTCGGCGCTTCGGGCCTCGCCGAAATCAGGGAGCGCGAGGCGCAGTGGCAAAAGCGCGGCGCGCCGGTCAAGCTGCTTGACGCCAGCGAAACCGCGGCAAGGCTTGGCACGTCGGCCTATCTCGGCGCATTGCATGACGCACGCGCCGGAACCTTGCAGCCACTGGCCTATGCCCGTGGACTGGCGACCGCCGTCGTCAAGGCCGGCGTGACGCTCCATACGTCCAGCCCCGTTACGACAGCGGAACGCAAGGACGGGCGCTGGCACCTGACCACGCCCAATGGCAGTGTCGATGCCAACTGGGTCGTCGTCGCGACCGATGCCTACAGCACCGGCCCGTGGCAGATGGTCCGCACAGAGCAGGTCCACCTGCCCTATTTCAACCTGGCGACACAGCCGCTCGCGCCTGGGCTGCTGCGCAAGGTCCTCCCTGGACGCGAAGGCGTGTGGGACACCAAGACCATCCTCTCTTCCTTCCGCATGGATCGTGCCGGGCGCCTGGTGTTCGGCAGCGTCGGCGCTTTGCGCAATTCCGGCACCGCCATCCACAAGGCCTGGGCCCGCCGCGCCCTGTCAAAACTGTATCCCGAGCTTGGCGACATTGCCTTCGAGCACGAGTGGTATGGGCAGATCGGCATGACCGGCGATGCCTTGCCGAGACTTCACACATTCGGTCCCAACGCCGTCGGCTTCTCCGGCTACAACGGCCGCGGCATCGCCCCCGGCACGGTGTTCGGCCGCGAGATCGCCCTGCTGATCAAGGGCGAGAAGACATACGCCGAGCTGCCGCTGCCGGTCTCCGACGTCACGCCCGCCACGTTCCGCCGAAGCCGCGAGGCCTGGTATGAAGCCGGGGCCCAGATCGCGCATCTCGTCTGATGCCAGTCAGGCCAGCTTCAACGAACCTACGAAGCGCACACCAACTGCATGGAACGTCATTCAGCGGCGGGTCGGCGCCGGCCTTCTTCCTGAAGTTGGGTCGGCGTTGCTCGTCGGCATCAGCTGCTCCTAAAGGGGAGAATTGCGAGCGCCCTCGATCGGCTACCCGCGGTTCACCAGTCTCTCGCCGACCAGTGTCGTCCAGTAGCTGATACCGTGGACGATCGCGCCGTCGTTGAAGTCGTAGGCGGGGTTGTGGAGGCCGGCGGAGTCGCCGTTGCCCAGCCAGATCATGGCGCCGGGCCGCTTTTCGAGCATGTAGGAGAAATCCTCCGCGCCCATCGTGCACTGGCAGTTGCCGTTGACCTTGTCGGCGCCGGCGACGTCGGAGGCAACTGAGATCGCAGCCTTCGTCATCTCGGGATCGTTGACGGTCACCGGGTAGCCGGGGCGCCAGTCGATCTCGGCCTGGGCCTCGAACAGCCGGGCAGTGTTGGCGACGATGTCCTTGAAGCGCTGCTCGACGGCCTTGCGCGTCTGCGGATTGATCGTTCTGATCGTGCCGCCGACGACGGCCTGCTCCGGAATGACGTTGAGTGCAGCCTCGCTGCCGCCGGCGAGATAGGTGACCGAGACGACGACGGGATCGAAGGGGTCGACGTTGCGCGAGGCGATCGACTGCAGCGCCGTCACCAGATGCGCAGCGATCAGCACGGGATCGCGCGATTCATGCGGCGAAGCGGCATGCGAGCCCTTGCCGTTCAGCTTGACCACGAAGCGATCGGCGGCGGCCAGCATCGGGCCCGGCCGGATGGCAAAGGAACCGACAGGCAGGCCCGGCTCGTTGTGCATGCCGAACACCTCCTCGATGCCGAAGCGCTCCAGTAGCCCCTCCTCGATCATGACGCGCCCACCAGCGCCGCCCTCCTCGGCCGGCTGGAAGATGAGCACGGCGGTACCGGCGAAGTCCCGTGTCGAGGCAAGGTGACGCGCAGCGCCGAGCAGCATCGCCGTGTGGCCGTCATGGCCGCAGGCATGCATCTTGCCGGGGTTCTTCGACGCATGGGCAAGGTTGGTCTGCTCGGCGATCGGCAGCGCATCCATGTCGGCCCGCAGCCCGATGGTGCGGCCGGCGCCCAGCTTTCCCTTCACCACCGCGACGACACCCGTCTTGGCAATGCCGGTGACGACCTCGTCGCAGCCGAACGACTTCAGCTTGTCGGCGACGAAGGCCGACGTCGCGGGCAGATCGAACAGCAACTCGGGATTCTGGTGCAGGTGGCGGCGCCACTGCCCGGCTTCTTCCGCAATCGTCTCGATCGTCTGTACTGACATCATTTCCTCTTTCAGGCAGTTCAATCTGGAGTGTCGGCGCCAATGGGCCTGTCAACCCGCGCCTCCGCTCACATCTTCGAGGCCTAGGACGAAACGCTTGCCTTCACAAGACGCCAGTGCCACTGACGGGCCAAAGCCACGAAAGACGGTCCGCCATGCCTGTGATTGAACAGATTGCCCAGTTTGCCCAAGATCTCACCGCGATACGCCAGGATTTCCACCAGCATCCCGAACTCGGTTTCGAGGAGCATCGCACCTCGCAGCGCGTGGCGGATCTGCTTGCAAGCTGGGGGGTTTCAGTCGAGCGCGGCATCGGCGGCACCGGCCTCGTCGGCGTCATCGACGGCAACAGGCCGGGGCGGAGCATCGGCCTGCGAGCCGACATGGACGCGCTGCCGATGGACGAACTGACCAACCTGCCCTACGCCTCGAAGAACCCCGGCGTGTTCCATGGCTGCGGCCATGACGGGCACACCACCATGCTGCTTGGCGCTGCGCGCTACCTCGCCGGCAACCGCGATTTCGCCGGCCGCGCCGTGCTGATCTTCCAGCCGGCGGAGGAAGGTCTCGGCGGTGCGCGCGCCATGCTGCGCGACGGCCTGTTCGATCGCTTCCCCTGCGACGAGCTCTATGGCATGCACAATTCGCCCTACCAGGGCCATTCCCAGCTGACGATCCGGCCGGGCAAGGCGCAGGCCGGCGCCAGCTTCTTCGACATCACGATCCACGGCCGCGGCAGCCACGGCGCCATGCCCCAGGCCAGCCGCGATCCGATCACCATCGGCTCGGGCCTGATCAAGGAGATGCAGGAAATCGTCTCGCGCAACATGGACCCGACGCGTCCGGCCGTCGTTTCCGTGACCCAGTTCCATGCCGGCTCGGCCTACAATGTCATTCCGGAAACCGCCGTGCTGCGCGGCACCTTCCGCTATTTCGACGAGGCCGACGGGGTAATGATCGAAAACCGCATCCGCAAACTCTGCGCCGGCTTTGCGCTCGCCCACGAAATCGAGATCACAGCCGACATCCGCAACATCTTCGACGTGCTGTCGAACGATCCGGAGCGGGTCGGCAACCTGATCGAGGTGGCCCATGAGATCGTCGGCGACAAGGCGCAGCCGAATGCGGAACTGACGATGGGATCGGAGGACATGGCCGATCTGCTGCGCGTCGTCCCGGGTGCTTTCTTCAATCTGGGGCATGGCGGAACCGTTCCGCTGCACAATTCCGGGTTCATTTTCGACGACACGATTCTTCCCGTCGGCGCCAGCCTGCTGGCCCGGCTCGTCGAGGTGCGCGGCGCCGCCTGAGCGCGGCCGCGCCAATAAAATCAATTTATTGATCTGAGGACTTCGCTCGATCCCGGCATGGCTGTCGGGACGGGCGGAGCTTTGCCTGTTCGGTCCGAGATGCCGCCTGCCTGGCGGCATCGCGAAGTCGGCTCATTTTTTAGCTTGACCGAATGCAAGGACGAGAGCATTAGTTGCATAAAGTGGAACTTGAGTTCCATTTAATGGAACGACCAGGAGGAGCAATGTCGGTCCTGAACAATGCCGCAGACGTGCTGAGGTGCTTCGGAAACGACTGTCCCGACCTGACGGTTTCGGACGTCGTGCGGCTGCTCGGCATGCCGAAAGCCAATGCGTCGCGCCTGCTGAAGGCGATGCGGGAGGCGAACATGCTGGAGACGATCGGCGACAGTCACCGGCATCGCCCGGGCCGGCTGATGCTCGATCTCGCCGCCGCCTACCGCCGTTCCTCGCTGCTGATCGGCCGCGCCAGCGAAGTCGTCGCCGAAGCCAGCAACACCTTTGGCCATACCGGATACATCTCGGTGCGCGACGGCAAGGAAGTGACTGCCGTCGCCGACTTCCAGGGCACCAACGCGCTCCGCGTCGTCAGCAACATCGGCCGCCGCCTGCCTGCCCATCTCAGTGCGACCGGTCGGTCGCTGCTGGCGCGGCTTGGCGAGGAGGCAGTGCATGCGCTCTATGCCGGGCACAGCGCTTTGCATGACCTGAGCGAGCAGCTTTCGAAAGTGCGGCACCAGGGCTTCGCCTATTCGAGCCAGGAAGCCACGCCCGGCGTCGACGCCATCGCGATTTCGGTCGCCGATCCGCGCACCGACGAAGCCGTCAGCCTCTGCATCGTCTACCCCCACGCACTCGTCGACACCAAAGGCCGCAACGAGATGATTGCCGCCCTCGCCAAGGGGGCCGCCCGCATAGCCGAGGACCTGGGCGACAGCGCCTTCATCGCCCCCCGGATCTGAAGAAAAGGACATCAGTAATGAGTGATCTGCCCAACCGCTGGCGCGTGGGGTTCGACATTGGTGGAACCTTCACCGACTTCGTGCTCTATGACAGCCAGAACCATTCAGTCACGCTGCACAAGCGCCTGACCACGCCACACGATCCGTCCCAGGCGGCTCTGCTCGGCCTGCAGGAACTGCTGGATCTCAAGAGCATCAAGCATAGCGACGTCGGCGAGATCGTCCATGGCACGACGCTGGTCACCAACGCCGTCATTGAACGCAAGGGCGCACCGGTCGGTCTCATCACGACGCGCGGCTTCCGCGACCTGCTCGAAATGGGCACCGAGCAGCGCTACGACATCTATGACCTGTTCGTCTCCTTCCCCGATCCAATGGTCAGCCGCGACCTGCGCCTCGAGGTCGACGAGCGCATGAATGCCTCGGGCGAGGTCGAGACCGCGCTCGACGAAGCCCAGGTCCTGCAGGCGGCCAAGGCGCTCGTCGCGCAGGGCTGCGAGGCGGTCGCCATCGCCTTCATGCACTCTTATGCCAATTCGGCGCATGAGCGCCGCGCCGCCGACATCATCCGCGCCGCCTTCCCCGAGCTGTCGGTCTCGATCTCGAGCGAAGTCGTCGCCGAAATGGGCGAGTACCAGCGCATTGTCACCACCTGCGCCAACGCCTTCGTGCAGCCCTTGATGCACCGCTATCTGACCAAGCTCGAGAAATCGCTGCGCGGTGCTGGCTTTGCCGGCGCGCTCAGGCTGATGCATTCGGCCGGCGGCCTGATGTCTCTGGAAACCGCACGCGACTTCCCGATCCGGCTGCTCGAAAGCGGCCCCGCCGGTGGCGGTCTCGCTACCGCCCTGTTCGGCAGGGCTGCCGGCCTGTCCGACGTCATTTCCTTCGACATGGGCGGCACCACCGCCAAGGCCTGCATGATCGAAGACGGCCGCGCCGAAATTTCGCCGATGATGGAGGCCGCGCGCGTCCACCGCTTCGTCAAGGGTTCCGGCCTGCCGATCAAGGCCCCCGTCATCGAGATGATCGAGATCGGCGCCGGCGGCGGTTCGATCGCCGCCATCGACGACGTCGGCCTGCTGAAGGTCGGCCCGCATTCCGCCAGCTCCGATCCGGGCCCGGCCTGCTACGGCATGGGCGGCAAGCAGCCGACGGTCACCGACGCCAACCTCACGCTCGGCTATTACGACCCCAACTTCTTCCTCGGCGGTCGCATGAAGCTCGACCTCGAGGCCGCACGTGCAGCGATTGCGCGGGTGGCTGAACCGTTGAACCTGACCATCGAAGAAGCCGCGCTTGGCATCCACAAGGTGGTGGTCGAAAGCATGGCCTCGGCTGCCCGCGTACACCTTGTCGAACGCGGCAAGGATCCGCGCGAATACTCCATGGTCGGCTTCGGCGGCGCCGGTCCGGCCCATGCGGTCGACGTGGCACGTGCCATGGGCATCAGCTCCGTGCTGATCCCACCGGCATCAGGTGCGGCATCTGCCCTCGGCTTCCTTGCAGCCCCACTGTCCTTCGAGGGTGTGCGGTCGCTGCGTGTCGAGCTGAAGACTGGCTTTGACACGGACGCCGTCAATGGCGTGCTGACCGCCCTCGAAGACGAGGGACGGCACCAGCTGACCCGCTCCGGCATCGCGGCAGGCGACATTGTTGTCGAGCGCAGCGCCGACATGCGCCTCGTCGGCCAGATGCACGACATCAGCGTGGCGCTGCCCACGACGACTCTTGGCGAAGCCGATCTGCCGGCCATTCGCGAAGCCTTCGTCCGCGCCTACTCGGCCCGCTACGCCGAGCCTTTCGAGGGCGCGCGTTTCGAATCCGTCAACTTCCGCGTCCGCGTCGCCGGCCCGACGCCTCAGTTGTCGCTCACCGGCGCCACCGGCGGCGGCGATACTGCAGCTCGGATCAAGGGCCATCGCGTCTGCTGGTTCGACGAAGGCAAGTTCGAGACGGCCGTCTACGATCGCTACGCGCTGCGCAGCGGCGACACCATTGCGGGTCCGGCAATCATCGAAGAGCGTGAATCCACAACCGTTGTCGGCCCATCCGACAGCGTCACGATCGACGCCGGCCAGAACCTCTGCGTCCAGGTCGGCGCGCTCAAGGCCGCCGATGCGTTCGTCACCGACGACATGACCCGCGCCGAGGCTGTCGCCCGCATCAAGGGCGATCCGATCGGCCTCGAGATCATGTGGTCGCGTCTCGTCAACGTCGTTGAGGAGATGTGGCTTACCGTCTGCCGCACCGCCTTCTCGCTCGTCATCGCCGAGGCGCAGGATTTTGCCTGCGAGCTGCTCGACAAGGACGGCGAGACGCTGGCCCACAGCCCGCGCGCCATGCCGGTGTTCAACCTGACGCTGCCGCGCGCGGTCAAGGCCCTGCTGGAGCGCTATCCGGCCGATACGCTGAAGCCCGGCGACGTGCTGATCACCAACGATCCGTGGCTCTGCGCCGGTCACCTGTTCGACATCGCCATCGTCACGCCGGCCTTCCGCAATGGCAAGCTCGTCGGCCTGATGGGCACAGTCGGCCACGTCTCCGACATCGGCGGCACCAAGGACTCGCTGCATGCCCGCGAGATCTATGAAGAAGGCCTGCAGATCCCCCCGATGAAGATCTTCGAGGAGGGACGGCCCAACGAGACCCTGATCCAGCTCATCCGCCAGAACGTCCGCAACGGCGAACAGGTGCTGGGCGACATCTTCTCCTTCGTCGCAGCCAACAAGCTCGGCGCGGAACGTCTCGATGCCTTCATGCATGACTATGGCATGCATGACCTCGGTGCCCTCGCCGAAGTGGTGCAGGGCCTGTCGGAAAAGGCGATGCGCGACGCAATCCGCGCACTGCCCGATGGCGAGTACCGCTCGGTCATCACCAACAATCCGCTCGGCGAGACCATCACTTACCCCGTCCTGGTCAAGGTCGAAGGCGACAGCATCACTGTCGATTTCGACGGCGCCCCGCCGCAGTTGCCACAGGGTGGTCTCAACTCGACGCTGAACTATACCGCAGCCCATGCGACCTACCCGCTGAAGTGCATGCTGACGCCTGCGGTGCGCGGCAATGCCGGTTGCTATCGCCCGTTCACGGTGACGGCACCAGAAGGTTCGATCCTGAATCCGACATATCCGGCGGCCGTGAACCTGCGCACCCGCACCGGCTGGTATCTCGCGCCGAACATCTTCGCGGCCCTGTCGTCGGCCTCACCCGAAATGGTCCAATCCTTCACCGGGCTTGCGGTTGCGGCGAACGTCTACGGCCAGACCAAGGACGGGCAGTTCTATTCGGACATGCTCTTCTGCGGCGGCGGCCAGGGCGGCTCCGAGCGCGGCGACGGCCACTCCTCGCTGTTGTGGCCGACCTCGGCTGCCAACACCTCCATCGAGTTGATGGAAAGCCGCGTTCCAGTGCTGGTGCTGGAGAAGGCATTCCGCGCCGACAGCGGCGGTGCCGGCAAGATGCGCGGAGGCCTCGGCCAGGTCGTTCGCTTCCGCAAGCGCGAAGAGGACGGACTGGAGATGCTCGTCTCCGTCTACCCAGAAGGTGTCGACAACCCGATCGACGGCCTGTTCGGCGGCCAGGCCGGCGGTGGTGCCCGCGGCCGGGTGCTCTCCACCGACGGCCGCGTGCTGCGCGACTGCGGTACCGGCGAGTTGGTGTCGCTGCATCGGACCGACCAGGTGGTCGAGCTCGTGCTCGCCGGCGGCTCCGGCTACGGCAACTCCGCCGAGCGTTCCCCGGCAGCGATCTCCCGCGACCTCGCGCTTGGCTTCGTCACGCCCGACCACGTCGCGCTCAACTACCGCCACGAACCGGGAACGTCCGGCACCGTGGCACCGCAGGAAAATGTGGCCTGGGCCTGACTGCCCCATCGAGATCCGGCGGCGCCCGGCCAACTGGCGCCGCCCATTTGCAATGACGACCAGACATTCGACAGGAGCAATGCAATGACCTCTGACCAGTTCAACATCTCGCGGCGCGGCCTTCTGGCCCTCGCCGGCGTCGGCCTCGCCACCACGGTGTTCCCGCGTCAGCTCTTCGCCCAGTCCGGCGGCGTCCTGATCATCGCCGCCGGCCAGGACATCCCCAATTTCGACCCGCACACCGCGACCGGCTATTCCGCCTCGTTCTTCATGCGCAACGTCTATGACCCGCTGGTGCGCATCTCGGGCAACCCGCCGGTGCCCGCCCCCGGCATCGCCGAGAGCTGGACGGTCAGCCCCGACGGCACAGAATTCACCTTCGTCCTGAACAAGGCCGCCAAGTTCCACTCCGGCAATGCCGTTACGGCAGACGACGTCGTCTACTCCTTCGCCCGTGCGCTGAAGCTCGCCAAGGGCAACTCCTGGATGATCCGTGATATCGTCACCGCCGAGGGCGTGACGGCCGTCGACGCCGGCACGGTCAAGTTCAAGCTCACCGCCCCCTTCGCGCCGTTCCTGCAGGTTCTGCCCTGGATCTTCATCGTCGAGAAGGCGGTGGTCGAAGCCAATCTCGGCAGTGATTCAGGCGAAACCTATCTTATGACCAATACTGCCGGCTCCGGCCCATTCTCGGTTGCCCGCTTCGAGGTCGGCACACTCTATCAACTGGCCCGCGCGCCTGAGGCCTGGCAGGCCGGCGGCGGCAACCTCGAAGGCGTGATCTGGCAGATCGTCCGCGAAACCGCTACCCAGCGCCTGATGATCCAGCGCGGCGAAGCCCACATCGCCACCGACCTCACCAGCGAGGATATGGACGCGCTGAAGGACGCCTCGGGCGTCGTCAGCGTCATCGAGCCGGAATACCGCACCTTCTCGATCAAGATGAACACCCAGCACGGCCCCTGCGCCGACATCAACCTGCGCAAGGCGATCTCCTACGCCACCAACTACCAGGCGATCCTCGACGCCGCGGGTTATGCCGACCTGATGAAAGGCCCGCTGCCGATGGGCATCCTCGGCTTCGACGCCAACCTTGCCGCCTATGGCACCGACATGGCCAAGGCCAAGGAGTTCATGGCCAAGTCGGCCAAGCCGGAAGGCGGCTTCAAGCTCAAGATGTACCACGTCTCGGGTCTCGAGCAGCAGCGCCGCTGGGCGCTGATCATGCTCGACAGCCTCAAGCAGCTGAACATCGACCTCGAGATCGTGCCGATGAACTGGCCCGACATGGTCACCGCCTGCAAGTCGCCGGAGACCTTCCCCGACCTGTTTCCGGTCTACCAGACGGCAAACTACGGCGACCCCGACAACATCGCCTATGCGGCCTACCACTCGTCGCGCAACGGCGCATGGCAGAACGCGGTGTACAAGAACCCCGAAGTCGACGCTCTCATCGAGGCCGGCCGCAAGGAAATCGACCAGGCAAAGCGCGTCGCGATCTATGGCGAATTCCAGAAGAAGGTCGTCGAGGACGCCCCCGACGTCTTCGGTGTGCTGGAGCGCCGCAAGCTCGCCATGCGCGACACCGTGAAGGACTATCACTTCACCCCGGTCGCCTCCAATGCCATCGAGGCCTGGGGCCTGTCGCTCGGCTAAGTCGAACATTTGGCGGGCCTTCGGGCCCGCCAAAGCTCCAACCAAAGGACATCGGCAATGCTGCATTTCATCCTGCGGCGGCTTCTGCTGCTCATACCGGTCATCGTCGGACTGACGATCATCATGTTCGCCATCGCTCGCCTCCTCCCGGGCGATCCGGTGGCACTCGCCGCAGGTCCGAACGCAACGCAGGCCGAAATCGCAGCGCTTGCCGTGGAGTATGGCCTGGATAAGCCGGTCTGGGTGCAGTACGGCACCTATGTCTCCGGCCTGATGCATGGCGACCTCGGCACCTCGCTGCTGACGCGCCGACCCGTCGCTGCCGATATCAAGGCCTACCTGCCCGCGACCCTCGAACTCGTTTTCGCAGCGATGTTCATCGCGGTTGCCGTTGGCATCCCGCTCGGCCTCATCACCGCCGTCTGGCGCAATCGCTGGCCCGACTACCTGGCCCAGGTCGGCGCCATCGGCGCGATCTCGATGCCGCGCTTCTTCCTTGGCCTGCTGCTGCAGCTCTGCTTTGCGATGTGGCTGATGTGGCTGCCGCTCGGCGGCCGCCTGCCGATCGTCGTCATCCCGCCGCGCTTCGTCACCGGCTTCCTGACCATCGATTCCCTGATCGCCGGCAACTGGAACGCCTTCTTCATGTCGCTGCGCCACCTGGCGCTTCCGGCCATCGCCATGTCGCTGTCTCCGCTCGCCACCATCATGCGCATGATGCGTGCCTCGACGATCGAGGTGATGCAGCAGGATTACGTGATGACCGCACGCGCGCTCGGCCTGCCGCAGCGCAAGATCATCACCAAATACGTCGCGCGCAACGCCGTCTCGGCGACGCTGACCGTGATCGGCCTCTATTTTGGCTGGCTGCTCGGCGGCACCGTGCTGGTTGAAACGGTCTTCGACTGGCCCGGTCTCGGCCTCTACGCCACCAAGGCCATCGTCTCGCAGGACATGATGCCGGTGATCGGTGTCGCCCTGGTGATCGGCCTGCTCTTCGTATTCGCCAATCTCGTCATCGACCTGCTCTACGGCGTCATCAACCCCAAGGTCCGCTACTCATGAGCACCACCGAACACAACATTGCGGACGATTTCGCCACGCCGCGCCGCGACAGGCTGCGCCGCGCCTTCTTCCGCTTTTCACAGAGCAAGCTGTCGATGCTCGGCGCCGTCATGGTCGCGGCGGTGATCTTCTTCACCGTCTTTGGCACCGTGCTCGCCCCCTATCCCGAACATGTCGCCGGCGGCGTCGACACCGCTTCGCGCTTCATGCCGCCATCGGTCGCCCATCCCTTCGGCACCAATGAACTCGGCCAGGACGTGCTGTCGCTGGTCATGGCCGGCACCACCGTGTCGGTGCTCGCCGGCTTCGGCGTCGTGCTCATCGGCTCGGTGATCGGCACGCTGGTCGGTGCGGTCGCCGGCTTTGCCCGCGGCTGGATCGACGAGGTGCTGATGCGGCTGACCGACCTCACCTTGACCATTCCCGGCCTGATCCTTGCAATGGCGATTGCTGCGGCCCTCGGCTCGGGTTTCGGCAATATGGTCATCGCCATTGCCCTGTCATGGTGGCCCGGCTATGCGCGGCTGGTGCGTGGCGAGGTGCTGGCAGCGCGCGAGGAGGTCTATGTCACCGCCGCCCGCGCCCTCGGCGCAACGCCCAAGCGCATCCTCTTCCGCCATATACTGCCCAATGTCGTCTCGCCGATCATCGTCAAGATGTCGCTCGACATGGGGTTCGCCATCCTGACCGTCGCCGGCCTCGGCTTCATCGGCATCGGCGTTCGTCCGCCGACACCCGAATGGGGCACGCTGCTGTCTGTTTCGCGCTCCTACATGCCCGACTACTGGTGGACGGCGATGGCGCCCGGCTTGGCGATGTTCCTGGCCGTGTTCGGCTTCAACCTGCTCGGCGATGGCCTGCGCGACGTCCTCGATCCGAAGGCGAGGCGCTGATGACCCGGCCTCTCCTTTCGATCCGCGACCTGCACCTCAGGATGTCCAGCTTCGACGGCCGGGCGCATGTGCTGAACGGCATCAACCTCACAGTCAACCGAGGCGAGATCTGGGGTCTCGTCGGCGAAAGCGGCTGCGGCAAGTCGCTCACCGGCCTGTCGGTCTCGCGCCTGCAGCCGACGCCGCCGGCGCACTACACCGCCGGCGAAATCCTGCTCGAAGGCAAGGACCTGCTCAAGCTCAGCCAGACTGAGATGCAGCGCCTGCGCGGCAAGCGCATCGGCATGATCTTCCAGGATCCGACGACCAATCTCAATCCAGCCTTCCGCATCGGCGAGCAGCTCGTCGACGTGGCGCTGGCCGCCGCCGACCGCGATCCTGATGTCATCGGCTGTTCGCCCGATGCCGGCCAGCGCGAACGCCGCCAGGCCGCGCGCAAGCTGGCCGGCGAGATGCTCACCCGCGTCGGCATCCCCAACGCATTGGCCCGGCTCGACGACTATCCGCACCAGTTCTCCGGCGGCATGCGCCAGCGCGTTCTGATCGCCATGGCCCTGATCGGCCGCCCCGACCTTCTGATCGCCGACGAGCCGACGACGGCGCTTGACGTCTCGGTCCAGGCGCAGATCCTCAAGCTGATCAAGAACAGCGTCAACGACTTCGACATGGGCGTCGTGCTCATCACCCACAATCTCGGCGTCGTCGCCCAGACCTGCAGCCATGTCGCTGTCATGTATGCCGGAAACATCGTCGAAAGCGGGCCGGTCGCAGCAGTCATCGGCAACCCGGTCCATCCCTACACACGCGCCCTGATGTCGGCGATCCCGACCCGTGAAACCAAGCGCGGCGAGCTTCGCGGCCTTGCAGGTTCGGTACCGAACCTAATCACGCCGCCGCCGGGCTGCCGCTTCGCGCCGCGTTGCCAGTTTGCCCAACCCGCCTGCACGGCGGCCATGCCGCCCCTAGTGTCGGTGGGCGACAGCCATGCCGCCGCCTGCATCCGCGTCAACGAAATGGAGGCGCTCGTCGATGACTGAGATCATGCTTGAGATCGACAACGTCTCGAAGATCTACCCGGGACGGCGCGGCATATTCGGCACCTCAGCCGAGGTCCATGCGCTGAAAAACGTCTCGCTCAGCGTTCGCAAAGGCGAGAGCTTTGGCCTTGTCGGCGAAAGCGGCTCGGGCAAGACGACGCTGACCCGTTCGATCCTGCATCTGGAAACGCCGACATCGGGCAGCATCCGCGTGCAGGGCCAGGACCTGGGCAAACTCTCCGACGCCGAACTGCGTCGCCTGCGCTCGCGCGTCCAGATCGTCTTCCAGGATCCTTACGCCTCGCTCAACCCGCGCATGTCGGTCTACGACATCGTCACGGAACCACTTGTCATCCACCACGAGACTCTCGGCCTGACCAACAGGCAGCGCAGCGACCGCGCCGCAGAACTGCTTTCGCTCGTCGGCATGGGCCCGCAGCACCTGCACCGCTATCCGCACGAATTCTCCGGCGGCCAGCGCCAGCGCATCTGCATCGCACGCGCCCTCGCCTCTGGTCCTGAACTGCTGCTGCTCGACGAGCCGACGTCGGCGCTCGACGTCTCGGTTCAGGCGCAGGTTCTCAACCTGCTGTGCGAGCTGCAGGACCGCCTCGGCCTGACCTATTTCTTCATCAGCCACGATCTCGCCGTCGTGCGTTATCTCTGCGACCGGGTGGCGCTGATCAACCGTGGCGAGCTCGTCGAACAGGGCGACTGCGCCGAGATTTTCGACGCCCCGAAAAGCGAGTACGCCCGCATGCTGATCGGCGCTATGCCGGAGGTGAAGGTGCCGGAGACTGCCTGAGTGATCACGGAATATCCGCAGTTCGAAAGAAATGCCGACGGTTCGGCCTGACTACGCCCGGCCAATACACGCCAGCGGTGGCCCGTGGGCTCCAATAGGCACCCAATCGAAATATACCGATGTTACAGCTTCACAGCGCCGGCGATCGACGGGAGGCTTCCGTCGGCGACAGGCCGGTCATCTTACGGAACACCCGGCTGAAGTGCCCGGCATTGGCGAAGCCGGACTGGAACGCCACCTCGCCGACCGGATTCTTGCCGGAGCTCAACAGGCGGGTGGCCAGGCTAATGCGCAGCTTCAGATAGGCGCGCGCGGGGCTGGTTCCGAGCTGACTGGCGAAATCGCGGTCGAGCTGCCGGGTGGACACGCCGACCGACCGGGCTACGTCGACGATCGCAAGCGGTTCCTGGAGGTTGCTTTCCATCACCAGCAAGGCCCTGCGTACCGAAAGCGTCTTCGCCTCGGGGAAAAGCTCGAGATTGGGCTGCACGGCATCGGCATCCCTGACCCTGTCGAGCAGCAAGATGCGCGACGCCTTGGCGGCCGACTGCTCGCCGATGACCCCTGAGACCAGATGGGCCGCGAGGTCTGCGGCGCCTGCCCCGCCCGAGCATGTCGCCCTGTTGCCATCGACGATGAAAAGCCGGTCGCAGGAAGCGTCGACGTCGGGGAAACGGGAGCGGAAATCCTCGATGTGGAACCAGCTCACCGAAGCCCTGTGGCCGTCGAGCAAGCCCATCTCGGCAAGTACGAAGCTGCCGGTGCACAGGGCACCAACGGGAACGCACTTTCTTGCCGCGCTTTCGACGAAGCGCTCGGCCGATGCCGGCAGCGAGTTTTTCCGCCCGAGCAGCCCGCCGACCACAAGGATGTTGTCGTAATCCTCAGGCCGGAGGGCCGGTGCGGTCGGCATCAGCTCGATGCCGGAACTCGCCCGGATGGGCAGCCCCAGCTCGCCGATGATCTGCCAGTCGAAGGCCGCACGTCGGCTGCGGTCACCCTCATCCCCGGCCAGCCGGAGCGTGTCGACGAACAACGACAGCGGCGACAGCGTAAAGTCGCGGGCGAGGACAAATGCGAAGCGCTTCATGCCGGCATAGTCGACCGAAAATTCCGACTTTTCAAACTCCGATGGCTGGTCTCCCCTGCTTGCTTCCGGCGCGCCAGGAAGCAAGCAGGCTCGCCGCTACGGCAATGGCCGCGAGGATGGCGCCTGTCCACGGCAAGGCCGCTGTGGAACCTCGATCGAGCGCCAGCCCGCCGATCGCGGTGCCAAGAGCCACGCCGACATGCATCGCCGACAGGTTGAGGCTGACGCCGGCTTCCGCGGTCTCAGGCCCCGCGCTGATCAGGAAGCTCTGCACCACGGGCGAGATCATCCAGCTGATGCAGGCCCAGACCATCATCAGGCCGAGGAACGCCATCGGCATGGAAGAGACGGCCGGAATGGCAAGCAGGACGGCCATATAGGCAAGCGGGACGACAAGGATCGCGGCACGCGGCGTGACGACGTCCGTCAGCCAGCCGCCGAGATAGCCGCCGCTGACGCCGGCCACGCCAAAGGCCACGAAGATGGGTACGAGCGTGTCGTCGTCGAAGCCGACCGCGTCGACGGCATAAGGTACGAGATAGGCAAACAGGACGAAGTGACCACCTATCATCAGGATCGACACGAGCTGCCCGGACAAAAGCCGCAGCGACCCGACATGGCGACGATAGCCCGCCATGTCGCGCGGCCCTCTGCTTGAAACAGGCAGCAATAGCTGGCAGAGCGCAAGAATCGACAAGGCCAGCAACGCCAGCGCCAAGAACACGATGCGCCAGCCAAACAGGCTGCTGATCAGCATTCCGGCGGGCACACCCAGCACCATCGACCCGCTGATTCCCATGAAGATCAGGCCGATTGCCCGTCCGCGCCTGTCGGGCCCGGCGAGCTCGGTCGCCAGCATGGTGGCCACGAGACAGGCGGTGGCGCTTGCCGCTGCCATGGCGATGCGTGCTGCAAACAGCACCGCGATGCCAGGACTCAAGGCTGCAGCCAGATTGCTCAGAACGAACGCCGCCAAGGCGAAAACGAGGATCGTCCTGCGCTCCATGCGCCGGGTCAGCACAAGCGCTGCCGGCGCTGCGAGCGCAAAGGTCAACGAGAAGACGGCCGTCAGCTGACCGGCAAGCCCAAGCGAAACGCCAAGGCCCAAGGCGACATCGGGCAGAATGCCGATGACGATGTTTTCGGCCGTGCCGGTGGCGAACGTCGCCAGTGCCAATAGAAAGATTCGAAGGTCCATATTCTGCCTTCCGACCATGACTGCGCCATGCCGGAAGGAGAAAACCGCCCTGACACAGCACGTGCTTGCCGGGTTTCGAGGCTGAGCTTCGGTTATCCCTCTAGCAGCTTGATATCACGCAATGGCGCTGCAGCGGAAGGGCAGCGCAGCACCAAGGCCAAGATCGGGAGCCGCCTAGTTGCTTGCGGGGAGCCCCAGCCGCGCCCACTCGCCGGGCGGGATCGTCGCGCCGACGCGGAAGGACAAGGACCGGATCGTTGTCGCCTCGGCATCGACCTCGCATCGGAAGCTCAACGCGTGCCATGCCGTGCGCGTGCGGAAGGCCGCCTCCGGAACGTCGAGCACATTGCCGCGCCTGAGCGGGACGAGAGGCACAAGGTCGGGAGAATAGGAAGCGTCGACCAGTCGCCGTTGCAGCGCGCTGGCGCAGAGTTGGGCAGCCCGCTTGTCGCGAGGCAAGCCGGCCATCGCCGTCGTGCTCAGTGCAGCACCGGTAGCGCCTTGCGATTGCGGCCTTCGAACCCCCGGCAATCCCGAAAAGGGCTGCGAGGCGGCAGCGTCCGCATTGCCGGAGGCTGGAGCCCTGGCCTTACTGCTTCCGGGTTTAGAGACCTGCGCAAGACTGGGTTTCGACGTATTGGCGGGCCTGGGCTCAGGCGCCGTGGCCATGGCGGGCAGCGCGATCTCGCCGTCAGCGCCGACGGCGCCCAGCGGCGCTGGCGCCGACGCTGCCTGCGTGTCGGCACCATCCGTCAGTCCCTCCTGCTTGTCTGCTTCCTGCTTGCCATTGTCCTGGTTTGGAGCTGGCTCGCTCTCCGCGTCCTGAACCGCCCCGAAATCCTTTGCAGCCGCCGCCTGCTTTGCGGCGTCATCGGCTGCATCGGGCCGTTCCTCGGAAGGCGCCTTCACAGTCTCGTCCTTTGCCGGGGACGGCGCGGTGTCCTGCACGCTGCCGCTCTCCGGAGACTTGCCGGAACCGGCATCCTTGTCTCCGAACCTGAAGACAGGCTTCAGCACCTCGATTTGCGCCGGCTTGGGCGGCAATTTCTCCGGCGCCGGCGACCGCTTCGGCTCCGCAGGCTTTTCGGCTTCGGCCTTCGCGGGAGGCGGAGGAGCAGGTTTCGGCTTCGGCTGTGCTGGCGGCGGCACGAGAGTGACGTTTACCGCCTCCTCCTGCTGCTGTTCAGGAAGCCTCGGCTGGCTGTAGGCCAGCATCACCGCGATCAGAAACCCATGCAGAATCAGCGATGCGGGCCAGGCCCACAGCAAATCCCGACGCAGGTTTCTTGCCTCATCCGACATGCCGAGCGATGTGCAGTGAAATATTGGCGGCATCAAGCATGATCGTCGGCATCACGCAAAATAATGGCTGGACTCCCCGGGTAAGAAAGTGCTTGACGCGGGGATCATTCGTTGCAGTCGCGTTGGCAGATCTGTCTCGATGGGATTGCCGGCTTGGCCATCAGCTGCTTGACGCGGTCCGCGAATACACGCCATCTCTGATGTCAGCCAGTCGCATGACGGTTGGCTCGCCTTGCCGTGCGGATATTTGCGCACTCGTCCCCATCGGCATGAGACGACCATTGCCCGCGACGTCCAGCAGTCGCCAACCAACCCTTTTGCGCCGACCCGCACGACTGAAAAATCAATCGCGACAAAGGATCTGCAAAGCGGCCCGGTGGAGCTCGGCGTTCGCCGCCATCAGCACCGTGGCGTAGTTTCGGGCATTCCGGAGCGGCTGCCCTTGCCAGTCGGTGACGAGGCCGCCAGCGGCCTGCACGATGGGCATTTGCGGGAGGATGTCGTAGTCGAAAACATCGCTTTCGACGAGAAGATCGATGCCGCCGAGCGCCAGAAGTCCGGCAGCATAGCAGTCGTGCGACAGCCGGGTGAAGCGGACGCTGGCGGCAAGCGCCGAGAACCGGTCATGGCGTGGCCGGTCGAACTGTTCGAGCGCCGAGGTGTAGAGGATCGCCTGATCGAGTGCGGTTCTTTCGCTGGTGCGGATCGGTTTTCCGCCGAGGGTCGCGACACCTGCCGCCCCGACCCAGCGTTCTCCCGTGATCGGCTGGTTGATGATGCCGAGCACCGGCTCGCCGTGATGGAGCAGTGCGATCTGCGTGCCGAAGGCGAGAGAACCGGAGACGAAGGATTTCGTGCCGTCGATCGGATCAAGCACCCAGACCCACTCGGCATCGGTGCGGCAGGCGCCGAGCTCCTCGCCCCTGATGCCGTGATCTGGGAACTCTCTTTCGATCATTCGCCGCATCGCGGCTTCGGCGTCCCGGTCGGCAATGGTGACGGGGCTGGCATCGGCCTTGGCGTCGATGGCGATGGGTTGGCGGAAATGCGGTCGGATCACTTGGGCAGCGGCATCCGCCATCGTATGGGCGAGCGCCAGGTACGCCGGGGGGCAGGCAGGGCCCTGGTTCATTGTGGCATCCTTTCAGCTTCGGTGGCGATCTCATCCAGCATCGCCCTGACGGTTTCGACCTGCCGGTGGGCAGCGTGGACCTCCCGTTGCAACCGCTCTGCAAGCTGGCTAGTCCCAATGTCGGTGAAGCTGGCTGAACGAGCGGGGATGAAAGGATCGGCCTCCTCAGCGGCGAAACGCAGGGCGGGAGCGAAATAGCCCTCTTCTTCCTCCAGCCCGAAGGCCAGGACCTGCGGACGGTCAGCGCCAAGTAGAAGCAAGTCGACGAACATCGCCTGCATCGGCAGGTGCCCGCCGCCCGACTGACAGGCGAGATGCGCCCAGCCGCCACGATCAGGCATGACGAGACAATCCTTGACGTGAACCTCGGTGACATGGGGCGACTGTGCGTCGAGCGCCGGCAGCGGCATTTCATAGGCATTGATCATGTTGCCGAAATCGAACAGCAGGCTGAGGCGAGGATTGGCCACGGCCTCCAGGATGTCGATCAGCTCATCCGACTTGAGGTCTTCATGCTGCTCGAGCGTAAAACGCAGCTTCCCTTCGGGGTCGAGGGCGGTCAACCGGCGAAGGTCTGCGATCGTCCAGGCGACGATGTCGGAAACGCGGCCCTCATAGCGCGGATAGCAGCGCAACGAGGTGGCACCGGTGGCAAGAGCGATCCGCACCGCATCCGCCAGCCCGGCCGCATCTGTCGTGCTGGTCTCGACATGCAGCTCCAGCCCAAGATCGCTCACCGCCGTTCCGTAGGCACGCAGCGCCGCGTCGGCCATTCGGGCAAGACTTGCGCCTTCGCCATCCTCAACATGGACCTTCACGCCGAAAAGCCGCTGCTTCCTGGCGAATTCGGCAAGATGCAGCGGCGTCATGCCGCCGAAGCGCATGTTGAGATGAAAGGCATAGGCATGGGCGAAGAGCGGCGCGCTCCTTGCTCGTGCGGCGAGCCGGGTCCGGCTGTGCGCCGGAAGTTGCGCGATGCGCGCGCGCCAGTCGGCGAACGGCGCCGTGTCCCAAGGCATGTCGATCAATATGCCAGCTCCTCCGCTGGTGATTTCAAAGCTTCGAGCCCCATCAGGCGGCGAGCACCAGAAGGTCGCGATGCGACATGCTGATATCGACCGGCGCACCGATCAAAGGTGGCAGCCTGTCGGCCTGATTGAACGTGTCGAGCGCGATGGAACCGCCGCCTTCCACCGAGACGCGGACACGGATCACGGGCCCAAGGAAATGCACTTCGGCGATCCGCCCCGGCAGGACGATGTCGCCTCCCCCGCGCCCGAGCGTCACCGTCTCAGGCCGCAGCGCCAGGCTGATGCGCTCCCCGGCTCTGCCCGGCGATGCTCTGTCCAGTGTCACCGGCACACCGGCCAAGCGGATGTGGCCAGCCGCGGCGTCGACCAGATCGGCATCGATGAGGTTCAGCGTGCCGACGAATTCGGCAACAAAGCGCGTCGCCGGCCGGTTGTAGATCTCGAACGGCGTACCGATCTGGTCCGCAACGCCCTGATGCATGACAACGACGCGGTCCGACATCGACAGCGCCTCCTCCTGGTCATGGGTCACGAAGATCGTGGTGATGCCGAGGTCGCGCTGGATACGGCGGATTTCGTCGCGCAGGCTGACGCGAATCTTCGCATCGAGCGCCGACAGCGGCTCGTCGAGCAACAGCACCTCAGGCCGCGGCGCGAGCGCGCGGGCGAGCGCCACGCGCTGCTGCTGGCCGCCGGAGAGCTGGAAAGGATAGCGGCTGCCGAGTTGTGGCAGGCCGATCAGCTCCAGCATTTCGGCAACCCGCCGTGCGATCTCCGCTTTGCCTTGGCCGGCCACCTTGAGGCCGAAGCCGACGTTCTCCGCCACCGTCAGGTTCGGGAAGAGTGCATAGGACTGAAACACCATGCCGATCTTGCGCCGGTTTGCGGGCAGAGCGGTGACGTCGCGTCCGTCGATGCTGACGGCGCCCGACGTCGGCGCCTCGAAGCCGCCGACCATGCGCAGCACGGTGGTCTTGCCACAGCCGGAGGGCCCCAAGAAGGACACGAACTCGCCCTTGTCGATGCCGAGGGTGAAATCCTTCACGACGCGATGCGCGCCGAAGGACTTTTGCAGATGGCGAATGTCGAGAAAGGACACGGTCAGCGCCTCGCTGTCGAGAATTTGGAAAAGCGGGTGAAAAGCTGGATCAGCCCCATGCAGGCCCAGGTGATCGCGAAGGCGACGACGGCGAGCGCCGAGGGCTCATAGGCCCGGTTGCCGCCCATCCAGACCATGTAGGGGCCGAAGGAATTGACGTTGAGCAAGGCAGCGAAGACGTACTCGCCGATGACGATGGCGAAGGTCAAGAAGGCCCCTGACAGAACCGAGACGAAGACGTTCGGCAGGATGACGACCGCAAGGATGCGCGCCCAGCCGGCACCGAGCGACTGCGCGGCCTCGGTGAGACTGGCGATGTCGATGGTGCGCAGGCCCGTGTCCACCGAGCGGTACATGTAGGGCAGCGACAGCACCGCATAGCCACAGAGCAGCAGGATGTTCGTGCCCCACCAACTCCCCGTCAGTGGCAGCACGGACGAGGTGTTGTAGATGCGGATGTAGCCGAAGACGATGACGATGGGCGGGATGACCAGCGGCAGCAGCGTGATGAATTCGATGGCCGGCCGAAGACCAGGAAAGCGGAGACGCACGAAATAGGCGGTGGGCACGACGAGCAGGATGCCGAGGATGATGGTCAGCAAGGCCAGCGCGACCGAGTAGCCGAAAGTCTGCTGGAACTGGGGATCGGCGAGCACGACGCGATACGCTTGGAACGAATAGACGCCACGCTGCATGCGCATGGAGAAGTCGAACATGCCGACGAGCGGAAGCAGGAAATAGAGCCCGCCTAACGCGACGGCGAGCCAGGACCACAGCTGTCTTCCCGTCATTTGAGCCACCTTTCGGCACGCATGCGCAGGAGGATGTAGATGCAGTTGGCGATGGCCGTCAGCACGATCATTGCAAAGGCGATGGCGTAGCCGAGGTGGGGATCGTTGAGCACGTCGCCGCGGATCTGCGCGAAGAGCACGATGGGCGCGATCGATAGCGAGGAACCTGTCAGCGCAATGGCGGTGGCGACTGCTCCAAAAGCATTGGCGAAGAGCAGCGCCAGCGTGCCGAGCAGCGAGGGCCACAGCACCGGCAGCGCCACCATCCGCCAATATTGCGCACCGGAAGCCCCGAGGCTCTCCGCCGCCTCCCGCCACTCACGCCTTAGCCCTTCCAGCGCCGGCGTGATGATCAGCACCATCAACGGGATCTGGAAATAGAGATAGGTGAGCGCGAGGCCGAGGAAGGAGACGACGTTGAAGCCGCTGCCATAGAGATTGATGCCGAACCAGTGGCGCAGCAGCATGGTGACGAAGCCAAGGCGTCCGAGCGTCGCGATGAAGGCGAAGGCAAGCGGTACACCAGCGAAATTGGAGGCGACGCCGGAAAAGGTGAGGATGGCATTGCGCAACGGGCGCGGCAGGCCGCCGAGCGTGATAGCCGCTGCGATGAGGAAGCCGAACAGACAGCCAAGCACCGCCGTCAGCAGGCTGAGCTCGATCGAGATCCAGAAAGCCGACAGGATGGAGGGCGAGAGCAGCTTTCCGAGGTTCTCCAGCGTGACCTGCCCCTGCGGGTTGCGGAAGGCGCCGACCACGATATTGAGTGTCGGCAAGATCAGGAACAGCAGGGCGAAGAGGAAGAATGGGGCAACCCCGAACCAGCTGAGCACCTGCCTCGGCTGCCGCACCGATGGCAGGGATAGGGTTATTGTCGTCATCCGATTGCTCCCAACGGGCGCGATGGCCGAAGGCCTGCCGTGAGCAGGCCTTCCCACCGTGTGCGCGGCTTACTTGATGTTGGCGCCGACGACCTTGTCCCATCCGCCGGTGATGGCGGTCTTGTTGGCGTCCAGCTCTTCGACAGCCGGAAAGATCGCCTTTTCGTAGGCTTCGGCCGGCGGCAGCTTGTCGAGCAGTTCTTGCGGAAACTTTCCGGCCTTCAGCATGGCGGCGAAGCGCGCCGGGTGGCAGTAACCTTTCAGCCAGCCGGTCTGGCCTTCGTCGGAGTAGAGATATTCCATCCAGAGTTTTGCCGCGTTCGGATGGGGCGCATAGGCGGAAATCGCCTGGACATAGACGCCGGCCACAACGCCGCTCTTGGGCACGACGACGTCCATCGGCGGATTGCCGTTCAGCGCGTCGCGCCAGGCAAGCAGGTTGTAGTCCCAGGCAGCGACGATCGGCGTCTGGCCCTGCGCGATCGTGCCGGCCTTGCCGAGCACCGGAACGAAGTTGCCGGCCTTGTTCAGCTCGGCAAAGAGCTCCAGTCCCTTGGCGCCGGATTCGGCGCCGGGCTTGGCACCACGCGAGATGCCGGCTGACATCAGTGCCAGGATCGCCTGCGCCGAGGAACGCGGATCGCCGGTGAGCGCCACGGCACCGGAATATTCAGGCTTGGAAAGATCCGACCAGTCAGCCGGCGCCGTCGCCAGCAGGTCCTTGTTCACGCCAAAGGCCATGACGCCGTAATAGTCGCCATACCAGTAGCCGTCCGCATCCTTGATGTTGTCGGGGATCTCGTCCCAGGTGGCCACCTTGTGGGGCTGGAGCAAGCCCTCCTTGGCAGCGGCCGGCGCAAAGGCGAGGCCGAGATCGACGACGTCGGGGGCCTGCGAGCCGGTGTTGCCCTTGTTGGCGCGGATCGCTTCCAATTCATCGGCCGTACCGGCATCGGGGTTCAGTTCGTTGACCGTGATACCAGGATATTTCGCCTTGAAGCTGGCGATGACCTCACCGTAGTTGCACCAGTCATGCGGCAGGGCGATGACCGTCAGCATGCCCTCCTTGGTGGCGGCGTCGACGAGGTCCTGCATCGGCTCTGCCCGAACAACTGTCGGCAAAGCCGCCGCGAGGGCGAGCGCGGACACGAATGCGCGCGAGATGAAGCGGTTCATGAAGTCCTCCTGTTGACCGTCTGCGACGGTTCGTGGGCGATGCGTTGATCCATGCGTCCGGTCGTCGGCCCTGCCGTGCGCACCGGTTCCCCTGGCACCCGTCTGCGTCCTCTGGGGCTGCATCGGTGTGTTCTCGTGTAGGCAGAGCATGTAACAATTGGACAACAATCAAACGTCCATTATCATGCATTCGACTAGACCAATTTGGAGGGACATAAGCTTGGCCAAGCAGTTCGAAGGCCCGATCCTGCCCTTCCTTCGCCTCGAAGGGTCCGCCTCCCTGCCAAAGTTCCGGCAGGTGCAGGACCAGTTGCGCACGGCGATCCTGCGCGGGCATTTGCGGGCGGGCACGCGTCTGCCGGCGAGCCGCATCCTGGCCCAAGAATTGGGCCTGTCGCGCCAGACACTGGTTCGCGTCCTGGAAAACCTGAAGGCGGAGGGCTATCTGGAGGCGCGGCAAGGCGCCGGCACATTCGTTTCCATCGCCCTGCCCCGCCAGCCATCGCAGCCGCGCGCCGCGCAGCCGCTTGGCGACACACCGCCGCGACTGTCGCGGATCGGCACGCTGGCGGGCGGCGTGTCGGCCGAGATCGATAAGATGGAGCATCGGCCCTTCCTGCCCAACCAGCCGGCGCTCGACCGTTTTCCCTTCGCCCAGTGGCGGAAATGCTGGAACGCGGTGACGCGCGGCGGCAAGGCCGCCATGGGCTATGGCGATGTCGCGGGGGAACTGGTACTGCGACAGCGGATCGCCGAGTACCTGGCCCTGCACCGGCGCGATCCCTGCGACCCTGAGCAGATCATCATCACACCGGGAGGACACGCAGCCTTTACGCTTGCGGCGCTGGCGCTCGCCGATCCCGGCGACGGCATCTGGTTCGAGGACCCAGGGCCCGTTACCACCAGCAACCTGTTCCGTACGCTTGGCCTGGAACTCTGCCCCGTGGATGTCGATGCGGATGGCATGGATGTCACAGGTGCCATGGCGCGCCACCCCCATGTGCGCCTCGCCTTCGTCATGCCCTCACGACACCATCCGCTTGGGGTGACGCTTTCGCTGCCGCGCCGGCTTGCACTGCTGGAATGGGCGCGGACAAACGATGCCTGGATCATCGAGGACGACTATGACAGCGAGTTCCGCTATGACGGCGCGCCGCTGCCCTCGATGCGCTCCATCGATAGCCACGGCCGGGTGATCTATGCCGGCAGTTTCAGCAAGGCGCTCTATCCCGGCATCCGCATCGGTTATCTCGTGCTGCCTCCGGCACTCGTCGGCGCCTTCCGCAACCTGGCCGGCCTCATTCATCGCAGTGCGCCGGTGGAAACCCAGCTCGTGCTGGCCGAGTTCATCGGCGGCGGGCATTTCGCCAGCCACCTGCGCCGGATGCGCGGGCTCTATGCCGAGCGTCGCGACGCCTTTAAGGAAGCGGGCCAAGTGGCCCTCGCCGGCCTCGCCCGCATGGACTGTTCCGAGAGCGGGCTCAATGCGCTCGCCTGGTTGGACGGCGGGCGAGAAGACCGGCTAGCCCACCGCGCGGTGATCGAGGCCGGGCTCCAAAGTTATCCGCTGTCCGACTATGCGATCGGCCCGGTAGCCCGGGCCGACGCGCTCATTCTCGGCTATGCCGGTGTTCCGGCAGAGCGCATGAAGCCCTATCTCGGCCGCCTCGCCGAGGCACTCGTCCGGATGTGAGGCCGCCGCGATAGAGCTGTCACGAACACGCCGGTGAAGCAGGCTCGCCACCGGCGAAAGAACGCCTCCACGAAGGCCGCCTGATCGAACTCCTCCGGTCCGCCATGATCCCGTCGGCAAAGCACATAGCCAATTCCACGTTCGACCATGCTGGCCTCCAAAAACGGCTCAGTGTTGGACGGCACGTACCGGATTGCGGCTGCGCTGGCTGACCCCGACACCGGGGGCGATGCCCACCTGCGCATTGGACGCTGCGAGCAGCGGTTTTCCACGCACGATGTCGGAAGCCCGTTCGGCGAGCATGATGGTCGGCGCGTTGAGGTTGGCGTTCGGCTCGGACGGGAAGACCGAGCTGTCGATCACCCTGAGCCCTTCGACGCCACGTACCTTGAGGTTGCTGTCGACGACGGCCATCGCGTCCTCCCCCATGCGGCAGGAGCCGCAAGGGTGGTAGGTGCTCTCCATCGTCTCGCGCACCCAGGCGTCGATCTCGTCATTGCTACGAACGTCCTTGCCCGGAGCCATCTCCTCACCACGGAACCTGTCGAAGGCCGGCTGTGCGATGATCTCGCGCGTCAACCTCAGACAACGACGGAAACCTTCCCTGTCCTCCTCGCGATCGAGATAGTTGAACAAGATGTCGGGCTGCTCATGCGCTTCGGGTGACCGCAATCGGACATAGCCACGGCTCTTGGGCTTGTTGGGGCCGGTCAGCACCATGAAACCGTGCCCCTTGAGCGGCTTCTTGCCGTCATAGCGCATCGCTGCCGGCAGAAAGTGGAACTGGATGTCGGGCCATTCGAGCGATGCATCGGAACGGATGAAGCCGCCGCTCTCGAAATGGTTGGAGACCGACAACCCCTTCTTGAACAGGATCCATTCGGCCCCGATCAGCGCCTTGCTCAACAACCCCATCTTGCCGTTGAGCGTAATCGGCTCCTTGCAGGCATACTGTATGTAAACCTCGGAATGGTCCTGAAGATTTTCACCGACGCCGGGCAGGTCATGCAGCACCGGCACGCCGGCCTTTTGCAGCACCGCCGCAGGCCCGATGCCGGAGCGCTGAAGGAGATGCGGCGAGCCGATCGGGCCGGAGGAAATGAGCACCTCTCGGCTCGCCTTGGCCACGACGCGTTCGCCGCCGAGTTCATACTCGACACCGATGGCGCGCTTGCCCTCGAGCAACACGCGACGCGTCATGGCATGGGTGACGACAGTGAGGTTCGGGCGGCTCATCGCCGGCTTGAGATAGGCATTGGCCGTCGACCAGCGTACACCGTCCTTGACGGTCATGTGCATGGCGCCGAAGCCCTCCTGCATCTGCCCGTTCGGATCCGCCGTCGTGATGTAACCAGCCTCGTGGCCGGCATCGACAAAGGCCTTGTAGAGCGGGTTCTGCATCTTGTTGCCGGCATTGGTGGCGAGCGGACCACTGTCGCCGCGATAGGAATCACCGCCCTCTTGCCAGCTTTCGGCGCGCTGGAAATAGGGCAAGCAATTGGCATAACCCCAGCCGCGCGCGCCGAGCTCGGCCCATTCGTCGAAGTCGCGTGCGTGGCCACGCATATAGACCAGTCCGTTGATCGAGGACGAGCCACCGATGACCTTGCCGCGCGGGCAGTGCACCTGCCTGCCGTCGAGGCCGGGCTCCGGCAGGGTCATGTATTTCCAGTTGTACTTCGTGCCGTTCATCGGGATCGACAGTGCCGTCGGCATCTGGATGAAGATCGAGTTGTCGCTGCCGCCATATTCCAGCACCAGTACCTTGCAGGACGGGTCCTCCGTCAGCCGGTTGGCCAGGACGCAGCCGGCCGAACCGGCGCCGATGATGATGTAGTCGAAGGTGGCATCCATGGCGGTCATCCCGATGGGTTTCGGATCACTATTGGGTACGGGGTTCGAGGCGGCGCGTGGCCCACCTCGATGTAGGGGCTCAGCGTCGGGGGTAGTTGCCCCAGCCGGCGCCGCGGGCGAACAGCCTGGTGAGCACGTAGTGGACCACGCCGGCCGCCAGGCAGGACGGCACTGAGGCGGTCAGGTACTTGAAGGCCGGAATGCTCGCGAGCGTCTGCGGGTTGAAGATCGCAACGTAGACGATGAAGCCCATGGCAAGTGCCGCGAGCCCGATCGGGTTGAATCCTGCCCAGAAACGGTACGGACCGCTTTCCTGCGGACCATGCAGGCTACGCATGTCCAGCTTCTGGCCGCGCAGGAAGAAGTAGTCGGCGATGCCGATGCCGGCGAGCGCGGAATTGAGCGCCGACGTCCAGACGAGGAAGATGAAGAAACCGTCATACATCTGCGGGTAGAAGATCACGAGGCCGAGCGGGATGAGGCAGAACAGGAACAGGATCGTGCTCCAGGAAATGGCGCGCACCGACGCCGTTCCCACCTGCCTGAGACCGACGATGGAGGTGTAGAGAATATTGGCCATCGAGGTCATGTTGGCGAAGGCAACAAAGAGCAGAGCGATGATGCCGATGATTGGACCTGCGATCTTGGTCATCCAGATCGTCGGGTCGCTTTCACCCAGGGCAACGGCGGCGAGCAGGCCGACGATTTCGCCAAGAGCCGCGGCGCCGAAGATACCCAGAATGTTCGGCCAGAAGGCGGTGCGCTCGTTCTTGGTGAGACGTGCCAGGTTGCCGATATAGGGCCACCAGGAGAAGCCGGCAGCAAGGTTGACTTCAACGGCGATGATGAAGTTGAGCGTGTTGTCTTCGAAGGGCGGAGCAAGCGCCGGCATCTCAAGCAGCTCAGCAAAGGATCGTTGCTGGAGGATGAGGTAGAGCATTACGATCATCAGGATCACCAGCGCTGGCGAGACGACCATGTTGAAGAACTTGATCGAAGTCGGCCCCTTGGCGACGATGAACCAGGTGACGAGGATCGCGCCGACCGCGGCGATGACCATCTTGATGCCGGTCGGATTGGCCGCCTCGCCTGCGCTGAGCGCCGCCAGCCCATCGATCGAGCGGCCGAACATCATGGCGAGCACCGCGAGCCAGCCCATGGTGAGCACGACGACAGCGAGCACATAGACGATGCGGCTGCCGTTGTAGCCGAACTGGCTGCGCAGCGCGACGAACTGCTCGATGCCATAGCGACCGGAGAGCGGTGTTGTGGCGAGCGCCGTCAGCACGACACCGACGATGTTGCCGATGACGATGGCCGCGATGCCTTCCTTCGGCCCGACGAAGAGGCCGATGGCACCGCCGATCAGGAATGCCCAGGTGGCAATGGCAAGCGCCGAATTGGCGTAAGTGAACTCCCAGAAGCCCCAGAGGCGTTCGGAAGGAAGCAAAGGCGCATCGCCTCGTTCGGCGGCAGCGCGATTGCGGGCGGCCTCTTCCTGCTCAGTTTCGATGGCGGCAAAGCCGCCGCGGCTGACATGGTCGGTCATTTCACGCCCCCCAGATCCAGAATCCGACGACCAGAACGAGCGTCAGGGCGGCCATGCCGGCGTAGTCTAGCGTGGTCATCACCCCTTCGAAGCGGCCGCCAGCCTCGATGTCCTCATAGATGCGGGCCCGCCGCTCGAGTTCTTTCTGCCAGGCGATATCTGTTTCCATTGTCGTTCCCCTTTCGCGTCGCGCCTTCGGCGTCTATCCGCGATGCATGCGGCTCCATCAGCCGCCGATCTTGCCAACCGGCCGCCCATGGGCGACGGCCGGAGAATTGCTCATCAGGCCGAGCACCTCATGGCAGCGTGATCCACACGGCCTTGGTCTCCATCAGGTAGTCGAGCTGCTCGGGACCCAGGTCCTTGCCAAAACCCGAGGCCTTGAACCCGCCGAAGGGCATGGAAGGATCGATCGTGCTGTGGGCATTGACGTAGATCGAACCCGCATGCAGGCGCGGGATCAGCCCGTGCACCCGCGACAAGTCATTCGAGTAGATCGCAGCCGCCAGGCCGAACGGCGTGTCGTTGGCCAGGGTAACCGCATCATCGAGATCGTCGAATGCGTCGGTCACCAGAACGGGGCCAAAGATCTCCTCGCGGACGATCGTCATGTCGGGCTTGCAGCGCGCGAAGATCGCCGGTTCGATGAAGTGGCCCGGCCGGTCGAGGCTCACGCCGCCATGGATCAGTTCGGCGCCTTCGCGGCGGCCGGCCGCGATATAGGACGAGACGACTTTCTTCTGTTGCGCCGAGACCAGCGGGCCGATGTAGCAGTCGCGGTCGAGGCCAGGCGCGATCTTGAGCGTCTTGGTGACGGCGACCAGTTCGTCGAGGAAGGCGTCATGCACCGAGCGCTGGACATAGACGCGCGTGCCGGCGTCGCAAACCTGCCCGGAGTTGAAGAACACGCCGTTCACCACCGCCTTGGCGGCACTCGCGATGTCGGCATCGTCCAGAACGAGCACCGGCGACTTGCCGCCGAGTTCCAGCGTGACATGCTTGAGATTGCCGACGGCGGTGCGGCCGACCTCCTGGCCGACCGGTGTCGAACCGGTAAACGTCACCTTGTCGATGCCGGGATGCGTCGACATAGCCGCGCCGATCACACTGCCGCGGCCCGTCACGATGTTGACGACGCCATCAGGGATGCCTGCCTCCTGCACCAGTTCGGCAAAGCGCAATGTGGAGAGCGAGGTCAGTTCGGCGGGTTTGACGATAACGGTACAGCCGACTGCCAGCGCTGCCGCAAGCTTCCAGGCCATGGTCTGGAGTGGAAAGTTCCACGGCACGATGGCCGCGACCACACCCAGCGGTTCCTTGCGGGTGTAGGCGAGATAGTTGCCGGGAATGGACGGCTCGACGGTGCGCCCATGCAGCTTGGAAGGCCAGCCGGCAAAGTAGCGGAACGTATCGACCGTGCCCTGGATGTCGATCTCGCGGGCAAAGGTCACCGACTTGCCCATGTCGATCGCCTCGATCTCCGCCAACTCGTCGGCATGGAGCTCGATCAGGTCGGCAAGGCGGTGCAGCAGGCGCTCGCGCTCAAGCGGCTTGAGGCGGCGCCAGGCACCGCCATCGAACTGGCGGCGGGCGGCATGGACGGCCCGGTCGAGATCCTCGGTCGTGCCGGAAGGCGCGCGGCCGACCAGACCGCCGGTCGAAGGCTCGAAAATATCGAAGGTCGCGCCGTTGCTGGCATCCACCCAGGCGCCGTCGATGAACATCTTTTGCGGCTTCGCCAGAAACCGCCGGGTCGCGTCGCTGACACCATAGTGGTCGAGATAATTGCGGACGTTGTCGTCCATGTGTTCCTCCTTCTCAGCCGAAAACCGCGAGCGGCCGGCTCTCCTCAGTTCCTCGTTCGGCGTTGGTTTGCCTGGCATGCATGACGCGGCCGATGAGGTTCATCAGCACCTGTGCCGCCAGGATTGCGGTACCGCCTGTTTGGTCGTAGTCGGGGGCCACCTCGACCAGGTCGATGCCGACGATGGTGCCGCGCTTGGCGAGTGCGGCCAGGATCTCCAGCACCTCGTAATAGATGAAGCCGCCATGCGAGG
>JAESGW010000281.1_pt1 | contig 76357 bp, 82 predicted proteins | sample 9269791 | NCBI WGS metagenome assembly JAESGW01 (sample SAMN16773120, study PRJNA677053) | algae metagenome | isolation source: Aphanocapsa lilacina HA4352-LM1 and co-occurring heterotrophs from near cave... | place: USA: Maniniholo cave, near Haena, Kauai, HI | collected 2009-07-28 | reverse complement strand
CTGCCGTGAAAAGACCGATCGCGACCGTGATGGCTGTACGGCTATCGAGAATTTGCATCGCCCTTCTCCCGTGGATCGGGTGTTGCGAAGGGCCTAGATCCATTCGGGATTTTCAGATGTGAACTGTTTCACCTCTCACGCCGACTTGAAGCCGGAGCCGACCGAATTGCCAGTTTTTCCCGATCCACGTGAAGCAGATCACAGCACTCCACACTGCCCCGTCGGAGAATGCCGGCTCGCGGAGGGTCCAGGCCATGACGAAACCTGCGAAGCGCATCCCCCGTTGGCTCACGATCGACCTGATGATCCTCGTGATCGGAGCGGTCATCACGATCGTATCCGCGCTGTGGCTGGGAACGAATGTTCAGCGCATGGTCTTGCCACCCGGCTGAACATCCGTCCTCCAAAGGCCGCTCAGACCGGTTGCTTGTTCAACTGTCCAGGATCGGGCGGCGCCTGTAGCGTCACGAGGCTGACGCTTCAATTGGGGATCTGACGGATGAGGGCCGACGTCAGTGGACGACGGTCCTCACAAACGGAGGGTGATGGCGGCGCGTTCCGGGACTCGAGGCGCTTCTGGCGAAGCGGATGGGCAATTGTCTGTGCGTGCACTGCAAAAGAATGCGCAAAGATTCGGCACGGAAGGACGCCGGGCGGCGGCTATCGTGCCGGTGACGCGTGTTTGATGTGGCGTCGCGCGGCGCCCAATATCATCGAGGGACCGTCATTGCCTGCGCCGGCATTCACCGGGTCGGTGATCCGCAGATAGTGGAAAGCCTTTCCGACGTCGGCCAGTTCGTGGGAGGCGCGCGCGACAAGGCCCTTTTCGTGCAAACGAAGCAGCGCACGGGATATCGTTGCCTGGGTGGCGCGCGTCTTCGGCCTTCCCAACCCGCGAATGATATCGCGCGGCAGCGCCCAATCCTTCACGCTTCCGGGAGCGATCTGTTCGGCGGCCTCAAAGGTCGGCCACTGCTCCAGAACGGCCAGTATGTCCCGTTGCAACGGTGACAGCGACTTGGTCATGTGCACCAGTCTAGACCTGCCAAGTTTTCCCGGTCAACCGCGCGCCCGCACGAAATTCGGGCACTTTGACAGATAGTTACCCCGATCCCGCCACCGTGCGCCAGGCGCTGAGCAGCCGGCCACACACAACGAAAAGCCCGGCAACCGGCCGGGCTCTCAATATATGATGCGTGATGAAACATGGTCATTAAAGGCGGCACGCATTAAGTTTCAGTGACGCACCGGCTCCGTACGATTGCGGATATTCAGCCGGAATCGGCGCGGTTTGCGTGGCCTCGACAGCAGCCGAAGCGCGCCGTTGAAATCTGGAATGCAAGGAGGCTCGGATGCGCATTTTGACCCTGGCGATCGCGGCGATCGGGATCGTCTCGATGACGCCGGCGAGCGCCCAGACCTACGACCCGGCCTATCCGGTTTGCCTGCACGTCTACGGCCGGATCAGCTATTACGAATGCCGATACACGTCGCTACCTCAATGCAACGTGTCCGCATCGGGCCGCCCGGCGCAGTGCATCGTCAATCCGTATTTCGCGGGCGCCCGGGAGGCTGCCGGCAATCGGCGGCATAGAAAGGTTTACTGAGCGACGGCGTTGGTCGGCGCGCACCGTGAGGCGCATCGTTAATGCGGCGTTACGTCGACTGCGAAAATGCAGCGGAAAGCGAGCTCCGTCCCTTAAAATTTGACGCTTATTTGTCTCCGCAATCAAAGGGCTGGGGGAGACGATGAGCCTTACAAACCAACTGCAGATCGACGGCCTGCACTGCCGTGCGATCTGTGACGAGATCGGCGAGCGCCTGCAGATCATGCTTCGCCCGGATGCGGCCGAATTGCCCGCCCGGCTTCAGATCCTCATCGACCGGCTTGCCGACCAGGATCGCCAACTGGCCCCGTCAATCGTGCCCGATCTCGATGACATGATCCGGCAGCCCGCTACCATGTCGCACACCCCGTAAACGGCGGCTTGCCGATGCGCCAATATCGCGCCGCGGCAGCACGGTGGACAATGGGGACAAGCGCAAACCCGCAATTGCATGTTGCCGCCAACAGGGGCTCACGATCGCCTGTTGCACCTCGGAGGCTCGATATGGTTCTTCCCCGCGATCTGGCGGTGCGCATTTCCGCCGCGCAGCCCCTGCAGACGTTTCGCTTGCCGATCGACGCAGCCCGCCGCAAGGCCCGCGAGGTGATCGACCAGACCCCCCGCGATGGCGTGACGTCGACGGTCGAGAACTGGCGTCAGCTTCCCGACGGGCGGATCGAATTCGCCGTCCGGTATTTCAACACCGTGGATTGACGGCCCGCAGGCTGCCCGTGCCGAAGCGTCATTCGGATGTAAAACTCTTTTGGTCCACTCCGGCCGGCTAGCTGCCGCCCTTTGTTTTGTACTGAGTCAGGGGCATTGCAAAGTGGCTGGTGGGGGCCGTCCAATTTGCCGCGCGGCGGGCGGCCCCGCTAAGCCAGCAGTCAATTGTTGGCCCGCCTCGTCCCTCCCCGTGCCGCCGGCGCCTCAGCACGAACTGCTGGATCATCCCGCCGGAAAATACTGGCATAGGCATTGCTCCTGCTAGCTCGTCGGGCATTTCAGTGGCCCGGCTTGGATCAAGCGCCGCCGGTGCAACGTATTTCGATACCGGCGGCGTATTTTTCCGGGACGAAACCGTTTTCCCGGGCCCACGAAAACATCCTGAAACAAAAGGCTGGATATCGTCTGGCCGCAGCAAGCAGGGGATGGCCAACATGCAATTTATTTTCGATCTGATCTGGACGCAGTCGTGCACCCGGTACCTCGCCTCGATGGGTCAGCGGGAGACACAGCCATGATCGAAACTACCGCAGCCATTCTCGCGGTGGTCAGTCTGGCGATTTTCGCCGCCCACGCGCTGGATGCCTATCGCACTGGTTAGCCCGCCGGCCCAGGCGATGATTTTGCCTGTGGCCCCATCAGGGGAATAACCATGGTCAGACGCTGGAGTGCAGAGGACGACCGACAAACGCCCGCTCGGCGATACCGCGCGCCGGCAACTGTCGAGAAGACGGATTGCAGCGGAGGCGTTGCGGTCTTCAAGGCCCATCAGCTCAAATCATCCTTGGACGAACGCAGTTCTTTCGATCCGGGTCCAGCCGGATTCAATTGGATAGAAATTGATTTGACGCAAAGCCATTGAGATCAGGCCGGGCGACTTTTGAACATGCGCGCCCGGCGTTTTGGCAGTCACTCCGAGCGAAGGCACACGACTCCGTGTCTTTGAAAATGGGAATTGACCCGTCAGAGGATGACGACAGATGATCGATCGACAGTTGGCTCGCTTGCGGGCGCATCGAAGCAACATTCAACGCTATCGCAACCTGCTGCAGACCAGTCTGACCGAACTTGAGCGCCAATTCATCGAAAAGCGCCTGACCGAAGAGCAATCAAATCTGGAGAGCGTGGCGAGTTCCCTTCCCAGGGACTTTCGCTGGGCATACGACCAAACACCCCGCTCGCACCTGGCTTAGCCAACAGCGCAAGTTCCGAACGCTTCAGAGCGAAGGCAGCGGCGCGGGCGGCCTGCCCTGCTGCCCGGCGGCGTCGAACGGCGCGCACGGATGTCGTGCAAGCGACGTCGCCTCACGACCAGAAGGCATCGAGGGCGTGCGCGACGAGGACGCCGACGCTGAGAACAACAAGGAACGCCGCAATGGCTTCAAACATGGGTGCTTCCGGGCAATGACCCGAGTAAGAGGCCGGCACCTCGAACAGTCAAAACGATTCAACAGCGCCTGAGACGATTTGTTGTTATTTTGCTGTCTGGTGATTCTCGGCAACGGTTCCGGGGTAGATGAGCCAGCAATGATCACGTTGAAATTTGCGGTTCCTTCGGTTCTGGTCGCTGCAGCGGTAGCCGGGTGCATTACCTATTTCGTTACACCGCCAGTGCAGGTCAAAGCCGATCAGCGATCGCACCCAGGCGCACCCGGTTTGACGCGGCCCGAACCGAGGCCGTTGGCTGCGGTCGATCCGCGCCCGAGTGCGGAAGAGGAGCAAGCAGCCGCGGCCTTCCGGGAAGCGGCTGCGGCCATTCTGCGGCGTGCACCGAACACGCGGGCATTGGCGCTCGCCGAAGAGCCGCCGATCACGGGACGGATCCCGTTGCCCAAAAGGCGCCCGATCAATCTCCCATGACTGCCCGGAGCGCCAGCAATGGCGGTAAGGGAACACGGGTAGTCCAGCCGGCATGAAAGCGAGTTCAAGATTTCCGAACCGTCCTGACATCGACGGCTTGCGCGCGATCGCCGTGCTCAGCGTGTTTCTGTACCATCTCGAAGTGCCGCCGTTCGGCGGCGGCTTCGTCGGCGTCGACATCTTCTTCGTCATCTCCGGCTACCTGATCTCGCGCATCGTGCTGACCGATGTAGAGAGCGGCAGCTTTTCGATGGCCCGCTTCTACGAGCGCCGGATCCGCAGGTTGGCGCCGGCCGGCATCGTCACCATTGTCGGCACGCTCGTTATCGGCGCGCTGTGGTTTTCGCCGGGGCACTTCAAGGCCCTCGCCCAGGATGTCGTCGCAACGGTCGGCTCGGTGTCGAATTTCTACTTCTGGCGCGGCAGCCACGATTATTTCGCCAAGGCAGTCGATCCGAGCCCGGTCCTGCATTTCTGGTCGCTGGCCGTCGAGGAACAGTTCTACCTGGTGTGGCCGGCCTTCATCCTGCTGGGGCACAGGCTGGCTGGCAAACGCCTGCCCCTGCTCATCCTTGGTATCGGCGTCGCTTCCCTCATCGCCGCGCAAACGAAGCTTGGGACCGATCCGGCCGCCGCGTTCTATCTTCCCGTCTATCGCGCCTGCGAATTCGCGATCGGCGCGCTCGTCATCTTTGCCGAGCGGTGGCAGCTGCGCTTCAGCGCGATGCCGCTGCTGCTCGCCGTGGCCGGCTTTGGCCTGATCGCCTGGTCCATCGTGCTTTTTGACGGCGCCACGGCGTTTCCGGGCGTGAATGCGCTGATCCCCTGCCTCGGTACGGCGTGCCTGATCTGGGCGGGCCCATCGCACCCGCTCGCGCGCCTGCTGACCAATCCGCTGGCGGTGCGAATCGGGCTGATCTCCTACTCGCTCTACCTCGTGCACTGGCCGCTGATCGTCTACGCGGCCTATATCCTCGGCGATGCCGCACATGCGGTCGGCCCGAAACTGTTCGTGTTCGCGCTCGCTCTCGCGCTGTCCGAGCTGATGTACCGCACCGTCGAGACGCCGTTTCGGGCGCGCAAGTCATCGCTGGTTTCGGTCGCGGGTTACGCCGGCGCCGCCATCGTCGCCATCGCATCGGTGTCGTTCATTGCCAACCGGCAGGAGGGCTGGCCGTGGCGCCTGTCGCCGGAGGCGCGCGAGGTCGCGGATCTGCAGCGGTTCGGGTTCTGGCCTTGCAGCCGCAGCCAGCAATCGAAATGTGCGTTCGGTGCCGTCAACGAACCGGTCGGCGTGCAGTTGATCGGCGACTCCTTTGCCGCGCAGTATGTCGCGACGGTCGACCCTGTCGCAAGGGACGCGGGCGTACGCGGCGAAGCCTATACCGAGGAAGGCTGCCCGATGCTCGCCGGCATTGTCAGAACCGGATTCGACGGCACGGCCAAATGCAAAATCCAGCGCGACAAGTATCTGGATGCGATCAGAAAGAACAATCTGCCGCTCGTACTCAGTCAATCCTGGATGACCTATGGCGACGCGCTGCACAGCGAGTTCAGCAATTCCCAGCCCCGCGCCTCGTCGATCGAGGTCTGGCGCGGCGGCATCGAGGACACCATCCGCGATCTCGGCGCCAGCGGCCGAAAATTCCTGATCATCGCGCCGGGAGTCGAACCGGGTTGCCGCAGCCAGATGACGCGGTTCGAGCCCGGTCCTCTCTGGCATGCGCCGACCAAACCCTGCCCCGCGATTTCGCCGCTGCAGGTGGAGGCCAGGAACAGGGATTTCAACGCAATGCTGCTCGACGTGCAGCAGCGCCACCGCGACCAGGTGCGAATTCTGTTTCCGGACAAGTATCTTTGCGACGCCGATTGCCCGATAGACGTGAACGGACTGTGGTTCTATTGGGACGTCAATCACCTGACGGTGGCCGGAGCGCGGCGGGTCGGAGCCGGCGCCTGGGACCTCATCCGCAGTTTCATCACGGACGGAAATCCCGCCCGCGAACGGCAGCCGTGAACTAACAGCCGCGGCAAATCCCCCTGAACGAGCTCACCTCCGGGCGGCTGCGCTTCCGCGCCGGTGGCTTTCGCGACTGCGCCTTGCGCGGGCCGATGATCCGCTGCGAGGCGCCGGCATAGGGCGGCGTCACCACACGCGCCCGCGGAGACGCCGTATCGACCGCACCATAGGAGGTCGGCGGCGCCGGGCGGTTCGGTGTGAGCGGCGGCATGCTCGAGGCGTTGCCGATTCCGCTGGGGTCGGAGAGCACGCGGGGATTGGCGGGGCCGAACGGTATGCCCGATATCGCCGAATTGCCGGCGCCGGCCGAGCCGGCCGGCGGCACCAACTGTGCGAATGCCGTTCCAGGGGCGAACAGGGCAAGCGCTGCAAACAGGGTAAGCGTCGAAATGCGGGTCATCGGGGTCTCTCCGAGGGCTCACCATGCAACGGTCATGTAGCACACGCGTTCCCCATGTTGCAGGTCGCGCCTCATCTTCTATCGGCAGCTCCCGTGCAGTAGGAGTCCGTTAAGGAATCAGACCTAATCAAGACGCAACCTCGTCTTGAGATTTCGGCGAATGAACCAGCCTGAGATTCTTGATTCCGACATCCGCGCGATGCAGCAATGGCTGCGCGAGGCCTGGCGGCAGCTTGCCGACGCCTCCCTCACTGCCTTTGCCCGGCGTGAACTGCGCAACCAGATGAAGCAGTGCAACGCCGACCTGCGGGAGCTACTGCAGCAGGTGGCGGAGCAGCGGTGCCAGCCGGCCCCGCTACGGGTTGCGGCCTACACCAGGCCTGATCTGCGAATTTTGGCCTGGTGAAGCAGCCATCAAGCGCTGACCGTGGTCCGTCGCTCAGTGGTCAGCCATGAGCATAGCGCAGCCGGCACGGCGCCGATCAGGCCGAACAACACCACATATGGACCGTGGACGAAACCCATCCAGGGCGCGCCGATCAGCGGCAGGTAACTGATCGCGTAACCGAACAGCGCCGTCAGCGTGACCCGGTGCGGGAGGTTGCGCGCCGACAGCACGTGATCGAACCACGCCATCACGAGCGCCGGAATCATCCCGACCAGATAGATCATCGGCAGCATCAAGACCTGCGCCACATCGAACGTGCTCGCGCTGCCGGCGAACCAGTGGGCAATCTGCAACATCACCCAGAATGCGACGATGAAGCCGAGCGGCGGCGCGATCGCCGCAAAGATCAGAAAGCGTTTCATGGAGTAAGTCCCTTGGCTGCCCACCCAGCCCGAGACCCTAGCGCTGCGCCGGACTTACCGATGTGACCCCTCTCACGGTAGCCGGCGCCACCAAGGCGGACCGCTCCCTCCCCCGGGCCGGCCCGTCCTGTTGATAACCCGAAAGCACGAAATCCGGCGGCGAAACAGGCTGCCATGGTGTGCTATCGGCATATCCACCTGAATTACGACGGACGGACACACATGCGGATCACCCTGGTCGGCTCCCGCCATTTCGGCGTGACGACATTCAACACGCTGCGCCAACACGGGGTCGATATCGTCCGCGTCGTCGTCCATGATGGCGAGGACCGGCTCGCCGCTGCGGGGCGCGCCGCCGGGATCGAGGTCGTCGTGCAGGCCGATCCAAAGCGGGTCGAAGCCTCGGAGATCGCGCCCAAAACCGACCTGATCGTGACCGCGCACAGCCATGCCCGCGTCACCAAGGCGGCGCTGGCAGCCTCGAAACTCGGCGGTATCGGCTATCACCCGTCGCTGCTGCCCCGGCACCGCGGCATCGCCGCTGTCGAATGGACCATCAAGGAAGGCGACCCGATCGCCGGCGGCACCATCTATCACCTCGCCGACCGGATGGATGCCGGCGCGATCGCGGCGCAGGAATGGGTCTTCGTCAAAAAGGGCGAGACCGCCCGCGAGCTCTGGGAGCGCGCGCTGGCCCCACTCGGCCAGAAGCTGCTCGCCGACGTGATCTACCACGCCAAGGCCCATGGCAGCCTTCCGGCCACGCCCCAGGATGAAGAATTCGCCACCAGGGCTCCGAGTCTTTCCGAGGTTGAGCACTGAACCCCTACCAAAATACCCTCCACCTGACTTCTGCTATCGAATCAACCCGATTTCGTCCAATTTCGTTGTTCCTCGGGCTGGAACCGGATTCACCTTGATGTGTTTGAACCACAAGGAACATTTCACTGTGCTGCGGCGCACCCCAGTTTGGCCACATTGTGACCAGATAAGGCGCGTCATCACACACAATTCAGGGATTTGATCCATGCGCGCCAATCGCATCAGTGGCCTTTTGTTTGCTTCGTTTATTGCCTCCGCCGCGGCCCTTGCAGCCGCTCCGGCCTCCGCCCAGTCGCCCTATGACGGGCTTTGGCAGGTAACCGTCGTGACCAAAAACGGCAGCTGCGATGCGCAGACCACCTCGACCGTGAACGTCACTGACGGCAAGATTTCGGGCGGCCCGGTTTCCGGCAGCGTCGGCAGCGGGGGACTTGTGAAAGTCTCGATCAACGGTGCATATGCGAACGGTCAACTCAGTGGCAACTCCGGATCGGGGAAATGGAATGGCGCTTCAGCTGGTGTCGCATGCAGCGGTCGATGGGAAGCATCCCGTCAGTAAGCCAGTCCAGACATCGAGACTCTTCGCCCGGACGCGGCGGCTGACATTTGCAGCCGTCGCGTTTTTCATGACCGGCTTTGCCGCATCGGCCGCTCACGCCCAGGCGAGCGCCTTCGCCGGCATGGCCGGCAACTGGCACGGCGGTGGCACCGTGACGCTCGACGACGGCTCCAGCGAGCGCATCCGCTGCCGCGCCAGCTACAAGGTCGGCGGACCCAACATGGAGATGGTCCTCACCTGCGCCAGCGACGCCTACAAGTTCAACCTGCAGGCCGCCGTCGTCGCCCAGGGTGGCGAAGTCTCTGGCACCTGGAGCGAGTCCAGCCGCAATGTCGGCGGTACCATCCAGGGCCGCGGCGGCGGCGGCAGCTTCCAGGTGGTCGCCAGCGCCGCCGGCTTCAACTCGAGCATCTCGCTGAAGACCTCCGGCAACAAGCAGGCGATCGCCATGAGGGCCGACAGCCAGTTCCGGGCCGCCAATATTTCGCTGTCGAAGTAGGCTGCGGGGCGTACCCCGCGGGTGCGGGGGGCCGTGATCAGCTCGTCGCGGGCTTTTCCAGTTTCGCCGCGGTTTCCTTGATGGTTTTGGCGATCAGCAGGGCCTGCTCCTTGTTGAACGCAAAATCCTGCACGCCTCTGTGTGTGGTCAGCGACAGCACCATGATATCAGGCTGCTGTTCGGGCCAGCCGGTCGCGAACGCCGTCACGAAGTCTGCGGAAGTCGATCGATGGGTGGTCATGGGCGAAATGTCCTTCTGCTCTTCTGATGCGCGCCTTCTGCGCGCATGCCGTTCGGCCCTTCGGTTCAGCTTTGGGGTTAGCTCTTGGGCACGAAGGCGGTGACTTCGATTTCGACCTTGGCCCTGTCGTCGACCAGCCCCGCGATATAGAGCAAGGTCGAGGGCGGGAAGTTGCGACCCAGCGTTTCCTTCCATGCCGCGCCGATACCAGCGCCGGCTTCCGCGTATTCGCTGCGGCTGGTCAGGTACCAGGTCAGGCGCACGATGTGCTCGGGTCCGGCGCCGGCTTCAGCCAGCAATTTCATGATGCGCTTCAGCGCCGTGCCGACCTGGCTTGCCATGTCAGGTGAATAGTCGCCCTTCTCGTCGCCGCCGGTCTGGCCGGCGAGCACGACCCATTTGCCGGGACCGTCGACCTCGACGCCGTGCGAAAAGCCGCGGGGTTTCGACCATTCGGCCGGTTGCAAGATACGCATGTAAGTTCCTCCCTGAGATCGGCGTTCTTAGCATCGATCTGAACGCCACTCCCACAGCGAAATTGCGGCATGCGACGCGAGGGCCGCCGCATCGCTGCGTAGGCAGATTTGCGCGTTGCAAATCGCACCGCCCTCGCCGATACCGGCTTCCTCGCAATTTCTCGGCTCCGCTCCCGGAACATGGACCGCACGCCATCGATATCCCTGGCCGCGCTGTGGATGGCCGGCTGGCTCGCTTTGATGCTGATCATCGCCATCGCGGGCCGCGAGGCGGTGCGCGAGATGAACGTGTTCCAACTCATGGAAGTGCGCTCGATCCTCGGGTTCCTGATGCTGTATCCGCTGATCCGCGCCAAGGGCGGCTTCAGCGTGGTGAAGACGCAGCGCCTGCCGCAGCATGTCGCGCGCAACCTCATTCACTACGGTGCCCAACTCGGCTGGTTCTTCGCACTGACGCTGATCCCGATCGGCCAGGTGGTGGCGATCGAGTTCACCATGCCGATATGGACCGCGATCCTGGCTGCGATGTTCCTCGGCGAACGAATGACGGTCTGGAAGATCGCCGCGATCGTGCTGGGGATCGTCGGCGTCGTCATCATCGTTCGCCCCGCCACCGGCGAGGTCAATCCCGGACAATTGATCGCGCTGGCGGCCGCCGTAGGCTTCGGCATTTCGGTCGCGATGGTCAAGTCGCTGACCCGCACCGAACATACGCTTGCGATCCTGTTCTGGATGCTGGTGGTGCAATCGGCCGCCGGCTTCCTGCCCGCGCTGTACGTCTGGACTTGGCCGCCGAACCATATCTGGGGCTGGGTCGTCGTGATCGCGTTTTGCGGCACGTTCTCCCACTACTGCATGGCGCGCGCGATGCTGCATGCCGATGCCACCGTGGTGATCCCGATGGACTTCCTGCGGGTTCCGCTGACGGCCGCCGCCGGCTGGCTGATCTACTCGGAACGGCTGGACGCTTTCACGGTGCTCGGCGCCGGGCTGATCCTCCTCGGCAATCTCCTCAACCTGCGATCGGCGCCCCCGGCGCCTGCCCGCGCGCCAAGCTGATTCTTATTTGTGCGGCTGTGATCTGGATCACGCGACAACGCGTGCCTTGAGGGTAACGGTCAGCGGGAAATGGCCGATTCACGGCGTTTTTAGTGGCGCGGGGGGTGGATTTTTTGTGTAGTCTGCGCCGAGCGTTATAGCCAAAACTCTTTTCGATTCTGCAGGGGGATTTTCCTGATGATGCGCTACCCAGCCCTGATTCTGTCCGCAATCTGCATGGCCTTTACGGCCAGCGCCGCCCAGGCCGAGAAGCGCGTCGCCTTCGTGGTCGGCAACGGAACCTACAAGAATGTCGCTCCGCTCCCGAATCCGTCGGTCGACGCCAAGGCCATGGCTGCGGCGCTGCGCAACGTCGGCTTCGAAGTGGTCGAAGGGTCGAATCTCACGCGCGACAAGATGACCGAGCGGCTGCTCGACTTCGGCAAGAAGGCGCAGGGTGCCGACGTCGCGTTGTTCTTCTACGCCGGCCATGGCATCGCCATCAGCGGAACCAACTACCTGTTACCGATCGACGCCGACATCAAGTCCGAAATGGACGTCAAGCTCGGCGCGGCGATCAATATCGACCTCACCCTCGAGCAGACCATGGGCGACGCCAAGGTCAAGCTGGTGTTCCTCGATGCCTGCCGCGACAACCCGTTCGCGGCGAAGATCAAGTCGAACGCCGCTACCCGCAGCGTGAACGTGCAGACCGGCCTCGCCGAAATGAAGTCGGGCGAAGGGACCCTGATCGCGTTCGCGACCGGCCCGGGACAGACTGCGCTCGACGGCCAGGAAGGCAACAACAGCCCGTTCACCCGGGCGCTGCTCGCCAACCTCACTCAGCCAGGCATGGAGATCCAGCAGGCGATGACCAAGGTCCGCGCCCAGGTCAACGAGGAAACCAACAAGGGCCAGCTCCCCTGGGGCCACACCAACCTGATCGGTGCAGTGTACCTGAATGGCGCGCCGGCCCCCGGTGCAGTGGCGGCCGTAGCGCCGGCCGCGACCGGTTCAAAGTCATCGGACGTCGAACTCGAGTTCTGGCGCTCGATCAAGGATTCCAACAAGACCGAGGAACTCAATGCCTATCTGAGCAGCTACCCGAACGGTCAGTTCCGGTCGCTGGCATTGTCGCGGATCGCCGCGATTGAGAGCGGTGCGAAGGATGCCACTGCTACCCGCAACCTGAGCAAGGGCATCGATCCCGCGACATTCAAGGACGAAGCCAACCAGACCACCGAGGACCAGATCGGCCTCGACAAGGGCAAGCGTCGCGACGTGCAGCGTCGCCTGACCGGGCTCGGCTTCGACACCAAGCTCACCGGCCAGTTCGATCCAGCGACCCGGGCCGTGATCACCCGCTGGCAGGCCGCCCGCGGCTATCCCGCGAGCGGCTATCTCAACAAGCTGCAGCACAAGGCGCTGCTGACCGAGGTCGTCGCGGCTGCACCGACCGCGAGCGCCGAGGAGGATCGTCCCAAGCGCCGCACCACCAGCCAGCAGTCGCAGCCCCAGGTCCAGTACCAGCAGGCCCCGCCCCCGCCTCCCCAGCGGCAGTACGCCCCCGGCCCCGATCCCGCCGGCGCCGGCCGCTTCATCGGCGGTGTCATGGGCGGCATGCTGCGCTAGCACCTGCAAACAAGCGAGACATCAAGAGCCCGGGATCATCCCGGGCTTTTTCATGCTTCTTCACCGTTGGTTTTTTCACTCTGACAGTTTCAGGCAGTCCGCCTGACCCTCCAGCAGGCAAACTGAAATTGCATCGCGATGGCCGGGTCCTATTTGCCCGCGGCCCGTCGCAGCGCCTCGTTGATACGATCCTGCCAGCCCGGACCGCCTTCCTGGAAATATTCCAGCACATCCTGGTCGATGCGCAGCGACACCAGTTCCCTCACCCCCGGAAGCCGGGGCGGCTTCGGCGGCGCTTCCGGCACATGGGTGGTGGTGCGCTTGAACGCCGCTTCGGCCTCGGTGCGCGCATCGTTCAGGGTTCTCGGCCGCCGCGGCTGGTCCGCCATCGCTATATTCCTTCAAACAGGGCGGTAGAGAGGTAGCGCTCGGAGAATGACGGCACGATGGCGAGAATGGTCTTGCCGGCGCTGTCAGGGCGCTTTCCGATCTCGAGCGCCGCCGCGATCGCAGCGCCGGAGGAAATGCCGCCGGGGATACCCTCGTTGCGCGCCAGCGCGCGCGACATCTCGATCGCGGCAGGGCCATTGACCTTGACGATCTCGTCGATGACCGATCGATCCAGAATGTCCGGCACGAAGCCCGCGCCGATGCCCTGGATCTTGTGCGGCGTATGCTGCCCGCCCGACAGCACCGGGCTTTCCTCGGGCTCAACCGCCACCACCCGCAGGCTCGGCTTGCGGGGTTTAAGCACCTGGCCGACGCCGGTGATGGTGCCGCCGGTGCCGACGCCCGCAATGAAGAAATCGATGTTGCCGCCGGTGTCGTTCCAGATCTCCTCCGCCGTCGTGCGGCGGTGAATTTCCGGGTTGGCGAGGTTCTTGAATTGCTGCGGCATGACGGCGTTGGGCGTGGTGCGCACCAGGTCCTCGGCGGTCGCGATCGAGCCCTTCATGCCCTGGGCCGCCGGTGTCAGGATGATCTCGGCGCCGAGAAAGGCCAGCATCTTGCGCCGCTCGATCGACATCGATTCCGGCATCACCAGTTTCAACCGGTAGCCGCGTGACGCTGCGACGAACGCCAGCGCAATCCCGGTATTGCCGGAGGTCGGTTCGATCAGCACGGTGTCCGCATTGATCACGCCAGCCTTCTCCATCGCGATCACCATCGCAGCGCCGATGCGATCCTTCACGCTGGCCGCAGGATTGAAATATTCGAGCTTGGCCAGGATGGTTGCGCTAACACCATGCATTTGAGGCAATTTGCGCAGACGAACGATCGGCGTATCGCCGATCGCGTCGACGATGGAGTCGAAAACCCGGCCTCGGCCTGGACGGTGCACGGCACCTGTGGCGGACGACGCATCCATCTCGACACCCCTGTTGCGAACATGTGAAGGGAATTGGCGGCTTTTTCTACTTAGGAGGCACTCGTGCCGCTGCGCAAGGCGGAAACGTCGCCATTGAAAATTCGCTGCATTGCAAAATCGAAACTCATCAAGAATCGTTCAACGGACGCATTTGTGTTGCGACAACGTCAAACAATTCTGTTTATACTTTGGTCGTGGGCTGAGGGCACGTTCCAACACATTGAGATCGCAAGGAGGTCAACGATGCCAGCTGTTGCTGAAATCCTGTCGACCGTCGCATCGAGGCCGGACCCACGCGGCTGTGATCTGCCGGACTGCCCGGTTTGTGCCGACACCATGGTGGCCGCAGAAGCTTCAGCCTATCTGAGCGATCACGCCATCACCTATCTCTGGACCTGCGACACCTGCGGCTACGGCTTCGTGACCAAGCATTCGGTGAAGAGGTTCGCCTGCAACTGAGATCTATCTCGGCGAGATGTCACCGCGCGCCCATCCGGCGCGCGTTTGCTTTTGGAACGTCTCGAACGTGCCGCCGGCGATCGCCTCGCGCATGCCCTGCATCAGGCGCTGATAGTAGGCGATGTTGATTTCCGACAGCAGCATCGCGCCCAGCGTCTCGCCCGACCGAACCAGGTGATGCAGATAGGCCCGTGAAATGTCGCGCGTCGATGGCCAGTCGCTCTCCTCGTCAAGCGGCCGCGGGTCGTCGGCGTGGCGCGCGTTGCGCAGGTTGATCTGGCCGAAGCGGGTGAACGCCATGCCGTGCCGCCCGTTACGCGTCGGCATCACGCAATCGAACATGTCGATGCCGCGCGCCACCGCCTCCAGCAAATCCTCCGGCGTGCCGACGCCCATCAGGTAGCGCGGGCGATCGACAGGCAGCGCCGGCACGGTCGCCTCGATCATCGCAAGCATCACCGCCTGCGGCTCGCCAACCGCAAGCCCGCCGATAGCGTAGCCGTGGAAGCCGATGTCGACGAGTTCGCGCGCGCTTGTTTGACGCATCTCGGGAATGTCGCCGCCCTGAACGATGCCGAACAGCATGTAGCCGTCGGGCGCGGTTTCGAACGCGCGCTTGCTGCGCTCCGCCCAGCGCAACGACAACCGCATCGCGCGCTCGATGTCGGCGCGCTCCGCTGGCAGCCGCACGCACTCGTCCATCTGCATCGCGATGTCAGCACCGAGCAGCCGTTGCACCTCGATCGACCGCTCCGGCGACAGCTCGACCTTGGCGCCGTCGATATGCGAGCGGAAGGTCACGGCCTTCTCGCTCACCTTGCGCAGGTCCGACAGCGACATCACCTGGAAGCCGCCGGAATCCGTCAACATTGGCCCTCTCCAGCCGGTGAACGTCTGCAAACCGCCCAGCGCGGCGATCCGCTCCGCGCCCGGCCGCAGCATCAGGTGATAGGTGTTGCCGAGCACGATATCCGCGCCGGCATCGCGCACCTCGCGCCAGTGCATGCCCTTCATGGCGCCGGCCGTCCCGACCGGCATGAAGGCCGGCGTCCGCACCACGCCGTGCGGCGTGGTCAGGCGGCCGGTGCGGGCTGCGCCGTTGGTGGCGAGCAGTTCGAAATGGTTGGGAAGGCTCATGTCGGTGAGGCTCATAAGGAGGCTTATGGCGTGACAAAGCCATCCCGTTCAACCCGGTTTGGGCCGATTTTCCGTCCAAAACCCGTTGACGGCAGCGCCAACCTGCCGCATAAGTCCGCGCCATGATCTCGACCTCGACCAAAACCGCCATGAAAACCAAAGCACCCTCCGGGGGCTCGGGAGCCATGCGCGCGTAGTCGAACGATCGCAACATCCGAACCGAAGCCCCGCCTGAAAAGGACCGGGGCTTTTTTATTGCCTGCAGCATTCAACCAAGAGGACAGACCCGTGAGCTACCAACCCGTTGTTGCCATCGTCGGCGTAACCGGCGCCGTCGGCGCCGAATTCATCGCCACCATGGACAAGCGCAACTTTCCCGTCCGCAAGCTCAAGGCGCTGGCGAGCGCGCGCTCGGCCGGCAGGACTATCGACTTCCGCGGCGAAAAGGTCGCGATCGAGGAGCTCACCGAGCGCTCGTTAGAGGGCGTCGACATCGCGCTGTTCTCGGCCGGCGGCGGCATCTCCCGCAAGTTCGCTCCCGCTGCAGTGAAGGCCGGCGCGGTCGTGGTCGACAATTCCTCGGCGTTCCGGATGGACCCGAACGTGCCGCTGGTGATCCCGGAGATCAACGCCGGCCGCATCCGCGACCACAAGGGCATCATCGCCAACCCGAACTGCTCGGCGATCACGGCCCTGGTGCCGCTGTGGCCAATCCATCGGCAGAACCGCATCAAGCGCATGATCGTCTCGACCTACCAGGCGGCAAGCGGCGCCGGCGCAGCCGCCATGGAAGAACTGGTGGAATCCACCCGCGCCTATCTCGATGGCCGGCCGTTCACGCCCAAGGTGATCCCGCTGCCCTACGCCTTCAACGTCTTCAGCCACAACACGGCGATCGATCCCGAGACCGGCTACAACGACGAAGAGACCAAGGTCATCAAGGAGACGCGCAAGATCTTCGAGGACGAGCAGATCGCCATCGGCGTCACCTGCGTGCGCGTGCCGGTGCTGCGCGCGCATTGCGAGGCGATCACCTTCGAATGTGAGAAGCCGATCAGCGAGGATGAGGTACGCGCCATTCTGTCGAAGGCGCCCGGTGTCAAGATCGTCGACGACCGCGCGAAGAACTACTTCCCGATGCCGATCGATGCATCAGGCCAGGATGACGTTCTCGTCGGCCGCATCCGCAAGGACCTCAGCGATCCCTCGGGCCGCTCGATCTCGATGTTCGTGTCGGCGGACCAGCTTCTGAAGGGCGCTGCGCTGAACGCGATCCAGATAGCCGAGCTGCTGCCGCAGCGGGTCATGGCATGAAGATTCGTAGGGTGGGCAGAGGAGCGAAGCGACGTGCCCACCATTCACGCTGAGTTCGCAGTGGTGGGCACGCTTCGCTTTGCCCACCATACAAAGCTCGCGTGAATTTGCTGGCCCATCTGCGAAGCAGCCGCAACATCGGTGCAAAAGAAACCGGTAGTTCTACGATCTTGGCCGCAACAGCAGAATCGCAGTGAGATGTTCCTGCGCTCTCTCCCTGAGCGCTTCCTCCTGAAACTTGACCCGCCTGGACTGGGCGGGTTTCTTTCAGGATACCAGCAATCGCCCGTACGGAAGCGACCGCGCTCGCTCAGTGCTGTCCGCGAAACAGCAGGCACGCATCGCCATACGAATAGAAGCGGTATCCCTTGCTGATCGCATGCGCATAGGCGTGCTTCATGGTGTCGAGTCCCGAGAAGGCCGACACCAGCATGAACAGCGTCGAGCGCGGCAGATGAAAATTGGTCAGGAGGATATCGACCGCGCGGAAGCGATAGCCCGGCGTGATGAAGATCGACGTTTCCATATCGAACGGCAGGATCGTGCCGTCTTCGGTGGTGGCGCTTTCGAGCAACCGCAACGAGGTGGTGCCGACCGCGACGATGCGACCGCCCTTGGCGCGCGCGGCGTTCAATGCGTCGGCGGTCGCTGCCGAGATCGAGCCCCACTCGGCATGCATCCGGTGTTCGGACGTCTCCTCGGCCTTGACCGGCAGGAACGTCCCTGCCCCGACATGCAGGGTCAGGCGGTGCAGGTCGACGCCGCGGCCGCGCAGCGTTGCCTCGAGCTGCGGCGTGAAATGCAGCCCCGCGGTCGGCGCAGCGACGGCGCCCTCATTGGCGGCGAACATGGTCTGGTAGTCGGCGGCGTCCTGGTCATCGGGCATACGCTTCGAAGCGATGTAAGGCGGCAGCGGCGGGATACCGAGATCGGCGATGGCCTGGTCGAGCGCCGGTCCATGGAACGAGAACGACAGCGTCACTTCGCCTTCGGCGCCCTTGGCTTCGACCTCGGCGTCGAGATGGCCGAGCAGGCAGACCTTGCCTTCATTGCCGAAACGAACGATGTCCCCTCGCGCGAGCTTTTTTGCGGGCTTCACCAGCGCCTGCCAGCGCGAGCCGTCCAGCCGCTTGATCAGCGTCGCCTCAATCTTCGGCTCGGTCTCGCGGCCGATGCGGCGGCCTTTAAGTTGGGCGGCGATCACCTTGGTGTCGTTGACGACGAGTTGGTCGCCCGGCTCCAGCCATTTCGGCAGATCGCCGATGGTGCGGTCGCGCAACACGCCATCGGGCTGCACCACCAGCATCCGCGCGGAATCGCGCGGGCTCGCAGGCCGCAGCGCGATGCTCGCAGGCGGGAGTACGAAGTCGAACAGATCGGTGCGCATGGCGGTCGCGCTTCACTTACTTGGCATCATTCCGGGGCACGCGAAGCGTGAACCTCAGATGCGCAATTGCGCATCGGAGAATCTCGATATTCCGGATTGCCGCGCGTCGCGCGGCCTCCGGAATGACGGAAGAGACTACTCGGCGTCGGCGGCCATGCGCGCCTTGACGATCTTGTCGGGGTTCTGCACCGGCTCGCCGCGCTTGATCTTGTCGACGTTCTCCATGCCCGAGGTCACCTTGCCCCAGACGGTGTACTGGCCATTGAGGAAGGAGGCATCGTCGAAGCAGATGAAGAACTGGCTGTCGCCGGAATCCGGGCTCGCGGCGCGGGCCATCGAGGTGGTGCCGCGCATATGCGGTTCCTTGTTGAACTCGGCCTTCAGCTTCTTGCCGGAACCGCCGGTGCCGGTGCCCTGCGGGCAGCCGGTCTGCGCCATGAAACCCTCGATCACACGATGGAACACGATGCCGTCGTAAAATCCCTCGCGCACCAGTTCCTTGATCCGGGCAACGTGGCCCGGCGCCAAATCGGGGCGCATCTCGATGGTGACGGGGCCCTGGGTGGTTTCAAGGATCAAAGTATTTTCTGTATCAGCCATGCTCTTTTCTCTTCCGGTTGGGGTGGACGTTTGCGGGTTCTGAAAGGAACCGCGAAAGGCCGGCCGGCGACCGCTCCTCCCAGTCCCTCGGTAAATGGCAACGGCGTACAGCGTTGCAATGTTTCCATCACGGCCGTCCGGTATGCCAGCCGATCGTTGTCGCTGGCGCTCTCGGACTCATAGGTGATCCTGGGACGGCCCAGGATGACCCCCTGGCGGTTAAAGCTGACGATGACCGTGATGTCCATCGGACTGGCACGCGACGTCGGCGGCGGTCTCCAGCACGAGTGCAGCCTGGCAAAGACGTCCTTGATGGTATCGAGTTGCTCCGGCTGCGCCGAGGCCTGCCCACCAAAAGCAAGCCACAGGACCGCCGCGGCAAACCAGTGAAATGGCTTGCTGCGCGGCGCCGCCATGGCCTCACTTGACGTCGGACGCGACTTGCACCTTCACCATCTTGTCAGGGTCGGTGACCTGACCGCCGGGCGAGCCGGGAGGCGCCTTCTTCAGCTTGTCGACCACGTCCATGCCGGACACGACCTCGCCGATCACGGTGTACTGGCCGTTCAGGCTCGAGCCGTCGGCGAACATGATGAAGAACTGCGAGTTGGCGCTGTCGACGCTGTCGCCGCGGCGCGCCATGCCGACGATGCCGCGCTTGAACGGCACGTTGGAGAATTCCTGCTTGAGGTTCGGAAGTTTCGAACCGCCGGTGCCGTTGAAGTTCTGGCCGTCGCCGGTCTGAGCCATGAAGCCGTCCATCACGCGGTGGAACGGCACGTTGTTGTAATAGCCCTCGCGCGCGAGTTGCTTGAGGCGCTCGGCGTGCTGGGGCGCAAGGTCGCTGCGCAGCTTGATGACGATGCGGCCCTTGGTGGTGTCGATCACGATCGCGTTCGCCTTGTCGAGATTGGCGGGAAGCGGCTGGGCGATTGCGGGTACGGCGCAGACGAGCGCGGCGACGAGTGCGAGAATTCGGATCATGAAAACTCCGGTCAGGTGAAAGCAGGAACTCGTTTCAAGTCGCTGAGTGATGCGTCAGCCCGCGAATTTGGCCTTCAGGCTGGCGGCGACCGATGGCGGAACGAACGCCGATACGTCGCCGCCCATCGCGGCGATTTGGCGTACCAGTGTGGCGGTGATCGGGCGGACCGCGACCGAAGCCGGCAGGAACACGGTGTGCACATCCGGCGCCATGGTCTCGTTCATGCCCGCGATCTGCATCTCGTAGTCGAGGTCGGTGCCGTCGCGCAGGCCCCGGATCATGATGGTGGCGCCGGCCTTCTGGGCCGCGGTGACCGTCAGGTTGTCGTAAGTGGTGGCGTCGAACTCGCAGCCGGCCTTGGCGGCGATGGGTGCGAATACCGCCCGGACCATGTCCAGCCGCTCCTCGGTCGAAAACAGCGGTTTCTTGCCGGGATGGACGCCGATGGCGACGATCAGGCGGTCGCACAGGCTGACGGCGTTCTGGACCACGTCCAGATGACCGTTGGTGACGGGGTCGAATGAGCCGGGATAAAGCGCGATACGGGGCATAGAACCCGTCTACCCCGCTCCGGGCGGTCCGGCAAGCCGGATAGGGTTCCCCATCGCTACTGCCTTTTATTTTGGATCGATCAGCGAACCAGTCTCGGGCCCCAGGCATATCCCCCGGCGAGACGGGATTGTTTCGTCGGCCAATGGCCGACGAAACAAAATCGGGCGCGGAAGAAATCGTTTTCTGACCCGGCGAAGACAGCCGGAAACTTGCACTGGCTAGAACCACCGCCAACGAAACGACGGGGCCGCCAAGGCCCATTCAAGGGGACCGTCATGATCAAGGCTATTTCCGCCATCGCTGCTGCCGCCTTCATCGCCGCCGCGCTGACCGTGCTGCCCGGGTTTGCCCCGGAGGTCGCAGCCAGCGTGCCGCAGGCACTTGCCAAGGGCGACCGGCTGGAAATCCGGACCGTCAAAGACTGCTCGCAGCAATCCTGGCCGAACTTCGAGGCTTCCTGTCTGCGCACCGTGGGCTCCAAGTCCACCGTCAAGGAAGTGCGCCTGGTTACCGCCGACCGCACGCCGTAACGCAACGTTCTTTTTGCTCCCAGATTGCTCTGGTCAAGGTCCTCGGGATGCCCCCGGGGACCTTGTTGATTCCGGTGGGATGCCCTGCATCAAAACGCGCGTAGCAACCTGGCCAGGCGCTCTCGCCTAGCCTCCGTTACCGTTTTCGGTGTCCTCGCCGATGTGCTCGACCGACACCACGTGCTCGTCCTCGGCGGTGTCGAACACGATGACGCCTTGTGTCGAGCGGCCGGCGATCCGGATGCCCTCGACCGGACAGCGGATCAACTGGCCTTTATCCGTGACCAGCATGATCTGGTCGCTCTCTTCCACCGGGAACGACGCCACCAGCTTGCCGTTGCGGTCGTTGACGCTCATGGCGACGATGCCTTTGCCGCCGCGGCCGGTGGTGCGGTACTCGTAGGACGAGGTGCGCTTGCCGTAGCCGTTGACGGAGACGGTGAGCACGACCTGCTCCTGTGCCGACATCTCGACATAGCGGTCCTGCGAGAGCTGGAGCGCGGTCGACGCCTCCTCGCCCTCCGCCTCCGCAGGCTCTTCTGCGGCGGTTTCGCCGACAACCGCACGGCGCATCTTGAGATAGGCGGAGCGTTCGTCCGACGTCGCCTCGACATGCCTGAGGATCGCCAGCGAGATAAGCGTGTCGTTTGGCGCCAGCGCAATGCCGCGCACGCCCATCGAGGTGCGGCCGGTAAATACGCGCACGTCGGTGACGGGGAAGCGGATGCACTGGCCGCCGGCCGCCGTCAGCAGCACGTCGTCATGTTCGGTACAGATCTGGACGTCGACGATCGCCTCGCCTTCCCCGAGCTTCATGGCGATGATGCCGGAGCGGCGGACATCGACGAAGTCGGACAGCTTGTTGCGGCGGACCGTGCCGCCTGTCGTGGCGAACATCACGTCGAGATTGGCCCAGGAGGATTCATCCTCCGGCAGCGGCATGATGGTGGTGATGCGCTCGCCCTGCTCCAGCGGCAGGATGTTGATCATCGCCTTGCCGCGCGCATTGGGAGCCGCCATCGGCAGCCGCCAGACCTTTTCCTTGTAGACCTGGCCGCGCGAGGAGAAGAACAGCACCGGCGTGTGGGTCGAAGCCACGAACAGGCGGCTGACGAAATCCTCGTCGCGGGTCTGCATGCCCGCCCGCCCCTTGCCGCCGCGACGCTGCGCGCGATAGGTCGACAGCGGCACGCGCTTGACGTAGCCGGCGTGCGAGACCGTGACCACCATGTCTTCGCGCTGGATCAGGTCCTCGTCCTCGACCTCGCCTTCCTGCTCGACGATGACGGTTCTGCGCGGGGTGGCGAATTCGCCTTTCACCGCCGCCAGTTCTTCCTTGATGATCGCCTGCACCCGCGCGCGCGAGCGCAGGATGTCGAGATAGTCGGCGATTTCCACCGCCAGCTTGTCGAGCTCTTCGGAAATCTCCTCGCGGCCAAGTGCGGTCAACCGCTGCAGGCGCAGTTCGAGAATGGCCTTGGCCTGTTCGAGCGACAGCCTCGCGGTGCCGTCGGGCGCCATCCGGTGGCGGGGATCGTCGATCAGCGTGATCATCGCTTCCACATCGCGCGCCGGCCAGTCGCGCGACATCAAGGTGTCGCGCGCGGTGTTCGGATCGGGCGAGGTGCGGATGACGCGAATGATCTCATCGATGTTGGCAACCGCGATCGCCAGGCCGACCAAAATATGGGCGCGGTCGCGGGCCTTATTCAGCAGGAACTTGGTGCGGCGCGTGACCACCTGCTCGCGGAACGCGATGAACAGCGTCAAAAAGTCCTTCAGGTTCATCGTCTGCGGCCGGCCCGCGTCGAGCGCCACCATGTTGGCCGGAAAATTCGTCTGCAGCGGCGTGAACCGATAGAGCTGGTTCAGCACCACGTCAGGCACCGCGTCGCGCTTCAGTTCGACGACGACGCGAAAGCCATCGCGGTCGGATTCGTCGCGCAGATCGGAAATGCCTTCGATCTTCTTCTCGCGCACCAGTTCGGCGATGCGCTCGACCATGGTGGCCTTGTTCACCTGGAACGGAATTTCGGTGACGATGATCGCTTCGCGATCCTTGCGGATGGTGTCGATCGTGACCTTGCCGCGCATCACGATCGAGCCGCGGCCGAGGTGATAGGCGGAGCGGATGCCCTGGCGACCGAGGATGATGCCGCCGGTCGGGAAATCCGGTCCGGGCACGATGTTGATGAGATCGTCGATGGTCAGCGCCGGATTGTCGATCAGCGCCACGCAGGCGTCGATGACTTCGCCGAGATTGTGCGGCGGGATGTTGGTCGCCATGCCGACGGCGATACCGCCGGCGCCGTTGACCAGCAGATTGGGAAACTTGGCCGGCAGTACCGTCGGTTCGCGGTCGCGACTGTCGTAGTTGGCCTGGAAATCGACGGTGTCCTTGTCGATGTCGTCGAGCAGAGTCTGCGCGATCTTGGTCAGCCGGGATTCGGTGTACCGCATGGCGGCCGCCGTATCGCCGTCCACCGAGCCGAAATTGCCCTGGCCGTCGATCAGCGGCACGCGCATGGAGAAATCCTGCGCCAGACGCACCAGCGCGTCATAGACCGACTGATCGCCGTGCGGATGGTATTTACCGATGACGTCGCCGACGGTGCGCGCGGACTTGTTATACGACTTGTTCCACTCGAAGCCGTTCTCGTGCATCGCGTAAAGGATACGCCGATGCACCGGCTTGAGACCGTCGCGCGCATCCGGCAGCGCTCGCGCCACGATCACGCTCATGGCGTAATCGAGGTAGGAGCGCTTCATCTCGTCGAGGATGGAAACGGGACGAATATCGGACGGCTCCGGCGGCTCGCCGGGGGTGTTATCTTCAGGGTCAGACAAGGGGAAATCCGGTCAATTCTAGCTAAGAATCATATAGCCCATCGGGGGTCCGAAAACCACCCCGAAGCGTCCCGGACCGGCTGTTTTTCTGCTCGTTTTTTCATGGACTTAAGGGAGGCTTAAGCCCTTCCCGGGAGCCCCTCTGGAACCGGCGTTTCGGGGCCGGAAAATTGGCGGCCAAAGCAACGTTTCAGGCTTTCGCCTAATTGCCGAAAACAACCGCGTGCATGATCCGCCCGGGCATGAAGGTGAACGCCCCGGCGACGATGAGTGCGCCGAAGAAGATCGAAATCATCGCCTTCCTGTGTGCGCTGACATTGTGCCGGCGGGCATGCAGCACCGCCAGCACCAGCATGATTGGCGCGAAGATCGATAGCAGATGAATCGGACTGAATGGCCCGACCATGCGGATCTCATGAATCCAGAACGAGCTGATCGCGACCGCAAACATCAGCAGCACCCAGATCCAGCCGATGGTCCGGTGTGGCGAGGTCCCCTTCGGTGCTGCGAACTGCACGATGCCCAGCGCAAACGCCGCCATGGCCGCGAAGGCGTGCAGCGGGATCGTCCCGGAGGCCTCCAGCAGCGGCGTCAGGCTCATGGTGCGCGCTCCAGATTGCCTGACCGGGACGCCGTCCTCAGAACGGGATGTCGTCGTCCATGTCGCTGTTGCGGGCGCCGGCTGCGACCGGGCGCCTCGGCGCGGAGCTGACCGGTCCGCCGGAGCCGAAGTCGCCGCCGGAATCATCGGAGCCGAAGCTGCCGGCGCCACCACCGCCGCCGCGGCCGTCGAGCATGGTAAGCACCGAGTTGAAGCCCTGCAGCACGACTTCGGTCGAGTACTTCTCGACGCCGCTCTGGTCGGTATATTTGCGGGTCTGCAGCGCGCCCTCGATGTAAACCTTGGCGCCCTTCTTCAGATACTGCTCGACAACCTTGCAAAGCGGTTCGGAGAAGATGACGACGCGATGCCACTCGGTCTTTTCCTTGCGCTCGCCGGTGTTCTTGTCGCGCCAGGTGTCCGAAGTGGCGATGCTCAGATTGGCGATCGGCCGCCCGTCCTGTGTCCGCCGGATTTCAGGATCCTTGCCGAGGTTGCCGACCAGAATCACCTTGTTCACGCTTCCCGCCATCGCCGCTCTCCACTTAAAATAACAGGCAAGATCACTGGTCCGGCCGCGCTCGCGGGCCGCCATCACTTCCTGACCTGTCGCCTGATCCGCCTTCGCGCCCGCTTTTCGGACATCCGGGACGACCCTATACGCCCGCAGGCCCCGCCGACTTAGCGCTCCCTGCGGTTATCCACATATAGCATCGCCGCCCCCGATGTTCCAGCTTTGTTCCAGAAATCGAGCGGGACAACCCATTCCACCACTTTTGCGAGCACCATGGACCCGCAATGGAATCCGGATGAAACCCACCAACTCCCGCCACGAGACAAGTTATGGTAAGTAAATCATTAACTTAGCGGCATGAATAAGGTTTGCGAGTGTTGCATCCGGGAGACGGTATTCCCGGTTGAATCACGGTATTGGTTGAGCATCGGCGCGGCGCTCGCGTCACCACCGGAAACGCTTCGGGACCAACGAGAAGCGGACAAAGCGCTGGAGACAGTTCATGAAGAAGTACCTGCTCAGCACGGTTGCCCTCGTCGCATTTGCCGCTCCCGCGGCGGCCGCTGACATGGCGGCGCGCCCCTACACCAAAGCGCCCCCTCCGATGATCGCTGCGATGTATGACTGGAGCGGCTTCTACGTCGGCGCCAATGGCGGTTGGGGTTCAGGCCGCAAGTGCTGGGATGTCAACAACAACGCCGGCGCCATCGTAGCTCCCGCACTGGGCGAAGGCTGTCACGATGCGAGCGGCGGCGTGGCCGGTGGCCAGATCGGTTATCGCTGGCAGGCCGGCACCTGGGTCTTCGGTCTTGAAGCGCAGGGTAACTGGGCTGACCTGAGCGGAAGGAACACCAGCCTGGTGTTTGGCGGGACCGACAACCGTTCCACGATACAGGCATTCGGCCTGTTCACCGGTCAGATCGGTTACGCCTGGAACAACGCCCTGCTCTACGTGAAGGGTGGCGCGGCCGTGACCGACGACAAGTATGACGGCATCACCAACACGACCGTGCTCGGCGTTCCCGCCGGAACCAGATTCGATACCGCGAGCGAAACCCGCTGGGGCGGGGTCGTCGGCGTCGGTGTCGAATTCGGTTTCTCGCCAAACTGGTCGATGGCAGTCGAATACGACCATCTGTTCATGGGCAACCGCAACATCACCATGACGTCGACGGGCGCCTTCCTGCCAGTTGGCGCACTCTCGCGCGTCGACAACATCGGTCAGGACGTCGATCTCGTCACCGTGCGCGTCAATTATCGCTGGGGTGGCCCGGTCATCGCGAAGTACTGATTTTCGTTTCACCGAACGGAACAACGAAAGGCCGGCATCGCGCCGGCCTTTTTGTTTGGTTGTACCTCCACCTGCTAGCCTCCCTCAATGGTTGCATCATACCTCATTTTGCCGCTGATGTGGCATTTCGGGGACAGCCTTCCCGATCGGTTCCGCCTATATCCGCATGTAAGGGCGCGCGCAGTTGCGTTGGCCGTGAAAGGACGAGAAGTGAAGAAGATTTTGCTGACAACGACCGCTTTGATCGCGCTTGGGGTTGCCCCCGCAGCCGCCGCCGACCTTGCCGCGCGGCCGTACACGAAGGCTCCCGCCGCGATTGCGATGTATAACTGGAGCGGATTCTACGCCGGCGTTAACGGCGGCTGGGGATCGAGCCACAATGGTTGGGAAGAGGTCTTCGGCGCCGCCGCTGTCTCACTGGGCAGCCATGACGCAACCGGCGGCACCGTCGGTGGTCAGATCGGCTACCGCTGGCAGGCCGCTTCGTGGGTGTTCGGCGTGGAAGCGCAGGGCAACTGGGCCGACTTCAACGGCAGCAACGTGATCCCGCTTGCTCCAGTCTTCACCAACGACACGCGTGTCGAAGCATTCGGACTGTTCACCGGTCAGGTCGGCTACGCCGCGAACAACGTCCTGTTCTACGCCAAGGGCGGTGCCGCCGTGACTTCCGATCGCTACCGCCTGCTCGCGACCGCCACCGGCATCTCGGCCGCCGTCAACAACGTGGACGACACCCGTTGGGGTGGCGTGGTCGGCGTCGGCCTCGAATATGGCTTCGCGCCGAACTGGTCGGCCGGCATCGAATACAATCACATGTTCATGCAGGACAAGACCTATAGCTTCGTGAGCAACGGCAGCGTCGTACCGGCCGGCCTCGTGACCCAGGTCCGCATCGGTCAGGACGTTGATATCGTCACCGCGCGCATCAACTACAGGTTCGGCGGTCCCGCTGCCGCGCGGTACTGATCTTCGCGTCACCTGAGTTCCCAGGATTGAAAAGGCCGGCCTTGCGCCGGCCTTTTTTCGTGCCGCATTGCTGACTGCTGCTGCCAAAACTCTCCTTCTGTCGCGCTTCTCTGACGCAAACCGGTATCCGCTTCGCTTGAAAGGACCATGGCACAAACAATCGGTTGATGATTCGCGCGCGGCACTGGAAATCCCTCGTCGTTCTTCCTATGTTCCGACTTTCAATCATCGGCGCCTGATCCCGGCCCTGCCCGGCAATGCGCGCCCAACGTGGCGCGTCTCGCGTGCCTGGAAATGCCGATATGGATGAAGTGCTCAGGGCGAAGCGCCAACCTAACGCCGGCTCCGCATCGCGCGCGATAACCATCCGCGGCGCGCGCGAGCACAATCTCAAGAACGTCGATCTCGAAATTCCGCGCGACAAGCTCGTGGTGTTCACCGGCCTCTCCGGCTCCGGCAAATCCTCGCTCGCCTTCGACACCATCTATGCCGAAGGCCAGCGCCGCTACGTCGAATCGCTGTCGGCCTACGCGCGCCAGTTCCTGGAGATGATGCAGAAGCCGGATGTCGACCAGATCGACGGCCTGTCGCCTGCGATCTCGATCGAGCAGAAGACGACGTCGAAAAATCCGCGCTCCACCGTCGGCACCGTCACCGAGATCTACGACTACATGCGCCTGTTGTGGGCGCGCGTCGGCGTGCCCTACTCACCCGCCACGGGATTGCCGATCGAAAGCCAGATCATATCGCAGATGGTCGACCGCGTGCTGGCGCTGCCGGAGGGCACGCGGCTCTATCTGCTGGCGCCGGTCGTGCGCGGCCGCAAGGGCGAGTACAAGAAGGAGCTCGCCGAATGGCTGAAGAAGGGCTTTCAGCGCGTCAAGATCGACGGCGCCTTCCATGAACTGTCCGAAGCGCCGACGCTGGACAAGAAATTCCCGCACGACATCGATGTCGTCGTCGACCGCATCGTGGTTCGCCCCGATATCGGCCAGCGCCTCGCCGAGAGTTTTGAAACTGCACTGAAGCTCGCCGAGGGGCTGGCGGTGATCGAATATGCCGACGCCCCTGCGGCAGCAGCCGAAGAGAAGAAGTCCGACAAGAAGACCGCCAAGATTCATGACAAGAGCGGACCGGAACGGATTCTGTTCTCGGAAAAGTTCGCCTGCCCGGTTTCCGGCTTCACGATCCCCGAGATCGAGCCGCGGCTGTTCTCCTTCAACAACCCCTACGGCGCCTGCCCGGCCTGCGGCGGCCTCGGCGTCGAGCAGCATATCGACGAGGACCTCGTCATTCCCGACAAGGAACTGAGCTTGCGCAAGGGCGCGATCGCGCCGTGGGCCAAGTCATCCTCGCCCTATTACATCCAGACGCTGACTGCGCTCGGGAAATTCTACAAGTTCACGCTCGACACCAAGTGGAAGGACCTGCCGAGGAAGACGCAGGCAGCCCTGCTGCACGGCTCCGGCGACGACGAGATCAAGTTCTCCTACGAGGATGGCGTCCGCTCCTACGACACCAAGAAGCCGTTCGAGGGCGTCATCACCAACCTCGAGCGCCGCTACCGCGAGACCGAGAGCGAATGGGCGCGCGAGGAGCTGGCAAAATATTTCTCCGACATTCCCTGCGCGGCGTGCCATGGCCACCGCCTCAAGCCCGAGGCGCTGTGCGTCAAGATCGGCGGCAAGCACATCGGCGAAATCTCGGAGATGTCGGTGCTCCGCGCCGGCGAGTGGTTCGAGACCGTACCGAAGGCGCTCAATGCCCAGCAGAACGAGATCGCCACGCGCGTGCTGAAGGAAATCCGCGAGCGGCTGTCGTTCCTGCTCGACGTCGGCCTCAACTATCTCACGCTCTCGCGTTCGTCGGGCACGTTGTCGGGCGGCGAAAGCCAACGCATCCGCCTCGCCTCCCAGATCGGTTCGGGCCTCACCGGCGTGCTCTACGTGCTGGACGAGCCCTCGATCGGCCTGCACCAGCGCGACAACGCGCGGCTGTTGGAGACGCTGAAGCGGCTGCGCGACCTCGGCAATACCGTGATCGTGGTCGAGCATGACGAGGACGCGATCCGCCTCGCCGACTACGTGCTCGACATCGGCCCCGGCGCCGGCATGCATGGCGGCCACATCGTGGCGCAGGGCACGCCCGCCGAGATCATGAAGAACCCGAAATCGCTGACCGGAAAATATCTCACCGGCGAGATGTCGGTGGCGATCCCGGAGCGCAAGCCGCCGAACCACCGGCGAACCATCAAGGTCGTCAACGCCCGCGGCAATAACCTGAAGAACGTCTCGGCGGAGATTCCGCTCGGGCTGTTCACCTGCGTCACCGGCGTGTCCGGCGGCGGCAAGTCGACGCTGCTGATCGATACCCTCTACAAGGCCATCGCGCGCAAGCTGAACAACGCCAGCGAAGGCGCCGCGCCCCATGACCGCATCGAGGGGCTGGAGCACATCGACAAGATCATCGACATCGACCAGTCGCCGATCGGCCGCACCCCGCGCTCGAACCCCGCGACCTATACCGGCGCCTTCACGCCGATCCGTGAGTGGTTCGCCGGCCTGCCCGAGGCGAAAGCACGCGGCTACGAGCCGGGACGGTTCTCGTTCAACGTCAAGGGCGGCCGCTGCGAGGCCTGCCAGGGCGACGGCGTCATCAAGATCGAGATGCACTTTTTGCCCGACGTCTACGTCACCTGTGACACCTGCAAGGGCAAGCGCTACAACCGCGAGACGCTGGAGGTCCTGTTCAAGGGCAAGAGCATCGCCGACGTCCTCGACATGACCGTGGAAGAAGCCGCCGAGTTCTTCAAGGCGGTGCCCCGCGTCCGCGAGACGTTCAAGACGCTGCACCGCGTCGGCCTCGACTACATCCACGTCGGCCAGCAGGCGACGACGTTGTCGGGCGGCGAAGCGCAGCGCGTCAAACTCGCCAAGGAACTGTCAAAGCGCGCGACGGGACGCACGCTCTACATCCTGGACGAACCCACGACAGGCCTGCACTTCCACGACGTTGCAAAGCTCCTGGAAGTGCTGCACGAGCTGGTCTCGCAGGGCAACACGGTGGTGGTGATCGAACACAACCTCGAAGTCATCAAGACCGCCGACTGGGTCATCGACTTAGGCCCCGAAGGCGGCGACGGCGGCGGCGAGATCGTCGCCTGGGGCCCGCCGGAGGACATCGTCAAGGCGCCGCGGAGCTATACGGGGAAGTTTCTGGCCCCGGTGCTGAAGAAGGCGGGAGGGAAGCCAAGGAAGAGCGGAGCGGCGAGCGAGGCGGCGGAGTGAAACACCTAGTTTTCGAGTTCCGCGGCGAATTTCCTTAGCATCCAACTAAGCCTCGCCCGCCAATTCCCCAGTTCCTCGGGAAGCCTGGGAATCAAATCTCTTACTTGCTTTCGGATCCGAGAGTCCGTCGGCCAATATTGCAAGGCGATGCCCGCTGCCTCACCGGTGGATGTGCCTGGCGGCTCCCGCGCAATCTCGTCTAGAAGCAAATATCTAAGTTCGTCTTCGCCCATCTCGTGAACGCCGTAATTTTGCAACCAACCCAAGGCAGCACTTCTAACGGAATCGGCCGCGTCATTCTTCAGGATATCAGAATACCACCTTGGGTTCTTATATCCTCGATAATGTAGACCTTGAAGTGCCGCAGTTCGCACTTGGTCAGAAGTATCCGACATCACCGTCTTACGTAAGAACTCGACCTGATCCTTTCTTTTAGCAAGCCCTTCAACTGCAGCCACGCGCACCAAATCATCATCCCCACTGCTTACAATCGAAACTAACCATTGCGAGATCTCGCTGCTGTTCCCATAGAGAAATTCGCCTTTCGCACGGACCACCGCCGCCCGCAAACTGGGATCTGTACTTTCAAGTAAGCTGTCCAAAAAGCGGGAGACGCGCGGATCATCGCGTTTGGCACGGTAGTAACAAGAGACCATCGCTGTTCGTTCAAACACCGGAAACGATGAGTTCAGGATAGCCGCTTCAATCACCTCTCTTACGCTGGGAGCATCGAACGCCTTTAAAATCGGCGGAACGAGTTGATACCTAAATCCGGACCATTTATTTCCAGCAATCAATTCCACCAGGAAAGCTCTCACATCATCCTGTCCCGCAAACACATCTGCGAGTATCGACAACGCTGTAGTGCCCGAACTCCAATATCCCTCCGTTCTAACGATTTCCCTGCAGAGGTCCAAAAGCTGAACGTTTCGGCCAAGACGCACGGCTAACTCTCGAAGAAGCTTCGCCCGAACCATTATGTACGAGTTTCCACCCTTTCGAAGTAAGCGGAAGCGCTGATCAATACCCGCACTTTCGGGAGAAGGTTGTGTCGAAGCCCACGCATCAATTATCATGCTTGCAAGTCGACCGACGCGCTCACGTCTCAACTGCTCATCCAACAGGAAGTGCCAAGCTCGTTCGTTGGAAGAATGCTCCGCTATTAAGGTCTTGATGAGGGGACCGCGCTGAGCTCCAGTCTTGCTCTTCCGAATTTCGTCCACGATCCACTCGACCGATCCTGGTGAATGCAGTGGAATCTCTTCCTGAGTGTCATCGAAGGGTATGACCCCCTGCAAATCTGCCCCGATAGCGTCTCTAGTGACCAGGTTCCGAATTTTTGCGCCTGAAAATGAAGCTCCAGTAAGATCGCAGCGTGAAAGGTCCCAACCATCCATAACTGAACCCGCGAAGTCGGCGCCTCGCAAGTCCGCGCCAATCAAGTCCTTCTTTGGATCTATTCCTGCGGCAACGATAAGTTCATCGAAGCGATCTGTGTCAGCTAAAAATATCTGCTTCAACTTTGTTCGCAAATTTGGGTCGTCGAACATGATTTAAAGCTTACCTGCTAAGGGGCGCCGCCTACCGTGGAGTGTGCTTGTTCCTAGTTTTAGTCTAACCCGGCTTCGGTCGGGATCAGTCCCGACCGGAGCCGCAAGTTCGATAAGTCGACGCGCAACGAGTTCGACATTTATTCTTTCTCGCTGGAACCACGACTTTGGTGCTCTTACATTTCCTTCGTGTTTCAGTCGATGAAACACAATATCCTTCGGTTCAATTTCAATCGCCAACTCAACTTTAAGTTCGTTTGCGTCGCCATTCGCTTGGACGATGGCTAAAGGTAAGTCTGCCGGATCGCTCGAAGGCGCGTCGAGATATTGACCCCGGCTGGTAAGGTAGTCTCCGTCGAGGCAGCCGTCCGCTCCGTCTGGCTCGATAAAGTCCCACGCGCCATGCGGACGAGGCACAACTCTCGAAACTGTCTCTTCTCGCGATCCCTGCTTTTCAATATGAAGTTTTGCTTCGCCTGACGCCTTTGCATCAAGCGACGCGGATACGTCTGCCCCTTGGAAAATACCCGCTTTGCCTTGAACCTGCGCTGCTCCTGATACCCCAGCCTCTCGGACCTGCTTTTCTTGAACGACCAAAGTATTTCGCGATGGGAGAGGTCTCGAACCGAATAAAGAGTGAGGTAATAGAGCGCATCCTGAACACGTGCTGCTGAGTCGAGCAGATCTTGTCGCGATCCTCACAAAGACGTCGTCAAATTTTAGCATCATGTAGGCGAAACGAACGTCCGCACGTATGTCAAATCTTTCACGCCAAGTACCTTGAGGCGGCCGTGGAAAGCTGAGTTCGAAAAGTTCTATGGGATTCGGGTTTCCGGTAACCCAAAAATCGAACACCTCCGCGTCTTGCGGCTCCGCATGTTCAGCGGTTTCACTCGGCATTTCTTCCGTGTCCATTGTGCGCTCCCTGCCCCCAACTTAATAGCGGTACAAATCGACACAACCTTCGATGCACAACATGCTGCACTGCAGCAATGCAGCGAACTTAGGTCATAGAGAGCAGGACTCTACCGCTTGGATAGGCCATCAGAACCGGCGAATGCATGGCCATGATGACCCGGAGCAGACTCAACTACTGCGGGCATGACTCAACTCACGCGATACGCAGGTGTGGCACTACTGTCGCAGCTTTGACCAAATAGGTACCCCACTATGGCGCAAGGCTTGTAAGCCGGGCCGCAAGATGTTTCTTCCATGTTCTCAACTACAGGGGACTAAGTAATGAAGGGACTACTTCTTGCAGGCGTGGCTCTCGCTTCGCTGATGACCGCAGCTTCGGCCGCTGATCTCGCGGCGCGGCCCTACACCAAGGCGCCGCCGGTGTCTCCGGCATACAACTGGTCCGGCTTCTATGTCGGCGCGATGGGCGGCTATGCCTTTGACAGCGCCGACGGCGGCGGTTTCGGGGGTGGCACGATCGGCTACAACTGGCAGGTCCCGGGCAGCCAGTTCGTGTTCGGTATCGAGGTCGATGCTGCCGGCGCCAGCATCAAGGAAAGCCAGACGGGTGTGTTCGGCGCCCTGGTGGTCACGGCGGAAGACAAGATCAGCGCGCTTGGAAGCGTCACCGGCCGGGTCGGCGTCGCGGCGAATGCGGCGCTGTTCTACGCCAAGGGCGGCTATGCCTGGGTTGATAACAAGATCTCCGCCACCGCGCTCGGCGTTACCTTCTCGGACAGCAAGATCCATTCCGGATACACCATCGGCGGCGGCATCGAATACATGTTCGCGCCGAACTGGTCCGCCAAGGCCGAGTACATGTATACGCACCTCGATGGCCAGACCTATAACCTGGGTGGCCTCGTCTTCGAGTCCGGTACCGCCGAGTTCAACTCCGTCAAGGTTGGCGTCAACTATCATTTCAAGTGAGATACCATCGTGGTTGTCCCGAACCGGTCGGCGACGGACAACCACGCTCCAGCAACCTGGCCCCGGTTTCCGGGGCCTTTTGTTTGGGTGTCCACGCTGCGCGGCGTGCTTGCGCTCTCTACACCGTCCAATAATGCGGATGCGGTCGCGAGCGGTCGCCCCAATCGAAGGTGTCGTCATCGAGTTCGGACGGACCTGCGCGCAAATCTTCCGGCGTCACATCGGTCTGGTAGGCCTGACGCGCGGGATCGAACCGGAGCGCGTCCCACCTTATAGGGCAATGATGGTGGCTGCCGAACAGCGCGCCGGTCTTGATGACGGCGTAGGCTACCGTTCCACTGGCCTTGTCGAGCATCAGGCGTTCGATCGAACCAAGCTTTTTGCCGTCGCGTCCGTAGACGCTTACATGCTCGACGCGATCACTGGGCACCAGGGTATGAGGCATGGCGTCCTCCCGGTATTTCTCGCCTCGCATTATAGCGCGTAGGCCAGAGTGGCGCAGCGTATTTCTTTCCCCCGCGCCTATCACTCGCTCCATAGTCTGCGCGACCGGAAACGGCCTTCCTCAATCACCGTGTAGCGGCCCAAAAGCTCTTCCCCATAACGCTCGATGGCCGCAGCCAGGAACGCCGACTTCAAAGTCGGGGGTTCGGAACCGATCCTCATCAGCACAGCACCAGGGACCGTGCGCTCCCTTCGAAAAACCAGATCACCAAAATCCTTATATCCTTATCTTCCGTGAGCAGCAGCCGCCTCTCGCGCAACGCGAGCGCGACCACCTCCGCGTCGCTCACGCCACTAGCGGCTTCCCCGACGTAGCGCACATCGTGGCCAAGCGAGCGCAGAAACGCAACCAACGGCGCCGCAACGCATTCGTCAGCAAGCCAGCGCACCGCTAGCCGTAAACGATGTCTTCGTTGGCGAGGTAGTCGGCGGCAAACGCCTGCGCAGCCAGGATATCGTCTCGCGTTAGCCGCGGATGATCGGCGAGGACTGCTTCCAGCGACATCCCGGCGCCCAGCTTGCGGAGGACGAGTTCGACCGGAATGCGCGTACCGCGAACAACCGGCTTGCCGTCCATGATACCCGGGTTAATTTCTATGCGTTCGTGCATGATGTCCTCTTGGAGCATCGATATACCATATTGTGGGCGGCTTGTCAGTCGTAGTGTTAGGGTTTCGCTTCGCTCTACCCCCAAGGCACCTCTTCACTCCTCCATCGCGGCTTCCAAAAAGCCCTTCGGGTCCTCGCAGAACTCGCGCATGAGCTTGTAGTGATCGGTGTCCTTTACCGTCACCGGCTCCAGCCCGTATTTGGTCAGCCGCAGCAGCGTGGCGTTCGGGAATGCCATCAGCATCGGTGAATGCGTGGCCATGATGATCTGGCAGTGGCCGATGTTTTCCATCCGCCGCATCAGCTTCAGGAATTCGATCTGGCGCGCGGGCGACAACGCGGATTCCGGTTCGTCGAAGATAAAGATACCCTGGCGCTGGCAGCGTTCCTCGAAGAAGCGCAAATAGCCTTCGCCGTGGGAATGGGAGAGGAAGTCGGGCGGGATCGGCCTGAATGGATCATCCAGCGCTGCCTTGTCCAGATATCTCGCGATCGAGAAAAAACTTTCTGCACGAAAGAACCATCCGTTGGTGATTTTTGGCAGCCAGCTCGCGCGAAGCGCTGACGATAGCGTTCCGCCCATCTTCTCGACCGCCTCCGAATGATCGACCGGCAAGTAGCCTTTGCCGCCGCCGGCTTCGTCATAGCCCGCGAGCACGGCGATGCCTTCGAGCAGCGTGGATTTCCCGGTCCCGTTTTCGCCGACGATGATGGTGATCGCGCGGTCGAAACTCAGTTCAAAATCGTCGCGCAGCAGCGGCAGGCAGAACGGATAGGCTTCGCGATCGGTAATGCGCGAAGGCTCGAGCCAGATGCGCCTGAGATACGGCGCCGGCAGGTTGATCGGCTTGTTTCGTCGTGAGGCCATGTGACGAGGTCCAATGGGAACAACGTCACATTCAAAGCATGGATGCGGATCGTCGCGCAATCCAAGATGGCAACGCGCAGCCGCGGGAATGCAGAGGTGCAGCTGGCATAGGAGGCTGGAGCGCGCCGCTTGCGCCAAACGGTTGGCACACAATGTTGCAGACGACGGCATCGACGTCAGTTTCTCGTCGCATGTCGGTCACGCGAACCGCCGCATCGCTGTCGAAATACCAACCTGAGCGCGCCAATGGCCCGTCGCGCTTCGGTCCAACTTTCGCCGCCGTACAAAACGTATGGTTAATAGCGAGCGTAGTTCGAATATCCGCGCAACGTCGCTCACAGACGACTCTCTCGGGGCGCAATCACCGCTCACCTTCAACGATGCGTCACCCTCGCGGGTGCGATCGGTTTGCTATGGGGCCAGGTGCTACTCGATGGTTCAACTTATGGGGATAAAATAATGAATCGACTCCTTTTAGCTGCTGCGATGCTTTCGGTTGCGACCGCGGCCTCGGCGGCCGACATGCAAGCGCGGCCCTACAAGGCCCCGCCACCGCCACCGATGGTGTCCCCGGCATATAACTGGTCCGGCTTCTATATCGGTGCGATGGGCGGCTATGGCTGGGGAAGCGGCGATAGCGATGGCAGTGGCGGTTTTGGCGGCGGCACGGTCGGCTACAACTGGCAATTCCCCGGCAGCCAGTTCGTATTCGGCATTGAAGTCGACGCTGCCGGCGCCAGCATCACGGACAGCTTTACCGAGGACTTCGGTGGTGGCGTGCTGCTCACGCAGGACAACAAGATCAACGCACTCGGAAGCGTAACCGGCCGCGCCGGCTTCGCGATGGATGCGCTGCTGCTCTACGCCAAGGGCGGCTTCGCCTGGGGCAACAACAAGTCCACCGTTTCAATACCCGCGATCGGCGCGTCGTTTTCCGATAGCCACACGCATACCGGCTATACGGTCGGCGGCGGCCTCGAATATCTGTTCACGCCGAGCTGGTCGGCCAAGGCCGAGTACATGTACACCAGCCTCGGTGGCGAGACCTATAATTTCGGCGGTGTCCCGTTCGATTCCACCAACGTCGACTTCCACACCATCAAGGTCGGCGTGAACTATCACTTCCGGTGAAACGGCTCCGCGAGCCGCATGATTTCGATCCAGTTCCAACCAGGGTCGCCCGCGAAAGCGGGTGACCCTTTGTTGCGAAGGCAGCAAGCGCTGGCTTGGGCCAATGCCAGCGGGACGCGCGATGGCGCTCCCGATGATGATCGACGCGCACCCACCGTCCCGGACGATATTCCTGACGATGGCGGGCCGCTGGGCCCGGCGCAGTAGCGCCTTCGCTCGCACAAGCCACGACAGACTCACACCACCTCGAGCACCAGCTCCATCGTCATCAACACCGGATTGTCGCCGCGCACGAGCGTGCCTTCGGCGATGCCGCCGAGATAATCGACCAGCACGATGTCGAGCTCCGCGTGCAGCGTCCCGTCGGCGCCGGGCGCGATCGCACCAGCCTTGATCGCAAGTTCGGTCGCGAACGGCACGACTCTGCGACCGTCGGAAAAATGCGCGCCAATGGTGGAGCCCACGCCGCCGCGAATCCGCGCGCGCAGGATGCCGTGCTGCCGGCAGAAGCTCTCCAGCGCGGCGGCAAAATCCTGATTCGGCCGCAGCCGAAGCGCAAAGGCGCGGCTCGTGGTGTTGGCATTCGTGACCGCGCGGGCCACCGGTCCGAACAGCTTGAAATTGGTCTCGGGATCCGGCTCGGCGATGAACATGGCACCGTCGATCCCGTACGCATCCACCTCGAACGATTCGGCGACGATGCTCTCCTCCGGGAGGATGTGGCCGCCGTGAGTATCACCGTCGGTCTCGGTCCACAGGCCGTGGCAATGGAAGAACGGCGCGCCATCGCGCTCGCCGAGTGTCATGGCGCCGAGATTGAGACGCGTGATGCCCGCAGGCCGGAACGTGTCGCTGTAAAACGCGGCGTTGGCGCCGGTCTTCGACAGCGCCGGCATCACATAGGCAAAGGGCCCGAGCGCCCCTCCCCGCATGTTCAGCACGCCGCCGGCAAAGCCTGCTTCCGCAAACCCGCGCCGCGCGGCCTCGAGCAGCGGCAGGCCCGCGGCGAGCGTGAACGAAAACGCGCGACCGCGCGCCTCGACCCATTGGATGCGCTCCGGCTGCGCTGCGCCGGGCTGGGCAATGCTGCGCATCAGCTACCCGTCGACTTCGCGACGAGTTCGAGCAGACCGCGCGCCTCGAGTTCGTCGCGCACCAGCCGCTTCGGAATCTTGCCGTAGCCGGATTTCGGCAGCGTCTCCCAGAAGAAGAAGCGTTTTGGCATCTTGTAGCGCGGCACCTTCGGCGCGAGGAACGCCGCCAGCTCCGCTTCGCTCACCGCGCCAGCGCCCTCGCGCGCCACGCAGACGGCGACGCCGACCTCGCCCCAGAACGGGTCAGGCACGCCGAGTACCGCGACCTCGCCGATCGCCGGATGCGTCAAAATTTTCTCCTCGACCTCGCGCGGATAGATGTTCGAACCGCCGGAGATGTACATGTCCGAGGCGCGGCCGGTGATATAGACAAAGCCCTCCTCGTCCATATGGCCGAGATCGCCGGTGCGAAACCAGCCATCGCGAAACGCCTTCGCGTTGGCCTCGGGATTGTCGTAGTAGCCGGCGAATACGGCGGGCCCGATGACGCAGATCTCGCCGGTCTCGAACGGCTTCAAATCGCGCCCGTCGTCGCTCTGGATCGAGACCTGCATGCCGGTGCGCTCGAAGCCGCAGGTGCCGATGCGGGCCTGCGGGCTGTCCTCGATGTCGTGCAGGCTGGCCGGCATGACCGTGATGTTGCCGGTGACCTCGCCGAGGCCGAAATACTGCACCAGCACTTTGCCGAGCTTGTTCAGCGCCGCCTTCTGGTCCTCGCGGTACATCGGCGCGCCGGCATAGATCACGAAGCGCAGCGAGGAGTGATCGTATTTGTCGACGGCAGGATGCTCGACCATCATCTTGAGAATGGTCGGCACGGTGAACATGTTGCTGACGCGATACGCCTCGATCAGGCGGAATGCCTCGGCAATATCGAACTTCTCGGTCGGCAACAAAATCGTCGGCGCGCCACGCGCAGTCTGCATCAGTTGGTGCACGCCGGCGCCGTGCGACAGCGGCGCGACCACCAGCGAGGCGTCGGTTTCCGTCGTGCCGGGCGTGAGATCGGCAAGATGGTTGGTAACGACGAAGGCCATCTGGCCATGGGTCAGCACCGCCGCCTTGGAGCGTCCTGTCGTGCCCGAGGTGAAGAAGAACCAGCACGGGTCGTCATAGTCGACCGCCGTGTTCTCAACTTTGGCGCCCGCATGATCGGCCATTGCCCCGCTCACCGACCTCTCGCCGAAACTGCCCTCGCCGATCCGCCAGATGAATTCGAGCGCAGGATTTGCAGCCGCCGCGGCGTGTTCGGGGAAATCGCCGTGGCACAGGAACGCCTTCGCGCCGGAGGCCGCTGCGAGATAGGCGACTTCGTCCGGCATCAGGCGGAAATTGGTGGGCACCCAGACCGCGCCCAATCGAAACGCCGCGAACATCGACCAGAACATCTCGTCGCCATTCTTGGAATGAACCAGGATGCGGTCGCCTTTGACGACGCCCTTCGCCGCCAATGCCGCCGCCAGCGCCGAAACGTGGCCGTCGATCTCGCGCCAGGTCCAGGACCTGTCGCCCCAGATGAAGCCCGTCCGGTCGCCGTGGCGGCGGGCATTCTGGGTCAGCATATGCGCTAGATTCATCACCCGGCGCGACATCCGCGCCAGCCCGCCGTGCGGGACAGCATTCGTTACAGCCTCGGTCACAGCCGCTCCACCATTGCGGTTCGCAAAAAAGACATCAAACGCCTCATTCCGACGATATCAGAAAGTCCACCGCCTGATAGTCTGCCGGCGCACTATCCATCACCATGATCCAGCAGCGCTTTCCAGTCCACACCCACGGCAGAGAGACTTCCATGGTCACCCGTCGCATGCTGATTTTATCGGGCGCAGCCAACCTGCTGCCCGTCATTTTGCCGCATCAAGCGCTTGCGCGTCCCGGGGACGATCCCGCCGGCATCATCACCGGGATCTACACCCGCGCGGCTCAGGGCAAGGGCGATGGCGGCGGCAACTTCGTGGTCGGGAACAAGATAGCGCGAAGCAAATATCTGTCGAAATCGCTCGCCGCACTCTGGGCCAGGGCGGATGCCCGCACGCGCAAGGGCGAGGTGGGGCCGATCGATTTCGATCCCGTCACGAACTCGCAGGACCCGGACGTCAAATCGTTCAAGATGGTCGCGGGAAAGCAGGAAGCCGAAAAGGCAACGGTCGCCGTCACGATCGAAGGCCATCAGGGTCCGCGGGGCAAGCCGGCCGACCAGACCGTGCGTTACGATTTCGTCCGCGAGGACGGCCAGTGGAAGATCGACGACATCAAGGGTTTTGCCGACGGCAGACCATGGGGCGTCCGCGGCATGCTCGCCGCTTCACTCAAGAACTAGCAACTCCGGCGATGGCCGGCCACGGAAGACCGGCTGGCCATCGCGAATGGACTACTGCGAATGATTGGCCAGATCCTGATCGCTCAGCCGCCAATCCTGCCAGAGTTGTAACCCGCCGAGCAGAACGGCAAATCCACCGAGCGCGATGTGCCACATGCGGAGCATCTCGTCGCCGGAATAGCCGAAGATGAAGGGCGACGCGATCAGCCAGAGGCCAAGCACGATCTGCCCCACCTCCTCCCAACGCTGCAGTGCGACATATTCGAGCTGGGCCAGCCCGAAGATCAGCATGCCGATCACGAACGTATTGAGGATCATGGTGCTGCGTTCGGAGTCCATCACGTCAAGGCTGGAGAATGGAAACCACGGCGAAACCACGATCGCCACGCCGAGCAGCATGCCCAGCCAGTCCTCCCACGATCGATGCGTTCTGAAGAAGCGAAAGTCCGACATGGTAAAACCTCCCTTGCAAAAGAGGCATACGTCAGCGGCCCGCAATCACGACAATTCCGATATCGAACCAGATCAGGCCGCATCGGAGGCGTATGTCTTGGAAAAGACCTAGGAACATTATCTCCGTCCGCAAGATCCACCGCTCACGATATTGCGCGTACGACCTGTTCGACGGGCGACTTGTTGTGGGACGCATAGCACCATGCAATCCCCGGCGATCGGGTTCCCGCCCCGGCCCTGTTTGCATCGCCTGCCTCACGCCCCTACATGGATCGGTAGATCACGAGGAATCATCCATATGGCTGCCGTTCGCGACAACAAGGCTCAAAACCGCTTTGAACTCGACGTCGAAGGCGCGGTGGCGTTCGCGAACTATCGCGTCACCCCTGCGGCGGTCATCATTACCCATACCGAAACTCCGCGCGCCTTGCGCGGCCGCGGCATTGCCTCGGAACTGGTGAAGGGCGCACTCGAATTGATCCGCGCCGACGGACGAAAGGTCATCGCCGGCTGCGGCTTCGTGGTCGACTATCTGCACAAAAATCCGGAGTTTGCCGATCTGACGGCGTGAAAAAGCCCGCGTCGCCGCGGGCCTTTGGTTGTCGAACCTGACGGAAAGTCAGTCCTTGAGGTCGGGCGGCAGCACTCCGCCATTGGCCGCGAGCTTGGTCATGACCTGCTTGTGCAGCCAGATGTTCATGCTGGCGGAATCATTGCTGTCGCCGGTATAGCCCAGCTCCTTCGCCAGCTCCTTGCGCGCCGTAAAGCTGGAATCGATGTCGAGCGCCTTCATCAGGTCGACGATCGAGGTGCGCCACGCCAGCTTCTCGCCCTTGGCGGCAACCGCCTTGTCCAGGATCGGTGCGACGTCGACGGTCGCGGCCGGAGCGGCCGCCGCTCCGCCCGCAGATCCACCGGACGATCCCGCGCCCGCAGCCGCGCCGCCACCGGCCGGCGCGGCATCCGCCTTGGTGCCGAAAATTGCGCCCATGATTTTTCCGAAAATGCTCATCGTTCGCTCCCAATGTACAGAAGATGGGTGACTTGAAGATGGTTCTACGTCTCTGGCGGCACTGTTTGACCGGCAGCACCACGCCGGTATCGTTAACGAGTTTAGCCAGCCCAATGTGACTTGCCAATGTAACATTCACTGAAGCGTGAGTGCGTTTGCCCTTGTTTGGGAGTACGCTCACGGTTCAGTTCGCGACATGGCCAGTTCCATCATCTTCGCGTCTGGCCTGATCGTGATCGTTTTATGAAACGGCGCATGCGCGTCTTTCGTTTGGCGCTGGGTGCGACCGCGAGGGAGCAGCGACCATGGCCACCCATCACGGCAATGTCACATCAATGGCGCCGAGCGGACCCGACACCGCCGGCGCGCCGGTCATCCGAACCATCGACCTCACCGATCTCAATGAAGCGCTGCGGCGCGGCTGGGAAGATTTCAAGGCTATACCAAGCCACGCCATCATCCTGTGCATCATCTATCCCGTGCTCGGACTGGTGCTCGCGCGTACCGTACTTGGCTACTCCATATTGCCGCTGCTGTTTCCGCTCGCCGCCGGTTTTGCCCTGCTCGGTCCATTCGCCGCGATCGGCCTCTATGAATTGAGCCGCCGCCGCGAGCGCGGCGAACAGCCGACCGCATGGGATGCACTTGAAGTGCTGCGTTCACCGTCGTTCGGCGCCATGCTCGGGCTGGGCGCGCTGCTGCTGGCGTTGTTCGTGACCTGGGTGGCGACCGCTCAGGCGATCTACATCGCCGCGTTCGGCTATGAAGGCGCCACCGGCATGTCCGATTTTGCCACGCGCGTTCTAACGACGTCTCAAGGGTGGTGGCTGATCGTGGTGGGCTGCGGCGTCGGCTTCCTGTTCGCCCTCGTCGCACTCTGTATCAGCGTGGTGTCGTTCCCGATCATGCTGGACCGTCACGCCGGCGCCGGCGATGCGATGGTAACCTCGCTACGAGCGGTGGCACGAAATCCCGTGCCGATGGCGGCTTGGGGATTGATCGTCGCATTGCTGCTGGTGGCGGGATCGTTGCCGTTCTTCCTCGGCCTCGCCATCGTCATTCCACTGCTCGGCCATGCCACCTGGCATCTATACCGGCTGACGATCGAACCGGAACTCAATCCGCAGCCGCATCCGCCGCGCGCGCACCGCGACCGCAAGCCTGCGGCCGATTTCCCGGCCAATCTGTTCCCGTGGAAACAAAAATAGCCGCAGGGACATCGTCTGATGAGCCCGCCGGTCGATAACCGACCGGCGGTTGGCGTTGGGAAGGCGCAGCAGCGTCGCGACGGCAGGTTAACGACGAATTGACCGTGCAAACGACAATGCATCCGAAGACGTGATGCAAAGTCATGTTTTAGCCGCTCTTGCTTCGAACATTCGGTGCGGTTTCGACACTATGTCGACAGCGGATCGATCCTGGAGCGAACGACACGATGACCTCTCGCCTTTCCATCCGCGCGTTGATGCTTGGTACGCTGCTGCTAAGCGTCGCAACGGCTTCGTTCGCCGCGCCGTGCGGTACCGGTTCGTTCGACGCGTGGCTCGAGGACTTCAAGAAGGAAGCCGCCGCCAAGGGGATCTCGGCCTCCGCCATTCAGACGGGCCTCGCCGGCGTCAACTTCGACAAGAGCGTGCTGGCCCGCGACCAGTCGCAAAAGGTCTTTACGCAAAGTTTCGAGGAGTTTTCCGGCCGCATGGTGCCGCCGCGACTGGCGCGTGGCGCCAATATGCTCAAGCAATACGGTTCGGTACTCGCGCGTATCGAACAGGCCTATGGCGTTCCCGGCGAAGTGCTGGTGGCGATCTGGGGGCTGGAAACAGACTACGGCGTCAATATCGGAAAATTCCCGACGATGCGCGCGCTTGCAACCCTCGCCTACGATTGCCGCCGCACCGAGATGTTCAAGGCCGAACTGATGGACGCGCTTCGCATCGTCGAACGCGGCGACGTAGCGCCGCAAGAGTTGCGCGGCGCCTGGGCTGGTGAAATCGGCCAGACCCAGTTCATGCCGTCGTCCTACATCAAATTCGCGGTCGATTTCGACGGCAATGGACGCCGCGACCTCCTGCGCAGCGCGCCGGACGTACTGGCCTCGACCGCGAACTTCCTCGCCGGCCACGGCTGGCAAAAGGGCAAGGACTGGGAGCCCGGCAGCGCCAACTTCGCTGCGATCAAGGAGTGGAACAAGAGCGAGGTCTACGCCAGGACGATCGGCCATTTCGCTACCCAGCTTTCGCGCGCTCCCTGACGCTCGAACCCGAAGGGCCGATCTTGAGCCAGCCCTTTTCCGTGCGGTGGATCTTGCCCTCGCTCGTTAAAAGAATGATTTTTTATTCATTATTACGTCGCGATTCGCATGCCGCAGGCGCATAAGAAAATTCCAATATTCGATGCTCTGAAGCACATTTTGGTCGGAATCGACGGGCTTCCCAGCGGTCTCTACTACCATCTTAGCTGACTGGTAACGCTACGCCTTCAACGCAGTAGCTTTGATATTTAAAGGCTTTAAGTACCAAGCCGCGACGTCGTCAGGGTTCCCCTGCCGACCGATTGGACGGCTATGCCGAAATGTTAATCGGCCCTTACTTCAGCCATGCATTGGACGTTTAGCTGCATCGCAGCATTGGAACTTCTGCACTGCGGAATCTAAGCTATATTCATTTCAACGATGAGGCCGCCTCCAAAGGCTGAATCGTAACTTCAAGGAGACTACCATGCTTCTCTCGCTCATCCGCATGATCCAGGCTTTCCGGGATTATCAGCGCAATGTCAGCGAACTGTCCCAGCTCAGCGATCGCGAACTGGCCGATATCGGCCTTGATCGTTCGGACATTCCGCGCGTTGCCAGCGGTGCCTATAACGGCTGATCCCGGATCGGCCGCCTGTTGAACGGATAACGCCCGCCTCGCTGCGGGCGTTCTCGTTTCGGCGGCACCGCACGCCCGCTACCGCGCGCGAACTCTGCTCCACACGGACCACATCTTAGGTCAATGCCGCGCTTGAAAACGCCTTGGCAGGTGCGCTTCGTGTGAAAACGCGCTAACCCTGCGCGCATGATTTCCAGCACTCCCCAAACTGATACCGTCCACGTGGTTGGCGGTGGCCTCGCCGGCTCGGAAGCGGCCTGGCAGGTCGCCAATGCCGGCGTTCGCGTCGTGTTGCACGAGATGCGCCCGGTCAGGATGACCGAGGCCCACCGCACGGAAGGCCTCGCCGAACTCGTCTGCTCGAATTCGTTCCGCTCGGACGATGCCGCCAACAATGCCGTGGGCCTGCTGCATGCCGAGATGCGCCGGCTGGGCTCGCTGATCATGCGGGCCGCCGACGCCAACCAGGTGCCCGCCGGCGGGGCGCTGGCGGTTGACCGCGACGGGTTTTCCGCGGCCGTCAGCAAGGCGCTGCATGACCATCCGCTGATCGAGATCGACAGGCGCGAAGTTGCCGGCCTGCCCCCGGCCGAATGGGACAACGTCATCATCGCAACCGGCCCGCTCACTTCGGCGCCGCTGGCGGACGCCATCCGCGAACTGACCGACGAGAACGCGCTGGCGTTCTTCGACGCGATCGCGCCGATCGTGCACAAGGATTCCATCGACATGTCGGTGGCGTGGTTTCAGTCGCGCTACGACAAGGTCGGTCCCGGCGGCACCGGCGCCGACTACATCAATTGCCCGATGACGAAGGAGCAATACCACGCCTTCGTCGACGCCCTCTTGGCCGGCGAGAAAGTGGACTTCAAGGACTGGGAGACCAACACGCCCTATTTCGATGGCTGCCTGCCGGTCGAAGTAATGGCCGAACGCGGTCCGGAAACCCTGCGGCACGGGCCGATGAAGCCGGTCGGGCTGACCAATCCCCACAACCCGACCGTCAAGGCCTATGCGATCGTTCAACTGCGCCAGGACAACAAACTCGGCACGCTCTACAACATGGTCGGGTTCCAGACCAAGCTGAACTACGGCGCGCAGCAGCGCGTCTTCCGCACCATTCCCGGACTCGAGAAGGCCGAGTTCGCCCGGCTCGGTGGTCTGCATCGCAACACCTTCCTCAACTCGCCGAAGCTGCTGGACGGACAGTTGCGCCTGCTCGCAGAGCCGCGGCTGCGCTTTGCCGGCCAGATGACCGGCTGCGAGGGCTATGTGGAATCCGCCAGCATCGGCCTGATCTCCGGCCTCTATGCCGCGGCAAACGCGCGGGGACAGGTGCTCGAACCGCCGCCGGTCACCACGGCGCTGGGGTCGCTGCTCGGTCACATCACCGGCGGTCATATCGAGACCATTGAGGCCGGAACGCGCTCGTTCCAGCCGATGAACATCAATTTCGGCCTGTTCCCGCCGCTTGCAAGCGCGCCGACCAAGAAGCCGGACGGAACGCGGCTGCGCGGCAACGAGAAGACGGTCGCCAAAAAGCAGGCGCTCAGCGCCCGGGCGCTGGCCGATCTCGATCGCTGGATTGCCGATCATCTTCGTGTAGCGGCCGCGGCGTAACATCATGAGCTTGCCCAAGGACGATGCCGCCATCCTGTCGGCGCGCTGGAGCGAAGGCGTGCTGTTGAAGCGCGACGTCTTCTCGACCGTCGAACGCGGCCGATTCCGCGGCGAGGCCGGCGAGGTCGACGCGGTGCTGCGCCGGCTCGACCAAGTGCCGGTGTGGTCCTATCCGCTGGCCCGCCATCTGTTCGCCCGCGAGCGCCGCGCGCTCGCGCTGGCACGCGATCTCAATGTCGGGCCCAAACTGCTGTGGGCCGGCCGGCAAGCGCTGGTGCGCGGCTTCATCGACGGGGTCGCACTCCACCTGGCAAAACCCCACGGCGACCTCGCCTATTTTCGCTCCGCCAAGCTCGCCCTGCGCAAGCTGCACCGCGCCGGCATCTGCCACAATGACCTGGCCAAGGAGCAGAACTGGCTCCGTGGCAGCGACGGCCGGGCCTATCTGACCGATTTTCAACTCGCCGCCTGCTTCAAAACCCGCAGCCGGCTGTTCCGGATCGCGGCCTACGAGGACCTGCGGCATCTGCTCAAGCACAAGCGCAGCTACGCTGCCAGCGCGCTGACGCCGATGGAACGCAAGATCCTCGCGCGCAAATCGCTCGTTGCCCGGCTCTGGCTGATGACCGGCAAAAAAGTCTACCAGGCAATCACCCGCGGCCTTTTCAACTTCACCGATCGCGAAGGTGGCGGCCGGCGGCTGGTCAACGACGCGCCCGTGTTGATTGATCTGATCCGGAAAAACCCCGAAGTGCGCGACACCGCCATCGTGGCGTTCGCCGACCGCAAAACCGGTGTCGGACTCTATGCCTTTGTCGAGGCCGATGAGGTCGCGCTGGAGAAGCAGTTGCGCAGCGCGCTGTCGTCGGCCAGGGGCGTCAGGCCGCCAGAGCATATCCAGGTGGTGCATGCCCTGCCCCGCGATGCCGCCGGCAAGCCGCGCACGGAGATCCTGCAGCTCGTCGCCATGAACCAGCTCGACCTGATCGAGCCGCTGCTCACCAACGACGTCGACCGGACGTTCATGAAGGACATTCTCGAAAGCCGGAAGAATCTGCGCGACCGGTTCAACTTCGAGAGCAGCGAGTTGAATTCGCGGTCGAATTAGCAATAGCCGTCGTCACCCGCCTTGTGCGCAATTGCGCACTGGGGCGGGTGACCCAGTATTCCAGAGGCCCCGGCGTTCAAACGAGAAGCCGCGGCGTACTGGATACCCCGCCTTCGCGGGGTAAGACGGCGCCCCTGTTTGGCGTACTTCCTACCCGCCAAATTCCCGCGATCGCGACGCGCGCCACAGCGTCCACAGTATCCGCAGCCGCGACGTCGCCTGCGGCACAAAGAAATCGGCATCGGCGCGGGACATCCGCTGCAGATCGCGGCGGACCAGTGCCAGCGGCAGAAACACCGGCCGCACCTGCGGCGGGACGTGCACGAGCAGGTCGAACGCGGTCGCAAGATGCTTTTGCGCCTCGCTGATCAAATGGCCGATCGCCGCACGTATCCCCGGCGTCGGCTTGCCCGAAAATACCTCCTCGATCCCGCAGCCGTGTTGCTGCAGCAGTTGCAGCGGCAGGAATAGCTGGCGCCGCGCGGCATCGAGCGGCAGCGCGGCAATCACCTGCGCCATGCCCTGGGCGAGACCGGCATGGCGCGCGAGATGGTCGGTCGCCTCCGACGGCGGCGCCGCGATCCGGGCGCCGAGCGACAGCAGTACCGACGAGGTGTCGGTGACATATCCTTCGAGCGCCGCCATCGACGGCATCGGATCGTTGTAGAGATCGAACTGATGCTCCTCGATCAGCCGCGATAGCGTCCCGACCGGCAGGCGGAAATCGCCGATCACCTGCAGCAGTTCCACCGCGACCGGATTGCCCTCGACTTCACCGTGACGTCCGCCTTCCAGCATCTCGGTCCACCATTGCATCCGGATCTCGCCCGGCAATGGCTGGCTCACCTGGTCGCGCACGCGCGATATCTCGACGTTGAAGGCGTAGACGGCCAGCAGCGCCCGGCGCTGGACCTGTGGCAGGAACAGCGTCGAGGCGTAGCGGGCGAAATCGTGCGTGCGCACCAGGTCGGCGCAGAACGCAGCGGAATCCTTCGACGGCTCGCCCGCGGTCATGGCACCGCGATCAGCGCCGCCGCGACCCGCCGCCGCTCACCCAGCATGATGTTGTAGGTTCGGATCGCAGGCCCCGTCTGCATCGGGTCCAGCACCACCCGGACAGTCCGCAGCGCCTCGCGCAAGCCCCGCGGCGGCACCCAGACTTCGGTGCCGGTGCCAACGATCAGCGTGTCGATGGAATTGGCGGCCCTGAACACGCGATCGAGCGAATACTCGTCGATCTCAGTCAGCCTGGTCACCGGCCAGGCCCATATCCCGTGCGGCAGGCACAGCAGCGAGCCGCGATGCGACATGTCGGCGAAGGCGAAGCCGCCTTTGCCGTAGGCTTCGATCGGCGCCGACCTCGGAAGATGCGGAGCGTCCGAGGAGCTAGCCATTGTTCCTACTTCATTCCTACTTCTTCGCGGGAGCGTCCGGCGCGTCGCGATGCTCACCGACGCCGAGATAGATCAGGATCGGCGCGGCGATGAAAATCGAGGTATAGGTGCCGACCAGCACGACGCCGAACATCATCACGGCCGTGAAGCTGTGGATCGCATGGCCGCCGAACAGCAGCAGCGCCAGCAACGCCAGCGTCACGGTGACGTGGGTGATAATCGAGCGCGAGAGCGTCGAATTGATGGATTCGTTCAGCAGTTGCGGCATCGGCATTTTCTTGTAGCGCCGCAGCATTTCGCGGATGCGGTCGTAGATCACGACCGTATCGTTCAGGGAGTAGCCGAGAATCGTGAGCAGCGCCGCGATGCTGGTAAGGTCGAAATCGACCTGCGAGATCGACATGAAGCCGATCGTCAGCACGATATCGTGGACGTTGGCGATCATGGCGCCGAGCGCAAACTGCCATTCGAACCGGAACCACAGATAGATCAGGATGCCGAAGATCGCGAGCATCAGGCCAAGCATGCCGTAGGCCAGCAGTTCGCCTGATACACGCGGTCCCACCACTTCGACGCGGCGGTATTCCACGGAGTCGCCGAGCGCGGTGCGGACCTTCTGCACGGCCTCCTGCTGCGCGGCGTCGCCGCCGGGTTGCTCGGCCACCCGTATCAGCACGTTGGCCGGACCGCCGAATTGCTGCAGCTGGATGTCGCCGAGCCCGAGCGTGCTGAGCGTGCCGCGCATCGCGCCGATGTCGGCCGCGCCGGACTTGGACTGCACTTCCAGCAGCGTGCCGCCCCTGAAATCGATGCCGAAATTCAGCCCATGGGTGAAAAACAGCACGATCGCGAGGATCGAAAGCGCCGCAGAGATCGGGAAGCTGATGCGGCGAAAGCGCGTGAAATCGAAATGCGTGTCGTCAGGGACGATGCGCAGCGGCGGCAGCAGGTCGAGCACGGCGACCACGGTCAGCACGACGACCAGGATGCCAAGCGCAATGAGAACGTATTGAGTCACGAATGATTCCTAGATCGGCACGGTCTTGGGCCGCTTCCACCTCACCCAGCCGGCGACGATAAGGCTGGTGAGGGTGAATGCCGTAAAGACCGTGGTGATGATGCCGATGCCGAGCGTGACGGCGAAACCGCGGACCGGTCCGGTGCCGATGTAGAACAGCACCGCGGCTGCGATGAAGGTGGTGATGTTGGAGTCGAGAATGGTCGCCAGCGCGCGCCTGAATCCGGCGTCGATCGCCGAGATCGCGTTGCGTCCGCCGCGCAGTTCCTCGCGGATACGTTCGTAGATCAGCACGTTGGAATCGACGGCGATGCCGACGGTCAGCACGACGCCAGCGATGCCGGGCAGCGTCAGCGTGGCATTGAGCAGCGACAGAATACCGAAGATCATGGCGACGTTGATGGCGACCGCGATGTTGGCGAACACGCCGAACAGACGGTAGGTCAGCAGCATGAACACGACGACCATGATCGAGCCGATATAGGCGGCGAGCTTGCCCTTCTCGATCGAGTCCTGGCCGAGACCCGGACCGACGGTGCGCTCCTCGATCACGGTCAGCGGCGCCGGCAGCGCGCCGGCGCGCATCAGCAGCGCCAGTTCGTTGGCCGCCTGCACGGTGAAGCTGCCGGAAATCTGCCCCTGGCCGCCGGTGATCGGTTCGCGGATCACGGGCGCGGAAATCACCTTGCCATCGAGTACGATGGCAAAGGGTTGCCCAACATTCTCCGTCGTCGCCTGCGCGAACTTGCGCGAGCCCGAACTGTTGAACTTGAAGTTCACGATCGGTTCGTTGGTGCGCTGATCGAAGGCCGGCTGCGCATCGGTCAGGTCGCTGCCGGACACCAGAACCTGACGCTTGATGACGTAGGGAACCTTGGGCGTCTGCTCGCTCATCAACAGTTCCGAATCGGCCGGCACCCGCCCCTGTTGTGCCTGATCCGGCGATACGGTGGAGTCGACCATGCGGAATTCCATCTTGGCGGTCTGGCCAAGGATGCGCTTCAGATCGGTCGGGTCCTGCAATCCCGGCACCTGCACCAGAATGCGGTCAACGCCTTGCCGCTGGATCAGCGGCTCGACCGTGCCCAATTCGTTGATGCGGCGCTCGACGATCTGGATCGACTGTTCGATCGTCTGACGGATGCGCTCGGTAATCGCGGCCTGCGGCACCGTGAGCCGGAACAGGCCGCCGCCGGCATCGGCGACTTCGAGGCTGCGCTGTCCGCTGGAGCCGAGCAGGCCGCCGAGCGGCTGCGACAGTTCGCGCAATTTGGTGAGAGCCGCCTGCTGGTCGCCCTCCTTGACGCGGACCTCGACGGCCTCGCCGCGCACCGCCAGGCCGGTATAACCGATCTTGGCATCACGCAGCACACGGCGGACCTCGTCGCGCACCTGATCGAGCTTTTCCTTCTTCACGTAGTTGGAATCGACTTCGAGCAGCAGATAGGAGCCGCCCTGCAGGTCGAGACCCAGCACGATGTGGCGCTGCGCCCAGACCGGCCAGGTCTTCACCTTTGCCTCGGGGAAGAAATTCGGAACAGCGAACAGGCAGATGACGAGCGTGGTAAGAACGATCGCCAGCACCTTCCACCGTGTAGCATACAACATCGAGCAGACCCGTCAGATCCAGGAAAATGCGCCGCAACACGCGGCGCGGAAAACTCAGCTCGCGGACGTCTCGTCCTTGGCGCTCTCAGCTTTCTCCTTGGCCGGCTCGCCCTTGGTGCGGACGCCGGAAATCATCTGCCGCATCTGCCGCACGCGGACACCGTCCGAAATCTCGAACTCGATCTGGTCGTCGTCGACCACCTTGGTGACCTTGCCGACGAGGCCGCCCGAGGTGATCACCGTGTCGCCGCGCCGGATGTTCTTCACGAGTTCCTGGTGATCCTTCACCTTCTTCTGCTGCGGGCGCAGAATCAGGAAGTACATGATCACGAATATCAGCGCGAACGGCAGCAGCGACATCAACATGCTGTTGGCATCGCCACCGGCTGCAGCCTGGGCGTACGCAGGGGTAATCAGCATTCGAACAATCCTCGTCAGACAGGAAAGAACCGGCCATGCCTGGGCATAGCGGCTTGGGCACGTCGCCGGTTCGGGCAAATTCGCGCGGACTATAGCGGCGGCGGGCCCAATTGCAACGTGGCCAGCCCCCTCATTTAGGTCGCTTGCGGGACGTTCCAAGGCCCGATAAGGCTGCGCGGTCAGGAACCGAAGAAATGTCGAAAAAATCAAAGAAAACAGCGCCTCGCGCCACCTCCAAAGCGGTCGCAGTCAGGCGCCCGAAAACCGCGACAAAACGTCCGGCAAACGCCCCCGGGGACGCCGCCGCCGAGCGCATCGCAACGGCGCTGGAAGCCATCGCCAGCCATCTTTCAGCGACCTCGCCGGCGAGCGGGGCGAGCGACTCGTTCGACGCCGCCGACGCCTTTGTCTGGCACCCCGACGGGCGCCTGGCGCCGGTGCCGCGCGTCAGCCGCGTCGATCTCGGGCTGCTCAAGGGCATCGACCGGATGCGGGACATCCTGATCGAAAACACCGAACGCTTTGCCGACGGCCTGCCGGCCAACAACGCCCTGCTCTGGGGCGCCCGCGGCATGGGCAAGTCATCGCTGGTGAAGGCGACGCACGCCAACATCAACGTCGATCGCAAGCCCGCCGACCGGCTGAAATTGATCGAGATTCACCGCGAGGACATCGAGAGCCTGCCCGGCCTGATGGATCTCCTGCGCAACTCCGATTTCCGCTTCATCGTGTTCTGCGACGATCTCTCCTTCGACGGCAACGACGCCTCCTACAAGTCGCTCAAGGCGGTGCTGGAGGGCGGCATTGAAGGGCGTCCCGACAACGTCATCCTCTACGCCACCTCCAACCGCCGACATCTGCTGGCGCGCGAGATGATCGAGAACGAACGCTCGACCGCGATCAACCCGGGCGAGGCGGTCGAAGAGAAAGTGTCGCTGTCGGATCGTTTCGGTCTCTGGCTCGGTTTCCATCGCTGCAGCCAGGATGAATATCTGGCGATGGTGCGTGGTTATTGCGGCCATTACGGCATCAAGATCGCCGACGACCTCCTGGAGCGCGAGGCGCTCGAATGGTCGACCACCCGCGGCTCCCGTTCGGGCCGCGTCGCCTGGCAGTTCACGCAGGAACTGGCGGGAAGGCTGGGCGTGAGGCTGGCGGGTAAGTAGACGTTCGCGGCCACGTTCTCAGTCTGTCATTCCCCGCGAAGGCGGGAATCCAGTACGCCGCGGCCTCTCGGCTCATCATCCGCGTCTCTGGAATACTGGATCGCCCGCTTTCGCGACGACAGTCGTGGGTGTGGATGCACGGTTTGCTGCAGCCCGCAGCCTCAAGCCCCGTTGAGGAATTGCAGCGGGTCAACCGGTGACGATCCCTTGCGGATTTCGAAATGGAGTTGCGGCGACCCCACCTCACCCGATTGACCCGATTTGGCAATGATCTGGCCGCGCTTGATCGTGTCCCCGCGCTTTACCAGCAGTTCACTCGCATGGGCATATGCGGTGACGTAACCGTTGGAGTGCCGAACCAGAACGAGATTGCCGTAACCCTTCAGTTCATTTCCGGAATAGGCGACGACGCCGTCTTCCGCCGCCTTTACCGGCGTGCCTTCCGGCACCGCCAGGTTGATGCCGTCATTCGACTTGCCATTGGTCTTGGCGCCATAGCTCGTGATCACCTTGCCGCGCACCGGCCAGCGGAAGGTCGGCAGCGCGCCGGTGGCTTCGCTGGGCTTGGCCGGCGCGGCCTCTGCGACGGGCTTTTCTTCGACGACATTGGTCGTAGCAGAAGCCAGCCGCGCGCTCTGCGGCGGTCCACCAGCGGCTGCCATCCTGGTTGCCGGCGCGGCAACCACCGTAGCCGGCTGCGCGGGCGCAGCAGCGACCGGTGCCGGAGCGGCGGATGCGGATTTCGAAGCCGGCACCGTGAGCTTCATGCCGAGGCTGAGCGTGGCGGACTGGTCGAGATGGTTGGCCCTGGCGAGTTCGGAGACCGGCACCTGGTTGCGGCGCGCGATGCTCATCAACGTGTCACCGCGATTGACGACGTGGATGCTCGATGACGCCGCTGCGGCAGCGACGGGCTTGCTGGCCGGCCGCGCAACAGCCGGCGCGGGCGCAGCCGCAACGGCCTGGCGCGGCGGAATGACGAGTTGCTGACCGGGCGACAGCGTGCGCGGCCCCTTGTAACCGTTGGCCTGCAGGATTGCGGCACTCGACACGTTGTAGCGCTTGGCGAGGATATCGAGCGTGTCGCTGGTACCGACGATGATCGTAGTGCCGCCATGGCTGGACGGACGGGCGGCCGCGATCGAGCGAGGCGGCACCGTGGCCGTGGTTTCAATCGCCGGACGCTGCGGCGGCGCATAGGACGAAATCCCGCGCCCTCCTCCCGACACGCCGCCAGTGCTGGCAGGATAAGCGGGTGGTGCCGCAACCGCGGGCGGCGGCAACGACTGCGACTGGAATTGCGGAGCTTGCGCCGGCGGCCGCGAATATTGCGGCAGTTCGCGGCGCTCGGCGGCCGGCGCCCGCACTGAACCGGTAGATTCAGGCTGCGAAGCAAAGGGGTTGGAAAAGGAGGTGTCGGAAAGGCGCGTCTGCATATCGGCGCTGCAGCCGGCAAAGCCAACCGACATCAGCGTCAGCACCGCGACCTGCGGCACCCGACGCGAGCGAAGCAACTCGGCAATGCGGGACATGGTTACTCACTCGTACGCAACAAAATACTGTTTTGAGTAAACACGTCGCGAGTAAATAACCGCTTAACCCTGGGAATAAGACGTTGGCGGGAACCGCCAATCTGCAATTCCTACAGTTCGCGCGCGATGCCCGGCAGCGCCGGCACGAAGCGGACATCGACCAGCTCCTTGCGCTCGAAACCGCTGTCGGTCCTGACTACGCGAACCAGCGTCTGGGTGCCGTGATGCGGCCCGACAGGCGCGATCAGGATGCCGCCGGGCACGAGCCGCTCGAGCAGCTTGTCGGGGATCTGCTCCATCGCAGCCGTCACGATGATGCGGTCGAAATCACCGGCGCCGGCCGGAACGTCGAAGCCATCGCCGTACATCACCTCGATGTTGTGATAGTCGAGCTTTTCGAGCCGGGCGCGCGCTTCATCCGCCAGCGTCCGGTAGCGCTCGATGGTCAGCACATGCCTGCACAGCCGCGACAGGATCGCGGCCTGATAGCCCGAGCCGGTGCCGATCTCGAGCACCTTGTGCTCCTTCTTCAGCTGCAACTGCTCGGTCATGTAGGCGACCACAAAGGGCTGGCTGATGGTCTGCCCGCAGGAAATGCCCAGAGCGCTGTCGCGATAGGCGTGGCCACGGTCGACCGTGGCGACGAACGCCTCGCGCGGCACCTCTTCCATGGCCCGCAGTACAGCCTGGTCGCTGATCCCCCGCCGCCGAAGGGTGAGCTGAAACATCATCTTTTCGGGCGGTTCTTGCGACATTGCGATCTCATGGCGGGGCTCGGCCGCCGATCCTTCATTTCATAATAGCGTCCATGCATTTAAGGAAGAATTTCCTCAAGATTCTGGTTGCTGATCATGGAACCATCGCCGCGGTCCGGCGTTAGGGCACGGGAAAATCGTCTCGGACAGGCTTGACCTTGGGCGCCTGCCAGTCCAACTCGACGTTGCACCGAACGGTGTTTTTTGCGAACCTTGACGCTCGGAAGGGCAAGGATCCCATCATGGTAGTGATACGGCCTGAGGGCTGTTCTGTTTTCCTCGTCGAAGACGAAGTCATGATCCGGATGATGGTTGCCGACATGCTGGAAGAGCTGGGCTACAGCGTTGCCGCCGAGGCCGGCGAAATCGGCGAGGCGGTCAAGCTCGCGCAATCGACCGAATTCGATCTCGCCATCCTCGATGTCAACGTGAACGGCAAGGTGATTACGCCAGTGGCCGAGTTGATCAAGGCGCGCAACCGTCCGTTCATATTCGCGACCGGTTACGGGTCCTCCGGCCTGCCCGAGGAATATCGTGATCGCCCCTCGCTGCAGAAGCCGTTTCAGCTGGAAACGCTCGCGCAGGTCATCACCTCCACGCTGAAGAGCGCGCCGGCTTAGGCAATCAAGGCTGCCATCGTCGTCACCCGCCACCGGGTCGGCCGAATGGCCGCCCGATGACAGGCTCCGACGGGTGATCCAGTATTCCAGAGAGCCGCGACAGGATCGAGAAGCGCAGCGTACTGGATGCCCGCCTTCGCGGGCATGATGAGGCTACTGCTCCGAACAGGCGAGCCTTATTTCAACGTCGTCGTCAGCGCGACCGAAAACACCTCATCGGTGCGATCGAGCCGGAGCGGCGTGACCGATACGTAGCGCGCGGCAAGGGCGGCGAGATCGGTGCCTTCGGCCGGCGTGTCCATCATCGCGGCACGCTCGAAGCCGATCCAGAAATAGGGATTGCCACGGCCGTCGTGGCGCTTGTCGACCTTCAGGAAACCGAGATTGCGCTTGCCCTGCCGCGTCACGCGGACGCCGTTGACCTGATCCGGCGTGCAGGCGGGAAAGTTGACGTTGATCACGGTGTTCTTCGGCACGCCGGCGTCGATCACCTTGCGCAGGATATCGGGACCGAACTTCAGCGCGGTGTCCCACAGCGGCGCGTGACGGGTCTCGATGGAAAACTCCTGGCTCAGGGCGAACGATGGAATGCCCAGGATCGTACCCTCGAGTGCGCCGGCGATGGTGCCGGAATAGACCACGTCCTCAGCGACGTTGCGCCCCCTGTTGACGCCGGACAGCACGAGATCCGGCCCCTTCTCACCCATGATGTGGCGCGACCCCATGATCACACAGTCGGTCGGGGTGCCCCGCACCGCGAAATGGCGCGGGCCGACTTCGCGCAGCCGCAACGGATCGTTCAGCGACAGCGAATGCGAGACGCCGGATTGATCGAGCTCCGGCGCCACGACCCAGACGTCGTCGGACAGCGCACGGGCGATCTCCTCGATGATCTTGAGACCCGGAGCGTGGATGCCGTCGTCATTGGTGCAGAGGATTCGCATCCGTCAAAATGCCTTTTGTTCGTTATAGAAGCCGCCTTAGCCGTTGGGAGTCGTCTTAACCGGCTATGGCCGCCGAGGCAAACCGGCCGATTTTCCCTAAGGCTTTCGCTTCATCCAGACCCGCCAGGGACGAAGGAATTTGGCGTTGCCATTGAACCGCAGGCGCAAATCCGCGGGCTTGTCCTGCTGCAGCTCGACGGGTTCGGGCGCTGCAAATACCTCCGGCGGTGGCGGCGGCACATCTCGCATCAGCGCTTCCGGCGTCACAACCGGCGGAAGCGACGCAATCGGTTCGTCCACTGGCGGCGGCACCGCTTCCGGCAATGACGCCACCGGAAGCGCCGACTGCGGAAATCGCGCCCGCGCGACGGCCAGGCCCTTGTCGAAATCGGCAGCATTCAACCATTGCTTGGCGTGCATGCTTGCGATGTGGCTTTCGTCCCACAATCGCGCGATCTCGATGTCGAAGAACCCCTGCAGCTTCTGGTCGATCAATTGCATCCCGTGGCCGGTGACAGCCCATTGCCTGCCGATCCAATGGATGTCGCGATGCAACGCCATTTCTGCCTTTGCTATTTGACGCGCTCGATCACCTTGAGCCCGCCCATATAGGGCTGCAGCACGGCGGGCACCGCGATCGAACCGTCTTCCTGCTGATAGTTTTCCATGACGGCAATCAGCGCGCGGCCGACCGCGGTGCCCGAGCCGTTCAGCGTGTGAACGAAGCGCGGCTTGCCGTCCGGCCCGCGCGAGCGCGCATCCATGCGCCGCGCCTGGAAATCGCCGCACACCGAGCAGCTCGAAATCTCCCGATAGGCACCGCCCTCGCCCTGCCCCGGCATCCAGACCTCGATGTCGTAGGTCTTCTGCGCCGAAAAGCCCATGTCGCCGGAACACAGCGTCATCACGCGGTAATGCAGGTCCAGTCGTTTGAGCACTTCCTCGGCACAGGACAGCATGCGCTCGTGCTCGTCGCGGCTGGTCTCCGGTGTTGCGATCGAGACCAGTTCGACCTTTGTAAACTGATGCTGGCGGATCATGCCGCGGGTGTCGCGCCCCGCCGCGCCCGCTTCGGCGCGAAAGCACGGCGTCAGCGCGGTCAGCCGCATCGGCAGTTCTTTTTCGTCGACGATGGATTCGCGTACAAGATTTGTCAGCGAGACCTCGGCGGTGGGGATGAGGCCAAGACGCTCGGTCTGCAATCGTCCGTCGGGAGTTGCGAGCAGTTCGCCCTTGATGGCCCAGAACTGATCATCTTCAAATTTTGGCAACTGTCCGGTGCCGAACATCACGTCGTTCCGCACCAGGAGCGGCGGATTGATCTCTGTATAGCCATGCTCGTTGGTGTGGAGGTCGAGCATGAACTGCCCGATCGCCCGCTCCAGCCGTGCGAGGCCTTTTTTCAGCACGACAAAGCGCGCGCCGCTGAGTTTTGCGGCGGCCTCGAAATCCATGTAGCCGAGCGCGCCGCCGAGATCGTCATGCGGCTTCGGCTTGAAGCTGTAGTCGCGCTTCTTGCCGTAGACCTGACGCTGCACGTTACCGTGCTCGTCCACGCCATCGGGTACGTCGTCCAGCGGCAGGTTCGGGATCGCGGACAGTTCGCCGGCGAGTTCGTCGTCCGCCGTCTTTGCAGCGACTTCGAGCTCGGGCATCGTGGTCTTGAGTTCGGCGACCTCAGCCATCAGCTTGTTGGCGCGCGCGTCGTCCTTTGCCTTCTTGGCCTCACCGATTTCCTTCGATGCCGCGTTACGGCGCGCCTGCGCCTGCTCCGAGGCCAGGATCGCCGCACGGCGTCTTTCGTCGATCGCAAGCAGCGATGCCGACAACGGCGCCAGCCCGCGGCGCTTCAGTCCGGCGTCAAATGCCTTTGGGTTGTCGCGGATCGATTTGATGTCGTGCATAGGTAATTCCTGAATCGTGCCTAAAAGGGCGCGCCCCCAGTACCACACCGGTCATCACCCGCGAAAGCGGGTGATCCAGTATTCCAGAGCAGCAGCCCGCGGAATCGAGAGGCCTCGGCGTACTGGATTCCCCGCTTTCGCGGGGAATGACGGCCGATTGGGAGACGGGAACGGCCCTACTCGGCCGGATTGGCTTCCGGAGGCGGGCTGGCGGGCGGGGGCGTGGTCGCGGCCCGAGCGGCGGCGGCCCGCTTTTCGACCACCCCCACCGCGATGATCGCGCCCTCGTACAGGGCCATCAGCGGGATCGCGAGCGAGGCCTGGCTGATGACATCGGGCGGTGTCAGCACGGCGGCGATGACAAAGGCGCCGACGATGAAATACCGGCGCTTCTCGCGGAGCATCTTGGCGTTGACGATGCCGATCCGGCCCAGCAACGTCAGGATCACGGGCAACTGGAACGCGACGCCGAAGGCGAAAATCAGCGACATCATCAGCGACAGATATTCGCCGACCTTGGGCAGCAACTGGATCTGCGCCGTCTCGTCGCCACCCATCTGCTGCATGCCGAGCGAGAACCGCACCAGCATCGGCAGCACAATGAAATAGACCAGCAGCGAACCAAGCACGAAGAAGAACGGGGTGGCGATCAGGTACGGCAGGAACGCGCCGCGCTCGTGTTTGTAGAGACCCGGCGCCACGAATTTATAGATCTGCGTCGCCACGATCGGAAACGAGATGAAGGCCGCGCCGAACAGCGCAAGCTTCAGCTGCGTCAGGAAATATTCCAGCAGCGCCGTGTAGATGAATTTCGAGTTCTCGGCGCCCGCGACCCAGACGAACGGCCAGACCAGCACGTTGTAGATCTGCTTGGCGAAGAAGAAGCAGAAAATGAAGGCAATGCCAAAGCCGAGCAGCGCCTTGATCAGCCGCGAACGCAGCTCGATCAAGTGATCCATCAGCGGCGCTTTGCTGGCCTCAATGTCCTCGATGGTCATGACGCTTTGGCGTCCTTGAGAATGTCGGGCCCGACGGGTGCGGTATCCTGCGCCACCGCCTGCGCTTCACGCGTGATTACAAGCGGCTCCGAAGCAGCAGGATGCGCCTCCGCTTCGACGAAGGTCTCCGGGGTCGGCGCGGCGGGTGTCGTTGGCACGATCGGCTCGCCGATCGCTCCCGCGACCTGAGCGTCGACAGGCTTGTCGGCAGCCGGTTTGTCGATATCGCCGATCTGCAGGGCGTCGCTGACGTCCTTTTGCAGGGAGGTCATGACGTTGCCGGGGGAGACGCCGGTTGCGATATCCTTGACCTCGTCAAAACTCTTCTTGAGGTCGGCCATTTCGGCCTCGCGCATGGCTTCCTGGAACTGGCCCTGGAATTCGGACGCCATCTTGCGCGCCTTACCCATCCATTGCCCGACCATGCGGAGCACGCCCGGCAGCTCTTTCGGGCCGATGGCGATCAGCGCGATAACTGCGATGACGACCAGTTCACTCCACCCGATGTCGAACATGCATTCTTCCGCTCGCGCGAGACGTCCGCGCCCCAATCCTCAATCTAGCAAGATCTGGAGCAGGTCGCGCCATTTCTCAATCGGCGTTCTTCAACCGATCCCCGGTCGAAAGATGCCCCGTCCGGGATGTCCGGTTCAGACAGCCTTGCTGCCGACATCCGTCCGCGCCGCCGTCGGCGTCGCATTGTTGTGGTCGATGGTCTTCACCGGCTCAGCGGGCTTTTCGGGTGCCTTGTCGTCGTCCTGCAAGCCCTTCTTGAAGGACTTGATGCCCTGCGCGACATCGCCCATCAGGTCCGAGATCTTGCCGCGGCCGAACAACAGCAGGACCACTGCGATCACGACGATCCAGTGCCAAATGCTAAGCGAACCCATCCTGCAACCCTCCAAAAAGAGACGGCCGGAAGCCGGCCAAGCTTTGGCGGAAGGTAGGCCCGGGAGGTGTCAAAAACAAGGACCCCTGCCGCGGCAAATCGCTGTCGCGGCTAGGTATTATTGCTATCATTAACCCCGTCTGGCGGAACGGCTGGCGAAGCTTCGGAACCAGCTTCCACGGCCTCTTCGGGCTCCGCGGCAGGCGCCAGCAGCAGTTCCAGGCTATCGCCGGCCTCCAGCGGGTCCTCGTCCTCACGCAGCTCCACATCGTCCGACGGCGTCGGCACGCTGAATCCGGAAGGCAGCCGCGAATCCAGCAAGCCCGTCCCCTTCAGCTCTTCAAGGCCCGGCAGGTCGCCCAGCGCCTCCAGGCTGAACTGTGACAGGAAACCTTCCGTCGTGCCGAAGGTGAGCGGCCGACCCGGCGTCTTGCGGCGGCCGCGTGGGCGGATCCACCCGGTTTCCAGGAGCACATCCAGCGTTCCCTTTGACGTGATCACGCCGCGGATTTCCTCGATCTCGGCGCGCGTCACAGGCTGGTGATAGGCAATGATCGCGAGCACCTCGATGGCCGCACGCGACAGCCGCCGCGTCTCCGTGCTTTCCCGCGTCATGAGCCACGAAAGATCGCCGGCGGTGCGGAAGGTCCATTTGTTGGCGACACGGACGAGATTGACGCCGCGCGGGGCGTATTCCGCCTGCAATTGCGCCAATGCCTCCTTGACGTCGACACCATCGGGCATGCGCTTGGCCAGCGTCGTCGTATCGATCGGTTCAGCCGAGGCAAACAGCAGCGCTTCGAGCAGCCGCAATTCCTCCGGCCGCGCCACGGGCTCGGCGGCTTCGTCGGCGGGACGATGATCCTCGGCTTCTTCCATGCGCTTTTCCGCCAGACTTGCCATCGCTGGGTCTCCTTCCACTTACTTGACCGACAGATCCGGTGCGGACATCGCCCCGGACGCCTGTGGCGGACGCTTACGAAAATACAGCGGCGCGAACGCCTCTTTCTGGTTCAGCTCCATCTCGCCTTCGCGCACCAGTTCAAGGGCAGCGGCAAAGCTCGACGCGAACACCGTGGCTCTTTGCGTGGGGTCGACAATGTAGCTGAGCAGGTAGTCGTCGAGGCAGCTCCAGTCCTCCGACTCGGCCATGCCGACCAGCCGCTCCAGCGACGCGCGTGCTTCCGCCAGCGACCACACCGTGCGCCTGGCCAGATGCACGGTCGCCAGCACGCGCTGCTGCCGCTGCGCCGCATAGGCGTTCAGCAGATCGAACAGGGTCGCGGTGAACTTCGGGTGACGGATTTCGGCGATCGATTCCGGATTGCCGCGCGGGAAAATATCGCGCTGGAACTGCGGCCGGTTCATCAGCCGGTTGGCGGCTTCGCGAATGGCCTCGAGCCGGCGCAGCCGGTTGGCGAGCGCGGTCGCCATCTCCTCGGCGCTCGGTCCGTCCGGCGTCGGCGGCTCGGGCAGCAGCAGCCGCGATTTCAGGTAGGCGAGCCAGGCCGCCATCACCAGGTAATCGGCCGCCAGTTCGAGGCGGATTTTCCGCGCGGCTTCGATGAAGGTGAGATACTGGTCGGCCAGCGCCAGGATCGAAATCTTGGCGAGGTCGACCTTCTGTTGCCGCGCCAGCGTCAGCAGCAGGTCGAGCGGACCCTCATAGCCCTCGACATCGACGACCAGCGCCGGCTCGCCATCGGTAGCTTCCTCGGCGGGCGCGGGCCGGCCGGTTTCAAACGATAGAATTTCCGCGGTCATGCCGTTCCTATCCGATCCAGCAACGCGTCCAGCTCGGCCCGTGCCGCCTGCCGGTCGAGCGGCTCCGGCGGCTTTCGCGAGGCCAGCGCCCGGCTGGCGCGCTGCAGGGCTTCACCCGTCAGTTCCGGCGTCTCGCGCGCGACATCGCGCATCTCGTCGAGCTTGCCGTTGCAATGAAGAATCATGTCGCAGCCAGCGTTGACGATGGCGCGCGTGCGCTCGGCGATCGATCCCGCCAGCGCATTCATGGAGACGTCATCACTCATCAACAAACCCTGGAACCCAATTTGGCCGCGAATCACCTGCCGGATGATTGTCGCAGATGTCGTCGCCGGTTGGGCGGGGTCCAGCGCGCTAAACACAACATGCGCGGTCATCGCCATCGGCAGGTCCGCCAGCGGCCGGAAGGCGGCAAAATCGGTCCGTTCCAGCTCATCGCGCGGCGTATCCACGGTCGGCAGCCGGAAATGGCTGTCGGCGGTAGCCCTGCCGTGGCCGGGAATGTGTTTCACGACGGGCAGAACGCCGCCCTGTTCCAACCCCCTGGTGACCGCCCGGGCGATCGCCGCGACCTTGGCCGGTTCCGTCCCGTAGGCGCGGTTGCCGATCACGGCATCGGCGCCGGCCACAGGCACGTCCGCCAGCGGCAGGCAGTCGACGGTGATGCCGAGGTCGATCAGGTCGGCCGCGATCAGACGCGAGCTCAGCCGCGCGGCCTGCAGGCCCAGCGCCGGGTCGAGATCGTACAGCACACCGAATGCAGCACCGGGCGGATACACCGGCCAGTGCGGCGGCCCCAGCCGCGCCACCCGGCCGCCCTCCTGGTCGATCAGGACCGGCGCGTCAGCCTCGCCAAGGCAATTCCGCAATTCCTCGACGAGCGCCGATACTTGATCCGGGGTCTCGACATTGCGCTTGAAAAGGATGAAGCCCCACGGCCGTTCGCCACGGATGAACTCGCGCTCGGCAGCGCTCAATTCAAGTCCCGATACGCCTGTGATGAATGCGCGGCTGCTCATGGGGGCCGATTAGGCCCCTCACAGCCCCGCGGTCAAGGAAACCGCCGTTAATTCCTTTGGACGACGCACTGTCCGCCGGCAGATTTCAGGCTGCCGCAGAACTGCGAGGCCTCGTCCGGCGAACCGAAAGGTCCGACCATGGCACGGTAGTACACGCCCTTTTCACCGAGATCGGCGCGCTTGATGACCGGTGACTTGGAACCCAGCACGTTCGGGAACTTGCCCTGCAGCGCCCGGAAGGATGCCTGGGCGTCAGCCTCGTTCTTCTGGGAGGAAACCTGAACCAGATAACCACCGCTGCTCGCTGCGGGCGCTGTCTGGGTCGGGTTGGTCGCCGCCATGCGGGTCGGCGCGGGATCGGATGCGGAGCCGGACTGCGGCGCCAGCGACATCGGCGTATTCGCGCTGGCGTTGGCCGACGCTGGGTTGCGGGAGCCCGGGGCAGCCTGAGGGGCCGCGGCGGCAGGCACGGTCGCCGGTGCCGCAACGGACCGCGTCGTCGGACCCGGTCGTGCCGGAGTAGCCGTGGCACCCGTGGGGATGCCGCCGTTCTCGGCCGCGTCGCCCTTCACCGCGAGAGTTCTGACTTTGCGCGGCTCGCTGTTCGGCATGGTCCCGTTGGCCGCCGTCGCCAGTGCCGCTCCGTTCGGAGAAACACTCGCAACCTGCGGCGGGTTGCTGTTCGGATTGAGCGGCGGAAATACCACGCGCGGCCCGCCGGACCTGGAATTGACGTCAACCGGGGTTTCCTCGCGCGACACCAGCTTTTCACCGCCGTCGCCCGACGGCAAGCGATCGGGGGTCTTCGAGGCGACGTCGGACTGTGCCGGCACCACCTTGGTCGGGCTGTTGTCAGCCTTGATGATCGGTGGCTCGCCGCTGCGGGGCGAACCGACAAAGGTGCGGTAGGCGAAGGCAGCGCCCGTCCCCACCACGGCCAGCGCCAGCACGGCAGCGACCGTCATCAATCCGCTCGAGCGCTTCTTCGGCGCGGGCTCTTCTTCCTCGTAGCCATCGTTCTGATAGGCGTACGGATCGTCCGGATAGGCCGGGTCGCGCTGATAGCCCTGATCGCCGGCTTCGATCCGGCCGTAGAGCGCATCGTCGTAACGCGACGGATCCTGATCGTAACGCGACGAATCCTGCTGCGGCTCGGCGGCAAATTGCGGCTGCTCGTAATAGTCCTGCTCATGCGCCTGCGGTTGCTGGGCGCCGTAACGATGCAAGGGGTGCACGGACGGATGAACCGGCGCCGGCTGGTATTCCGGCTCGTCGTCGTAGTCCTGCGGCGGCAGTGGTGGCGGCGGCGGTGCCGGCTCATGCCGGCCGCGCTGCATCCATGACGGCGGGCTCGGCGGCGCGCTGTCAGCCTCGTCGGGCAGATCGTATGGCTCCGGCGCGGAATATTGCGGACGAATATTCGCGCGCGACTGCAGCGGATGCGGGGCCTGCCTGGCAGCAGCCGCAGCCGGGTCCGCTTGTCCGATCAGCCTTGCCAGTTCAGCCAACGGATCGCTCTCGCCACGGCCTGCACCGTGAGGATCGCCGCGATCGTAGTCGGCGCCGAGATAAGGTCGTTCCTGATATCGTTCAGCCATCGTGATGATGCATCCCCTTCGGGACAGCGCCAACCCGCCATGTCAACGAACCATGACGAGCGAATTGGCCCCTGCCAGATACCCCACGAACCCCCATTCGTGAGGGCCTTCGCCCCTGCCTACCGCATCTCGGTTGGGGCTTGGACGCCGAGAACGGCTAAGCCCGATGCCAGAACCGAGACGACGCCCTGAACCATTGCCAAACGCGCCCTCGTAATCACTGCATCATTAGTCATAATGAAGCGTAAATAGGGCAAATCGCGCCCCTTGGTCCACAACGCGTGAAATTCACTGGCCAAATCATATAGATAAAATGCGATTCGGTGTGGTTCGTGTGCGGTCGCCGCCGCCTCGAGCATCCGGGGATAGAGCGCCAACCGCTTCAATAGGTCCAATTCGGCCGGATCGGTCAACCGCTCCACCGGGGCATCCCCGAGCCAGGCCGCCCGGGCGGCATCGTCCTCCGGCAGGTCGGGCAACATCTCGCGGGCGTTCTTGAAGATGGAGTGGCCGCGGGCGTGACCGTACTGCACGTAGAAGACGGGATTGTCCTTCGACTGCTCGAGCACCCTGGCAAGATCGAAATCGAGCACCGCGTCATTCTTGCGGAACAGCATCATGAACCGCACGGCGTCTGAACCGACTTCGTCCACCACTTCGCGCAGCGTGACGAAATCGCCCGAGCGTTTCGACATTCGCACCTGCTCGCCGTTGCGCAACAGTCGGACGAGCTGCACGACCTTGACGTCGAGCGCAGCCTTGCCGCCGCTGATGCCCTTCACCGCCGCCTGCATACGCTTGATGTAACCGCCGTGATCGGCGCCGAACACGTCGATCATGTCGAGGAAGCCGCGATCGACCTTGTTCTTGTGATAGGCGATGTCTGACGCGAAATACGTGTAGCCGCCGTCCGACTTGATCAGCGGACGATCGACGTCGTCACCATAGGCGGTGGCGCGGAAAAGGGTTTGTATCCGATCCTCGTAGTCCTCGACCGGCTTGCCCTTCGGCGGCGGCAGGCGGCCTTCGTAGATATCGCCCTTGGAACGCAGGAAATCGATGGTCTCGGTGACCTTGTTGTTGCCGGTCTCGACCAGCGACCGCTCCGAGAAAAACACGTCGTGCTTGATGTTCAGCGCCGCGAGATCGCGCTTGATCATGTCCATCATCATGGCGATGGACTTGTCGCGGACGATCGGCAGCCACGCGGTTTCAGCCATCGCCCTGAGCTTGTCGCCATGCTCGGCGGCCAGCGCCTGCCCGACCGGCACGAGATAGTCGCCGGGATAGAGCCCTTCCGGAATCTCGCCAATATCATCGCCGAGCGCCTCGCGGTAGCGCAGGAACGCCGAGCGCGCGAGCACGTCGACCTGGGCGCCGGCGTCGTTGATGTAATACTCGCGCGTGACGTCATAGCCCGCAAACTGCAAGAGGCTGCCCAGCGCATCGCCGAACACCGCGCCGCGGCAATGGCCGACATGCATCGGTCCGGTCGGATTGGCCGAGACATATTCGACGTTGACCTTCGCGCCGTGGCCGACCGCACTTTTGCCGTAGGCGACGTTTTCGCGCAGCATGGTGCGCAGCTCGTCGGCCCAGACCTGGGGCTTGAGAGTGAGATTGATGAAGCCGGGGCCGGCGACGTCAACGGCGGCGACGAGATCGTCGGCACGCAGCTTTTCGGCGATCCTGTCGGCGAGATCGCGCGGCTTCACCTTGGCGTCCTTGGCGAGCACCATCGCGGCGTTGGTCGCCATGTCGCCATGGGTCGCGTCGCGCGGCGGCTCGACCACGACGCGGGAGAAATCGATGCCGGCGGGCCACTGGCCCTCGGCCGCCAGGGCCGCGCAGATCGCATGCACACGCGCGAGCACATCGGCAAACAGGTGTTGTGAGGCTGACTTGTCGGACATGGGCGCCGCCTAACGCAAATCCGGGGTCGAGTCAAAAAGCCTTTGGTGCTCCATCAGGGCAAAACGGTCGGTCATCCCGGCGATGAAATTGCCGATCCGGCGGGCCCTCTCCCCCTTGCTTTCGCGCTCCGATCCCTCGACCCATTCGGCCGGCAGGTCCTCGGGCGAGGTTTGGTAGCGTGCGAACAGGTCGAACAGGATCGCTTCCGCCTCGCCCATCACGCGCACTACTCGATTGTGACGATACATATGCAGCTTCAGGAACGCCTTGATCCCGGCCTCCTCCTCCGCGACTTCCGGCGAAAAGCCGACCAGCGGCTGATGGTGGCGGCGCACGTCGTGGGCCGATTGCGGCTTTGCGGCAGCAAGGCGCTTGCCCGTCTCGGACATGACGGCCCCGATCATGTACGAAATCAGTTCGCGCACCAGTTCTGCGCCGCGCCTGGCATCGTCGAGCGCGGGGTAATGCCGGTCGATCTCCTTGATGATTGCCTCGGTGAGCGGCATCGACTTGAGATCGTCGATGCCGAACAGGCCGGCCCGCAGGCCGTCGTCGATATCGTGGGCATCATAGGCGATGTCGTCGGCAAAGGCTGCGACCTGCGCTTCCAGCGAAGCGTAGCTCCATAGCTCCAGGTCGAATCTTTGGTTGAAGTCGGAAATACCGACGGGGATCCCGCCGTCACGGTATGGCCCGGCAGGTGCCCCGCCACGCTCGGCCAGAGGGCCGTTGTGCTTGACGATCCCCTCCAGCGTTTCCCAGGTCAGGTTCAGCCCGTCGAACTCGGGATAACGATGTTCCAGCGAAGTGATGACGCGCAGCGCCTGCGCGTTATGGTCGAAACCGCCATGGGCCCTGAGGCATTTGTCCAGCGCCCGTTCGCCGGCATGGCCGAACGGCGGGTGGCCGACATCATGGGCCAGCGCCAGCGTCTCGGTGAGGTCCTCGTCGAGCCCGAGCTGGCGGGCCAGCGCACGGGCGATCTGCGCGACCTCAAGCGAATGGGTCAGCCGGGTGCGGTAATGATCACCCTCGTGGAACACAAAAACCTGCGTCTTGTGCTTCAGGCGCCGGAACGCTGTGGAATGGATCACCCGATCGCAATCCCGCCGGAACGGGCTGCGGGTCTTGCTCGGCGGCTCGGCAAACAGCCTCCCCCGGCTGGAATCGGGGTCGCAGGCATAAAGCGCGCGGGGGGCAGCCATTCCGACCGACACGATTTTTTAGTCCTTATCCATTTGATTCCACGGGACTACGCACTTAACTATGTCTGACGGGCCATACCAAGTACGGCCGACCATACCAAATGAATTGGGTATGACGGCCCGGAGAGCATGCCAATGACCACTGCCATCACCGTCAGCGAGCGGGCCGCCCGCCGGATCGGCGAGATCCTCAAGACCGAAGGCGACGGCGCCATGCTGCGCATCTCCGTCGAGGGCGGCGGCTGCTCCGGCTTCCAGTACAAATTCGACGTCGACCACGCCAAGGCCGACGACGATCTGGTGATCGCCCGCGAGGGTGCCGTGGTGCTGGTCGATCCAGCCTCGGTGCCGTTTCTGGCCGGTTCGGAAGTGGATTTCGTCGACGACCTGATCGGCGCCTCGTTCCGGGTGGTGAACCCCAACGCGACGGCATCGTGCGGCTGCGGGACGAGTTTTTCGATCTGAAGGCGGCGCCATCTCTCGCACATTCTCTTCCGCATCATTGCGAGTCTGCGGATCGGCGCAAAGCACCGTTCGATGACAGGCACCACAAAGCAATCCATACTTCGTTGCGTGGAAAACTGGATTGCTTCGTTCGCAACTAAGAGTTGACTCAAGCGACAGGCTCCAGCGATCGCACCATAGCCCTGGTTCTGAGGTTGTGTCGAATCTTGGACTAATGCTAGCTGTAGCCGAATGTTCATCCTCGACAGATCAAAGAACGACTCGTCAGTGACGCTCGATTTGCTGCGCGCGGTTGCGGCACAGATGGTTTGCGTCGGGCACGGTATCTCCTTCTTCGTACCAGCCTGGCGTCCAACCGAGCTTCCGCTCATGCAGAACGTCGGTGTGCTGATTTTCTTCGTCGGGGACCCTGATCACCTTCACGCTGATCGAGCGATCGAAGCAGCCGTCCTATGGATTTGGCACGTTCTTCCTGGAACGGTTTGCCAGGATTTATTCCGGACTCATTCCCGCGCTGCTCTTCGTCGTCGTCGTGGACGCCATCGTTATTTACGGGTTTCACGAGAAAGCGGCCGCGCCCTATTACACCGTAAAGACATTCATCGCCAATCTCTTCATGCTCGAAGCGTATCGCGGCATCCTTTCGAACTACCTGAGATGGTCTGCATTCGGCTCGGCCAGCCCGTTATGGACCCTGGCAATCGAATGGCACATCTACATGTTCGTCGGCGCCGTATTCTTCATATGGGCCCGGCCTCAACACCGTCCGCTCATGATTGCTATCGCCATTCTCTTCTGCCAGGTCCCGCTCCACTTCCTCCTTGGTGCGTTTCAAGCGGACGGGGTCGGCAAGGGATTGTTCTCCCTCTGGCTCGCCGGCGCGTGCGTGCTCATCGCGCTGAGGACGCTGGACCTGCCTTACTGGTCGTCCCTGTTTGTCGCACTCTGTGCAGCGGCTTGCTTCTTTCTCGTTACCAAAGCGAGTGGTGAATACAATTTCCTGACCTATGCGACTCTGGTGGGGTTTCTGTTTGCGGTGCTGGCTGCCTCTCAATCCAAGCGGTTGATTACGTCAAGTTCGGTCATCGCGGTAATAAGATTCTTCGCCGATTACTCGTTCACGCTCTATCTGATTCACCACACGATCATGTTCGCCGTGTTCGTTATTACGCCGGAGCGTAACCTTTACATCTTCGCGATCACGGTTCTGATCTCCAATATCCTGGCAATTGCAATTGCGTTCCCAACCGAAATGCGCCACCGCGAGTTCGCCCGGTTTCTGACAGACAATGCCGAGAAGTATTTTTTTGGCCGGTACAGATTGCAGAAGTGACATCATTGCGGACTGCAGAACGTCACGAATCGAGCGCGAAGCTCGTTTCGGACAGCGATCAAGCCGATGCAGCCGAGCAAGTCTTCAGCGCTCCACGCCAAACAGCGCCCGCGCATTGCCGTGGGCGATCTGCGCGGCAGTCTTCGGCGGCAGTTGCGCCAGCCAGGCGCGGTAGCCGGCGATGATCTCGCCGTAGCTCTCCCAGCGCTGGTTGACCCAGGTGTCGGAGCCGATCAGGAAGCGATCGGGATAGCGTTCGAACAGCGCGCGCCATTCCGCCGACAGCTTTCCGCCGCCCTCGGTGATGCCGCTCCGGTAGGAGAGTTCGCCCCAGAGTCTTGGATATTTTGCCAGCATCTCGGCGACGCGTTCGGTCGAAAGGCCAAAACCGGTGTGGGCCCAGATGATGCGGGCGCGCGGATTGTGCCGCATCAGGATTTCGACGGCGACGTCATCGGCGTGGGCGTGCAGATAGAGATCGTTATCGACGGCGAAGTCGACGGTCTTCTTCACCCACTCGTTCTCCGCCGCCCTGCCCGAGATGTGGAATTCGCCAATGCCGCGGTAGTAGCCGCGCTTGAACTCTTCCTTGACCAGATCGAAGATGAAGGGATCTCCGAACCAGGTCTGGATGTCGGCGCGCACGCGATAGGGCCGGATGAAGGGAACGACCTGCAGCCCCGGCGGCTTTGCTTCCATCAGCGCATGCGTCCCGGTGTTGGGACGGCTGGTGGCGAGAATGCCGGTGACGCGATGTTTTTTGAATAACGCCAGAACTTCGTCCACACTGTAAAAGGGCTTCGGCTCCCAATTGTAGTGCATATGAGCGTCGAAGATCTCGATCGGCTCGTCGGCCCTGGCCCGATCCGCCGCGCCGATCGTGCAGGCGAACGCGACCAGCAGCGCGATGCATCGCCAGACGGACACCAAGGCACGGCCGGCCATCATCATTCGGCCGCTACGACGTGAGGCCGCTCGCCCTCGGTCTCCTCCAATTGCGGCTCGAGCTTGCGCCGCAGGCGCCGGTCGATGCGATCGAGATAGATATAGACGACCGGTGTGATGTAGAGCGTCAGCAGTTGCGACAGGCACAGGCCGCCGACCACGGCGACGCCGAGCGGCTGGCGCAGTTCGGCGCCGGCGCCGGCACCGAGCGCAATCGGCAGCGTGCCGAAGATCGCCGCAAACGTCGTCATCATGATCGGGCGGAAACGCAACAGCGCCGCCTCGCGGATCGCGTGCTCGGCGCTCAATCCGACCCGGCGCCGCTCCAGCGCGAAGTCCACCATCATGATGGCGTTCTTCTTGACGATGCCGACCAGCATCACGATGCCGATCATCGCGATCACGGACATCTCCATTCCGAACGCCATCAGGGTCAGGATTGCGCCAATGCCGGCTGACGGCAGGCCAGAGATGATGGTGATCGGGTGGATGAAGCTCTCGTAGAGAATGCCGAGAATGACGAAGGCTGCGAACACCGCCGCGAGGATCAGGACGCCCTGCCCGCGCAGCGAATCCTGGAACACCTGCGCGGTACCGGAGAAACCGGTCGCAATCGTCGCCGGCAGGTTCGAGTTCTGCTCCAGCTTGGTGATCTCGTCGACCGCAGAGCCCAGCGAATGGCCGGGCGCGAGGTTGAACGAGATCGTCACCGCCGGCTGCTGCGCCTGGTGGTTGATCTGCAGCGGACCGACCGACGGAACCAGTTTCGCCACCGCCGACAGCGGGATCGTCTGGTTGTTCTGGGTCTTCATGTAGATCTTGGACAGATCGGACGGATCGGCCCGGAACTGCGGCTGCACTTCCAGGATGATCTGGTAATCGTTCGACGGCATGTAGATGGTGCCGACCTGACGCCCGCCGTACGCGTTGTAGAGCTGGTTGCGGACCTGGTCGACGGTGACGCCGTAGACCGCGGCCTTCTCGCGGTCGATGTCGACCGTCATCTGCGGGTTCTTGATGTAGAGATCGGTGGTGACGTCGAGCAGGCCTGGCAGCTTCTCGATCTTGTCGCGCATCTCGGGCGCCACCCGGTACAGAGATTCGGTGTCGCCGCTCTGCATCACATATTGATATTGGCTCTTGGAAATCCGGCCGCCGATATTGAGGTTCTGGATCGGCTGAAAGAAAGCCTGCATTCCCGGAATCTGGCGCGCCTGGGCTCGCAGCCGCGTGATGATCGCGCTGAGGTTGTCGCGCTCCTTTTTCGGCTTCAGCGCAATGAACAGTCGCCCGTAATTCGCCGTGGTATTCGGTCCGCCGGCGCCGACGGTGGAGTTGATGTACTCAATGGCGGGATCGGATTTGAGGACGTCCACCAGCGCCTGCTGCCGCTCCTTCATCGCGTCGAAGGAGGTGTCGGTGGCAGCCTCGGTCACGCCGATCAGGAAGCCGGTGTCTTCCTGCGGAAAGAAGCCCTTCGGCACGATCATGTAGAGGTATACGGTGCCGCCGAGGGTGGCCAGCGTCACCATCAGCATCAGGAACTTCCGGGCCAGCACCCAGTCCAGCGTCCACTCATAGGCCCGCAGCGAAGCCTCGAACATCGCCTCGAACGCGCGAAAAACGATATTGGGCCGCTTGGTCGCGTCGTGCGCCCGCAGCACGCGCGCGCACAGCATCGGCGTCAATGTCAGCGACACGAAGCCGGACACGATGATCGCCACCGATATCGTGACCGCGAATTCGCGGAACACGCGGCCGACGATGCCGCCCATCAAAAGCACCGGGATGAACACGGCGATCAGCGAGAAGGTGATCGAGATGATGGTAAATCCGATCTCGCGTGCGCCCTTCAGCGCCGCTTCGAACGGCCGCATGCCACGCTCGATATGGCGGACGATGTTCTCCAGCATGACGATGGCGTCGTCGACCACGAAGCCGACCGACAGCGTCAGCGCCAGCAGCGTCATGTTGTTGATGGAATAGTCGAGCGCGTACATCACCGCACAGGTGCCGAACAGCGAGATCGGAACCGCCAGCGCCGGGATGAAGGTCGCCGACGCCGAGCGCAGGAACAGGAAGATCACCAGAATGACCAGCCCGATCGCGATCAGCAGCGTTTCCTGGACGTCCGCCACGGCTTGGCGAATGGATATCGAACGGTCCATCAGCACGTTGATCGAGACCGAAGGCGGGATCTGCGCGCGCAACACCGGCAGTTTGGCGAGAATGGAATCGACCACCGCCACCGTGTTGGCATCCGGCTGCTTCTGGATACCGAGCACGATGGAACGGTCGCCATTCAGCCAGCTTGCGATCCGCTCGTTTTCGACGCTGTCATAGATCCGCGCGACCTCCTCCAGCTTGACCGGAGAGCCGTTGCGCCAGGCCACCACGATCTGGCGATAGTCCATCGCCTTGTCCATCTGGCCGGAGGCCTGCAGCGCAACGTCCTGTTTCGGTCCGTTCAACGTGCCGACCGGGGTCGAGGAATTGGCCGCCGAAACCGCAGCGCGGATGTCCTCGAGCGAAAGCCCGCGCGCCGCCGCTGCTTCCGGATCGGCCTGGACGCGAATGGCGAATTTTTGTGCCCCGTAGACGCTGACCTGGGCGACGCCCGGGATTTGCGAAAGGGTCTGGCCGATGGTGATCTCGCCATATTCGTTGACCGCCGACAGCGGCAGCGTAGACGAGTTGAGTACCACGAACAGTACCGGGAACTCGGCCGGATTCACTTTGCGGAAACTCGGCGGAATCCGCATTTCGATCGGCAACCGCCGTTGCGCAATCGTCAGCGCTGTCTGCACATCGAGCGCCGCGGAATCGATATTGCGGTTGAGATCGAACTGGATGGTGATCTGGCTGGTACCCTGCGACGAGTTCGACGACATCGACGAGATGCCGGCGATCGTCGAGAGCTGGCGCTCGATGACGCCGGCCACCGACGACGCCATGGTGTCAGCGCTCGCGCCCGGCAAGGTCGCGGTCACGGCGATGGTCGGGAAATCGACCCGCGGCAGCGCCGATACCGGCAGCAGGCGGAAGCCGAAGATGCCGAACGCAATGATCGACGCCGTGATCAACGTGGTCATGACCGGCCGGCGGATGCAGAGTTCGGACAGGGTCATCGGCTATGCCCCGGCCTTTTTTGTGCGCGGTTCGACGCGCGATCCATCCGACAGCAGCAATTGTCCGTCGACCACGACGGTTTCGTCGCCGGCGAGTCCCTCAGATATCACCGAGATGCCCTGCGAGGTACGGTCGACCTTGACAGGCTGGACCTTGGCGACACCGTCCTTGACCACGAAGACGAAGTTGCCGCTCTGGCTGCGCTGCACGGCGACCGTCGGCACTACGATCGAATCTTCGTTGCGGATGACCAGCTTGGTCGCGACCAGGGTTCCCGGCCACAAGGTTTCATTCTTGTTGTCCATGATGCCGCGCACGGTGACCATGCCGGTCGTGGCGTCCACCGTATTTTCCACCATCGCGACCCTGCCGGTCTCGGAGCGCTGATGGCCCGGGATGGTCGCGGTGACGCTGGAGACGCCCTTAGCCATCGACTCGCGCAAATCCACCAGCACGCGCTGCGGAACCGCGAAGGTGACATAGACCGGCGCCATCTGGTTGATGACGGCGAGCGGCGTCGTATCGGCCGGGCGCACGAAATTTCCGACCTTCACGTTGGCCACGCTGATCCGTCCCGAGAACGGCGCGCGGATCATGGTGTAGCTCTTCTGGACCTTCAGATTGTCGAGCGCAGCCTGATTGGCCTTGATGGAGCCGGCCAGGATGTCGGATTGCGTCCTTGCATTGTCGACATTGACCTGCGTGGTTGCACCCTTGCCGACGAGATCGGTGAAGCGACGGAGGTCGCGCTGGGCGCCCTCGAGCTGCGCCTGATCCCTGGCCAGAACCCCCTCGGCCTGTTCGATCTGGGCATCGATCTGGCGGCTGTCGAGCGTGAACAGCAAATCGCCCTCATTGACCTTGGCGCCGTCTTCGAAATGCACGGCGACGATGGTGGTTTCCAGCCGCGATTTCAGCGCCACGCTGGAAATCGGCGTCACCGTTCCGTTGGCATCGACGTCGACGGGCATGGACTTGCGCTCCGCCTTGGCCAGTTCGACCGAAACCGTCCGCGGGCGCTGCGGCCCCTGGGCATTGGTCGATCCACCCATCCATGAGGTACGGGTGACAAAACCGGCTGCCGCAAGGATGGCAATGGCGCCGAGGACGAGTATCAAGCTACGTTTCTTCATGGTTTTTCACGCTCGCCGTCCTCAACGGACGGGACGGCTCGTACAGCCCCTTGACGGCGACTTTTGCGCCTTATTTCTAAACGGTTACCACAGCCTCGATGCACATGGTATGCCACTCAAGGGGAAAATGTGTAGTTACAATTCCGGAAGCATTTGATGCGTGTCGCTACGTGGAATGTTAACTCGATCCGGCAACGGCTCGACCACCTCCTGACCTGGCTCAGGGACTGCTCGCCTGACGTCGTCTGCCTGCAGGAAATCAAGTGTGTGGACGAGGCGTTCCCGCGGCTCGAGATCGAATCTCTCGGCTACAACGTCGTTACCCATGGCCAGAAGACCTTCAACGGCGTTGCGCTGCTGTCCAAACTGCCGTTCGACGAGACCAAATCGGGGCTCGCCGGCGACGACGAGGACGCCCACGCCCGGTTCCTCGAGGGGGTCGTCACGCTCAAGCATGGCGTAATGCGGATCGCCTGCCTCTATCTGCCCAATGGCAACCCGCCGGACACCGACAAATATCCCTACAAGCTCAAATGGATGTCACGGCTTCGTGACTACGCGAAAGAGCGCCTCAAGGCCGAAGAGCCGCTGGTGCTCGCGGGCGACTTCAACGTCATTCCCGCGGCCGCCGACGTCTACAACCCCGCCGCCTGGGCCAATGACGCGCTGTTCCGCCCGGAAACCCGGGAGGCGTTCCAGTCCCTGCTCGGCCTCGGGCTGACGGATGCGCTGCGCGCCGTCACCGACGCGCCGGGCCAATACACGTTCTGGGACTATCAGGCCGGCGCCTGGCAAAAGAACTGGGGCATCCGGATCGACCATCTGCTGCTGTCGCCGCAGGCCAGCGATCGCCTGACGAATGTGGGCGTGGACAGCTACGTGCGCGCCTGGGAGAAGCCGTCGGACCACGTGCCGGTCTGGGCGGATTTCGATCTGGAGAAGGCTTAGCGGCCGTGAAGCTCTAGAGCGGTTCACAGATTAATTGAATCGAGAGGGATTCCGTAGTCGGGCGGATTGTGATTCAAGATGCTGGCTGGATGGGAGGCCAGTAT
>JAESGW010000280.1_pt1 | contig 76430 bp, 75 predicted proteins | sample 9269791 | NCBI WGS metagenome assembly JAESGW01 (sample SAMN16773120, study PRJNA677053) | algae metagenome | isolation source: Aphanocapsa lilacina HA4352-LM1 and co-occurring heterotrophs from near cave... | place: USA: Maniniholo cave, near Haena, Kauai, HI | collected 2009-07-28 | reverse complement strand
AGGCCGATGGCGTTGGAAGAAGGAATCACCGCGCCGGTGATGATGTTGTTGCCGTACAGCAGCGAGCCTGAAATCGGTTCGCGGATGCCGTCCATGTCCACCGGCGGGGCGGCGACAAAGGCGACGATGAAGCAAATGGTGGCCGAAAGCAAGGTGGGGATCATCAGGACGCCGAACCAACCGACGTAGAAGCGGTTGTTGGTGGAGGTCACCCAATCGGCGAAGCGGTCCCACAGACCCTGTGAAGAACGACGTTCAAGGGTTGCAGTCATCTCTCTCCTCAGAGCGAAGATTACGCTTCCATGTAACCAGCTACTTTACGAATTATCAAGGGGATCGCACATTTCTCTAAGAGAGAGGCGGCAGATCCTCGCGCAAATGGTTGCTATAGTCGGAACCCGATGAACCCTGAAAATCCCAGAAGCTTGCTCCAGCAAGGAAAAACAGCCTCAGACAGATTATTGCAGAATTTTAAGTGACTCTCAGCCCTTTGCTCTCAGATCGCCGCCCCGGCTATCGCGCCAAGCGGCATGCACCCAGGGAAGCTTTTGGGCGAATATACGCTCCATGGCCTGGGCGTAAACCCGGATTTCGTACTGGGCATCGGGTTCGGTGCGCTTGGCCAGGTATTGCAGCAGCGCATGGGCGTTCATCTTAACGTAGGCGGTGTGGTATAGTGCCCAACCCGGTAGGGCGAGACGGGCCATTTCTTTGGCCACTCCTTTGGCAAGCATCTTCTGATATAAAGAAAAGCCTGCCTCGTAGTGCGCTCTCAGTTCTTCGAGCAATGCCCGCTCTTCGTCGCTGCTCAAAAAGTCCACCAGCACCGAGCCTTGCTTGTTGACCTTGTCCTGGGCGCGCAGTTTCTCGGGCAGATAGAACTCGTTCTCCGGGTAGGGGGTATACCGTCCCGACTGAAAATTCATTTCTTGGATCCGATGTCGGACGTGCTGCCACCACATCACCACCGGTGCTTTGACGATGAATTTGAATTCGACCATCTCCAGCGGACTGGTATGGCCGTGGCGGATCAAAAACTCGATGAGCTTGCGGTCGGAATCGGTCCCCTTGGTAACGGTGCCGTAGGAGACCCGGGCGGCGGCCACGATGGCGATGTCCCCGGGAGTGGCGCCTTCGACAGCCTGGCCGAAGGGGTAGTCGGAGGGCATGTAATCCACCAGCTGGATAAAGCCCTGGTCGAGGACGCGGATGACGCCCGGATCCTTGCCGGCGATGTCTTTGAGCTTGAGCGTGTGGGCGTTGGTCATGGCGGCCGGATCTCTACATCCTGGATAGTCTACCTCCTCCGCTTGCTGCCAAGCCAGGTGTGATAAGAATGTATTCCTGGCTACGGGACAGTTGCTAAAATGCCAGGGTTCATAAGGAGAGGCGCTTCCGTCATGGACGACAAGTTGTTTTTGATGATTCCCGGTCCGACGCCGATGCCGGAGCGGGCGCTTTTGGCCATGGCCAAAGCTCCCATCGGTCACCGCAGCGGCGAATTCGCCAAGATCATGGCGGAGGTCTCCGAGAACCTCAAGTGGCTGCACCAGACGGCTTCTGAAGTGCTGATTCTCTCCTCGAGCGGCACGGGGGCTCTCGAAGCGGCGATCATCAATGCCTGCTCCCCCGGCGATCGGGTGCTGATCGGTGCCAACGGCAAATTCGGCGAGCGCTGGGTGGAAGTAGCCCAGGCCTTCGGCCTCGATGTCAAGGTTATCTCTGCTCCTTACGGACAACCCCTTTCTACGGATGCCTTCAAAGCCGCTCTCGAAGGGGACACCGACAAGACCATCAAAGCGGTGGTCATCACCCACAGCGAGACTTCGACAGGGGTGATCAACGACCTGGAGACGATCGTGGGTTACATCCGCGCCCACGGCGAGGCGCTGTCGATCGTCGATGCGGTGACCAGCCTGGGGGCGACGAGCGTGCCGGTGGACGCCTGGGAGCTCGATTTTGTCGGCTCCGGCTCGCAAAAAGCTTATATGATCCCGCCGGGACTCGGGTTTTTGGCGGTGAGCGAGCGGGGTTGGGCCGCCTGCGAGCGCTCGACGATGCCGCGCTACTATTTCGATTTGCGCAAGTATCGCAAGGCCCTCAAGAAAAACAACACTCCTTTTACGACGCCGGTCAATCTCGTCTTTGCCCTGCAGACGACGCTGCAGATGCTCAAAGCCGAGGGGCTCGACGCGCTGTTTGCCCGCCACGCCCGCCTGCGCGACGCCACCCGCGCTGCTGTGCGTGCACTGGGGCTGGGACTGTTCAATCCGGACGACCACTCCGCAAGCCCGGCAATCACCGCCGTCGTGCCGCCGGAGGGCATTCCCTGCGACAAGTTGCGCGCCACGCTCAAGAAGCACTACGACATCGTGATCGCGGGCGGCCAGGGGGAGATGGAAGGGCAGATCGTGCGCATCGGCCATCTGGGCTTCGTGGGAGAGCGCGACGTGCTTACGGCCGTTGCTGCCCTCGAAGGCGCCCTGCACACCCTGGGCTACGACGGCTTCACCCCCGGAAGCGGCGTGGCGGCAGCCAGTGCGGTGCTCTTCGGATAGAAGCCGCCTGGGGCATTACGGGATTACAGCCTGTAGTGAGCACTGCTGGCGCATCTCAGGGCGGTTTCGCGGCCGGTGACCGTTATGCGGTGGGTTCTCCCACCAGCAGCTTCCAGTACAGCGCTCCCCAACAGCAACCCTCCGCGAGCTATCGCATGGGTCCTAATGTGGTCGTGTGCACCCCGCCTGCTTCCCCGCCACCGCCTGTGAATCGGGCCCTGCCCTGCAGGCCTGGTCCGTTTATGAACTGCGGCCGAGTACTCCCACCGAGCCACCCTGAACCAGCCTCAAGCAAAATGATAAGGCGGCAGCGGACCGAGGATGTCGAGTTGCCAGCGCCGGTACTCGCTTTGCCAGTTGTGGACCTGCTGGCGCAGCGAACTCTCTTCGCAGACCGGGATGAGCAGGTGAACCCGCTCGACGCCGCGCTGGGGGGAGCCGTCCACGATGCGGCTGTAGCGCTCTTTGAGTTGTCCCTGCAGCCTTTCGAGTTCGAGATCCGTTTGCTCGAAGTCGTCCTCGTAGCTGTGCAGGAGTTGCGGGGCCAGTTTGAGGGTGTATTCACCCATGCCGGTGAGGTTGCGGATGCGCTCGCGGTAGCGCTCGCCGTGGCGCCCCAGGTGATGGGACAGTCCGTCGAGGGAGACAAAGACCGTGCCGAACTGCAGCGGTAACACCGGTTGCTGACGAAACAGGTCGCAGATCACCCGGTCGTGGAGCAGAGCCGCCTGCAATACCTGCTCGTCGTCGTGTTGAATGGTCCGCCAGGGTAGCGTGCAATCGACCGCCGCCGCCAGGGACCCGACTTCGATAAATTCGATTGGAACGCCGCGCCAACCAATGGGCGGACAAAGGGGCAGCGGCAGTTCCAAAAATGCAAATGCGTACAACGCCTAGGACAACGCCACGCTTAGATGCTAGCTCGAAATCAGCCCGCCCAGTTCAACCCCTGACCTAAAAATCGCACCTCGGGTTTGAGGGCAATGCCCCAGTCCGCCACGACCCGATCGCGCATACGAATCATCAAGGTGAGGATGTCGCGGGCGGTGGCGCCGCCGCGGTTGAGGATGAAGTTGGCGTGCTGCTCGGCCACCTGGGCCGCCCCGACGCTTTGGCCCTTGAGCCCCGAGCGGTCGAGCATCCAGCCCGCTTTTTTCTCGCCGCCGGGGTTGCGAAAGACGCTGCCGCAGTTGGGAAAGCCCGAGGGCTGGGTGCGGTGGCGAAAAGCGTTGAATTCGTCGATGTGCTCGATAAGGCGGGCCGGTTCGTGGCCGGGAGCAAGCCGCAGCCGGGCGCTGAGCACCACCCAATCGCGCTGCTGCAATAGCGACGAGCGATAGGCAAGCCCAAGTTCCCCCGCCGCCACCCGCCGCCGCTCGCCGGTCTCGATGAGCACCTCGACACTTTCGAGGGTGTCGGAAAATTGGGCACCGTGGGCACCGGCGTTCATCACCACGGCACCCCCGATGCTGCCGGGCACTCCCACCGCCCACTCCAGCCCCGCCCAGCCGCGGCGGGCCATCTGAAAGGTCAGAGCAGCAATCGACTCGCCGGCTTTGACTTCGATGAGCCCCTCTTCGAGGATCTGGGTACCCCGCCAGCTGCGCAGGTGAATGACCAATCCACCGATGCCCGCGTCACTAATCAGCAAATTGGTCCCCGCCCCAATCACTGTGACCGGCAACTCGGAGCGGCGCGCCCAACCGAGGGCTTCGTCGAGCACCTCGGCTTTGGTCGGCTGCAGATACCACTCGGCCGGGCCGCCCACCTGGTACGCGGTGAGCAGCGCCAGTGAGACCCCCGGCTGCAGCTGATCTTTCATAGGGCAAGAGCCGGCGGTTCCGCCCGCTGCAACAGTTCGGGAATGATCCGGTTGAGATTGCCCGCCCCCAAAAATAGCGCCAGATCCCCGGGGCGCAGATGGGCCTCCAGGTGGCGCTTGAGACTGTCGCTGGTCGCCTCGAAGTGCACGTCCGGGTGGTGAGCGGCAATCCTGTGGGCCACCAACTCGCCGCTCACACCGAGGGTATTGGCCTCCCCGGCGGCATAAATCTCGGTGACCACCACCGCGTCGGCATCGCCGAAGGCCGTGCCGAATTCGTCGAGCAACAGCTGCGAGCGGCTGTAGCGGTGGGGCTGAAAGACCGCCACCACCCGACGGCCCTGCAGGCGGGCGGCAGCCAGGGTGGCGCGCACTTCGCTCGGATGGTGGGCGTAATCGTCCACAAAGACGATGTCGTCGCGCTCGCCGATGCGCTCAAAGCGGCGGTGGGCACCGCGAAATTCGCGCAGCCCGGCGGCAATCTGCTCGAAGCCGAGGCCCAGATAGCGGCCCACCGCCACCGCCGCCAGGGCGTTGGCCAGATTGTGACGGCCCAACAATTTAAGACTCAATTCTCCCAACACCTCGCCGCGCTCGAGGACGCGGGCGGTGGTGCCCTGGGCGGTGAAGTTCACCTGGTCGGCGGTGTAGTCGGCCTGCGGGTGACCATCCAGGCTGTAACGCACAGTCAACGGCATCCGGTCGCGCACCGCCTGGCAGTCGAGGCAGCCTACAACTACCCGCGCCTGATGGGCGTACCGCTGAAAAGCTTCGACGATCTGTTCGAGGTTGGCGTAATGGTCGAGGTGGTCGCCCTCGATGTTGGTGACTACCGCCACCTCCGGTGAAAAGAGCACTAGCGACCCGTCCGATTCGTCCACCTCCGCCACCAGGTGTGGGCCGGATCCCAAGCGGGCGTTGCCGCCTAGTTCGTCCACTTCGCCTCCCACCACCACCGTCGGGTCCAAGCCGCACTGGTGAAGCATCACCGCGATCAAGCTGCTGGTGGTGGTCTTGCCGTGGGTACCCGACACACCGATCATCCGGTAGCCTTCGGCCAGTTGGGCAAGCACCTGGGCGCGATGGCAGACGGCGACGCCTCCCGTGCGCGCCGCCAACAGTTCGGGGTTGTCGGGCTGGATGGCGCTCGAATAGACCAGCCGCGTCACCCCCTGCAGATTTTCGGCGCGGTGCCCATAAAACACCGAGATGCCCGAGGCTTCCAGGCGCTGGGTCTGCAAGTTGGGCTTGAGATCTGAACCGCTAACCCGCTGTCCTTGCGAGCGCAATACTAGAGCCAGGCCGGACATGCCGATGCCACCGATACCGACAAAATGAGAAACTTCGCCCGTTACCAGCGGGTCCAGCGACATATTCACTCCTGTTTCACACCGGTTGTTGTAGACAGAAACATCACGACCCGCGAGATCATGACGGCCATAATCTACCATGTCAAGCCCTGGGGATTAAGTTTTTTTCCCCAAGACTTGCGGGATCGCCATTCACAATCTAGGTGCGCTGCTTTTCGCTGGTGCTTTGTCCTCTGTGCTCTTGAATCTACCGAAAAGGCAGCGGCCCTCCGCGTCCGGATAGGGCGGACGCGGAGGGCTATAAATGACAGGCATTCGCTTATGAGGAAAGCATGAGCAGCGCGAAGGTGGTCGTAGCCGGCAGCATCAACATGGACGTCGTCGTGCGCGCCGCGCGTCATCCACAGCCGGGCGAAACGCTCCTGGGTCAATCGGTGCAGTTTTTCGCGGGCGGCAAAGGCGCCAATCAGGCAATCGCGGCCTACCGTCTGGGGACGCCGGTCACATTGATCGCCCTGGTGGGAGACGACGGTTTCGGTGGAAGTCTGCGCGCCTTCGTAAGCCAGGAAGGCCTGGATACGCAACGGGTACTGGCGACGGCAGGAGCGAGCGGCACGGCGCTCATCACCGTGGCCGACGGCGGCGAGAACACGATCGTCGTCGTTCCCGGCGCCAACGACGCGCTGAGCCCGGTGGATGTCGAAGTGGCTATCGAGCCGGGCGATGTGCTGGTGAGCCAGTGCGAGATCCCCGCCCAGACGATCGAACATTTTTTTGTCCGGGGAAAACGGCTGGGGGCGCGCACGCTTCTCAACGCCGCCCCTGCCCGGCCTTTATCCCCGACCCTGGCGGCGGCGGTGGATGTTCTGGTTGTCAACGAGAGTGAACTGGCCATCCTCACTGGTGCGGCTGTCGATGCCAAGGATGCCGGGACGGTGATCGCCGCCGCCCGTTCGTTGCAACCTGCAATCGAAAATGTCGTGGTCACCCTTGGCGGGCGGGGAGCGGTGGCCTGCCTCGGGCCGGTGAGCGAGACGGTGCCGGGGCGGCGGGTGGAAGCCGTGGCCGATACTACCGGGGCGGGAGACGGCTTCGTGGGTGCGTTGGCGGCCCGGCTGGCCGCCGGTGAGCCTTTTGCACAGGCACTCGTCTTCGCCAACGCCGCCGCTTCGATCTGCGTGGAGCGGCCTGGGGCTGCCGCCTCGATGCCGACCATGGCCGAGGTGCTGGCGGTGTTGTAACAGGGGTCAGGACGCTCAGTGGCTTGCGGTGCGGACTTTCTGCGAATAGAACGACGCCGATTCTTGGCCGACGGCGCACTGTTGGGCAAAAGAAATCAGGTGGTGACCCACCAGGCCGACGTGGATCAGCTCCTCGATGCGGCCGGAGCGCAGGGCAGGGATGGCCATCTTCCAGAACGTCTCGCGGTAATCGCCCAGCACCCCGACTTTGATGAGCAGGTTGGCCAGGATCGTCAGTCCCTTCTGGATATTGGCCCAACTGGTGCGCTCGAGGCTGTTGGGCACGGCGATGCGGTTGGGGTAGGTGTGCTCGCAGTTGTAGGCGAAGCGCTCGTAGAGAAATTCGGGGCTGTAGGCGGCGGTGATGCAGCGGCGCCACATCTCGACTACCTGATCGTGGGGGAGTAAAAATTCAACGTTCGACTCGCGGCCCTCGACCTCGCTCACCAGACGGCCTGCTTGTTGAAGCCGATCCCACAGCGGCGTGCGCGGCAGGGCGTGCAGCAGATTGATCGTGAGCATCGGCAGCTGCGAAAGCCGGATAAATTCGAGAATGCGCTCGGCCGTCTCGGGAGTGTCGGTGTCGAGGCCCATGATGATCCCCGAGACCACCTCCATGCCGTAGCTATTCAAGGTGCCGATCGCCTCCAGAATCGGCACGCTCAAGTTGTGGGTCTTGGCGATCGATTTGAGCGCGTCGGGTTCGGGGGTCTCGATGCCGCAGAAGACCGTGCAGAAATACGCCTCGCGCATCATTTCTAAAATTTTCGGGCTCTGGGCGATGTTGAGGGTGGCTTCACAGGCGAACTGGATGGGATAGCCGTTGCGCTTTTGCCAGGCGATGAGGTGCGGCAGCAGGTCGGCCACCGCCCGGCGGTTGCCGATAAAATTGTCGTCCACAAAGTAGACCGCCCCCGGGTTGCCCGAGCGCAGCATCGCGTCCAGTTCGGCCGTCACCTGCTCGGGCGTCTTCAGACGGGGGTTGCGGCCGTAGAGGGCCGGAATGTCGCAAAATTCGCAGGCGTAGGGGCAGCCGCTCGAAAACTGGACGCTGCCCAGAAAATAGTTGCCCAGGTTGATTTTATCGTAGGCGGGAATCGGAAAGCGGTCCAAGGGCAGGCGCTCGGCGGTCTCGAAGCGCACCTGGCTGGTGGGCCGCTCGGTGTGCTGGTCGATAAATGCGATCATCCGGTCGGTGGCATCGCCCAGTTCGCCGATGTGGATCAAGTCGAAATCAGGATAGTACTCCGGGCAACCGGAGACCGAGGGGCCGCCCAGGGCGGTGATCTTGCCCCAGCGGTGCGCCAGTTCGTTGATCTTGCCGATTTGCGGGCGCTGGATGTGCATGCCGCTGACGATCACCGCGTCCGCCCAGCGGTAATCCTCCGAGCGGGCCGGGCGCATATTTTCGTCGATGAAGCGCACCTCCCACTCGGCGGGCAGGTAGGCTGTCACCACCAGAATCCCCTGCGGCGGCATGAAGGCGCGCACCGAGCCCATCAGCGGATAGGCGTGCTCGAAGGTGCCAAAGGAAGGACTGTAGGCCGGAAACACACAGAGAATCCGCCGCGTGTGGCGCGGGCGATAGCGCGTGCGGCGCTCGTCCTGGATGGCGGCAGATGGGCTCACAGGGGACTCCTTGGGTAAAGATCTTCCGGTGTCAGGATAATATCCCCCGACACCGGCGGTCTGGCAAGCCCACTGAGCTGGGATCCTGTTTTCTTGCAGCTTGGCGGTGGACGCCTTGCGGTTCGAAGCCGCACCATCAAGTTTCGACAAACTCGAGGGCGTGGCCGTCGGGATCGGCGGCGAGAAAGGCCCGCCGGTAACCGATCCTGACGTCGGCAAACTCGGCAGGAGCCGGTGCCCTCAGCCGCTGCGCGGCAAGCGCGGCTGAGGGCACCGCAAGCCGCGTGCGCCAGTGGGCAAGATCGTTCGGACGCAAATCGGCCGGCCGATCGCGACCGCCGCCGGGTTCAAGGTACTCGAGCAGTTCGACCCCGGGACCGGCGGCGGCGCGCAGGCTGGTGACGCGCACCCGCACAGGGGAGAGTTTCGCCAAGCGCTCCTGCTCCAGGCCGCGGTTTTCGCTCTCGCCCGCGACGGACAGGCCCAGCACATCGCGGTAAAAAGCAAGGCTCGCCTCGGTATCGGCGACAACAACGGCTGTGTGATCGATCCCCAAAAATAACCGGTTGTCCGGCTGCTGCCAGCGCGGGTCGCCCTTGTCGGGCGGAAAGGTGATGAGTTCGAGCGGATGCCCGTCCGGGTCGCGAAAATAAAACGCCTCGATGCCCGCCACCGGGAAATTCCATTCGGGCAAGCGCTGCGGCCCGTCGGAAACAAAGCGGACCTGCCACTCGCGCAGATGCCGGTGGGCGCGCTCCATGTCGGCCACGACAACGGCCAGATGCTGGAAGGCCCGATCGTGGCTTTGCAGGTCCGGCGGAACGGGCCTGCCGCGCGGCGTCAAATATTCCGTCAGTTCGATGGATTCCGAACCCAACCGCAGGCGCACCACGCGCGCCATCGGCTCGCTTAGCCCTACCAGTCTTGCGTACTGCGGCCCCGAGACTTCGAGATCGCTTTCAGGGACGCAGTGCAGCGCGTCGCAGTAGAAGCGCACCGAGCGCTCCATGTGCGAGACGGTGAAGCCCACTGCCTCGACGCGCGGCCAGCCTTCGGTGAACAGGGCGCTCACCGCAGCCGCTCCAGCAGGTGATCCCCGACGCGCAGGGCGTTGGCGATGATCGTCAGGGTCGGATTGATCGCCGGATTGGACGGGAAAAAGGAGCTGTCGACCACGTAGAGATTATCCAGATCGTGGGTGCGGCAGTTGAGGTCGAGCACCGAGGTTTTCGGATCGACCCCGAACCGGCAGGTGCCGGCCTGGTGGGCAACCCACTTAAATTTAAAGGAAAATCGCTATGCAAGTAGAGCGAATCCATCATGAAGCCCATGGCGGTGTCGATGGATTTGAGCGTTTCCACCCAGCGGGCTTTCAAGCGGGCAAAAGCTTCTCGGGCCGTGAGCATCAGCGTCGGCGTGTAGTTGGGCCGGGTGCGCAGACGACGGCAGACTTCCAGCCCCTCCAACCCGGGCAACATCAAATCAAGCATGATCAGGTCGTAATTTTTGCCCAGCGCCTGCTCCAGGCCCTGGTGGCCATCGTGGGCAACGTCCGCCCCGTAGCCGCAGTCGCGCAGGTGCAGGCCGAGGATGCGGGCGATGTCTCGATCATCCTCAATGATGAGGATCTGGCGGGGCGAGCAACCCATCATGATTTACCGACCGGGCGCTTCAAGTGGGCGAATGCAATCCGGCTATCCCAGCGGCAACACGGAGGGCTGCACACTTCCTCTCGCTGCGGTAGGAAAGGCGGCCGGGTATCGGCGGGGACATACCCGGAACCCACTCTAAGCCTCGTCGAGGGCTGCCACCCCAGGCAGCGTCTTACCTTCGAGAAATTCGAGCGAGGCGCCGCCGCCGGTGCTCACGTGGCTGAGCTGGTCGACCACGCCCGCTTTCTCGGCCGCCGAGGCGCTGTCGCCACCGCCCACGATCGAGAGGTTGTCGCTCTCGGCCAGGGCGTGGGCCACGGCGAAGGTGCCTTTGCTGAAGCCGGGCAGTTCAAAGACGCCCATCGGACCGTTCCAGATCACCGTGCGCGATTTTCGGACTTCGGCCACATAAAGTTCCTCGGTCTTGGGGCCGATATCGAGGGCCATCTGGCCTAGCGGGATGTTCGCGTCGGGGGTGACCGGCGGGTCGGCCAGATCGCCGAACTTGTCGTTGGTGCGGTGGTCGACCGGCAGCAGGAAGGTGACGCCCCGTTCCTTCGCCTCGGCAAGCAGGTCGAGGGCCAGCTGGAGCAAATCGACGGTCGTGCCGTCCTTTTTGGTGGTGCTCGTCTCGCAGCGGGAAGCTCCCACATCCACGCCCTGAGCTTTGAGGAACGTGTAGGCCATCGCCCCGCCGATCAAGATGGAATCGACCTTGGTGAGCATGTTCTGGATGAGCTGGATTTTGTCGCTCACTTTGGCGCCGCCCATGATGGCAAGCACCGGCCGCTCCGGGCTTTCGAGGGCTTTGCCCAGGTATTCGAGTTCTTTTTGCAAAAGCAGCCCCGCCACCGCCGGGCGCAAGTAGCGCGCCACGCCTTCGGTGGAGGCGTGGGCGCGGTGGGCGGTGCCGAAGGCGTCGTTGACATAAAGTTCGGCGAGGCCCGCGAGCTTCTGGGCAAATTCGGGGTTGTTTTTTTCTTCTTCCGGATAGAAGCGCACGTTCTCCAGCAGCAGCACATCGCCGTCTTCGAGCTTCTTGACCGCTTCTTCGACTTCCGGACCGATCACGTCGTCGGCTTTGTAGACCGTCTGGCCGAGCAGTTCGCCCAGGCGCTTGGCCACCGGTGTGAGGCGCAACTGATCGTCAAAACCCTTAGGACGCCCCAGGTGGCTTACCAGGATTACCCGCGCCCCCCCACCGGTCAACAGTCCAATGGTGGGCAGCGCAGCCCGAATGCGCGTATCGTCTGTGATCTGGCCGCTCTCGTCGAGGGGAACATTAAAATCAACCCGCACCAGAGCCCGCTTACCCTTGAGGTCCGCCGCCCCCAAGGCCTCAACCGTTTTCTTCGCCACCGTCCGTTCTCCCAACGTCCTTCGCGATTATTTTCCGGTACAGCCTACCCCACAGTCAAAGACGGCGCGACTCAGTTTTGGCTGCCGGGCCAGTCAAGGGCGGCAAAACCCGCAAAGATCCAGTCGTCTACCGGAGTCTGGGGACTCTGCTGAAACAACAGCGGCCGATAGGCAAAGGCGACAAGGTGGGATAAACGGCCTTCTTCACCCTCGAACCGGTGGCGCAGCGCGGCGTCCAAGGGGTGGCAACCTTGCCGGTCCTGCACAAATGCACACCGATCGAGCACCGGTGCCATCCGGCCACGGGCAAGAGCCAGCACCTGGCTGCCCCGGCGGCGAAAACAGGTCAAAAACGGCCCGCTCACCGGCGCCCCAATAGGTTGATATTGCTGAAGCCAGGCATCGACCGGCAGCCCACTGCGGCGGGCTGCCGCCGCAAAAGCAAGCGCAATGGCGTCGGGGCGGGCGTCGGGGTAGCACAGTGCGCCGATGCGCAGCGTGCAACACAGCGGATCGACCTCGAACGGATGCGGTGTGGCGCGGCGGCTGAGCATCGGGCGGGAGCGGCTGAGGTCCACGCACGTGTCGCCACCGCAAATCTGCCGGATGACCGGTGCGGCCTCCGCGACTATGGCCAACCGGCCGCCCGCAGTGCCAGGCACGCCGGCGGGCGCCTCAAAGCGCCAGGGCCGACCGATCGCCCGACCGATCGCCTCCACCAGGCTCTCGGTGTTCCAGCAGCGCGGGTCGTAGCGCAGCAGGAGGCTGGCGCTGGCGATAGACGCACAGATGGCGTGCAAGCCGGGCAACTCGCCCAAGCGCGACTCAAGCCGTGCGTCCCAGGCGGGGTCGGCTTCGAGTCCTCGAATTGCAAGATGCAACCGGCCCGGTGTGCGCTGGGCAACGGGCTGAATGGCGATGGACATATTCATAGGTAAGTGCGACACGCCAAAAGGTGCAAAGCCGAAGCAAACAGCAGCGTTCTTCAAGTATCGATGCGGGGATCGCTCTATCGGCAAGGATTAGAGATTTTTTTAATGATTGCTTGCCGAAGGTGAATTCGGTTTTTCTTAACGATTGTTTGCTCTCCCCAATATCGTGCAATTTGTAACGGAAAAAAGAGAAACCCCTCGGTGGGACGAAAGACAGGTCTAAAATCCGGGGGTCGAAAGTAACCCCAGAGGCTTCTCAGCTAAAACCCTTGTCCGCCCAAACCGGTGGACGAGGATTTAACCAGAATGTCCAGGGCTGGAGGCAGAGACCCGAATCGGCGGACGGTGGCGGCCTGCCGCCATAGAGACGCTTTAAACTTCGCTGCCGCGCTTGAGCACATATTTGACGGCGTCGCCGACGGTGGTGATCTTCTCGGCGTCTTCGTCCGGGATTTCGGTTTCAAACTCCTGTTCAAGTGCCATGACCAGTTCCACCTGGTCGAGGGAATCAGCACCGAGGTCGTTGGCAAAGCTCGATTCGGAAGTCACCTCCGACTCCTCGACGGACAGTTGCTCCACGACGATCTTCTTGACGCGTTGATAAACTTCCACTTCGTTCATTCCTGCCTCTAAAGTGCATGCTGTTCGGCCCGGCTGTGCCTGACCCAATCGCTGATAGTACACTGCTTTGGCCTCGAGGTGCTACTGCTTCGGCTCGTCTTACCGGGCCAGTTCCGCCTCGATGGCGGCGAGGGTTTGGCGCGAGTGGGCAGGCAGTCTGGCGCGCACTGCCTGCACATCGGCCCAGGTGTCGATGTCGCTATCTTCGCAAAGCAACCCCATCGCCAGATCCAGATTCCGGCCGCGCCCAAGGGTGGCTGCGAGCAACCGATCGGTGCCCATGGGCATGGCTGTAAACAAATCCACCGGCCGGGCGAGGGCGATCAGGTAATAACCGCCGTCGGTACAGGGTCCAATGACTACCGGCACCTGCTCCAGACGTTCGGCCGCGACACGGTAAATCTCACTATCAAGGTGGGGGCTGTCGCTGCCGATGCCCACCGCCGGGGTGCCCACCGCCTCGAAGGCATGGAGCAGGCGCTCACCCAGATCCGCCCCCTGTTGCTCCAACAGTTCAAAATCCCCACGCCAGGGTGCGAACCAGTCTGGATCGCCCGCGTAGGCGATCACCCGCCGCCACTGGGTAAGGCGGGCAGCTTCGCCCAGGATATCGCTCAAAAACGCCGTGTAGAGCCGACAGGCTTGCTCAGGAGTCAAAGGCGGGCATAGACGGGTTTTGACCCGCCCTGGGACTGGGGTTTTAGCAAAGACGATCAAGGCAGGATGCTTCACAAAGGCTCTGCTAGAATTGCCGTACTTTCCGTTCGACCGCTGCGGAATCGATGATAGCTGGTTTTTTGCTCATTCTGGCCGTGCTGATTCTTGGAGGCGGGATTGCCACCGTCGGCGACCGCATCGGCTCGATGGTGGGCAAAAAACGGTTGAGTCTATTCAAGCTGCGGCCCCGGGATACCGCCACGCTGGTGACCGTCTTTACCGGGGTGATGATCGCCGGGGTTTCACTGGCACTGGTGCTGCTGGTCTCCGATCGGGTACAGTTCGCGCTCTTTAATTACGACCAGGTGCAGTCGCGCCTGCGCGATGCGACCCGCCAACAGGCGGCGGCCGAAAAAGAGCTGCTCGCTGTTCAAGGTCAGCGCACCGAAGAGCGCCGTGCCCTCCAATCGGCCCTCGCCGAGCGCCGCCAGGCGGAGACGAACTTGCAGAGCATCAACCGGCAACTGACCGAGGCGCGCTCCCAGCAAGAACAAAGCGAGCGCAAGCTTGCTCAGAACCAGAAGTTGCTTGCCACCCTGGAGACCCAAAAAGCCGCCGTCCAAAAAAATGCTCAGGTGCTGCGACAGGCCGTTCAGACGCTCAATGGCGAGCAAAGGCGGCTGGCTACTTCTTTGCAGCGCAGCCGCAAAGACCTGGTGCAGTTGGCGCGCCAGAAAAAGAAACTGGAGCGCGAGAACGAGACGCTTTTTTATATCGCCGCCGAACTGGCCAAAAAAGTGGCGGCCTCCCAGGCGACGACCAATCGCCTGCGCAGCCGCACCGAACTGATTTTCGAAGCCGAAGAGGCGGTTGCCAAGGCGAAGGTACCGGGCGGCCGGGGTATGGCTGAGACCCAACGCATCTTCGACGAATTTCTCAGCGAAGTCCAAAAGCAGGCCCTCAAAGCCGGTGCCCAGCCGGAACCGCAGGCGGGCTGCAAAAGTGCGGTGTGCATGAGCGCCGAAGAGGCCCGCCGCATCCTGCAGCAACTCGCTGCCCCCGGCGATCACGCTTTGCAGCTGATTTCGATTGACAACTCGCTCAAAGGCGAGCCGGTCTGGGTCTTCGGACAGGTCCGCCCCAACCAGCTGTTGTTCGAGGAAGGACGGGTGATCGCCGCCCGCCAGATCGATCGTAATGTTCTGAACGACGAAGAAAAACTGCGCGTAACGCTGGTGGATCTGTTCAACGAGGCGAACCGCCAGGCCCGCGACGCCGGTATCCTCACCAGCGGTCGCGACGCCAAGGTGGGCGAATTTTTGTACAGAGACCTGGAGCGGATGATCGAAGAGCTGCGATCGCAACCCGGCAGCGGCGCCGTCACCCTCCAGGCCGTCTCCAAGCAGGATGTCTACACCCTGGGTCCCCTCAGCCTCAAACTCGTAGCGATCCAAAACGGCCGTATTCTCAGCAAGGCCGGGTAAGCGATGATCCTGGGTATCGATCCCGGTCGCTCCAAGTGCGGTCTGGCACTGGTGGGTCTCGACCGCAAGCTCTACTTTCGCTCGGTCGTACCGAGCAACCAACTGCTCAAGCAGGTGGAGCGGCTGCTGGAGAACTTTCCGGTGGCCGCCCTGGTAATTGGCGATCAGACGACATCCGAGTACTGGCAGGCCCAACTGCGCGCCGCCTTTCCCGAGGTGCGCCTGGTGGCGGTACCCGAGCGCCGCTCCAGCGAGCAGGCCCGCGCCCGCTACTGGCAGTTCAACCCGCCCCGGGGGCTCAACCGTCTGTTGCCCCAAGATTTTCGGGTGCCCCCGGAAGCCTACGACGATGTAGTGGCACTCATTCTGGTAGAGCGATACCTGGTGGGGCTGGTGGATGCCGACCGGCGCTAATCAACCCCCGAAAGTCTAGTTAAAATTGATGAAGTCGTGACGAGCCACTCAAGATGACTGTTACATACCCGCGGAAGTTCCGTGACCAGTTCGGGGCCCGCGAAATCCTCGCCATTGTCGTCCGGGACCGCGAAATTCAAAACCTGACGCTCAACCGCTACCGTTACTCCGAGCAGCGCGCCTGCAAGGATCTCACCGAGGTGATCGAGCGCCTCGACGGGCAGCAGCGCGAGCTTATCCGCGACCTCTCGCGCCATATCCACGACGAAGCCCGCCACGCCAACTGGCTGACCGAGCTGCTCTACGACCTGGGGGCAGAACTCAACGTGCCGCCGGGGCTTTCGTATATCGACGAATTCGAGCGCCTTGTCCACGACACCGGCGGCAAGCCCGGCAAAGAGATCGACCTCGATTTTTATCTCATCGAGAGCCTCGCTGCCATCAACGTCACCGAGAAGCGCGGCTGCCTCTATTTTTCCGCCCACATCCACGCGCTTAAGAACGCACCCCAGACGCCTGAAAATCTCAAGATTCGCGAGTGTATCGCGCGGATTTTGCCGGAGGAGGCGGGGCATGTGCGCTGGGGCAACCGCTGGCTCGCCCAGATGGCCCGCACCTCGCCCCAGAACGCCGAGCGGGTCGAGGCGGCCAAGCGCCGCTACACGGCCATCGAGCAGGCGGCCTTCGAGACGAGCATGGATGTCACCCTCGGCGCCGAGTTGCGCCGCGCCCAGTGGCTGCTTGAAATCTCCGAGACGCTGCCGGTGTGGGAGCGGCCGGGATATCTGATGGAGCACCTGCCGCGCATTTTGCCCGAGACCCAGATGCACCGGCTGAGCCTCGTTCAGATCGCCTTCCAGCGCGACCCGGTGCAGTTTATGCAGCAGTTTTTGCCTGCATTTTTGGGCCTGGGCCGTACTGCAAAGGCGGACGCGCCCGAGGCACCCGAGTCGTCCTACGTGCGCAAGACGGCCTGAACGGTGCCTTGAACTTGTCAACATCCCCGGGTGGCTTGTCCTGCCCGGGGACAAGGCGTAGGATCCAGGCGTTCCTCCTGCGACGAGACTTCTATGGGACTATTCGATCAAATCCTTGCGGCCATCGCCAACCCCGAGCAGCAGGCGAGTCAGGGTCAGGTGGCCTCGGTCCTGGGAACCCTGCAGCGCCAGGGACAGACCCACGGCACCGACAGCCGGGCGCTCGCCCAGTTGCTCTCGGTGGTGGGCCAACAGGTGCGGGGTGCTCTGCAGCAACAGCGCGCCGACGTCGGGCCTCAGCAGGCCCAGGCCACCGTGCAGCAGTACAGCGGCACCGAGGCGAATCCGCAGGCCGTCCAGGCGCTCTTTGGAGCGCGGCAACCGCAGGTGGTCCAGGAGACCGCGAACCGCACCGGCCTCGACGCCTCCACCATCCAGGCGCTTTTGCCCATTGTCATTCCGTTGATTTTGCAGCTGTTGCAGGGCGGCACGAACAACCGCAATCCCCAGCAGGGCAATCCCCTTTTGGGCACCTTCCTGGATACCGATAACGACGGCGACGTGGATTTAGGCGACATGGTGCGCATGGCGGGCCGGTTTTTGTAGAGCAGATGTCAGGTGTCAGGATAAAGAACCCACAGAACACAACGATGGAACCAGAGTCATCCCAATCTGCAGATCGGTTCCCGCAGGATCCTATAGCCAGTTTGGAGGACGCTGCCCGTGGCTTGCTCTTTCCAAGCGAGACCGACGCGCCCCTGGAAGCGTTCGAGTGGCCGATTGGAGAGTTGAACCCGCAGCGGCTACTGGAAAAAACGGGTCATCCCCCGGATACAGCCGTGGGCGAACTGGATCTCGATGCGTTCTTTGCACCGGCCTGTCGTGAGGCAGACTGGCAGAAGCCGCGGCAGCAGGCCAACGCCCAACGATTCCAAGCACTGCTTGCCATCCTCAAAAATAGCCTCGGCGAGATCAAAGTTTACCGGGTGGGCAGTGTGGAAGCGGATGTCTACATCGTCGGCCAGAACCAGGAAGGCACCCTGAGCGGCCTCAAAACCCGGATTGTCGAGACGTAGGTGCTCACCGGTTATCCAGGCGGCTTTCGAGTAGCCCCTGGATATCTTTTGGCACGCCCGAGAGCAGATCGTAGCCGGTGGCAGCTTCGATGCGATCGACATTTACCCGAAATTCGCGCCAGCGGGCCTCTTTGATTCCTGGGCCGTTGGGCATGTCCACGGCAATCACCCGCGTGCGTCCCGTCACTGCGGCCAGGCCCGCCCCCGGCATGTCCAGCACGACGATCACTTTCCAGTGGCGCGCGGGCACGCTTACTTTGCCGCCGCCGATTGTACCGAGTTCCCCGCTGCCCCCAGCGATGATGTAGAGTTCTTTGCCGGCACCGACCAGGTCGCGGCAGTGGCTTTCGAGCTTCTCCCAGGGGCCGCGGTTGAGATCCGGGGCCTGGGGGGTCATGTTGGTCATCAAAAAAGTCGCCGAGTTGTCAGCAGCATTCGCCGTGCGGTCCGCCGAGGGCACCAGGTGGCCCCGGTCGTAGCCGCTGCCGGCGTAGTCGGCGGGGATCACCCGATAAAGACCCACCGGCAGGCTCTCGTCCGGGCGAAAGTCGTTCTGGCGATCGGCCCTTCCCAGCCAGGCGCGGTTGAGTTGCCAGCTGGCCCAGTTGGCAGTCCCTTTGGCCGCGTTGTACGAAAGCGCGTACTGCGGCTTGAGGAGCAAATAGTTATTGACACTCGCGGGGGTGGCCGCCGCCCGGCTGGGATTGCCCAAAAGCAGGTGCTCAGAAGCCGTGCCGGTCTTTGTTGGCGGCGGAACAACCGCCACGTTGTTCCGCTTACCGACATACACGTTGAATTTGTCCTCGCAGGCGTAGCCATTGCCGTCGCTATCGAGGTACCTGGCACCGCCACGGTAGGCGTCGATCACCTGCTGGGGCGAAGTAAAGTCGGCGCACCGCAGGCGCTGCTTTTTGGCCGGGGCGCACGAACCAAGCACAACGGTCAGCAGAACCATGCCCAATAGAACAGTTTGGGGAAGCGCTTTTCCCATGGGCCCAGTTGCTATGGGATTTGATTGTCCCATCTCACCAGCGAGGCTGATCGTTTGCGAACAAAATAGGTTCCAGAAGAGGGCAGTCCAAAAACCCCGCCACTACGGACAAGCGATTGTCTGCTCTTCTTCGGTGCGGCACAATCAAACCACAACGGGAGGTTGGCTCCGGCTGCTTAACAGTATGTACAAATCAGCTCGGAGGGTTTGCCCTTTGTCGAGTGTGGAAAGGGCAAACCCTCAGTCGAATCACAACGGCTACTTGCCCAATACCTTCAGGGCATGGGCGACGACATTATCGACCGTGAAGCCGTACTCGGGCATGACCGCTTTAATCGGAGCCGAAGCGCCGTAGCGATCGACCCCGATGACCGCCCCTTCGAGGCCGACGTACTTGTGCCAGCCCAGGCTGGTGCCCGCCTCCACCGCCAGGCGCTTGATACCGGGGGTGAGGATGCTGTCTTTGTACTCCTGGGGCTGGGCTTCGAATAGTTCCCAACTCGGGAAGGAGACGACGCGGGCGGCGATGCCCCGCTCGGCCAGTTGCTTCTGGGCCTCGACTACCAGTTGCACCTCGGAGCCGGTGCCAATCAGGATGATCTCAGGGTTGTCGGCTTCCACCAGCGTGTAGGCGCCCTTCGCCACCGCTTCAACGGTCGAACCCGGCTGAATGGGCAGATTCTGGCGGGTGAGGATGAGGGCGACCGGGTCGCGGGTGCTCTCGATGGCGACCTTCCAGGCGCCCACCGTCTCGACGGCGTCGCCGGGCCGGATGACCGTGAGCTGCGGCGTAGCGCGCAGGGTGAGAATCTGCTCGACCGGCTGGTGGGTGGGTCCGTCCTCACCGAGGCCGATCGAATCGTGGGTGAACACGTAGACCACCGGCGAATGGGAAAGCGCGGCGACGCGCACGGCCCCCTTCATATAGTCCATGAAGATGAGGAACGTGCCGCCGTAAACTTTGAGGCCGCCGTGCAGGGCCATGCCGTTCATCACCGCCCCCATGCCGTGCTCGCGCACGCCAAAGTGAAAGTTGCGGCCTTCGGGCGTATCTTTCTGGAAATCGACGAAGGCTTTGACGTAGGTATTGTTGGAAGGTGCCAGATCCGCCGAGCCGCCAATCAGGCCGGGGAGGGCGGCGGTTACGGCACCTAGCACTTTACCGGAAGCGGCGCGGGTGGCAAGCGGCTTGTCGGCGGGGGTGAAGCTGGGTAGAGAAGCTTCCCAGCCTGTCGGCAGACGACCTTCGATGAGCATCTCAAGCTCAGCCGCCAACTCCGGAAATTCGGCTTCATAGGCGTCAAAGCGGGCGTTCCAGTCTTCCTCAGCTTCCCTACCCGCCTCGACGGCTTTGCGGAAGTGGGCGAGGGCTTCTTCGGGAATATAAAAATCAGGCTCCAGGGGCCACTTGAGGTTTTCCTTGGTGGCCTTGACCTCATCCCCACCCAGCGGTGAGCCGTGCACGTCATGGCTGTTGGCTTTGTTGGGCGAGCCGTAGCCGATGATTGTGCGCACGGCGATAATCGAAGGCTTGTCCGTTACGGCGCGGGCGTTGTGGATGGCCTGCTCGATGCCCTCCAAGTCGTTGCCGTCGGCCACCGCCTGGGTGTGCCAGCCGTAGGCCGCAAAGCGCTGCATGCGGTCTTCGGTAAAGGACAGCTCGGTCTCGCCGTCGATCGAGATGTGGTTGTCGTCGTAGAGATAGATGACCTTGCCCAGGCCCAGGTGGCCCCCCAGCGAAGCGGCCTCCGAGGCCACCCCTTCCATCAGGTCGCCGTCGGAGACGATGGCGTAGGTGGTGTGGTCGATAATCTCGTGGCCGGGACGGTTGTAACGGGCCGCGAGGTGCGCTTCGGCGATAGCGGCGCCGATGCCGTTACCCAGGCCCTGGCCGAGGGGACCGGTGGTCACCTCCACCCCCGGGGTCATAAAGTTCTCCGGGTGGCCGGGGGTTCTGGAGTGCAACTGGCGAAATTGCTTGAGATCGTCTATTGCCAGGTCGTAGCCGGTCAAGTGCAGTAGGGCGTAGAGCAGCATTGAACCGTGACCCGCCGAGAGGATGAACCGATCGCGGTCGAACCACTTCGGGTTGGTGGGATTGTGCTTGAGGAACTTCGTCCAGACCACGTAGGCCATCGGGGCGGCCCCCATCGGCAGGCCGGGGTGACCGGAGTTGGCCTTCTGTACAGCATCCACGGCCAAAAAACGAATGGTATTGATGCTCAACTCGTCCAACTGGGCGGCGGTCCTATCAAGCAAAGTGCCAGTCATGGATACTTCCTGTCGCGAAAGGTGGGCGCGGCGCGCTACTTGACCTTAGAACCCGCCAGCGATTGGGCGGTGAGTGCTTCGTAGATGGCGCGGAACTTGAGGCTCATGAGCACCTGGAAGAAGCCGGTGCCGTCGCGGGAGCCGGGGTAATCGACGTGCTTGAGGATGAGCGAGGCGAGTTCGCCGTAGCGCGTCTCGCTGGTGCTGCGCAGCTTCTCCTCCAGTTCGGGGGAATCCTCCGGAGCAAATTCGCCGTCGATCGACAGGTAGGACGCCGGGCGACCGAAGTAATCCTGGGTGCCGTAGCAGAAGGTCAATTCTTCATCCGAGTTGGGGAACTGGGGCTTCCAGCACACATCGGAAATCGCCCGGTCAAACAGGTAGGGTGCGTCGTAGTTGGGGATGCCCTCGACTTGCACCATGCAGGCTTTGATGCGCTTGATGCCGCCGGGTTTCTCGGCAAGCTCGCTGGGCAAAATCTGCAGCACCACATCGGCGTACTGCTTCTGCGGGTCGATATAGGCCGAAAAATCCGGACGGCGCGATTCGATCTGCTTGAGGACATCCTCGTAGGAGTGGCCGCGCTCGGCCATGTCGCGCTTGATCTTCCATTGAATCTTGATCGGGTCGGACAGGTCGAAATAGATCTTGAAGTCGAACAGGCTGCGCACGCGCTCGTCGTAAAAAGGATGCAGCCCTTCGAGGATGACGATGGGAGTGGGTTGAATCAGCTCGGGGGGGTCGATTTTGCCCGTCTCGTGGTTGTAGATGGGCTTCATGATCGACTGACCGGCCTTGAGAGCCGTCGCCTGCTCAGCCATCAGATCGAAGTTGTTGGCCCGCGGGTCGAGGGCGGTGATGCCCGTTTCTTTGCGCTGCTTGCGGTCGAGCGAGTGGTAGTCATCGAGGCAGATGACCGTGACAAGCTCCTTGCTGAACAGATCTTTGAGCCGCCTGAGGAATGTCGACTTGCCGCAACCCGAATCCCCACCGACACCGATCAGGACCACTCGGTCCAACGTACTGACCATCGCGTTCTCCTTGGACTGGCTTCCCGGACTGGACCACCCGCCACTCGCCCACCGGGCTCAAATGCCCACGGAGCAAGCAAAAAATGCCCCCCAATGGTAACAGAGCACCGGCACCGGAGCAAGCGAAGCGCCCGCCCGAGTGTGGCGATGGTTACTTTCTTTGCTATCTATAGTAAGGTAAAAATACCTATCGGTAAATCTAAACATCGCGCAATATAGCTTGAAATTTGCTGGTGTCCTCTGCCGCCTTGCCCCGGCCCGGTCCGACCGATCCGAGCCAATGTGCTGAGCTTTGGCGGTGAGGTTTTACACTGGGCATAATCTGTCGATCTGTGCCCGCTGCCGTTTCGCCGTCTTCAGGAGATAGCCGATCATGGCCCAAGCCGCCACTCGTACCTTTGAAGTTCCTGTCAACATTTATCGTCCGGCCAGTCCGTTTCGGGGCAAGGCGCTTCAGAATATCAACCTGACACCCGACGATCCGGACAACGATGTGCGCCACGTCGTCCTCGACTTGAGCGGCGGCGATCTGCGCTACTTCGAAGGCCAGAGCATCGGCATCGTTCCGCCGGGCACCGACGCCCAGGGCAAACCCCACAAATTGCGGCTCTACTCGATCGCCTCCAGCCGCATCGGCGATCATAAAGACGGCAAGACCGTCTCGCTGTGCGTCAAGCGCGTCGTCTACAAGCACCCCGAGACTGGTCAAATCGTGCGCGGCGTTGCGTCGAACTTTATTTGCGACCTCGCCCCCGGCGACGATGTGTCGATCACCGGCCCCACCGGCAAGACTTTCTTGCTGCCTGAAGATCCGAGCACCAATCTGGTCTTGATTGCGACCGGCACCGGCATCGCGCCCTTTCGCGCCTTTTTGCGCCGCATCTACGACGAGATGGACACCCCCTGGCAGGGCAAGGTGTGGTTGTTCTTCGGGATGCAAAATTCCAACAGCTACCTGTACCAGGACGAACTGGCCGGCTACACCGCCAAGGGCGACTTCCAGATCGTCGAAGCGATTAGCCGCGAGCAAAAGAACGCCCAGGGCGGCCGCATGTATGTCCAGCACCGCATCGCCGAGCACGCCGGGGCTCTGTGGGAGCTAATCTCAGACGGCAACACCTACACGTATATTTGCGGCCTCAAGGGCATGGAAGACGGCATCGACGACGCTTTTACCGCCGCCGCCGCCGCCAAGGACATCGTCTGGAAAGATTACCGCTATAATCTCAAGCAATCCGGTTTCTGGCACGTCGAAACCTATTAATGTGACCATCCCTTTCCAGTCCTCCGCTGCTCCAACCCTCGGGGTCGAGATGGAGCTTCAGATTATCGACCCCGAAACGGGCAATCTCACCCCGCGCGGACCGGAGCTGGTCGCTTTTTGCGAGGAGCACCCGGAGGTCGGACTGGTGGTCAAGCCCGAACTGGTGCAGGCCACCATCGAGATCAACACGGGCATTTGCAAGGATGTCGCCCAGGTCGAGCGGGATCTGACCACGCAGCTTACGCTGCTGCGCTCTGTCTGCCGCGAGCGCGGCGTAAGCTTTCTCTCGGCCGGCACCCACCCCTTTGCCCGCTGGCGCGAGCGGCAGTACACCCAAACCCCCCGCTACCGTGCCTTGGTCGACAAACACGTCTGGACGGCCCGGCGGATGCAGATTTACGGCCTGCACGTCCATGTCGGCATGCCCGACGGCGAGACAGCGATACAGGTAATCAACCAGATCACCCAGTACGCGCCGATGTTGCTGGCGCTCTCGGCCAATTCGCCTTTTTGGGAGGGTGACGACACGGGCCTGGATAGCTGCCGCACAAAGGTTTTCGAGAATCTCTCCTCCGCCGGTCTGCCGTTTCGCTTTGAGAACTGGGAAGGCTACGAAAATCTGATTCAGGTGCTGCTGGAGACCGGTTCGATCGGCAGCCAGCGCGAAATCTGGTGGGATATCCGGCCCCACTCCGACTTCGGCACTATCGAGGTGCGTATCTGCGACGCCACCCGCACCCTGGCGGAGGTGCTCGCCCTCACCGCCCTGGTGCAGTGCCTGGCGGTCTATTTCCGGCGGCTCTACGAAAGCGGCGAGGAAGTCCGTCTGCTGCACCCCGGCATCATCCGCGAGAACAAGTGGCGCGCCTGCCGCTGGGGGCTGGAGGGCGAATTGATCGACCCGCTCACCCTCCAAGGGATTCCTACCCGCAAACTGATTGAGCAGACCGTGGGCGAGATGCAGCCGCTGGCGGCAGAGTTGGGCTGTAGCGCTTATCTGGCGGGGATTTTCGCCATGCTCGAATCGGGCAACGGTGCGACGCGCCAGCGCCGCATCCACGCCCAGACCCGCTCACTGGTGGCGGTAGTCGCCGATCTCGAAGCGGGTCTTGCCACCTAAGTAACAGTAGGCGGCAACAATAATTCGCCCCGGACCGGGCGGCTTGCTGGTACATTTAAGCCTGAAATTGTGCGGGGTGGGTCCGGGGTGCGAAGGTTCCGGTGGTTGGCGGCGCTGTGTGCACTGGTGCTCGGGGCCTGTGCCCAGAACGGTTCGGAGGGCGGCAATCGGCCGGTGGTGGGGGTGTCGCTGCTCACCCGTCAGGACGCTTTCTACCGCGAACTGGAGCGTGGTCTCCAAGAAGAAGCGGCCAAACAGAAGCTCACTGTGCGACTCGATGCGGGCGAATTCGATCTGGCCCGCCAACAGGGACAGCTCGAAAATTACACCGTCCAGAAAGTAGCGGCGATCGTGGTTTGCCCGACCGATTCCCAGGGGATCGGTCCCGCCATCGCCCGCGCCAACCAGGCCGATATCCCGGTCTTCACCGCCGACATCCGCGCAAAAGAAGGCACAGTTGTCTCCCACATCGCCTCGGACAACGTCGCAGGCGGGCGGCTCGCGGGCGAGCACGTCGCCAAGCGCCTGAACGGCCAGGGCCAGGTGGCCATTATCGATCAGCCCTATATCCAGTCGGTGATCGAGCGGGTGCGCGGCTTCGAGGAAGCCCTCAAGCCCTATCCGAACATCCGGGTGGTGGCCCGCCTCACCGGCGACGGCGTGCGCGACCGCTCCTTAAAAGCCGCCGAAGATCTGCTCCAGTCCCAGCGCAAGCTCGACGCCGTCTTCGCCATCAACGACGAATCGGCCTTCGGCGTCGTCTCGGCCATCGAGGCCGCCGGGCGCAAAGGCATCTTCGTCGTGGGCTACGACGCCTCCGAGGAGGCGCGCAAGCTCATCGCCGGGGGCCAGTCGCCCCTGCAGGCCGATATCGCCCAGGATCCCTACCGCATCGGCCAGGAGACGATCCGGGCGGTGGCTGCTCACCTCGCGGGCCAACCGGTGGAACCGGTGATCCCCGTGCCCGTACGGCTGGTGGACAAAGCCGCCCTGGGCAACGAAACCCGTACCCCCGCCCCCTGACACCGATGCCTCTCCTTGCCCTCGAAAAGATCACCCGCCGCTTCGGGCCGGTCACGGTGCTCGACGGGGTGGATTTCACCGTCGAGGTGGGGGAGGTGCACGCATTGGTCGGTGAAAACGGCGCCGGCAAATCGACGCTGATGAAAATTCTCTCGGGCGCCCTTGCTCCCGACGCGGGTACCGTCCGCTGGCAGGGTGCCGCCGTCCGGTTCGATTCGCCCCGCGCCGCCCGCGCTGCCGGCATCGCCATGATCCACCAGGAACTGGCGCTGGTACCGGCGTTATCGGTGGCCGAAAATATCTGCCTGGGGGAGGCGCACAGCTGGTGGCGGCCGGTGGACTACGGGAAGTTCGAAAATTCGGCCCGCGCGGTACTGGAGCGGTTGGGCCAACCGATCGACCCGCGCACGCCGGTCGGACAGCTCAATTTGCCCGAACAGCAGATGGTCGAGACCGCCCGCGCCCTCAGGCAAAAGGCGCGCCTGCTCATCCTCGATGAACCCACAGCCAGCCTGAGCGCCCAACAGAGCGAGCAGCTGTTCGCCGTGCTCAGGCGGATTCGCTCGGAGGGCACGGCAATTATCTATATCTCCCACCGCCTGGAGGAAATCTTTGCCCTTTGCGACCGGGTGACGGTCCTGCGCAACGGCAGGCGTGTCCACTGCGCTGCGGTGGGAGCACTGTCGATGGCGGCGGTGGTGCGCCACATGGTGGGCCGCACCCTCGAACCGACCGGCGCCCCGGCCGCCTCGCAAACCGGCCGACCCGTCCTCACCGTGCACAATCTCTGCTGCGGCCGGCTCAGAGATGTGCACCTGGAGCTGCGGGCAGGCGAGGTGGTGGGGCTGATGGGGGTGGCCGGGGCGGGCCGCTCCCGGTTGGTGCGCACGCTGTTCGGTGCCCAAAGGCCCGAGGCGGGAGAGATTGTGCTGGATGGACGACCGGTGGTCTGGCGCTCGCCCCGCGACGCCATCGCCTGCGGCATCGGCCTGCTGGGGGAGGACCGCAAGCGCCACAGCCTGCTGCCCGAGCGCTGCGTGCGCGAAAATATGGCCCTGGTGAGCCTGCCCGGCCGCGCCCGCTGGGGGATCGTCGAGCAGTACCGCGAGCGCAGTGCCTGCCGCGCACTGGGGGGACAACTGCGCCTGGCGCCGCACGCCCAGGAGATGGCCATCCGCGCCCTGAGCGGCGGCAACCAGCAAAAGGCGCTATTGGGACGCTGGCTGCTTGCCGGGTGCCGGGTGCTGCTGCTCGACGAACCGACCCGCGGCGTCGATGTCGAGGCCAAAGCCGAGATCTACGGACTCATCCGCGCCCTCGCCGCGGGCGGCACCGCCGTGCTAGTGGTCTCTTCGGATCTGCCCGAATTGACCCTGCTGGCCGAGCGCCTGCTGGTGCTCCAGGGCGGGCGCATCGTGGGCGAACGGCGGCCCCCCTACGACTCTCAGGCGTTGTTGGCCCAGGCACTGGGGGTGGCGGCCGAGGGCAGCTGATTTTCTGGGTGCTCCCTCAGCTGCCGCATCGCTGCGAGCTGGGTGCGCAGTTGGGCGCGCACCTCGTGGCGGTAGGCAAAAAAGTGCTCCCCGGCCGCAAGGGCGATGAAGTAATCGAACAGCAGCCGCGATTTGGTGAGGGCGATCGCTGCAAGCTGCCACCAGAAGCGCCAGCGCGTCGAGCGGACGATCCCCTGATGCCAGCAGACGGCCGCAAACATCCGCAAAGCCGCCCAATCGAAGCGCCTGCGGCTATCGGCCCGCCGGGCTCCCATGCGCCCAAAGTGGGTGAAGGTGCGCTTGAGGTAGGGTAGCGGCTCGTAGATGCGCCAGAAAGCGTCGATATATTCTTCGACAATCTCCTCCAGCGGCCGGGTGGGCACGAAGTTCATCAAGGCCCCCTGATGGAAGGTACCCAGACCGTCGATAAGCCGTCCCTCGCGCTCCAATCGCCGCCAGAGCGCCGTGTTCTGCAGCGCCTGCAGCAGGCTGAGCTGGGCCTGGGGGATGCCGGTCAGCTCGATAAAGGCGCGGATGCGCTCCCCCGCTCCGGGCCGCTCGTGGTCGAAGCCCATGATGAACCCGGACATAATCTGCAGACCCGCCCGGGTGACCTTCTCGCACGACTCCGCGAGCGAATGGCGGGTGTTCTGGAGCTTGTGCACCTCCAGCAGGCTGTCGGTATCGGGGGTCTCGATACCCATGAAGACGGTGGTAAAACCCGCCTTCACCATCAGTTCCACCAGTTCGGGGTCTTCGGCCAGATTGAGCGACGCTTCGGTGAGCAGAATAAACGGGTACCGGCGCGCCTCCATCCAGGGGACGAGCGCCCGCAAGAAGATCTTGGCATTGCGGGCGTTGCCGATGAAGTTGTCGTCCACCACGAACACGTAGCGGTTCCAACCCATCCGGTAGAGCACCTCCAGTTCGGCGAGCATCTGCTCGGGATGCTTGGTGCGCGGCTTGCGGCCGTAGAGGTTGATGATGTCGCAAAATTCGCACTGAAACGGACAGCCACGCGAGAACTGCACCGTCATCGCCAGGTATGCCCGCATATCCAGCAGATCAAAGCGCGGGACGGGTGTGCGGGTGACATCAGGTTTGTCGGCGGAGCGGAAAATGCCCCGCTCTGCCCCGCGCCCAAGCGCGTCCACAAATAGCGGCACTGTGCACTCGCCCTCATCGAGGATCAAATAGTGTGCCCCGGCCGCCAGGGCAAAATCCGGCACCGAGGTGGGAAACGGCCCTCCCACGGCCACTTTTTTGCCCAGGGCGACGCCCTTCTCGATGAGCACCCGAAAGTCTTCTTTCTGGACGATCATCGCCGAGATGATCACCAGATCGCACCAGGCCCAATCTGCTTCGGTCTCAGAGCGCACGTTGCGGTCGGCAAAGCGAATCTGCCAGCCTGCAGGCAACAGTGCCGCCACGGTGATCAGCCCCAAAGGCGGGTTCGTCGAGCGCAGACCCGCAAGCTGGAGCGTCCTGCGGTAGGACCAGAAAGAATTGGGCATATGGGGCCAAAGCAGCAACGCCTTCATCGGCTTTACCCCGCAATGCTTCAGAATCTTTAGATTACTGCGCAGCGTCGGCTCAAGGTGTGAAGTTTTTGCACGCACGCTGCAGACACATCGCCATCAGCGACCCGAGCGCAGAAAAAGATTGCTCCAGCAAGCGCGGCGGGCGTGGGCAGGTGTTCGTGTTTCGAAGCACTCGGTTCACCATTGTCCACGATTTACCACGAAAGACAAAATTTTAAGATTTACTACTGGCAAGCGGTCGCAGCATCCCGCTCGTGTAGGATACCTCTGTGGTGCGGGCGGGAAAGCGATTGCTTCCGGGTCTGCCAAAGGAGTTTGTCATGTCGAATACCTTTCTGCTTCCGGTACGGCTGGGGGCCGCCCTGGCGATCGTTTTGTGCACCGCTGCACCCCCAGTTCTGGCGCAACCCGCCCTGCGCGCCCAACCCCCGGCCGTCACCGAGGGCAACGGTGGGTCGATTCGCACTTTTCGCACCGGCGTGCAGAAGATCGCCGCCGGCACCCGCGGCGATCTGATTGTCACCTTTGTGGCAAGCGGGCCGGTCTCGGCGCTCACCGTCGAGGAGGGCAAGGCGGTGCAAATTCCGGTCTCGGGCCGCATGGGCGACGTCAAGTTGCCGAGCGGCTCGATGCTGCTCGGTGCGCTCAACCGGCTCGATGAGAAGCTGGGGCAATTCATCTTCGACACGCTCGTTATCGAAAACCGGGTCTACAAAGTGCAGGCGATGAGCGACCCGGTGCCAGGCAAACTGCGGGCGGACCCCTATAGCCTACAGACGGTCCAGGACGGCAAGGATCTGAGCAAATCTTATGTGCGCGAGCGGCGGGGGGTGACCCAGGGCCGCACCACCAGCAGCGTCGGCCGTGCCACCGGCAGTATGGTTGGCGCGATCGGCGGCACCTGGGGATCCTACCGCGCCGCCTCGGCGATCGGGGCGTTGGGGGGCCTGATCGGGGCGCTGCAGCAGCAGGGGGCGGTCAATCAATCGACCGGCGAGCAAGAAGAAATTCTCGAACGCGATATCCCGAGCGTGCTGGTGGCCGATCTCTCGCCGCTGCAGAGCCTGTCGGTCCAATTTCTGGCCGAGGTGGATATGACCCAGCCGCAGACGGAACTCTCGCCGGCCCACCGGCCCGGCCCGGCGGTGGTCCCCAACGCCGCGCACACCCCGGCGATGATGTACCCGATCAGCCCCGTCGGCCCGGCGCCGGCCTATCCGTCGGGCTACGGCTACAACAGCCCGTATCCGTATTCCTACCCGCCGGGAGCGGTACCCTATCCGCCCGCCGGAGTGCCCTACATGCCGGTGCCGCCCCTTTATCCGCGCTAAAAGTGCGAATGCACTCACGTTTGGCCGGTGAGCACCGCCCCGTCGTCGATAATCAATCCGTCCTGGACGCGGATCATCCGATGGGTCTGCCGGGCAACCTCCGGTTCGTGAGTGACGATCACAATCGTGATCCCGCCGTCGTTGAGGGCGGTGAGCAGGGCCATTACCTCCTCGCTGGTGCGGGTGTCGAGGGCGCCGGTCGGCTCGTCCGCCAGCAGTAGGGCCGGTTCGTTGACCAGGGCGCGGGCGATGGCGACGCGCTGCTGCTGGCCGCCGGACAGCTGGCTGGGTTTATTTTGCAGGCGATCGGCAAGACCCACCTGGTCAAGGAACGCCTCGGCGCGCTCGCGGCGTTCCGCTTTGGTGTAACCCGCGTAGATCATGGGCAGCATCACGTTTTCGAGAGCCGTCAGGCGCGGCAGCAGGTTGAACTGCTGGAAGACAAAGCCGATGCGGCGGTTGCGTACCTCGGCCAGTTCGTCGTCGTTGCGGTCGGTGACATCCTGGCCTTCGAGCAGATAGCGCCCGCCGCTCGGGCGATCCAGACAACCGATAATGTTCATCAGGGTCGATTTGCCGGAGCCGGAGACACCCATAATCGCGGTGTACTCCCCGGCGGCAATCGCCAGATCGATGCCCCGCAGCACCGGCACGACCACCTCGCCCAGGGTGTAGTTCTTGACGATATTTTCGAGTCGAATCACAGCAATTATTCCTGTAGGTGCCTTTTGATTGTTGGCGCCGTGCATCCCCGCCGCGTTTGCGATCGCCTGCCCGCGGGTACAGCTGCCTCGGGCCACCGCCGCTATCATACAAAGTAGCGACCCGGTTATTCAGTTCAGAGCAATGTCCCCTGTTCGACCGCAGCTTGAAGCGCTGATCGCTCAGCTCGACACCATCCGTTCCCATGCAGAGGGCCTCAAGCAACAATTCGGTGAGCACCTCCAGCAAGTGCATCCCCACTTTGGCGACAGCGCCCACAATCTCATCGACTATCTTGCCCTGCGCCGGTTCGACCTGCGCGAAATTCAGGAGCAGTTGAGCGGTTTGGGCCTCTCGTCACTGGGTCGCACCGAGGCGCACACCATGGCGAGTCTGAGCGCCGTGGTGCAGGTGCTGCAGCAGCTCGCGGGCCGCGGTGGCGAGGTCGTCTCTTTTGCGGACGATTTTGCGCGGGGCCAGGATTTGCTCACCGCCCACACCGAGGCGCTCCTGGGACCGCGGCCCGCGCGCCGCGCCGCCCGGATCATGGTTACTTTACCCAGCGAAGCCGAAGGCGATTACCTGCTGTTGTGCAATCTCATCCGGGCCGGGATGAACTGCGCCCGGATCAACTGCGCCCACGACAGCGAGCCGGTCTGGGGGCGCATGGTGGGCAACATCCGCCGCGCCGAGCGGGAGGTGGGGCGCGCCTGCCGGATTTTGATGGACCTGGGCGGGCCGAAATTGCGCACCGGCCCGCTTGCCGAACCGCTCACCCTCCGCAAAGGTGAGGGGCTCGTCCTCTGCCGCGACGCAGAACAGGGCAAGCCTGGCTGCGAAGAGGCTCCGGCGCGCGTGGTGTGCGCGGTCAGCGGGATCTACGGCGGTGTGCAGGTGGGTGAGGCCGTATTGTTCGACGACGGCAAAATCGAGAGTGTCGTGCGGGGGGTGGCGGAGAACGAAATCCAGTTGGAGATCACCCGGGCCGCCGACAAAGGCAGCCGTCTGGCCGCCGACAAGGGGATCAATTTTCCCGAGAGCCGCCTGAAGCTTCGGGGGCTGAGCGAACAGGATCTAGAGCACCTCGAGTTTGTCGCCCGCCAGGCCGACCTCGTCGGGATGTCCTTCGCCAACGAACCGGAGGATGTCTTTGCGCTGCAGGCGGCTCTGGGCGAGCGGGGGGCGGGACATCTGGGCATTGTGCTCAAGATCGAGACACGCCGCGGCTTCGAGCAGTTGCCCAGGCTGATCCTGGCTGCCATGCGCTCCTATCCGGCCGGGGTGATGATCGCCCGCGGGGATCTGGCGGTCGAGTGCGGCTGGGAGCGCACCGCCGAGGTGCAGGAGGAAATCCTCTGGCTGTGCGAAGCGGGGCACATGCCGGTGGTCTGGGCGACCCAGGTACTCGAAAAGCTGGCCAAAAAGGGCTTGCCCTCGCGCGCCGAGATCACCGACGCGGCGATGAGCCAGCGCGCCGAGTGCGTCATGCTCAACAAAGGCCCCCACGTCGTGGAAGCGGTGCGTTCCCTCGACAATATCCTCTGCCGCATGCAGGAGCACCAGCGCAAAAAGACCGCCACCCTGCGCAGCTTAAAAGTTTCCAACCTTGTCTAGAGTGCACGCGCAAAACGCCGCTGCCAAGCATCGGTCTATTTGAGGGAGAACCAAACCCCGAAAGCGCGTGTACCCGCTCTACGAAACGGATTTCTACGCCTGGACGCAGCAGCAAATCCGGCTGCTCAAGGAGCGCCGGTTGGAACAGCTGGATGCCGTGGCCGGTTTTGCGCACCAGGCTCACATGACCAATGTCCCGTCGCGCCTTTATGGCCTGACGCCCGCCCGCATCCGCAACCGGGAGGGCCGATGAGGTCCGGCTTCTCACTGTGCAAAAACCTGCACAAATAGGACCGGGGGAGAGGGCCATGGCCCTCTCCCCCGGCCTCATCATTTCCACAATGCTCGACCCACCGGAATTAGCCGACAGTCACCTGATTGGTCTCGACGGCCGTGGCGCCGTTGACGGTCTTGGCCACGGTCACCATCTTCGTGAGGATCGCCTGGCTGGGCACTTTGCCCTTGAGCACGACGGTGGTGCCGGTCTGGGCCACGTAGAGCGTGTCGACATCGTCAAGTTCAGGATCGTTGTCGAAGGCGAGGGCGACGCGCTTGGCCAGGCCGCTTTGATCGTACTCCCCGTTCAAACCGACGCGCTCCGGCGGCACCGGCTCACCGGTGGGCGTCTGGGCCGGCTGCGCAGGCGCCTGGGCGGTCTGCTGCGGTTTTTCCAAGCCAAAAAGACGTTGAAGCCATCCCATATTGCACTTGTCCATGCGTAACTACTCAATCAGCATAGTAACCGTCCCCACCGGAAAAATGCCCCCCAGGACAGATATGAACCTGTCGGGAATCCCGCGTGGATACATATGTATATCTATCTACCCGTGGGTTGTCCAACCCTCCCGGTGCTCGGCAGGGCGGCAAGCCGTCGCCGCGCCGCCACTGCGAGCGAGCGATTGGGAGGCTTGACCGGCGACACGGCTTGCCGGCGACCGTGCGAAGGCTGGAATGCCCCTAGTAATGAACGGGGGGCACGCCCACCGTACTGCCTGCAAACCGCCACTTCGATGTCCGATCTCTCCTCGCTCGCCTGGGACTACGGGGACCTCGCCGCCCACCTCGGCCTGCTCATCCGGGCGCGTTATCCGCTGCTTTACATTGTCTCGGCGGAGGAAGGACCGGTGGAGGACGTGCTGGAGCAGGTGGCGACAACCCCCTGCAGCCTGCGCGCAAGATCCGCCGCTGGGACGTGGTGGCCGGTTGGGAGGATAGCGGCCAGGCCAAAGGTTCGGCCATCCAGGCGCTGGAGCAGGTGTGCTCCGCCACGAAGCTGCTCAAAGCCGCCGTGCCGCCTGCGCAACTCACCCTCCAGGGACTGGCGGAGGAGCAACTGGTGCGCGCCTGCCTGGGGCTCACCCGCACGCGCATCCGCCGCATCCTCGCCCGCGCCCGCGCCGAGCGCGAAAAAGTGAGCGAAGCGGACATCCGATCTCTCGCTGGTGCGCACAAGCCCCCTGCGCCCCGGGGAGCGCGAGCTACGGGCGGAGGTGATTGCCAAATCCGACCGGCCCTGGGGTTGCGGGGGCGCGGATATCGATCACGTGGATCGCCGAGGATTATCTGGATAGAGCCGGTCTCACCCGCCGCAGCGTCGGCGAAACGGCCTGGCAAAATTTGATTCTGATGGCCGAATCAGCCAAGATCCGGCTTTCCACTCAGAGCTTCGCCGCCGAGAGCTGGTTCGACGAGCAGAGCTTCGAGACCCACGAGTTGCGCCTCGATCGCGACGGCCTGGAGGCAATCCTGGAACGGCAACAGCTCCTGGATCGCCTGCGCGAGGCGGGCGACGAAGTACTCGATCAGGCCTACAGCCGGGGCGTGACCAAGAAGGAGATCGCTTACGTCGTGCTGATGGGGGGCACCAGCTTGATCCCGGCGGTCCGCAAGCAACTGGTGAGCCTGTTCGGCCGTGGGAAAGTCCGATTCGGCAAACCCTTCGAGGCAGTGGCCCACGGCGCGCTCACCCTGGCGCGCTACGGCGCGGTGGAGGACCACCTGCGCCACACCTACCTACGCCCTGCGCCACTGGAATCCGTCTGCCAGGACCTACGAATACCTGCCCCTGTTCGCAGGCGGCACCCCCTACCCGGTGACGGGCGAACCGATTTTGCTGCAGGCCAACGCCGCCGGCCAGACGGAAGTGAGCCTGGTCCTGGGCGAATTGAGCGCCGGGACGACCACCGAAGTCTACGAAGCTGCCACCGGCATGCTGCGCACCCGCACAGGCAGTGCCGACGGCAGCTTCCGGCCCCTGGGCAAACGCAACCAGGCGAATTTCACCCTCGAGCCGGCCGGGGTGGCCGGAGTGGAACGGTTGGAAGTGCGCTTCGCCGTCGACGGCACCGTGGCAAACTATGCAGTTGTCCACCTTTCCGTGCTGCAACTCGGTGGCACTGGGCGAGCGGCCCTGCGGTTCGGCCAGGAAGACTCAGTGCGCTCTATTAGATTCCGAAATCGCCCGTTAATTTCTAACTCGAACTATTCCCGATAGAACCAGCAGGAGGGTTGCAGCCAGGGCGCAGCCTCCCCCGACCACAAACGGAGCCGCACCACCCAATCCCTGCCACAGAGCACCCGCCAGCAGACTCGCGGGAAGTGACCGCCGGTCTGTCCGGTTCGCTCACCCCGAAGGCGAGCAAGGCCACGGCCCCGAACCCGGGCACCAGGGCGACCAGAAACACCAGCCGAAAATTGTCCTGCGAAGCGGCCATCAGGGCGGCGGCGGCGAGCGGTCCGATGCAGGCTCCGACCGTGTCGAGGGACTGGCGCAGTCCGAAGGCCGCTCCGCGCAGGGACGGCGGGGTCAAATCCGCCATCAGTGCGTCGCGCGGCGCCCCGCGAACGCCCTTGCCCAGCCGATCCGCGAAGCGGGCCACCAGCACCCAGGCGGGGCTGGTGGCTAGGACGAACAGGGGTTTGGCCGCTGCCGAGAGGGCATAGCCCGCCACCGCCAGATTCTTGCGCTGAGCGAGATAGTCGCTCAGGGCGCCGGAGAAGACTTTGACCAGCGAGGCGGTCGCCTCGGCGATGCCTTCGATGATCCCCACCGCCAGGACACTCGCGCCCAATTCAGCCACCAGAAACAGCGGCAGCAGCGCGTGGATCATCTCGGAACTGGAATCGGTCAGCAGACTGACGAATCCCAGAATCCAGACGGGACGGGGAACGTTTCCGGGTAGTTTCATCGGTGTGCTCCCGCGCCGCGCTCCCGCCATAGCACATCGGCTTGGGCAGACCGATGTCTTCGGGCGCACACCGCGGTCCGGCCGTCAGCCGCCGCCGGTCAGCTCGTCACAAAATTCCAGTGTGCGGTTGAGGGCCCAAAATTCGTCCTCCTCACCAATTGGCTGGCCGATATGGGCGACGTGGCCGCCCTGAGGGGTGATCACCAGGCGCGCACAGCGGTTGGCGGCGCTGCGCTGCTCCAGTTCGTCCACGATGCGCGGATCGAACATCGGGTCGTCGGCGGCATAAATAATCCAATGCGGCAGCGCCAGCTCTTCGAGCAGATACAGCCCGCTGGTTTTGCGGTAGTACTCTTCGACCGAGGCAAAGCCGTAGTAGCCAATCACCATCTCGTCGTCAAAGTCGCGGATGAAGCGAACTCGATCGAGCACCCCGGCCGGAACGGTCTCGGGGTAGAGCCGCAGGCGCCGGGTCACCTCGCGGCGCAACTCCTGTACCAGGGCTTCTTCGATCAGCCGCCCGGTCCAGGTCTTTTGCAAATTGGCAAGGGACCAGTTCGATTCGAGGTTCGGGCAGAGGACGACCGCTCCCGCCAGGGCGTCGCTGTGTAGATCGCGGGCCGCCTTCAGCGACCAGAGGACCAGCTGCCCCCCGAGCGAGACGCCGAAGGCGACGGCCGGCGCAGCGCATCCCAGCGCAAGTGCCTGCTCGGCAATGCGCACGATATCTTCGCCGTCGCGCCAGCCGTCGGAGGGCGGTACCGGTGAAAGTTCCGCCGTCTTGCCGTGGCCGCGCCAGTCGTAGAGCACCACGTCGTAGCCGCGGGCGTAAGCCTTGCGCGCCAGATAGTGCACGTACCAGCTGCCCTCCAGCGAACCGACGATCCCATAGCAACCGATGAGCGTTCCACGCGGGCAGCCTCCCGATTGCCGGGCGTAGCACCCGGCAATCGGCACTCCTTCAGCCCCGGCAAAGACGTGTTCTTGCCACGGCGGCACCGGCAGCGGCGGTGCCAGGGGCGAGCGCTCGCCGTACTGCTGCCAGGCGTTGCTATGCAGCAAGCTCACGGCGACAGTCTGCACAAAACCGTCCTGAAAGTACCAGGGAGCGCGGTAGGGTTGCACCGTCAGGCTCCGGGGCGGCGGGTTTCCTGGGCCAGATAGCGCTCGAACAGCGCGTTTTCTTGGCGCGTCTCCAGCCGCCACAAAAAGACCATCAACGCAATCACCCCGGATTGCACGGCCAGGTTGGTGAGGCTCACCGGCAACTCCCGCCCCGCCAGCACCCGAAAAAAGGCGACGAAAAAGCCGACCACGCCGCTCGCACCGAAGGCCAGGTACAGCCCCAGCCGCAGCTTGCGCCAGGGATGGCGCGATTCGACGCGCAGCGAAGCCCGACGGCGAGCGATTTCTTCTGCGTTCATGGCGCGCTTGTAACGGAACTTTACCAATTATGGCCGCGAAGCGTCGCCATGGCGCGTCCGCAGGCCGGGCTCAAGTGTCGATGCGCGACTGGGTGGGCTCGGTGAGCACGTACTGGTTGAGCAAACGCACCAGTAGGGCGGCGGTAAAACCGACGATCAACAGCAGCGCCAGACCGACCAGCGAGAAGAGGGTCGAGAGGAGCAAATTGGTCACAAAGGGCGGAATAAAGCGCAGAAAAGGCCCCAGGTAGGAAAAAGCGACCAGCCCACCCACGGCCACCGCCGCGTAAGTACCCACGAAGGCGGCGGCCAGGGCCGCACCGGCCCAATCGACAGTGACCAGGGCAACCACCAGGCCGAAGGCCACCCCGGCGGCGAGCCAGCCGACCGGGAGATTGCCCAGCCGCAGCCAGAAGAGGGCCGCCACCAGAAAGCCGGTGCCGACGGTGGCCACCAGGGCGCTGCCCACGCCGATGCCGGCGGCGACGGGAGTGCTGGCCGCCCGGGTGAGGGTGCGGATGGAGGCGCCCGCGTAGGCTCCGAGGGCGGTCCCGGCGAGGGCGGCAAGGGCGATGCCGAGCAAGACGAGCGGTAAAGAGGTGCCGATCAGGTCCATGGGCGTCTCAGCTGAGAGCTTCGTTGTCTATGTTAGACTTCCGCTCCACTCGCCGGTGGATTGCAGCGGATTTCGAGCATGAATCCGTCCGGGTCAAAAAAGTAGATGCCCCGGCCGGTGGGACGGCTGACCGGTCCGTGGTCGATGGGCACACCGTGGGCCAACAGCACCGCCACTGCCTCGTCGAAGGCCTCCGGGGCGATGTCGAAGGCCAGGTGGTTGGCGCGGGTGAAGGCTTTGTGCGGATCCGGGTCGGGCGGTCCCAGGTCGGGCTCAAAAAATAGATCGATCACCGTGCCGTCCGGGGTGATGAAATTGGCGATCTTGCCCGCCGCCACCTGCGCGCGCAACGTCGAAGGCACCGCCTCACCCGTCAGCTCCTTCAGGCCCAGCACCTCTGCGTAGAAGCGGCGCGAGGCAGCCAGATCCCGCACGTTGAAGGCGAGATGGTGCACCCGGCGCAGCGCACCGGGGGTGAGCACTTTTGCAGATAAAGCGGACACTGGCGGCGCTCCCGAGACAGTTTGGCCACTACCTTAGCCGCTGGCGAGAATATCGAATAGTTCGCCGCTGCTCAACTCTTCTGCAAGGGCAACCAGACCGGAGCGCACCCGGTCCACCTCCGCCGTCCCGCCGCCGGTCAGCACCTCCATCCACAGCACGCCCGCCATCGCCACATCCACCTGCTCGACGCGCTCCCCCGCCTGGTAGCCCAGCCGGATCGCCTCCACCAGAGATTGCTGCGCCGCTGTCCAGTCTTGTTGTTGGCGGTGCGCTTCAAAAAGCGACAGCAGCGCGTGGCGCAGCAGGCCTGCCGCCTGGGCGCGGCGAAAACACTCGCACGCCTGCAGGTACTGCGCCTCGGCCCCGGTCCACTGCCGGCCCTGGTAGGAGATATTGCCCAACAGCAAATACCCAAGGCCCAACTCCGAATCTTCTCCCAACCGTTCTGCCAGGCGAATGCCCTGGGTGCAGAGGCTCTCGGCTTTGTTGGTGGCGGAAATTTCGATGAGCAAGTTGGCCTGGCGCAACAACTGCTGCAACAGCTCCGCTTCGCGGTTGGTCAACTCCAACAGCGCAATCGCCTGGGCGCGGGCGTAGATGGCCGCCTGCAGATCGCCGTTTTCTTCGTGCAGCTGGGCGAGCTGATCCCAGGTACCCACCGCGCTGTGGGCCGATTCGGCTTCTATAAACGCCCGAATCGCCAGCCGCAAACTCGCCATCGCCTGCTCCAGGTGGATCGGTTGCTGCAGAGCGGCCATCTGGGTATAGGTGCGGCCTTCGAGCAGCGAGCGCGAGTAACCGGCTTCGAGCGCACTGCACAACAGCAGCACCCGCCGGCAGTAGACCATCGCCCGGGTGGGTTGTTCGCTGCGCTGCAACAACAGTGCCCCTTCGAGCAGACAGTGGATCTCGCGCACCGGCAGATGAAAGCGCCAGGCCAACTCCCGGGCCTGCTCCAATTTCTCGAACGCAAGACCCGATCCTGGGGAGCGCTCGCGGGCCAACCCTTTGGCCGATTCGACCACCAGTTCGATCAGATGCTCGACCACCGGGGCGTAGCGCCGCTGGAGCGCCTGCCAGTTTCCCGTGGGCCGCGGCAGGCTCAAATCCAGCACCATCCCCAGGCCCGGTTCGGGCGACTCGCTGCGCTCTAGGTGAGCTGCGAGCGCTTCGAGCGCGGCCGGCTCGTCAGGCTCCTGTTGCACTGCGCTCCAGAGCGCCGCGAGTTCGGTCGGTTCCATAGTTGGCTTGTCGATAACGGTAGTCGTGAAAAAAAAAAGCCCGTGCCAGGCGCGGACCTTCAGGAAAAATCCCTATAGATGCAGATGTATAGCGCTAGACGAGGCTCAGGCGCTCGCCGTGGCGGGCGTACCATTCGAGGGTGCGCCGCAGGCCCTCGGCCAGTCCGGTGCGGGCGGCAAAGCCGAACTCGGCGCGAGCCCGGGAGGTGTCGAGGCAGCGGCGGGGCTGGCCGTTGGGCTTGTCGGTCTCCCAGAGGATTTCGCCTTTAAAATCCATCAGTTCGCACAGCATCTCCACCAGATCCTGGATGGAAATTTCCTCGCCGGTGCCCAGGTTGACCGGCTCCGCCCCGTCGTAAGTGCGGGCGGCTTCGACGATACCGGCCGCCGCATCATCGACATAGAGAAACTCCCGCGTCGGACTGCCGTCGCCCCACACCGGCAACGTCTTCTGTCCGGCCTGTTGGGCCCGGGCGATTTTGTGGATGAGTGCCGGGATGACGTGGGAGCTTTTCGGGTCGAAGTTGTCCCAGGGGCCGTAGAGGTTGACCGGCAGCAGGTAGATGCCGTTGAAGCCGTACTGCGCCCGGTAGGCCTGCAACTGCACGAGCAGGGCTTTTTTGGCGACGCCGTAGGGAGCGTTGGTCTCCTCGGGATAGCCGTTCCAGAGATCGTTCTCGCGAAAGGGCACCGGGGTGAACTTCGGGTAGGCGCAGATCGTGCCCACACAGACAAATTTGCCCACACCGGCTTTATAGCTCTGGTGGATGAGATGGGTGCCCATCATCAGGTTGTCGTAGTAGAGTTCTGCCGGTTTTTCGCGATTAAGGCCGATACCGCCCACCTTGGCCGCCAGGTGGATCACCAGATCCATCCCTTCGACGGCCCGCGCGCAGGCGTCCGGCTCGCGCAGGTCCAGTTCGCCCGAGCGCGGGGTCACCAGGTTTTGCGCTCGGGCGCCCCGGGCCAGCAGTTGTTCGACAACGTGGCGGCCGAGAAAGCCGCCCGCGCCGCTCACCAGGATCTTGGCGCGCTCGAAGTCCGTTTGCATCGCGAAGAGGCCCCCTTCAGGTCGTAGATCAGTGTACCGTGCGCGGCCGTGGGCGGCCGAGTTTACCAAGCGGGTGGGAATGTCGTAGCATCGGTAGGTCTTCGAATACGCAGGATGCGCCAACAAACCGTACCCCGCTTCGGACGGCCCTGGCTGGAGGGCCTGGCGAACGGACTGACCGTACTCATTGTCGTCTCGACCCTGTGTTGGGATACGCTGTCGGTGCTGTTCGCCTACTGGATGGCCTACGAAGTGCGTGCCTCCAGTCCCAATACACTCTACGGACCGGAATTTTACTGGGCGCTCGCACAATTTAGCGTGATCGCCACGCTGCTGGTCTTCGCCGCTTCCGGCCTGTACCGGGCACCGGGCTTCCAGTCGCGCTTCGACGAAGTGGCCAAGGCGCTCATCGGTCTTGTCCTCGCCTTTGCGATCGTGGTGGCGGGGGTCTTTTTCTTCCGCGAGGCCTCTTTTTCGCGCTTCGTGCTGCTTTATGCCTGGGCCGTGGCGGCGGTGTCGATCGTGGCGGGGCGGTTGGCGCTGCAGCAGATCAACCGCAGCCTCCGGGGGCGCGGCTTCGGACTGCAGCCGGTGCTCATCGTCGGCACCGGAGCACCGGCCGAATCGCTCAAGGCGCTGCTGGCGATGAATCCCCAGTGGGGTCTACATCTGGTCGGTCTGGTGGCCGAGGAGCCTGAGGCGGCGGCCGCAAGCGGTGAGGTGATTGCCTCGGTCGCCACCTTGGGACGTTACCTTACAACCCACGAGGTGGCCGAAGTCTGGGTGGCGCTGCCCGACTATCCGCGCAGGCAACTGCTCGAACTGTTGCAGGTGATTACTGCCGTGCGGCCGGTGCAGATCCGGCTGGTGCCGGGCATTCTCGAATACGTGACCGCCCGTATGCAGGTGGATGTGCTGGGGGGAACGGCGCTGCTCACGCTGCAGGATACGCCGCTCAGACGTGCCTCCAATCGTTTTGCCAAGCGATTTCTGGACATTGTGCTCTCCGGGTTCGGCCTGGTCCTCGGGGCTCCTCTGCTGGTGCTGATCGCTGCTGCGGTCAAGTTCACCAGCCTGGGACCGGTGTTCTACAAGCAGGAACGCATCGGCCGCGACGGGGCCGTGTTCTGGATTTATAAGTTCCGCACCATGGGCGAGGGTGCCGAGGGACCACAACCGGGCTGGACAATCCGCGACGATCCGCGCCGCACGCCGGTAGGGGCGTTTTTGCGCCGCACCAGCCTCGACGAACTGCCCCAACTTTGGAATGTGCTGGTGGGCGAGATGAGCCTGGTAGGGCCGAGGCCGGAGAGGCCAGTTTACGTCGAGCGCTTTAGCCAGGACATCCCTAAGTACCTCGACCGACATCTTGTGAAAACTGGAATCACAGGTTGGGCACAGATCCATGGCCTACGGGGCGACACTTCTATTGCCGATCGGGTGCGTTATGACCTCTACTACATCGAGAACTGGTCACTGCTGCTCGATTTGCGTATCATTTTGGTCACCGCCGTGCAAGTTTTGTTTCACCCCGAGGATGCTTATTAAGCATTCTTCACGTCCTCAACGAGGAAGCTTTTGATAAGCGACTGTGTAATGCCAGCAAAACCACTCAAGGCCTGGAATCCTCAGCAAAAAATCATCCGCAAGGAGAATTGCGCGTTCCAGGGTACCAGGCAGTTGAAGACGACGCTTCAAGCGCAAGGTCAAATAGAGAAACTCAAGGCCATAGTGCACAAAACCGCAAAGAAACCAGACCGGTTCGATTCGAACAATCTGCAGACCATAGTTCTTGGCGATGGCCCGGAAATCGGAAATCGAAAAGCCTTCTGCTTCTTCATCTGCAGGAGAATGACCAGCTTTTTTCGGAAGTAAACGTGACGCCCAAACCTTGAGTGTATTCAGCAGAGCGATCATTCTTTTATTCGGCTCAATGCCAAAGATAATATTACCTCCATCCCGTACAACACGACACATTTCAGTTAGAGATTTATCCAGATCAGGAAGATGATGTAGAGCAGCAATCATATAAACCACATCAAACTGAGAATCCCTGAGGGGAAGACAGGTGGCATCTATAGCACAGTAAAAAACCCGTTGATCAGCAACTCGCTGTGAAGCACGAACGAGCAAACCATCGGATATTTCTGAGAAAAGATAATAGCTGAAGGGCAGCTGCCGTTTCAGAAGAGATTCTAAATCAAAGCCAACGCCACCACCCAGCTCCAGAACATTACTATCCCCGCGGAGAACATTTTCAATAAAGTCCAAAACTTGGCCATGGCAATGGAGGTTGCGTGGAGTATCAATCTGGTTGAGATCGATCCACTGCTCTTTAACACTATCGTGGTAAAGAGCATCACCTTTGACGACCTCGGCCATGTTGCTCGGCAAAAGGTTGTAACCCCTGTATTTGAGAGAGTAAGCATAGTAATGATTGTTTGCGCAACGCAAATCTTTTCCTTCTCTTTCAAGAGGGAGTGAGCATTCAGGGCAGCGCCAACTCAGATCAGAATTCTTCATTACTTCGAACAACCTCCATCACAACAAATTACATGACCAAGAATACGACTATACTCCTTACTACGGAATGGACAGAAAGGACGGCAACAACAAGATTTCAATCAGTTTTGATGTAAGGATTCAGGTGCCGGTCTTGGCGAGGCGCCTATAGGCTATACGCTTGCTGCATGAGTGCGTTGCCACCCCTGCCCAGTCGCGAACAGTTGCTAAACCTGCCCCAAGACCGGGCAGTGGACTTGCTGCTGGGCTACATCGTCCAACTGGGTGGAGTGGTCGAACAATGACAGACGCCCCTTGCCACGGACAGCGCCCCCTCCTCTAAGCCTCCTTCGACAGACCTACTGCTCAAGCCGGAGACACCCAAGCCCGCTACCGATGAGGCTGTAACCAAGCGCAAAGCTGGCGGTGTGCCCGGCCACCAGGCAGCCACCCGTAAAGGGTTCGGCAAGCCCGAGCGCTTCGAGACTTTGCGGCCCGAAGGGTGTGCGCATTGCGGCTGCGACCAGTGGCAGACGATTGCTGTGGACGAACGCAGGTAGCCTGTCTAATCGTCAGCTTCGCCCGCCACACTTGCCGCTACCTCCATTGTCAAGCAACGAGCATCCCTGCCTGGCCCGCTCAGCTGGTAGGCCACTGTGAACTGGATGCCGGGCTGATGGCATTGCTTGGCTGGCTCGGGAACTACGCTCACCTGAGTGACGAGAAGCAGGCCGAGTTCATCGAGACTCTGTGCGGCGTTCGATTGCCGCTGGGTACCCTCGTCAGTGTCAATGAAAGGCTGGCACGCACAGTCCAGCCCAGCGTTCCGGCTGCTTGGGCGTATTTGAGAGAGGCTCGCGCGGTCTATGTTGATGAGACCCCCTGGCCGGTGATAGGCAGCAAAGAATGGCTATGGCAGTTTGGCACAGAGCCACTTAGCCTGTTCCACGCGGGCGATACCCGTGGACGGGTGGAACTGGTCGCTCGGCTGGGCGAGGTGTTTGGCGGCACGCTCCTCAGCGATGATTTTTCGGCCGACAACGGTTATGCCGTCGCGGCGCAGCACAAATGCCTCGCCCATCTGCTGCGACATTCAAGAAAGTGGAAAAACATGGCTGTGGGGAGCCCACAGGGTTGGGTGAAGCGTTCATCGGTCCGATAGAAGACGCCTTTGTGCGCCACCGGCAGTGGCAAGCCGAGCAGTGCACTTCCGGGAACGAGTGAGCGCAGCCCTCAGGGGGTGGCTGCCGAAAGCGGGCTAGGAAGGGGGCAAATCGCTGCGGTCGTTGCGCGACCGTGCAGAGCAATGGTGGCCGTTTTTGTCCAACCCGCGGGTACGTCCGGACAACAACCTATCGGAGCGCACCTGGCGCCTTGCTGTGACGAAGCGCCAGGTGTCTGGAGAAAGTCGGTCAAGGGAACGATTTACCCAGACGGCGGACTTGTTGAGTGTGATTGAGACGTGTCGCCGCCAGGGTCGCTCAGCGATAGAGTTTTTTGTAGAGTTTTTTGTACCGGCGTTGCAGGCGGCGCATCAAGCGGGGTTTGTGATGCCGTCACTAATCCCTGAAACGCAGACCTGAATCCTTACGTTTTGATATTAGTAAAGAAGCTGCCTATGATTCAGAAAAAACTTGAAAGCAGAGATCATATGTTGAAGTCTTAAGTAACTGAATCGGGATTTGCTGCTCGCCCGCTGATATTCATGAAATGCAATCGCTTTTGGGTCAAAAATAACTCGAAATCCATTTTCGCGAGCATGTAGGCAGAGGCTTACATCTTCAAAATAGAGAAAGTACCGTTCGTCAAATAGACCGAATTTCCTGACGTAATCACCTGAAAGAAGCATCATCGCACCGATACCCCAGTCTACTTCAAAAGGCTGATCAGCAAATCCAATTTCCTCATAGTAATATCCAAAAGGATAAAGCTTTTCTTGAAATCTTGATCCGAAAAGATTGAGCAAAACAAAATAAGTAAAGGTGGGGAATCGTCGCACAGATGGCTGAAGAGTATGGTCTAAATAAAGCAACTTTGGACAAGCTATTGCTATATTTGGATGCAGTTCGAGCGTCTCACGAAGCCTGGTTACCACAGCTGGCTCGAAAGTCACGTCAGGATTTACTAGTAGATAACTTTTGCTGCAAAGCAGCTGAACGACACGGTTATTAGCCCTGCCAAAACCAATGTTTTGATTATCAAGAATACCAAGAACCACGTTAGGATGCTCGTTAGCATATTGATTGATAATATCGGGACTGTTATCCAACGAAGCGTTATCATAAACGACGATTCGACTGGATCTATAGTGATTGGTTCTTACAGCTTTCAGGCAGGCTCTAATGGACTTCTCAAGAGTGCTCGAGGAATTGTAACTAACAATAACAAAGGTCATCTCAATTTTGTCAAGAAGAGGGGGAGAAACATCCACCTCTCCACAGTTCAAAAATTTTACTGATTTCCAGGCTTTTGACATCTTACTAACTCCTCACAAGATCTCACTGACGGAGCCGCATGCCGTTTTCGCAAGCAGCTGAGTTATCCAAAATGCATTGGTAATAGCTCTCAAGAGCCAGGAGGTGTCGATCGAGTGTGAATGGATTTTCCCAGTACCTTCTATAAGCCATCGAACCCAACTCGATAGCGAGACCAGGATTGTTGTGCAAGATTTGCATTTTAAGCGCGAGATCGTCGCAATCGCCACCGCGAAACCACAACCCAGTCACGCCATCTTCAACCTGTTCCCTAGCAGTGCAGGTATCAGGGACAATTGCAGGGATTCCCAAGGCTGCAGCTTCGCGAATGACTAAAGGAGAAGCTTCATACCAAAGAGAAGGAAAGACAAGTGTACGCGCTTCCATTAAAACCTTTAAGACTTCGGCTTTTGACAGCCAGCCTGTGATTTCAAGCTGAGCATTTATCCTCAATAACTGGTCACGACAATCACCTTCGCCAACTAGGATAGTTCGCACACCCAATTGCCGGGATGCTTTAGCAAGCAAGTTCAATCCCTTTTCCTTAGCGAGCCTTCCCACTGCTACAAAAGTGTGATTTCGGTCCACTGGTACTGGCGGAAGTTTCGGAATATCAATGGGGTTGTCGATTAATTCGAAACGAGAGCGAGGATCAAGATAGGGAACAAGCACTTTTTTACTCAGTTGTGACAACACGATAAAGTATCGGAGTGCCTTTGGAATATCATAGAGTTGACTTTGAATAAAATGCCTTCCTAGGCGCCACATTTTGTGGCTAAAGCTTCGAGAGTCACAGTTCTCAGTGATACATTCTATGCTCAAAGGCTTATGAGGGCAGATTGCCAATTTGTTATGTAAATAAAAGCTGCCCGTCGGACAGGCTGTAAAGTAGTCGTGCAGTGTGCATACACTTGGAAAGCGCTGCTTGATCACCTGTTTGACAAGGGCAGGGGAAAGAGCTTTAACCCAAGTGTGAATATGAACAACAGTTTGCTTCGGATCTAACTCACTGAGGATCTGGTTAAGCAGCTGTATGGCACGAAAATTCCAAACACCTTGAATACTGGCTCGTAGACGGTTTGGGTCATTGAGGATATCGAACTGAGATGTGGTCACAAGCCGTAATTCGCGGCTTGGTATCAGTATTGAGTCCCTTAGAGGGGTAGCTGTAAAAAAAATCACTTCATTGCCCCGAGAAGCGAGAGCCCCGGCACTGGCTATGGCAACCTGGGCTGCACCTCCAACAATCTGAGCGCTGTCGTTAATAATTACAATCTTCAAGGGCGCCCTCTGGCCAACTCAGAAAGTGTCTTTACTTAATGGAAGACTGTTCTCGATGTAACTCAACTTCCAACAAAACCCAAGCAGTAGAGGCGGCAATGGATTGAAATAGGTAGGTTCATTCAAGAGTATGAAGGCTAGTTCGACGGTAACGGCAGTGTGAATGACAAAAAATTTCTGACCCACTTGGTACAGTTCCAGAAGTCTCTCAGAAGCGTCTTCATCGACGCAAAGTCGTTTCCGCATTCGCGAAAAGTGTTGCTTGAACTGTGCGATTCTAAGCCAGAAGATAGCGATGAAGGCAACAGCGCCAAGAATTCCTACCTCTGAGAGAAGTCTGAGCCCCATCGAGTATGCGTCACTGCGATTAAGATCGACAAGGCGGAAAATAACATCGGTTGTGACTGCATCATGGGAAACAGAGTGGGCTCCCAACCCTACGCCAAGCAACCAGTTTTGTTGAAGTGAGTAAACTGTAGCAGAAACCGCTAGAAAATAAATCGTCACACTCAGGTTTAACCCTGAAATTAAATCTTTTGCACCATTTGGATAGACGATGATGGCCGCTATCGCTTCAACGCGTTCACGGATATCAATGGGAAGACTGGAATAAAAACTGGCGACGATGAAAACCAGTATTCCGAATATCAGCACAAATTGTAGAATTCGTCTTGGCTCGAGCTTGTATGAGGACAGACCCCCAATTCGCCCAGCGAAAATAATGTTATTGATAAGCAATGGTAAAAAGAACGCGAAAATTCCTAGGATGAATAGATATGTCGTAGCAGATTTTGTAAGCAAGTTGCCAATCACGAGAATCATCAGGCGCAGCAAGCTAGTGGAATACAGCTTTCGGCCTGTGATTGCTAAACTCGCGACTACTGCTCCCAATGCAGGCAATGTGAAAGTGCCCAAATCTCTTGGCTCTGTCATCAACCCTTTGTATCTCCCTCCAAGTTGGTATTGCATCCAATAGCTATATTCTGTGTGGGGATACGGGAGGGAACGAAGAATTTCACCAAGAAACAACTGAATCCAGTTCCTGCCAGTTGCAACATCGACAATAGCTTCTAAGATTGTTGCTGTACAAAGGAAAGTCGCTACCCACACATAAGACTTGAAACAATCGATTGCAAAACCTGGTTTTTTGTTGAGATTAGAGACAGTATAATAGGTAGAGAAGAAAATAATAAGCGAAATAAGTATCCCCGTAGCTTTTAAATAGTTATCACCTGTACCTAATAGTAATCCTACTACAGTTGAAGCAATCGCGATAACGAAAAAGAAAGGAATACTCAGTGTTGCTAATCTTGTTCCAAACGTTTGGTGACTACGAAAATTAACCATTGACGGATTGACAATTTTTCGGGCAGCATGGATTGAAGTTGCGACAATCATCAGTAACGTTGCTGGCTGAAAAAATCCGTATCCTAGCTGAATAAAAGAGAGTACTCGAAGCGGAAGTGCAAGAATTGCCGCCTTCAGCAGTCGCTCTTCGAGGGTTGATCTCTTTTGCATTGTTACTTGGTTTAGGATTGCCAGGAAAGATCTAGCTGCGCCTTTTTAGTCAGCAAATTGACGGCCACAGGGTAGCCCCACCGGCCATCAATTTGGTAAAGTTGCAATAGCCGCGGAGAGTCTGACAGTGCAAGGGCTGGCATCTTTCCTTGTTCAATTTGTAAGTCGACTTTTTGGGTTGCAAAGCTGTCACTTGCTGGTACTGGGAGCCAGTAGAATATCTTGCGTTTTGGGTAAGGTGGAGATGGATCGTCGAAGACAAAGTAGACTACTCTTGGGTCATTAAACTGAATTTTAACTGATGTGTTCAGCCTGCTGTTGTTGTCAAGCAATGCATAAAGGCTCTGCAAAGCGACAAAGGCTACTTTTGGCGAATTATTCTCGCGCACAATTCCGAACGAGTTTTCGATATGTCCCTTAGGGTATGGGCGGTCCACATGGCGGTCACGAAGTAAAAAGAATGTAGACATCTCCATTCCTACAGCGAAATCCATAATCTGCTGCCTTAGTAGGAATTTGGCCTGGGTCAATTCTGAAATTATTCCAGATTGAAAAGGGGTAATTGGTGCCTTCGGAATTGCAGTTGACCATCCTGCTTCAGTAACTGAGATTGGTTTGCCTTTGACCATCTCTTTAAGCACTTGAATCTGCTCAATATACGAATCGTAGCGGGAAGTAGGTTTGCCGTCAAATGTAGATGGATTTTCTGGTACGTTTTTTTGATTATAACTTTGCCTGTAGGGATGGAAGCTGATACCATCAACGTAATCCAGCAGACCGGCATCGATTGCAAGCGGAATCCAGGGATATGGTTTGCTTTCCATGCATTGCAAAAGTGCTACTTCAGGGCCGTATAACTTTATTTTCGGATTAATCTTAGTAATCGCGCCTCGAACTTTCCCTAAGCCGGAAACGTACGTTTCTGGCGATACTCGTGGGCTTGAAAAATCATTTGTTTTTGGCACATTTGGTTCATTCAGGTAGTAGTAATGTTGTATGCGGCTTCCATAGTTAGATACTACTTTTTTCCAGAAATCAACATCGGGATTGTCGACTTTGCAACGGACCTCTATATCTGCTTGTTCACATAGACTAAGCAACTGATTCAATCGTGGATTCTTGCTTTCACCTAGTTGTTTCTCTGCATTGTATAGTAATAAATGCTTGAGTCCAAGATCTTTCATTTCCTGAATCGAAATTGCATCTTCGGCTGCGTTAATGTTTGCCAAAAATGAAATGACTGTTGCAAAGGGAGAAGCTGCGATTCTATCGCTTGACCGTTGCAGTGAAAAATTGATTCTTGATCGGACCTGTGTTGGCAATCTTGCGAACGATGTTTGGGCTTGAGCCATTGCACCGCTGGCAATTATGCATCCCACAGTTGGTACAGTTAGCTGTATAAGATCCCTACGCGTTAATTTATCCATTGCCAGATTACCTCCAAGAGTTTACGGGGAATAACCTTTAACGCAGCGGTTGTAAAGTTTACCCACGCCTGCCACTCACTAATCTCAGGGTGATTTCTTTGAATTTGGAGATTTTCTCGAATTGCTAACATTGGCCTGCGGTTGCTTATGCCTCCTGGTGACATGTGCACAATAGGGGCATCTACATATCGAGAGTTTACTTTTGAGCCTAATCGTAATAAAAATTCGTAGTCTCCTGCGATTTTATATTCTGTGTTGAAAACGCCGTGGGTTTTGAACAGATCTTTTCGGTGTAGCATTCCGGGGTGGGCGACTACCATATGCCTTTTGAGCCTGGACCAGTTCCAGGGTTCCCCCCATTTTTTAAGTTTCTTTCCTTCTTTACTTATAAAGAGCACCTGCCCACTTACGAGATCCACTTGCGTGTGGGTTCTTTCTGCAAGTATCTGGAGGCTTCTTTCATCGCTAAATGTATCATCCGCGCCAAGAAAGCAGATGTAGTCGCCACTAGCTTTTGATAATGCTTTGTTCCATGCATCGTAGATCCCTTTATCTTTCTGAGTATGCCAGTACCCGATTTTCATCCTGTTATCGCGAATAATTTCTACCGTTTTGTCTGTCGATCCTCCGTCTACGATGACCAATTCCCAATGTTTATAGGTTTGAGCTACGACGCTGTCTATACATGACTGTATAGTGTTCTCCCGATTAAGGGCTGCAACTACAATCGAGATCAGTGGTTCTCCAGGTTTCATCGATTTCGATAGATTTCGTTCGGCAGGCTATTTACTGCTTTTTCGTGAAAACAACTTGCCAAGCAGTCCCGCCTTTTTGGACCTACTACCTTTGCGAGTTTTTTCCTCTGGTGCAGGTTCTCCATAATAGTGATAGTAGTATTGGTAGTAGTAATAGTTTCCCTCAGATTCTTGCTTGAGGGCATTTGCCACGATCCCAACTGGCACAATATTTGCAGCACCGAGCCTTTCGAGTGCTCCTTTTAAACCTCCGCGTCTGGCTGTTTCAAGGCCAACCACCATCAGCATGCCATCCGCATATTTCGTAAGTATTGTAGCGTCGCTTAATCCGATAAGCGGCGGTGAATCAAGCAAAACTAAATCGAATTCGTTGCGCCATTGTTCGAGTATTTCTGCCATTCGCTTTGAGTCGAGCAAAGCTACAGGGTTCGGTGGAATCGGGCCTGAGGTGATGACCGAGACATTGTCCATCGGGCGTAGCACTACATCCTGCCACCGCATTTCCCCAGACAGAACTGAAGAGAGACCTCGACTGTTTCCTAACTGAAGTCGTTTCGCTACGGTCGGTTTTCTCATGTCAGCATCAATAATTAGAACCTTCCGGTTCAATTCTCCAGCGATTCTAGCCATGTTTGTCGAAACCGTACTCTTCCCTTCCCCTGGCGATGAGGAGGAGATTACGAACACGTTCATCTTACTGTCCGAACTCAAGAATCGAAGGTTGGTTAACAGTGAACGAAATGCTTCCTTATAAGGAGAACGCGAGTATGGATCGCTTTTGACCTGCGAGTCTTTGATCGAGGATTTAGCTTCGGAGCCTTCGCTATTTGCGTTGGCGGTATTCAAGTCTTCGCTGTAAGGAATCGCGCCAAGTAATGGAAGTTTAAGCAGTTCCTTGGCTCGTTCGACTGTGTTTATGCGATCGTCGAAGGATTCGAGTAGAGTGCCTGTCAGCAAACCAAAAATTATGCTGAGAAATGCTCCTGCTCCTATGGTTATCAGCGGCTTTGGCCAGACGGGTTTGTCTTCCTTAGGAAGGATGGGCGGCTCGATAACCCTCCAAGGTGAAAGTTCCTGTGCTGCCTGAATTTTTAACTCCTGTAAACGCTGTAGCAGTCGCGTCAGACTTTCAGACGAGATGACGGCGTTACGGTTTAACTCTTGATACCGCTTTGCAAGGCTTGGTACCAGTTGAAACTGATTGAGCAAACGAGATTTTGCTGCCTCTAGTCCTGCGACTCGGGCTTCTTGCACCAGATATTGGTTCTCCGCTTTGAGCAGCTCCCCCGCCAGTGAGCGTTGCAGTTCTCCATAGCGGTCGTTCAAACCAGCCGGTGTGCCCGTATTTTCGGGGGGCACACCAGCAATTGTGTCCTGCAGAGAGCCAATCGAATTATCTTTTGGACTGCTTCCCCCAGTTAGTAACCTCGCCTGTCCGGCAAGCAACTTTTGCAACTGATTCCTCTTGTCACTAAGGTTTTGAACCGTAGGATAATCATCGCGGAAACGTGTTCTCTCAACAGCAAGCTGTACTTCTACCTCCTTAAGCTGCTTGAGCAAGTCTTGATAAATCTTGTCTTCGCTGAGGGTCGCCGACACGAGGGCAGATCGCGGTGAAGAACCAAGCCGGGATGTTAGTGTTTGATAGTTTTCTCTTGCCGTTCGATACTCCACTCTTGCCCTTTCCCCTTCTTCGGTGAGCGTTCCAAGGATCCGAGTCAGTTCCTTGCCTTGTTCTTGGGGATCTAGGATGTTGTAACGCCCTCGGAAGGCACGCATGGCCTCTTCTGATTCTTCAACGCTCTTGCGCACTCTAGGGAGCTCTGCCTCAATGAAGAGAATGGCACCACTGACCTGAGACTTCTGGACCTCCTGACTGTATTCGATGTAAATCTCTGCCAACTTCTTCAACATGTCCTGGGCAAGGCGTAAGTCCGTATCTTTGAAGGCGACGGAGACGACTTGTGTACGTGTTACCTGGGTAACGTTGAGCCGTTTGGTGATGTCATCGAAATCTTCATCTTCCAACCTAGGGTATTGCGGCCGAAGATCTTCCAGGGCTTTGTTGATCAAGGGTCGACTCGAAAGCACCTGAATCTGGGTGTTGATTTGCGTAGGAAAGTCTGCCCCACCACTTATCGGCGAAATAGCCTCTTCTAAAACCTGGGTTTGAGCGCCCTTGTCCTCAAGAAGCAGCAGCATTTCCGATTCGTAAACTGGCTTGCTCAAGAATGTATATGCTGCTGACAGCGAGAGGGTGGCTACTGCGATTCCGAGCACTGGCAGTCGCCAGCGCCAAAGTATTCGGGCGTAGTTGCGAATGCCGAAAGATCCACCCTCTTCGGTGCTGTCTTCAAGAAGTCCCAAGGAGGCCTTGGAAAATGTAGATCTATCTTCCATTAGCGCAAAGCCCTGAAGAGGACAAAAATGTTGGCGATCTGGGTCAGTGGGCCGAGTCCCGTGTTTATGCCTGTAATCAGTTCGCCGCCGAAAGAGCGACGGACAATCAGCATGTCTTGATCGCGTAGCGGTGGATTTTTTTCGTTATCGGCAGCTTGCTCGACTTTAGCGTCGATTACTTTGCGATACACTGTGCCGTCCCGGTTGATCCGCAACAGTTCGACCCGCGTCGGGTCGGCCAGATTTGAGAGCCCGCCCGCCGCCTGAAGCGCGACCGTCATAGGAGCGTTGCCCTTGAGTTTGATGGTGCCTGGCTTGATCACTTCGCCGACCACCTGAACATCAATGGTTTCGGGGGAAAGATTGGACGTGGCAATGTAACCATATTCTTGAAGATTGACCGCCTCAGCCCGTGGTACCAGCAGCGCATCGCCATCTTGCAGCACTGGATTCTGGCTGACATCGCCATCTTGGATCAAAGCCCAAAGATTGAGTCTGCGTCGGGCGGTTTGCCCATCAGGCATCTGACGGATCAAGGTGATGTTGCGAACATTGGAAGCCTCGGTCAGCCCCCCGGCCTGGGCAATGGCGGAACTGACGTTGATCCGGTTGGTCACCACGCTTGGCACTCCACCGGTGGCCACCACCGCCTGGATTGGTTGGGTTGTGTAGGGGCCAGGTCGGTTGACCTCTCCGCTCACCGTCACCGTCACCGGCCGGGGGCGCTCGATTGTCACCGAAATGTTCGAGCGCACCAGATAAGGGCGGTACAGCTCGGTGAGTTTAGTGGTGAGCTGATCGGCGGTCAGGCCCTGTGCCCGGATGCTGCCGAGCAAAGGTAGCGACAGCGTTCCGTCCGGAAGGACCGAGCGCGATCCGGACAGTTCGGGAACAGTAAAGTAAGTGATGAGCAAACCATCGCCGGGGCCGATGGTGTATTCGGTCGTTGCCGCTTCTAGCGAAAATGTCTTGTTGTCGGAGAGGGTAGGTACTTGAGGTCGTCCCCAGCAGGAAGGCTGAGACAACGTAAGTGCTGGCAGCAAAGCCATCAGACTCAATAACGCCCTGCGCATTTAAATTACCAAACTCGCCATTGTGACGGCACTAGGTTGTCGAAGAAAATCAGCAAGACCCACAAGATGACCGGGGTAGACTTTACCATAAAAACAATCGGAATGCAACAGCCTGATAACGGATAGAATTTTGCCCACAGTCGCCCTCATTCTACAAATTTTTCTAGCTCAATTCTTGGGAGCAGTTCGAGGCACCCCCCCACAGTACAGTTCACCAAACTTCTATTGTCGGATTGAAAAGCGAGCTGCGCCAACGAGTAAGCTGCCTCACTGTTAGGCAGGTCCGGCAGTTGCCATTTAACCCCACCAGCAAAGTAGTTTGGGTCAAAATGGTTGTCGTCTTTCTGTCCGGAAACAACCGTCTTGTTTGCTGGCCCTTTCGTTGAAAAGTTGTGATCACAGCCTATTAAGGCCACATCCTTAAAGCCCATATGAAAAGCCAATTGCATGGCTACAAACGTCACAGTGTAACCCTGGTACACGCTAATGGAGCAGTCCTGGGCAAACTTGTTTTGGCTTGAGGAATGCAAAAAAGCAATATTCTTTCGCGCCCGTACACGCTGGAGGCCGCAGCTGTCCAAGAACAGAGGAATCTCAGTGCAGTTATAAAATTCGGCGTTTTGTTCAACGACAAAAGGATTGACAGCGACAATGCAGGCAGGTCGAAACGAAGTTTTATCGAATAGAAGATTGATTTTGTTTAGACCGAAGGAAAAGATGCCTTTCAGCCGTGAGAGATTAGAGTGTAACAGGCTCGGTCCATTGCAGACAATCACGGCTTTCTGGCCGAGATATCTATCTTTCCAGGCGCGAACCTTCGAGCGCGAATGCCACGACTCAATCTGGAGATCCCAGCGCAAACGGTTCCAAATCTCGAAGGCGGCAAATCGGTAAGGATTGAGCGTCGGGTTTTGTTTCGATCCAATGTTCTCACTCCGGTGTGTTTGTGAAGATTGCACTTTAGATACACTCAGACGTTCTAGGATTTGTGGATGACAGGCAGCCAAACGGCTCCGAGGCAATAGACTAGGATAAAGGCCAGCGGCGCCAGAGAGGTCGCTTTTTCGAAGGACCAGAAGCGCAGGCGAAAGGCCCGGTAGGAGTGCGCAGCACAGTACCAGGAAAAAAAGCCTAGGTAGCCTGCGAGTAGCCCCACCGGCAGGGCATAAACTCCCAAAACTCCAAAAGCACAGACAGTGACCGCGGCAAAGATGATGCCGTGCACGAGGGTCACGATGTGCCAGATAATGTGGTTTGTCGTGGTATACAGCTGCAAGTGCATAGCACCGTAGCGCTCGCAGAAAAAGGCAATTCCCATCAACACCCACAACAGTGGGTCGACAAAGGGTGTGCGGCTTCCGATAAGTGCGAGCAGCGGTGCAGCCCCCAGGCCGATGGTCACAAAGCCGAGTCCGTAGGCCCAGTAGGAAAGCAGCATGCCCCGGCGGGCGACGCGCACTTGTTCGTCGAGTTTTCCCTCACTGTGCAGTCGGGCCAGCAGGGGGGTCTTGCTGTAGAAGGGAGCCTGAGAAAATTGACTGACCGCCTGAATGAGCCGAAGCGCAATGAGGTAAGAAGCCACCTGCTGGACTGGTCCCCACTGGGCGTACAGCAAATTGCTAGCCTGAATCAGGCCGCTGGTGAGGGCGATACCCACACCGCTGCGCCAAGCACTCGGCCACACCGCCTGAAAAATTGGTCGATCAAAACCCTGGCCGCACTGGGAAAAAAAGCGTCCCTGCTCAACTGCACCGCACAGCCAGCGGTTGCGGACCGTTGCGATGACGAGCCAAATCTGATTGGCGGCCACCAGGCCCAACAGGCCTCCACCTGCGAAGAGCACTGTAGTGCTGGTGACCACTGCCCCCAGGGAGGTCGCGATTTCCCAGCGTCGTAGCAAGGCAATTTGGTTAATGCCCTGCAAATAGGCACTGTAAGCGTTGCCACGGAAAGTGATCGCGGTGGTGGCGAGCACCACCGCCCAGGCGAGCCAGGCTTCTGTGCGCTCCGGCAGAGCGTCGATCGGCTTGATAAGCGACCAAGTGCCGAAGGAGGCAAGGGCGATTACGGATACAACCGTAAGCCGCCCATAGACGGTACCCATGGTGGAGCAGATGCGGCCAATCACCTCCCAATCAGGCTTACCACCGCCGTGGACGCGCTTGGGGTTTCGGAAATCCACAAGGTTATTGGAGCCGCCCATCGCATAGGCGATTACCCGCGAAAAAGTACTGCCGAATCCCAGATCGGCAAGCATCTGCAATCCAATAATGCTGCTGAGCAACGACCAGACGACCACCTGTTCAGCGCTGAAGCGGGCCAGCACCAGCGGAAAGACGGCGACCAGACTCAACGTGCGCGCTGCAAAACTTCCCCAGGTCGTGATTGTCGGTGAGTGCCAAAGCTTGAACGGCAGATCGGCAAAGGAAAAGCGGGTCGAAGGTCGCACCGTGCTTCAGTACCTGAGTAGGGGGCTGGTAGGAGGAACGACGAGCAGATCGCACCAGCCGTCCCCGTCGGCAAGAGCACTGGTGTACTGCACGAACGCAGAGCAATCCTCTAAGGCGAGAGCACTTGCCAACACCCTCGTAATCGAATCGCCCTTAAAACGGGTGCGCTTGGGTAATTCCGCCACGACGTAGCGCTCCACGAGGCTCCTTAAAAAGGCGAGTGGTTCGCTGCCCTGGCTCTGAAGCAATCGAGGGGAAAATTCGCTGCGGACAATCCAGTTGGCGCTATTCGCCAGGAAGTTTTCGCCACCCTCGAAGACCCGTTCCTCAAATCCCTGCGTATCGATTTTGATATAAACAAAATCGCTGTGGAGCACTGACTCTAGCACTGTTGACATCGTAGTGGCAGGGGTTTCAATGGCCCGCCAGTAGGCAGCAGGCTGAGAATCGTAGTCTTTGAAGACACGGTTGTCCTGGCTGCCGCGCAGATTCAGAGAAAAGCAGGTCTGTCCGACACTGTTAGAACAAACTGCACTGACGATCCGGTAATTGCAGTTTCCAGCCGCAAGGTTCTGGCTAAGGAAGGGCCGAAGCGCTGGCGAGGGTTCAACTGCAATGATCAGACAGCCTGGATTGCGTGCAGCATGGGCGAGAGCTGTAAAACCATAATTCGCTCCGATGTCAAGGTAAATTGTCGGCCGCAGGCGTTCGACGAGTTCGGCTTCGAGCGGACACACGAGTTCGCTAAAGTACAGCTTCTGTTTATACATCATCCCGCCGGGATCACGGGGGCTAACTGTCAAAGTAAATTGACCAAAATCAATGGTATCACTGTTGGTTACTAATCGCTTGAGACGGCGGTAGACCTTATCACTCAGTTGATTTTTGGACATGTCTTGTTATTAATCGCTAGTGCTCATCAGCTGAGAGCAACGGGAATATACTTTGGATCCCAACGCCCCAAAGGCATACCAAACTTGTTGCTTGATTTATAAAATTCCGCCAGATTTTCGCGCAGGTAGTCGCACTGGCGGTAGCGTTCCAAAATCCAAGCAGGATCTTGATCTTTGCGTCTGTAAGCCAAAAAGTGCTTTTCAAGATCCAGGGCAGCGAAGCAGTACCCTTGTGAAGGCTCATGAAACCAAGTGGCCTCTCGTTCGGTACCAGAAGTTGTGACCGCCCAGTGAGCATTAGGTTTTAGTACGCGGCGGATTTCCTGTAAAGCCTGATCGAGCGCTTCAGCAGGAATGTGTTCGAGGGCTGAGAGAGAAACCACCGCATCGAAGCTGGCTGTAGCGAACTCAGGCATATGACAGAGATTACCGACGCACCATTGCAGTTCACCTAGTCTGGCATCCAGTTGGTTTTGGCGTCGCCATCCATCATGTGCCCTGCTGTACTTCCTTGATTTATAGGCTTGATAGACAGGTGACCAACGCAACCAGTGCTTGAGCCAATCTGAACCTCTGCGAGCCACACCATCCGCCACCATTGCAGCATAGGGAGTTGGGATGTAACTGGGTAGAATTCGTCGCTCGGTGCGGTAGCGCTCGCGGTAGGCAACAGGCGGCTCGCCCAGTACCATGTCGACATTTGCAACCGTAAAACCCAGTTCCGCCAGCAAAAACTGCACCGGGCCGCCGCCGCCGCCGGCGTCGAGTACCCGCAAGCCATTCGGCCAGTGTTTGACCTGCGAGTATATCCAGGTAAGGTCGGTGATGTAATGCCAGCCCAATTGCGTGCGACCAGTGGACTGTACGAATTCCTCAATGAAGCGGAAGTCGTCGGAGGCCAGTTGTTCTAGAGGATCGATAAACTCGTATGTCAGCATGATGTAGAGTTGACGATGGCCCAGAAGCGAGCGCACCTTTCCCGCAATTCGGGCTTTGAAGGAAGGTTGTTTAATGCGCCGCCCGCTGCCGTTTGGGCGATACACCGCGGCAATCGCTGCGATCAGCGCTGCCTCTTCCGTCGAGCGCAGGCGCTTGCGTAAGATTAAGAATAGATAATTTGCCTGGGAAAGGAAACACGGCATTCTGGCCCATCCACGCCAGTCGGACGCGCTCGTAATTTTGCCGCACCTAGTCAATATTTTGTTTGAGCAGCGAGAAACCGGTGCCAGCCATGCCGGAGACATAAAATGTCACCTCACCATCGAAGTTCCACACCGCGCAGTCGTAGCGCAACCGTTTGCCGAGCACGTGCGGCGGTTCGTTGGGCTCAAAGCTCAACACCCGGTCAAGCTTGTGCTGGTGATCTTGCCAGGGCAGACCAAGGCCGCCAACAGCACCAATGTCAATGAGGCCGATTTTAGAAGTAGAATCCATCACTTCAAGCCGGGTCGTGCAGACGGTGGCTGATGCCGCCGTCGAGGTCAAGGGCCGTTCCGCTTACAAATGCCGCCTGCGGCGAGACTAAAAACAACGCCGCACGGGCAACTTCTTCAGGTTCGGCAATACGGCCCAGCGGATGCATGCGGGCCAAATCCTGCCACTGCTGTGCCCTGCCCTCGAAGCCGGCTTTTAGCATTGGTGTTGCTACAGCCGCCGGGCAGATGGCGTTGACGCGCACGCGGGAACCAAGATCGACTGCGAGGCTGTGGGTAAGCCCCACCAGGGCCGCCTTGCTGGTGGCGTAGCTGACGAAGCCGGGTTTGGTCGCTTTGGCGTGCACGCTCGCAATATTGACCACCGAGCCGCCCGCCCGCTCCAACTCGCCAAGCAACCCCTGGATGAGCAAAAACGGTGCCGTCAGATTGACATCGAGGGTCTCGCGCCAATCGGCCGGGGTGATTTGTCCGGTTGCACCCAGCCGTTGCACAGCAGCATTGTTGATCAGTGCGTAAAGTCCCTCAGGAGGCAACTCGGCGCGCAAACGATCCAAAGAGCTGTCCCGGTAGCCCTCCTGCAGGCATAGTTTTTGCAAATCCACCGGCACGAAGTGATCGCACTCGCACTCACCCTCCCGTACATCGAGAGCCACCACCCGGTAGCCGGCGGCCTTGAAGACCGAGCAGAGCGCCCGTCCGATACCGCCGTTGGCCCCGGTGATCACCGCGGTCGTCGGCACTCAGTCGATCCCCAAAAAACCGAACAGCAGCGCCATCGCCTTGAAGCTTGCGCGATCGACGGCATCGGCGGTGTTCGAGGCGTTGTGGGAGCCGAAAATGCAGCGCTCGTGAGCGCGCAGGGGCGAATCGGCCGCGAGCGGTTCCACTTCGAAGACATCGAGGGCGGCTGAATGCACCCGGCCGCTTGCCAGGGCCGCAATCAGCGCCTGCTCGTCGATGAGCGGCCCGCGGGCAACGTTGACGACGCGCACACCAGGCTTAGTCAGCCCAAACGTTTCGACACCCAGCATGTGGCGGTTTTCCGGGGTGAGCGCACAGGTGAAGACGATGAAATCGGTTTCCTCCAGCCGCTCGGGCCACACGGCCGGCTCGACTTCTTCAAGGCCTGGCACTGGCGCATAGCGCGGGTCGTAGGCGATGATGCGCATCTCGGCTGCAGCAAGACGGCGGGCGGTAGCTTTTCCGATATCTCCAAACCCGACTAACGCGACGGTTTTGCCCATAAGTGAGATGCCGCAGGGCTTCGGCCAACCACCGGCGCGCACCTCGCGGTCGATATAAAACGTCTCGCGCGCCAGGGCCGTCACATAGGAAACTGCCACGTCCGCCACTTCGGCCCCGAACATCGCCGGGGTGTTGGCAATTGGGATACCTAGATCGCGGGCGGCGACAAAATCGACGTTGTCGACGCCCACTCCCCACTTGACCGCCGCCTTGAGCCGCCCACGCACCCCCGCTTCGAACACTTTCCGCGTCGCCGGGTCGTCGCCGATGATCCAGCCGTCGAAGCCGGGCAACAGTTCAATCAACTCGGCGACCGAGAGCGTCTGCACCACCGGCGGGCAGTGCACCTCGGTACCGCTTTTCTCGAAGTGGTCTTTGAAGTGCTCGATGCGCCGCAGCATCGGCGGGCAGGTGACCAGGACGCGCATTTTAGACAACGGCAGGGTACAGGGTATGGGCGATCATCTCAGCAATGTCCCAGCCTTCTTGATCGTCGATGTCGGCGGACTCGCGCCGGGGCGTCTCGAACATTGTCGGCCGCGCACCGATGCGCGAGCGGGTGGCGGCGAAACTCTCGGCGCTGAAGATATAGAGGTTGGAATTTTCCTCGAACCAGGGCTCGAGATCCTGGGTGCGCAGGAGTTTTTTCGGATCGTGGTTGACGGGGCTGCCGTCGGCCCGATAAAAGCGCGTCTGGAAGCGGTTGACCGCAAAGAGCGAATCGGCACGCGCAGCAGCCTGGGCCCGTTGGTAGGCGGTCAGCGCCGCGCGGATGGTCTGGGCGCTCAATAGCGGGTTGGTCGTGTGGGTCATCAGATAGATGTCGGCGGGCACATGCGCGACATCGTCTTCGAGTACCAGATTCATGCTCACACAATCGCCGCAAATCTCGGCTTTGCGATCGCGAATCAGGACGCGCCGGGAGTCCACCAGACCGTGTTCGGCCAGGATCGCCCGCGCGTCGGTGTTGATGATCACCCGGTCCACTTCCGGCATCGACAAGAGCGTATCGAGGATCCAGCGAAACAAAGGCTTGCCGTTGAAGGCCCGGAAGTTCTTGCCCGTCACCCGGGCGCTATGGGCTTTCATGGGTAGCAGAGCGACGATCGACGCGGTTGGCGACGGCGGCATGGTTCTCTCCTGGAGGGGCAGCTGCCGCCGGTCTTGAACCGGCGGGCTTGCCTGGATAAAAATAGCGTTCTTTTTTGGCTTTGGAGAGTTTTTGGTGCTCGTGGTTGCCGCGGTAGGAGCCCCAGAACTGCATCAGGCGGAACATGAAAATCTCGCCGGCGAGAGAACCCAGTCGCCCCTGCACCAGGGCGCGGGTGCCGTCGAGCCACAGAGCGCTCAACAAATACCGGCCAAAATCAAAAAAACTGATGTGCACCTCCGGCAGGATGTGCTGCAGGGCAATCGCCTCGCGCTCGTAGCGCCTGCGCACCTGCGCCCACGATTCGTGGTGGTGATGGACCACCGCCGCCGCCGCCGCGTAGCCGACGCGCAATCCGGCCGTATGCAGGCGCTTGGCCAGGTCCATATCCTCCAGGCCGGTGAGCGCTTCGTCGAAGCGGTATTGCTGCCAGACAGAGGCCAGCAGGGCGGCATTGGCGTTGTTGCAGAAAAATCCTTCCTGGGGAAAGCAACTGGTGGAGGCAAAGAACTTGGCAAACAGCTGGTGTTCACTGAAGCGGGTCGATTCGCCCCCTACCTGGCGACCATAGGACAGGGGCATCTGCTCGCTGAGCGGAGCCACCAGGTTGGAAAGCCAACGTTCGTGCACAGGGATGCAGTGGCCGCTCACGAAGACCAGCACTCGGCCACGGGCGGCGGCGCAGCCGATGTTGAGGGAACGGCCGAAGGAAAACTCGACTTTAGGAATAAACTCCAACCGGCAGCCGTGGGCGCGGGCGATAGCGACGGTGTCGTCGGTCGAGCCTGAATCGACCACAATCACCTCGCAGGTGAATCCGTCGGTGTGTTGAGAGGCAATAGCTTCAAGCAGCCTGGGCAGATAACGCTCTTCGTTGAAGGTGCGGACAATGACACTCACCAGCATGGGCTTTCCCGACGAAAAAGCGACATCGCAGTAGAAGGTTGAAGCAGTGCGCAATTGGAGATTACCTGAACTGCCCACCAGGACAGCAATAAAGGACAATCCCGAGCCTAAATGGCCGCCAGGCGAGGTGAAGCACTCTCAAGCCTTGGGGAGGAAAGGGGACGCAACCAGGACAACGGCAGGTACCGGCTCAGCCTTGCATTTCTTGAGTCAGGTTTTTCTGACCATCCCGAAATCCGTCCACAAGCATTGTTACAGATTTTGCGCAAACGTCATCATCCGTTGGCGCGATTGATCCGGAGTTGCTCAGCAGCGAGGCCGACACGGACCCTGCCGGGAAGGAGCGAGGCGAAGGGCTCTCAAGCTCTCGACGGCGATGCAGACGCCGCCCACACCCGCCAGGTTCACAAGCGGGGAAAAATCGACAGAAGCCCGGTGCCGATGAGCTAGCATGACGTGCGATGCCAGGGAAGGTGCCAATGCGCGTTCTGATTACAGGGGGGGCAGGGTTTATCGGATCGCACCTGTGCGATCGGTTGGTCAGGGCCGGAGACGAAGTAATTTGCCTGGACAATTACTTTACCGGGGCGCGCACCAATATTGCCCACCTGCGCGATTGCCCCAATTTTGAATTTATCCGCCACGACGTCACCGAACCGATTCGTCTGGAGGTGGACCGGGTGTACCATCTGGCCTGTCCGGCTTCTCCCATCCACTACCAGTACAACCCAGTCAAGACAGTCAAGACCAGCGTGCTGGGGACCCTCAATATGTTGGGCCTCGCTAAGCGGGTCAAGGCGCGCATTTTGCTCGCTTCGACCTCCGAGGTCTACGGCGACCCGCTGGTGCACCCACAGAACGAAGATTATTGGGGAAATGTCAACCCCGTGGGCATCCGCAGCTGCTACGACGAATCAAAGCGCCTCGCGGAGACCCTGATGATGGATTATCACCGCCAGAACAGCGTTGACATCCGGATTATCCGCATCTTCAACACCTACGGCCCCCGCATGAATGAGGGGGACGGGCGGGTGGTCAGCAACTTTTTGTTCCAGGCGCTGCGCGGCGAGGCGCTTACTATCTATGGCGAAGGCAAACAGACCCGCAGCTTTTGCTACATCGACGATCTGGTGGAGGGGATGATCCGCCTGATGGACAGCGACTATATCGGCCCGATGAACGTCGGCAATCCGGACGAATTTACGATCCTGGAACTGGCCGATCAGGTGCGCTCCCTGGTCGACCCGCAACTGCCGGTGCTCTTCAACCCGCTACCGTCCGACGACCCGCGCCAGCGCTGCCCCGACATCGGCCGGGCGCGGCGGATTTTGGGCTGGCAGCCGACGGTGGACCTGGGCGAGGGGCTCGCGCGCACAGCGGCGGATTTTCGCGCCCGGCTGATGCAGCATGCGTGAACCGGTGCCCCCGGCCTTTGAGCATTTGAGCCTGGCGGAGCGTATCTTTGCGACGCTGGCGCTCATCGAGCGCCGGGGCTTCTGCGTCGAGTTGGGCTGCCTGGCGGAGTGGCTGGTGGGCGGAGCGGTGGCGGCGGGCGAACTGCGCGCCGCCGTCGAGCGCACCGAGGGCCTGCACATCAGTGGCGACCTGGTGCACACCGACCGGCTCGATCCGACTGCGGTGCGCCGCGCCCTGGAGCGCCAGCAGGCCCACCCGGAGGCCGCCCGTCGCTGGTGGTCCACAGTCGAAGCGTACGTCGAACAGTTGGTGTCGCACTGCCCACAGATCCGCTGCGTGGCGCTGGCAGGCTCGATGGCCGCGGGCGGCTTCGTCGAGACCGACGATGTCGATTTCAATTTGTTTGTCGAGGACGATACCCGCTACACCACCTACCTGCAGGCAAACGTGATCGCCCTGGGTTTTAGCGCCCGCCACCGCAGGCGGCCCACCGACGCCCACACCCGTCGGCCGTTTTTGCCCAAGCTCATGAGTATCAACGTCATCTGGGCCGACGGTGAAGTGCGTCCGTTTGTGCGCCAGGACGGGGCGATGGCGTTGGAGCTGTTTTTAAGCCGACCGCTGTGGGGGGACGATTACTACCGCAGTGTGCTGGGTTGCAACCGCTGGCTCGATGGCTATTTTCCGCAATTTGGGGCGGCGGATTTTTTGTGCCCGGCCGCCCGGCCGCACCGGACGAGTCCCTGGTGCCGCTGGCGCGAGCGCTTCAGCTACGCCGCCGCCTACGCGGGCTGGCGGTGGGTGATGTGGACGCGCCGGCACAACCCCGAAGCCCTGGCGCGCGTCGAACTGGTGCGCAAGTACCAGCACCCCTACACCCTTTTCGGTTCCTCCGACGCCGGGGGCGGGGTAAACTGCGTAAAGTAATCCGCCAGGTGCTCGGATGGCTCCGCTGGTCTGCAACTACTACGTCACCTATAAGTGCAACGCCCGTTGCCACTTTTGCGATATCTGGGCGCTGACGCCGCCGCCGGAGTCAAGCTATGGGACGATTTGCGCCAATTTGCGCGATCTCCGGCGCCTTGGAGTCAAGTACGTCGACTTTACCGGCGGCGAGCCGCTCCTGCGGCCCGATATCGTCGAACTTTACGCCGAAGCCAAGCGCCTGGGCCTGATGACCACCCTGACCACCAACACGATCCTCTACCCCAAAAAAGCCGAGGCCCTGCGGGGGTTGGTCGACTTTTTGAATTTTTCTCTGGACGGTCCCGACGCTGCTTCCCACAACCAGTCGCGGGGGGTGGACATCTTCGAGCGACTCGTCGAATCGGTGCACCTGGCGCGCGCTCTGGGCGAGTACCCGACGCTCAACTTCACCGTCACCGCCCAAAATTTCGCCCGCATCGGCGAGGTGGCCGAACTGGCCCGCCGCCTGGAGGTGCGCGTCTGGCTCAACCCGGCTTTTACCGCCCACGAACATTACAACAGCGCCAAAAATCCGACACCCGAGATCGTGGCGGCTATCCGCGGCGCGGCCGAGCGCTACCGGGGCACGGTGGGCTACAACCGGGCCGCCCTTGCTCTGATCGAAGCTGGGGGCAACGACACCACCAAACCCCGCTGCAAAGCGGTCGATGCGGTGATCGTCATTTCCCCGGACGACAAGTTGCTGCTGCCTTGTTACCACTTCGCCCAGCACGCGGCCCCGATCGGCGGTCGACTTTATGATCTCTACACCGAGGGCGAAAAAGTCCAGGAGTACCGGACCTCCCAGGGCAAGCTCAAAGTCTGTGAAGGCTGCACAGTCTGGTGCTACTTGATCCCGAGCTTCTTCAAGGGACTTGACCGCTACACGCTCCTCAACGGCTTCACCTACGCCGATGAGTTCTTCGCGCGCCGCCGGGGGCGGCGCGGGGTGGCCGTGTAAGCGGTGTTACACTCAAATTGACAATTTATCGCCCGCCGGTATGCCTCTGCTCAACCTGGTGCCCGACAACGGCAGCCGCTTTGTGGCGGATGTCGAGAAGCATAGTTCCATCGCCCTCTGGGCGCCCCCCGAGGGTGGTATCGAAGGCAACTACCAGCGCCGGTTGCGGGGAATCGGCTACCGCACGCAGATCATCACCGCCAAGGGGTTGGGGGACATCTCGCGTTTTTTGCTCGAGAGCCACGGCGTCCGCCCGGCCCATCTGGGCAAAAAGGACAAGCGCGTATTTACTTTGCCGCCGGAACTGGCGATCTACATGGACACGCTGCCGGCGAGCGCCAAAGGTTTCGTGCTCTGGATCATCGAAGGCAAAGTGCTCTCGCTTTTTGAGCTGGAGTCTCTGGTCGGTCTGCCGGCGGCGGTCCCAAAACTAAAAGTAATCGTCGAGGTGGGCAGCGACTACAACATCCGCTGGATGCCGCTGGAGCAGGCGGTGTCCAAGATGGCGGAGGGGCGTTAGAATACGGACGTGAAATGCCTGGCCCGTCCGTATGGTTCTTTAGCTGCCGGTAGCTGGTTCAAGCTCATTGGAGGAGCCAGTCTCCAGAATCTTCCGACCCTGTCCAATCTGGCACTTGTGTACACCCTGGCCGGGGCGGACTGCATTGACGTCTCCGCCGATCCGGCGGTGATCGCGGCAGTCGGTGAGGCGATGGTCCATGGTCGCCGTTTGGCGGGCTTCTCCCCGGATGCGGGGCCGTTTTTGATGGTGAGCCTCAGCGATGGAGACGATCCCCATTTTCGCAAGGCACATTTCGATGCTGAGCGCTGTCCGAGCGACTGTCCGCGTCCCTGTCTGCGCATCTGTCCGGTGGACGCTATTGCTGCGGGCGGCATCGAGGCTCTGCGCTGCTACGGCTGCGGTCGCTGCGCACCGGTTTGCCCGCTGGGCTTGATTGAGTTTCGCGCCTGGCAGCCCGAGGTGGCCACCATCGGTGCGCTGCTTGCGGACTGTCCGGTAGATGCCGTCGAGATCCACACCCACCGGGGCAACCTCGCAGGTTTCAGGCGGCTGTGGGCGGGGCTGGTGCCCGTGTTGCCCCGCTTGAAACTGCTGGCGGTGAGCTTTCCCGATGAACCAGGCATGCGCGAGCACTTGGCGGACCTTTGGGAGGTGATGCGCGCCGGTCCGCTCTCGGATGCCGCCCGTTCGCATATTGTCTGGCAGATAGACGGCCTGCCGATGAGCGGCGATCTGGCCCGCGGTACGGCCAGAGCCTCGGTGCGCTTTGCCCGCGAAGTGAGTACCTGGCGCCTGCCGGGGTATTTGCAGCTGGCGGGGGGCACCAACGACGCGAGCGTCGCACTGGCCCGGGCCGCCGGGCTGGCGATAGGCGGCATCGGCTACGGCTCCTATGCCCGCCAACTGGTCCAGGCCCAGACCGAAACGGGTCCGCTCGCCGAGGAGCCCGAGCGCCTGTGCCGGGCTGTGGAGCAGGCCCGAGCGCTTGTCTGCCAACTCAAACCCCATCTTCAACAGGAGGGTGCCGCCCCATGGCTTACGACGACACCGCAACTTCGATGAACCACAACGAAATGCGCGTCACCGACGACCTGGAGAAGCTGCTGGCCATCCTGCCGGTACCGCTGCAGGAGCGTCTGCACGCCCACGAACGCCTCGACGAACTGGTCGAGGTGGTGCTGGATCTAGGACGGCGGCCGGAGGCGCGCTTTCGCGAAGGCAGCGACTATCTCTCCGAGATCCCGGTCACCCAGGACGAACTGGACGGGTGCACCGCCCGGGTGGGCGAATTTTCCGGCGACAACCGCGCGGGCATCGAGCGGACCCTCCACCGCATCAGTGCGATGCGCAACCGCCACGGCAAAATCATCGGTCTGACCTGCCGGGTGGGTCGGGCGGTCTTCGGCACCATCGGCATGATCCGCGATCTGGTCGAATCGGGCCGCTCGATTTTGCTGTTGGGCCGCCCCGGCGTCGGCAAGACCACCGCCCTGCGCGAGATCGCCCGCGTGCTGGCGGACGATCTGCACAAGCGCGTCGTGATTATCGACACCAGCAACGAAATCGCCGGCGACGGCGACATTCCGCACCCGGCCATCGGCCGGGCGCGGCGCATGCAGGTGGCCAGACCCGAGTACCAGCACCAGGTGATGATTGAGGCGGTCGAAAACCACATGCCCGAGGTGATCGTCATCGACGAAATCGGCACCGAACTGGAGGCCCTGGCGGCGCGCACGATCGCCGAGCGCGGCGTGCAACTGGTCGGTACGGCCCACGGCAACAAGCTCGAGAACCTAATCAAAAACCCGACCCTGAGCGATTTGATCGGCGGCATCCAGACGGTGACCTTAGGCGATGAGGAAGCGCGCCGCCGGGGCACCCAAAAGAGCGTCCTGGAGCGCAAGGCGCCGCCCACCTTCGAGATCGCCGTCGAGATGCAGGAGCGCTACAAGTGGATCGTCCACAAGGATGTGGCCGAGACGGTCGACTACTTGCTGCGCGACCGCAAGCCCCTGCCCGAGACCCGTGCCCTCAACGGCGCCGGCAAAGTGAGCGTCACGCGCGAACTCTCCGAGGCGGAGTGGGACGAACCGCTCACCACCCGCACCGGCTCCTGGCACAGCCCAGTGCCGGTGGTGCCTTTGGGGGCGATGGAGATGGAGGCCGATTTTGACGGCAGCCGCGTGCGCATCTATCCCTACGCGGTCTCGCGCAGCCACCTGGAGCGCATCGTCAACACCCTGGGCTACCCGGTGCTGCTCACCAAAGAGATCGACGAAGCGGACGTGGTGCTCGCTTTGCGCTCCCATGTGCGCGACAAGGGCAAAATCGCCGCCGTCGCCCAAAACCGCCAAATCCCCGTGCACACGGTCAAGGCCAACACCATCCCCCACATCACCCGGGCGCTGCGGCGCATCTTGCAGATCGACGAACCTGGCATCCCGGGCGATCTGGACGCCGGTTTGTTCGGTTCGCTCGATTCGGAGGACGAACTGGAGGCGATGGAGGAGGCTCGCCTGGCGGTCGAGCAGATCGTACTGCCCAAGGGCCAGCCGGTCGAACTTTTGCCCAGAGCCCCGCACATCCGCAAGATGCAGCACGAACTGGTGGAGCACTACCGGCTCAAATCCGAGAGCTTCGGCCAGGAGCCCAACCGCAGGCTGCGTATCTATCCGGAGTAAGTCCCAGGGGACTGTCAAGGGCGGATCTCCGCACCTGCGGGGGTCCAGCCCAGCTGTTATATTGGCAAAAAAGGCTGGGGAGTCACCAATGAGCGAACTTGCCAACTACGGGCCTGGTGCGATCCGGGCCGCTTATTCCGGGGACTACGGCTTTCGCACGCCTCCCCCGGACCTGCCCTCTTTGCTGCTCAACGAGCGCATCGTCTATCTCGGCACACCGATCAACGACGTGGTGGCCGAACTGCTGATTGCCCAACTGCTTTATCTCGAATCGGAGGACAACGCCAAGCCGATCGAGATTTATATCAACAGCCCCGGCGTAGCCGGCTTCGAGACCAGCGCCTTCGCGGTCTACGACACGATGCGCCACGTGCGCATGCCGATCAAGACCATCTGCCTGGGCCTGGCGGGCGGCTTCTCGGCGCTGCTGATGGCGGCGGGCACCAAGGGTCAGCGCATGAGCCTGCCCAACTCGCGCATCATTCTTTACCAACCCTACGGCGGTGCGCGCGGCCAGGCCACCGACATCAACATCCGCGCCCAGGAACTGCTCACCACCAAGCGCACCCTCAACCAACTGCTGAGCGTCCATACCGGCAAGACCGTCGAGCAGATCGACAAGGACACTGAGCGCCTTTTTTATATGTCCCCGCAGGAAGCCGTTTCCTACGGCCTGATCGACAAGGTGCTCGAACCCAGTGCCAACAAGCTCACCAAGCTCAAAGCGGTCGGCGCCTCGGTCTAGTTGAAGCCACCTCCAAGGAGATTTGCCATGCCCATCGGTATTCCCAAAGTTCCCTACCGCCTGCCGGGTGGCCAGAGCCAGTGGATCGACATCTTTAACCGCCTGGCCCTCGACCGGATCATCTTTTTGGGCCGCGAGGTCGACGACGAAATCGCCAACGCGATCATCGCCTCGATGCTCTACCTCGACTCCGAAGATCCCGAAAAGGACATCTTCCTCTACATCAACAGCCCCGGCGGTTCGGTGTCGGCGGGTCTTGCCATCTATGACACCATGCAGCACGTGCGCGCCGACGTGGCCACCATGTGCGTGGGTCTTGCGGCGAGCATGGGTTCCTTTTTGCTCACCGCAGGCGCCAAGGGCAAGCGCACCAGCCTGCCCCACTCGCGCATCATGATCCACCAGCCCCTGGGCGGCGCCCAGGGCCAGGCCACCGACATCGGCATCCAGGCCAAAGAGATCCTGTACACCAAAGATCGCCTCAACCAGATCCTCTCCGAACGGACCGGCCAGCCCCTCGAGCGCATCGAGCGCGACACCGATCGCGACTTTTTCATGTCCGCCGAGGATGCCAAGCAGTACGGCCTGATCGATCAGGTCGTACTGCACCGCCCGGTCTGAATCTGTGTGGCAGTTGATTGAAGATGGACCGTGGAGCCACTGGCAGTGTAATTTGCTCTGCGATTGGCCCCACGGTTTTTTCACGCGCCACGCCCGGGGCGCCCCCCCGGGCGAACTGGCCTCGGCCCTTGGCTTGGAGCCGCACAGAGCCTATCGCCTCAAACAGATTCACAGCGCCCTGGTGCACCCGACGCCGGTGGAACCGGACGCATCGGGGGATGCGCTTTGGACCGGACGGGCGGGTGAATCGGTCTGGGTGGGAAGCGCCGATTGCACGCCGATTTTGCTGGCCGACCCGGTTTCGGGGACAGTCGCGGCCATCCACGCCGGTTGGCGCGGCACCGCTCAATCAATTTTGCCTGCCACAATCGAACATCTGCGCCGGGCGGGAGCGGATCCGAGGGACTTGCTGTGCGCGATGGGACCGGCGATCAGCGGCAGGGCTTATCAAGTCTCAGAATCTGTCGCTTTTGAGGTGACCGGCACGGTGCAGCGGGCAGAACTGGCGTTGTTGCCGGACGTAGAGCCTGGGAAGGTGCGCCTCGATGTGCGCGAAGTCAACCGCCAGCAGGCGTTGCAAAGCGGCCTGCGCGCCGAGCGCATCGCTGTCTGCCCGGCCTGCACATTCGGCTCGCCCGATTGGCTCCACTCCTACCGGCGCGAGGGGGGGGGTAAAATTCAGTTCTCAGGCATCGGCCCGGGGCTTGCGATTGAGCACCGGCCGGGCGACGACCACGGCCTCCACCGCCCCGCTTCCGGCTTTGCGCAAGGCGGCAGCACAGCGCGCCAGCGTCGAGCCGGTGGTACAGATATCGTCGACCAACAAGATCGGTCGGCCGGCAGCGACTGAATCGACTGCAAAGGCGTGCTCCAGTTCGCGAGCGCGCCGCTCGGGGTCAAGGCCGTGCAGAGCCGGGGTGGCGAGGATCCGCCGCAGCCCGTGGGGCCGGTAGGGCAGCCCGGTGCGCCTGCAAAAGGCGCGGGCGATCCGTTCTGCCTGGTTGTAGCCGCGTTGGGCTTGCCTGTCGGAGTGCAGGGGCACAGCCACCACCTGAAAGCCGTGCAGCGGTTTTTGCTCAACGAGCCACCACCGCCCGAGCTGCTCGCCCAACCAATCTCCCAACTGCGGCATCTGATCGTACTTGAGCATTTCGAGGGCGCGCCGGAGTGCGCCCGCGTAAGCGCCCCAAGGATGGACGCGCATCGAAGCGCAGATGATCACCGGCTGTGGATGGCGGCAATACTCGATGGCCGATGCGCATCCGGCGCACAGATACGCACCGGCACGCCGGTCGCACAGCGGGCAGCGGTGGGCAAACAGCCAAAGTTTCACCACATCTCACTACGCAGTTGCCCGTCCAATTTAAAGGCGGTGACCCTCAAGCCACCCCGGAAGCGCCTGGATTCGGCAAAAATTTCCACCGCACAGATCTAACCAAATGGCGACGCTCCCCTAGCAGAAGAAGGCTAATCTGCGCTGGTGTGGACAAAATCGGTGCAGGGCGGACGATGGGAATTGAACCCACGAATGGAGGAATCACAATCCTCTGCCTTAACCGCTTGGCTACGCCCGCCGCGGTCGGTCTATTTCTTATGTTACCACCGCTCCCGCAAGGAGCGCCTTACTCAAGGTAACTGTGTGGTGAATAGGTGACAAGGACAGTGTATAATGCTACAGTAGAAGGTTGCAGGATGTGCAGTGCGGAACGATTGCGCTCAGCCGTTGGCGATCCCCAGAGTGTCTTTCATGACCAGGATTTCGTCGCGGTGGGCCTGAATCACCAGCTTTGCGCCCTGGGCGGTAGCGACGATTCGAGCGATCACTTGCTCGGGACGCCGGGCCTTGCTCCAGTAAAAGAACCCCGCCAGTGGGCTCAGCAGGGGCAGCAGGGCAAAGACCCATCCTCCTGCAGGCAGCAAAACGGCCAGAACCAATGCCAGGCAGACCAGACCCAAAAGCGCAAGGAGCGTCAGGAACACGGCCAGAAAACGGCTTGGGGCGACTACCCCCAAGAAGACCAAGCGGCGCTCCTGCTCCTCGATCAGGCGGTAGGACCGACCTTCGAGGTAAGCGCGCAAAGCGTTAGCCAGTTGCTGTGGCTGGGAAGTGAATTCCAATTCCGCCTCTTCGGTGCGGTCTTTGACCGAGGCGCGCAGGAAGAAGAACAGGCCCACCAGCATCAGCAGCGTCAGTACAAGGGTTGAGAGGATAGTGATCTGCTGCATGGCTACTATTATTGCCCCGGCAAGCCCGTTTTGCCCAGTCGATGATTTGCTTAGACAAGGTCTTTGCTTAGACTTGTTGTTGATCTTATAATAAGAGTTGAGAGGGTAAAATCAATTGAACTTAAGCATCTGCGCTCAAGATAGAAATTTGTGGCCGCTCCCTCCCGGTCTGCAGTCGGGGAACGCAAAGCAGGAACACGGCGGGTCGCTTCGATGGTCTAATTCAGTTAGAGCGATGGCTCCCACGGGTGTGCACCGAACCGAATCCAGTCTCCCCGGTTTGTTTGCAAGGCAATCACGTTAGCGAAGGTTGAACGAAAAATGCACATTGTCGATATCGATAGAATGGCGACCCCGGACAATCTGGAGGGGGGTCCGGACCCGGTGCTTGATCCCCAGGCGCTCGAGGCCTTTGTGCAGGTGGATATCACCGATGAGCGCCCGGTGCGCCCGGGCAGCTCCACAGATCTGGTGCGCGTGTACCTGCAGGAGATTGGCCGCGTGCCCCTATTGGGCCGCGACGAAGAAGTCGAACTGGCCCAGCAGGTCCAGAAGCTGATGAAGCTCATGGCCCTCAAGGAGTCGCTCTGGGGTTCTTTAGGCGACGATTACAGCGATGAGCAGTGGGCGGAGTCGGCCAAGGTCGGCCTGTTCGAACTCAAGCGGCAGGTGCTGGCCGGCAGCCGGGCCAAAAAGAAAATGATCGAGGCCAACTTGCGCCTGGTGGTCTCGGTGGCCAAAAAGTACCAGAACCGCGGCTTGGAGCTTTTGGATCTGGTGCAGGAGGGCACGCTGGGCCTGGAGCGGGCAGTCGAAAAATTCGACCCGACGAAAGGCTACCGCTTCTCGACCTACGCCTACTGGTGGATCCGCCAGGGGATCACCCGCGCCATCGCCACCCAGTCGCGCACCATTCGGCTACCGGTGCACATTACCGAAAAGCTCAACCGCATCAAGAAGACCCAGCGCAAGCTCTCGCAGAACCTGGGCCGCACACCGACCATCTCCGAGATCGCCGAAGAGTTGGAGATGGAGCCGACCCACGTGCGCGAGCTGATGAGCCGCGTACCCCGCTCGGTTTCGTTGGAGACTCGCGTGGGCAAGGACAAGGACACCGAACTGGGCGAACTGCTCGAAGCGGAGGAGGTCTCCCCCGAAGAGAGCGCCGTCCAGGAATCGCTGCGCCGCGATGTCAAGGAGTTGCTCGACGATCTGACCCTGCGCGAGCGCGACGTGATCACGATGCGCTACGGGCTATTGGACGGCCGCACCTACTCGCTCTCTGAGATTGGCCGGGCGCTGGATCTCTCGCGCGAGCGCGTGCGCCAGATCGAATCGAAGGCGCTGCAGAAATTGCGCCAGCCGCGCCGCCGCGCCAAGGTGCGCGATTATCTGGAGCTGATGGAATAAGCCTCGCACTTTGGGGTGTTAGATTGAGGGCCGCCCGACAGGACGGCCCTTTTTTATGCTCGAAAGCGACACCCTTGAAGCGTCCTCAGGCGAAGCGCAGGCGGTCGTGTTCATGCTGCACGGCCGGGGAGCCGAGCGCACCGATCTGGTGCCCCTCGCCGAAGCCCTGGCGCTCGCGCGAGTTCGCTACTGCTTCCCCGACGCTCCTTTTGCCGTTGAGGACTACGGCTCCGGCAGCCAGTGGTATGCCTTCGGTCCCAATCACGCCGCAGGGGTGAGCGAAAGCGCCGAATTGCTCAAAGCGCTCGTCGCCAGGGAGCGGCAAGCCTGGCCGAAGCTCCCCTATGCCCTTTTAGGCTTTTCACAGGGGGCGGTGATCGCGCTGGGGGCCGGGCTGCTTTTCGATCCGCCGCCCGCCGCCATCGTCGCCCTGAGCGGCTATTTGTTCGAGCCGGAGGCGCTTTGGGCAAAGCGTCCCCGGGAGCTCGCCCCGCCGGCCGTCCTGATCGTCCACGGCAGTCAGGATCCGATCATCCCGGTGCGGGCCGGTCAGGCCGCCGCCGCCGCCCTGGCCGGTAAAGGTTTCCCGGTGCAGTACCACGAATTTGCCATGGGACATCAGATCAACCGGGCCGAGATCGAGCTTGTGCGGAACTTTTTGCAGCACACCCTCGGTCTGAGGGCGGGTAAAATTCAGTAAACCATGCCTCAGGCGGCCTGCCGACGCGCTGATTGCGGCGCGCTTCACCCCGCAAAGCGTCGGTCGCCAGTACCTGAAAAAAGCGGTGGGTCTGATGATGCCCTCTTCGGATGAAAGCAACCGATGATTCAGCCTTCGTTGTGGATTTGCGCCCTACTTTTTCTGTTGGCCGCACCGCTGGCTGCCCAGACGGAACCGGCCGCTCCGGTGGTCCTGGCATCCAGGCTGATCGAACAACTGGTACAGGGAGATTTCACCGGGGCTGTCGAGCGCTTTAACGACCGGCTCAAAGTGGCCCTGCCCCCCGACAAGCTCGCCGCCGCCTGGAAGCTCATCACCGAGCAGGCGGGTCCATTTAAGAAGTTACTGAAGATGCGCACCGAAAAAGACCGGCAGTACGACGTCGTGATTATCACTTGCGCCTTTGAGAAGGCCAATCTCGACGCCAAGGTGGCCTACGACGCCCAGCAAAAGGTGGCAAGTCTGTTGTTCTCTCCAGCCGTGTCCTCGGACTTGCCGAGCTACATTCGCCCCGCCTCCTACCGCGAGGAGGACGTGCAACTTCCCGGCGGTCTGCCCGGCACGCTGGCTGTCCCCACAGAAGCGAAGGTGCTTCTACCCGCAGTGGTGCTGCTGCACGGCTCCGGCCCCGGGGATCGCGACCAGACCCTCGGTCCCAACAAACCGTTTCGCGATATCGCCCTGGGCCTCGCTTCGCGGGGGATCGCTTCGCTGCGCTACGACAAGCGCACCCGCGTTCGCCCGGAGCAATTTCAAAATGCGACTTATACCGTCCGCGAAGAGGTACTGGACGACGCCCGTTCCGCCCTTGCACTGCTGCGAGCTCGTACGGAAGTGGACCGCCGTCGCCTTTTTGTGCTCGGCCACAGCCTGGGCGGCATGCTCCTGCCCAGGTTGGCCCGCGAGGAGCCGGAGGTAGCCGGGCTGATTGTCCTCGCTGGTCCGGCCCGCCCCTTCGCAGACGTGCTGGTGGGGCAGCTCGATTACCTGATGGGCTTCTCCACGAGCGAAGAAGAAAAAACGCAGCTGGCTGTGATGAAACAGCAGGCCGAGCGCCTGAAAGATCCGGGGCTTTCGGAAGCTACACCGGCTGCGAATCTGCCCTCTGGGGTACCTGGCTCCTACTGGCTGGATTTGCGCGCCTATGACCCGCCCGCTACCGCGCGCACTCTGCAAACTCCGATGCTCATCCTCCAGGGCGAACGCGATTACCAGGTGACCCGCACCGATTTCGAGCTTTGGAAACAGGTTCTGGCGGGGCGGTCGAACGTCAAGTTCAACCTTTACTCGCAGCTCAACCACCTGTTCATGGCGGGCGAGGGCCAGATTTTGCCCTCGGAGTACCTGACGAGCAGCCACGTCGCACAAGTTGTCATCGATGACCTGGCTAAGTGGATCACAAGCTCGGCCGGCAAACGCCCTTAAACATCTGCTGCGTTGGTCTCCAACCACTGCTCATGGTCCTTGCCAGTACAGCTGGACCACACCTGTCATGTTGTCTTCGCCGTATCCTTGACCCATCGCTTCGCCAAATACGCTTCGGGCGGCTTGGGCCAGCGGCGCGCGCGCCCCTTGCTCTGCAGCCATTTCCTGCAAGTAACCGAGATCTTTCTCCATCAGCGCGCTTGGAAATAGGGGCGCGTAATTGCGCGCTGCCATCGCACTTGCGGCACCTCTGGCCGCAGGGCTGCAAACGGAGGTCGAGCCAATCATTTCGGCAGCCCGGGCCTCGTCGATCCCGCAACGGCGCATCAGTGCGATCAGTTCGCCCATGGCCGCCACCTGTACTCCCAGCAGGGCGTTGATTGCGAGCTTGACGGCAGCCCCGCTGCCGATGGGTCCGGCGTGGTGGACTGCCCCACCCACTGCCTTGAATACCGATCCCGCCTTCGTAACCGCACTGGCTGCGCCGCCAACAAGATAAATCAGTTGTGCCGCCTCCGCCTGCGGCCGGGAGCCCGACACCGGGGCGTCCAGCAAGGCCTTCCCAGCCGCCTGGAAGTGTCCGGCAAGCTCCTGTACCCAAGCGACGCTCAGCGTCGAGCTTTCGATAGCGACGGCACTACCGGGCAGGCTCGCAAGGGCGCCAGTCTCGGAGTCGAGCCAGACGGAGCGCGAGGCTGCATCGTCGCGGACCATGCAAACGGCAAAATCCACTTCCTCCACGGCTGCCCGAGGTGTTTGGGCGGCTTTTGCTCCCGCTTCCACCAGGGGAGCGGTTTTGTCCGGAGTCCGGTTCCAGACTGTGACTTGATAGTCTGCTCTCAGCAGCGCCGCGGCCATGCGCGAGCCCATCGCACCCATTCCCAAAACGGCGACTTTCGACATGTACTTGCTCAGAAGTGTTGAATGTCAGGAATTGATCCTACAAAAACAGCCCGAAGTAGTGTAAACTTCGGACTGTGTTCAATTCCTTTTAATTGCCCCGATGCTACTCGATTTTCCGCAACTTGTCAAAACCTTTCTGTCCACCTTGCCCAATGATGATTTCCCTGTCCTCGATACCCGGCTCT